>MDSV01207786.1_pt1 | contig 40884 bp, 19 predicted proteins | sample 810851 | NCBI WGS metagenome assembly MDSV01 (sample SAMN05326640, study PRJNA326480) | marine metagenome | isolation source: seawater | place: Atlantic Ocean: North East | collected 2012 | reverse complement strand
CTTGGCGTGCGGCGCCTCGCGGTTCAGCAGCGAGAGCAGGAGCTGCGGCACGTACGGTAACCACACCCAGCGCTGCGTGGCGTCCACGTGCTTGGCCAGCGCGCGGCCGACCGCGCCGGTGTGCTCGGAAAACGCCAAGAGGTGCAGCACGTTCACGAGCTCGTTCTTGTGCCGCTGCGGCGCGTGCTTGACGCTCTGCAGGTAGCACGTCGCCGCGTACTCCACCCAGCGCGCGCCCTCCTCGTCCTTCGCGGGACCCGCGGGAACCGGCGCGGTCCCGGCGGTCTGCGCAGCCTGCGCGGCGGTGCGGCGGTGGCTCTCCGCCACCGCCGCGCTCCGCCGGCCCTGGCGCCCGCAGAACTCGCCCCAGGAGATCCACGCCTTGGAGAGCTGCTTGCAGAGCGAAAGCGCGGTGGCGTACGACGCGTGCGCGCCGTCGCCGTCGCCCGCGCGTTCCTGGAACTGCCCTTTCAGGCGGAACAGCTCGGCTTTGTGGTGCGCGTGGAAAAAGTCCAGACTGGTGGTCTCGAGTGCGTTCAAGCCGGTGATGGTCTCGCCCTCCATCTCGAGGCATGCCTTGCTCTGCTCGCGCAGCTTGCTGAACGCCTCCTGAACCTCGATGTGGCCCTGCTGCTTGGCGAGCACCGCGACGGCGGTCTCGCCCATGCCCCGCCTCCGCGCCGCCGACGCCAGCTTGTTGATCCCCCAGGCGCGGTCGCGCAGCCCGAGCTGGTCCAGCTGGTGCCCGCCGTGGTGCAGCAGCTGCGGGTGGATCTCCGTGAGACTCTTCCCGGCGCCGGCGATGATGTTGTACATGTACCCGCGCCACGTGAGCACCTCGTTCCACCACGGCACGGGGTCCCAGCGGTTGGGCGTGCGCAGGCGCCACGTCTCCATCACGTCCTGGATGAGCGTGCGGCAGTGCCCCGGGTTCTGGTGCTGCGGGCGCTGCGCGTTGGACAGCTCCACCAGCACGCGCGTGCTCTCCTGCAGCTCCACCAGCACCTGGAAGCTGTGCAGGCTGGGCACGTGCGCGGCGGCGCCCAGCTCGGGAAGCTTCCACCAGCGGTCCAGCAGCAGCTTCACCGCTTGTTTCCAGCACTGCTCCGCCTCGGCGACGCGTCCGCTGTTGAGCGCGGCGTAGACGCGAATCACGTACAGCTCGGGCGTCTCCTCCAGCTCGGACGCGCTCGCCGACGCGGGCAGCAACTCCTTGACGCCGTTCCAGTCGTTCTGGCGCCAGGACGAATGCAGCATCAGGTCGGTGTGGTCCACCGAGCGCGCGAAGTCGCCCACCAGCTCCCACTGGTTGAGCTGCTTCGCCGACTCCAACCAGTTGGTCTCCCACAAGCACAGCTCCGTCTTGGTTACGCCCGTCACCTGCCCCGCGCTGGCGCGCTGCATGCCGCGGAAAAACACATCCTGCGCCTCCTGCCAGTGCCCGTGCTGCGTGAGCGCCAGGCCGACGCGAGTCACCTCGCTATTGCACCTCTGGCGCCACAGACCGACCAGCACGTCCTGCTCGCCGAGCAGCCGGTACAGCTCGGCGAGCGCGTCAAAGCACCTCGCCTCCTGCGGGTACCGCACGACGTGGTTCTCCAGGAGCGCGATGGCGATGTGCCACGCGTTGTACGTCTTGCCCAGGAACTTGATGAGCTCGGACGGGATCTTGGGCTGCGGCTGCGAGAGCGAGATGCCTTCGAGCAGCGCCTGCACGACGTTGGGGCGCACGGCGGCTTGCCGCTGGTGGTATTCTTTGGACAGAAGCGCGATCATCGGCTTCGCCAGCTGCATCTGCTCCTCGCGGCGCAGCGTCGCCCAGACGATGGGGAACACCAGAACCCACAGGTAATACGCCACGTGCGCGTTGCGCGTCGCCACCTCGCGCAGCGGACCCACCAAATCAGCCACGCGCGCGGACGCCACGCCCCGCACGAAGTCGGCGTGGCGGTCCAGCATCGCCTTGGTCTTCTCGCTCGGTCGTTTCGGCGCGTCCCGCCCGCTCGGGCGGGCGGGCGGACGAGGCGGCGGCGGGCCGCCCGACTTGGGGTCCGTCGAAAGCTTTTCGGCGTCGGCGTCGGCGCCGCGCGCGCCGCGCTCGGGGAGGAGCGACGGCACGCGCGCGCTGTTCGGCGCGAGCGTGACGCGCTCGTCCTCGGCGAGCGTCGAGAGGATCAGGTCCAGACCTTGCTTGAGCCAGAACGTGTCCGCCATGGCGTCCCACTCCTGCCCCGCGAGCACGAACTGCAGCCTGTGGAACAGGGACTGGCCCACCGCGCCGTTGTACAGCGCGAAGAACTTCTTTCGAAGCTCGGGGTGCCGCGTGCGCAAACCCAGCAGGTGGTTGCGCTCAACCTTCTGGAACACCTCCTGGCGCAGCGTCGGTTGCGCGGGGTCCGCCGCCGGCGCGCCGCCGGCGTGCCCCTCGAACGCGCACAGCGCGTGCAGCGTCCCGAGGAGCTTCTCCTCCCACTCCGTGGTCTGCGTCACCTCGCGCCCGAGGCGCGTCAGGTGCGCAAGCTTGGACAGGAAGAGAACCGTCTCCTTCACCGAGAGCGACCCGGGGCGGTTCGGCTCGGGGAACGGCGACGCCGGCGCCGCCCCCTCGGGCCCGTCCTTCGCCTCGCCGGACGAAACCGCGGCGTCTTTCGAGTCCTCATCCTCCGACACCTTCTCTTCGCCCTCCCGCTCCTCCGCGTCGTCCTCGGCGTCGCGCGCAGCCTTCTCCGCGGCAGCCTTCTCGCGCGCCGCCTCAGCGCCGGGGCGCTCCTTGCCGCCGCGCGGGCCGGGGCGCTCCTTGCCGCCGCGCGTCTTGGGTGGCGACGGCTCCTCCTCGCCCTTCTCCTCGCCGCCAGCCTCCTTCGCGTCCGTCTCCATGGCGTCGCCGTCCGCCGTGAGCGCTGCGGCGGGCGCCGCGTCCCCGGGCTCGCGCTTGGCCGCCGCGAGCCCCGCGGGGATCGCCGCGGCGTCGCCGACGGCGCCCGGCGCGGCGCCGGCGACGGCGTCGTCCGCCCAGCCCTTGACGGCGTCCAGCGTCGCCATGAGCGCGGCGCCGTGCGTGTTGGGGTCGTTGATGAGCTGCAGGAGCATGCGCAGGAAGAGCTGCTTGTGCTCGCCTCCCGACGGGATCACGCGCGATGCGATGAGGGACACGCAGCGCGACATGACGTGCGCGGCGGAGCCGTACTCGGGCGCGGGAAGCGTCGGCGGCGCGCCGCGCGCGGCGGCGCGCGGCGGAGGCGCCGCCCCGGCGGCGCTCGCCTGGTTCAGCTCGTGCGTGAGTCTGGACAGGAGCTTGACGAGGTGCGGCAGGTAGCGGTCCACCACGCGCCTGTTCCGCTCCGCGAGCGCGGAGACACACGTCAACACGCACGCCACGCTCGTGTCCGGGGTCTGCGCGTTGGGGGTCGCGGCGGCGCCCGCCGCGCCGGCGACGGCGGCGGCGACGTGCTTGGCGCACAGCTCGTCCAGCCGGTGCTGCAGCAGCTTGATCTCCGGGGGGGGCACGCCGCGCTCGCCGGGCGCCGCGCTCGGGGGCGGCGGCGGGTACATGGCGCGCGCGAGCGCGTTGGCGAGCGCCTCGTGCGTCGCCTTGGATCGGCTGTTGAAGCACGGCTCGAGCATCTGCGCGAGCTGCGGCGCGTTCCCGGAGACGAAGCGCTCGGCGTCGGCGTCGAGCGCCACGTTGAACACCGCCAGGCCCGTGCGGAGCGTGTTGGTGGCGTCCCCGCCTGCCGCCGCCGCCGACGCGAGCAGCTTCTCGATGAACGCGAACTTGATGTTCGCCGAAGGCCACGTCGCGAGCGCCTCGCGGAGCAGCGAGAGCGACCGCGCGTGCAGCGCGAGCATCTGCTTGTCCTTGCTCTCGCCGGTCAAAAAAGACATGCGCACGAGGAAGTTTACCATGATCTCGCGCATCCCGGGCGTGGGCGCGAAGTCGTCCGCGTCCGGGGGCGCTTTCACCGAGGCGAACGCCGCGCCTCGGTCCGACGCGTTTTCGTCGCCCATGTCGATGTCGTCCGCGTCGCCCATCGCCACGTCCTTGTCCTTCTCCGCGGAAATGGGCATGATCGAGTCCTTCTTGTCCTTCTCCTCTTCTTCCTCCTCCTCCTCCTCCTCGGCGGCGCCGCGACGGGGACGACGGCGCTTGGACGAAGGCTTCTCCTTCTCCTTGGTTTCTTTGTCGGCGGCGCCCGAGTCGCGGCGCGACCGCTTGGACCCGACGCGTCTCTCCGTCTCCTTCGCGTCGTCTTCGTCCTCCTCCGCGTCGTCCTCGTCCTCGTTCTCGTTCTCGTCCTTCTCCTTGGCGCTTCCCTTCGCGAGGGAGACGCGCCGCGCGCGCGCCTTCTCCCATCGCAGCACGAGCTCGACCAGGTCCACGGACAGCGCGCGGTTCTCGGCGGGCGAGGACGACGGCAGCCCCAGCCGCGAGAGCGAGTTGACCATCTGCGGCACGAACTGCGCGCGGCTCGGGTAGAAGTGCGACTCGTGCGACACGATCAGGTTCCAGACGTGGATGAGGTGCGGCAGCGAGTGCCCTTCCTCGACGAGGATCTTCTTCGTGTACCTGATCCAGATCGGGTACTTGTGGTCGCCCTGCGGCAGGCGCTTGGGCAGCGCCGGCGTCAGCGCGTTCAGCGCTTGCCGGACGAGTTCCTTAGACTCCGGCTGGCACGCGCGCAGCAGCGCCACGAAAACCTGAAGCACGATTTTCTCCGGCGCCTGGTACGCCTCCAGGAAGTGGCACACGTTGACGAACGCGAACTGCTTCGCGCCGCCGTCCTCTGACTTGAGGTGGTTCCACCCGAACTTTATGAGTTCCTTGCGGTGGCGCACGAGCTCGTCCGGGACGTGCCGGATGAGTAACGTGCCCATGCGCAGGAGCTGCACGCGCATCGCCTCGGTGTGCGTCTCGGAGTCCTCGTCGTCCGCCGTCTCGAGCAGGTCGTTCACGACGGACGCCACGATCTCCTCCGTCAGCACGAGCTTCGCCTCCTCCATCTTTTTCGGATCGCTCGCGGCGTCCGCGAGCGTCGCCTCCAGCACGGGGATCACGATGAGCCGCAACGCGTGCGTCAGCTCGGACGGCGGCGCGCTCTTGTTCTTGAACGCCTCGAGGAAGTGCGCCAGCACGGCGTGGCGCTCGGCGGGCGTGAACCCCTCCGCCACCGTTTTCTTGTAGAAGTCCGCCAGGAACGCGAAGTCCACGCAGGTGCGCGTGTCGAAGACGGACAGCACGTCGAACAGGTACCCGAGCTTGCTTCGGTCCTTCGCCGCGACGTTGATGAAGCACTTCACCAGGCGCTTGGTCTCGAGGAGCTCGGGGAGCGCCAGCTGCTCTTCGTGCTTCAGGCGCTCGGCGCGCGCGTCAGACTTCCAGCGCGCCCACAGCGCGTCCACGAGCTCGGGCTGCGCGGCGAGCCAGTCGGGGTCGTGCTTCGCGAGCACAGAGACCAGCTTCAAGCCGTTGTACGACGCGAGGTCCGACCCGCCGCCGACGCCGCTCAGGCCCTCCGTCTGCGCGGCGGCGTCGGGCGCGGGCGCGCCGGCGCGCGGCCACGCGAAGGCGGCGGCGACGATCTTGGCCGAGCTCTTGCACAGCTCCTCGCGGATGGGCGCGCCCTCCTTCTCCATGCGGAGCATGTCCAGCAGCCGGAAGAAGAACGCGGGCTGGTTCAGGCGCGCGAGGAAGAAGTCCACCGCGTCCGCGGCGTAGCGACCGAGGAACTTGGCCAGCGGCTTGCGGTACAGCGAGTTCACCTCGGAGTGCACGCCCGACTGCGGCAACGCCTGCTCCAGCTGCATGGTGAGCATCACCAGCGGCTCGAGGAACTTGCCCGCCGCCTGCGGAAGCAGATGGAACAGATTGATCATCGCGGCGGCGATCTTGAAGTCCTTCGGCGGCGCGCGCGCCTGCTGCGGGGGCTGGCCGGCGACGGTTTTCTGCGCCTCCGGCTCCAACCAGCGGCGCAGGTGCTCCAGCAGCTTCTCGCCCAGCGTGGGGTTGAACCAGTTGGAGAGCAGCTCCAGCAGACGCTCCAGCCCCACCAACAGGGGCATAGTGAGGTTCTTGTAGTGCGCCAGGTTCACCAAGATGGGCCTGAGCGAGCTCTGCAGCAGCTCCTTCGACAGACTCTGCTGCTGGATGACGCGCTTCAGCCCGCGCTTGGCCAGGTCCACCACGTCCGCGTTGCGGCTGGTGAGCGACTTGAAAAACATGGTGATGATCCGCTGGCGCAGCTGCGCGAGCTGCTCTTGGCCCGCGGGCGGCGTCTTGAGCTCGGGGCACGCCATGGCGCTGCACATGAGGCGGATGCACGCCGCGCGGAGCGCGTGCATGTCGTCCCCCGCATTCGCCGAATTCGCGACGCCGGTTTTCGCCGCCGCCACCGCGGCGTCGTCGTTCTCCGCCAGCGACAGCGCCTCCTGGAGAAGCCCGACGAAGGACGCGTGGATCTTGATGAGCGGCTCCGGGCGCGTCGAGAGGCAGAAATCCAGGATGCGCACCACCTGGACCTGCACGGCGACGCGGCGCGTGTGCAGGGGCCGCGAAAGCAGACCGCCCACGTGTGTCGCCTTGACGTCCAGCACCTTGCTCACCTCCAGCCCCGAGCGCCGCGCGAGGCCCGCCACGGCCTCCTCAACCACCGGGCGCACCGTGGGCGACGACGACGTGGAAAAGAGCTCCTCCGCCAGGACGCCCGCCGCAGCCTCGAGGCGCGGCGGGGCGTCCGGGCCGCGGAGCGGCGTGCCCTCGGGCGTGGCGCGCTCCAGCACGCGGTGGAACACCTCCGTGGCGAGACGCACCTCCACCACGGCGTGCGGCGGCAACGAGCGGAGCGCGCGGAGCAGCGCCTGCAGGATGCGCGGGAGGTGCGACTGCAGCGCCGCCGCCGGGAGCACGCGCGTGAGCGTGTCCACGCCGGCGACGCCGCCCACCACCGACTGCCAGCTCTTCTTGAAGCAGCAGTGCGTGAGCCGAGGCAAGAGCTCGGCCACCAGGCAGCGGAGCGCAGGAGGCACGGGCACTTCAAGCGCCGCCGCTGCCGCGGCGGCGGCAGCGTCATCCTTCTCCTTCTCCCCGGAGGCGTCCTTCGCCTTTTCCTTGGAGGCGTCCTTCTTCTCGCCTTCGCCGTCGCCCTTCTTGCTCTCGGACTCGGTCTCCTTGTCGTCGCCCTCCTCCTCCTCGGTCTTCGCGGACTTCTTGCTGGAGGTGGCGGCGCTTCGGCGGGACGCGCGCGTCGCCTTCGGCGACGCCTTGTCCGCCTTGTCGTCCGCCTTGTCGTCCTTGTCCGCCTTGTCGCCGTCGGCGTCCTTCATCTCCGCGTCGCCCTTTGCGTCGGCGGCGTCAGGGTCGGCGGCGTCCTTCGCGTCCGCCTCGGAGGCGGCGGCGTCGCCGCCGGCGGCGCGTTGCGCCTTGGCCGCCTCCGCCTCGCGCGCCTTCTGCGCCTTCTCTGCCTCGAGCGCCGCCTCGGCGGCGGCGACGGCGGCGCGCGCGTCCGCGGCGTCCTCGTCGGTCACGCCCGTCACCGTCGAGTCGCACGCCAGCGTCATGACGCCGTCCACGAACGTCTTCACCGCGCGCAGCGCGGCTTCGACATGCGGTCGCTTGCCGCTCTCCATCGCGTCCATGAGCGCGTCCAGGAAGAGCGTCGCGTCCAGCTGAGTGAGGGACGCGGAGGCGCGGCGTTTCTTGCGCTCGGGGGAGGACGACGCGAGGTCGAGAGCGTCTTCCTTGCTTCCCTTGTCGTCGTTGACATCCTTCATGTCCTCGTCCTTCGCGTCGTCCGGGTCCTTCTCCTCCTCCTCTTCCTCCTCGTCCTTCTTGCCGCGGCGGCCGCGCGTCTTCTTGGGCGAGGGGGGAGGGGGCGTCTTGCTCTTCTTGTCCTTCTTGCCCTCCTCCGCCTCCTCCTCGCCGCCCTTCTTCGCCTTCTCGGCGGCGCACCTCGCCGCGGCTTCCTTGGCGAGGATCGCGCCCGAGCGCCCCGAGCCGCCCGGCTGCAGCGGCGCCGCGCCCGAGACGAACAGCATCGCGAAGTGCTCGCTGACGGCGTCCACGAACCCGTCGTTCGCCCGTTTCAGCGCCGGGTCCGCCTCCGCCGCCACCACCGCGGTGAGCAGCTGCTTGAACACGCCCTTCTCAGCCTCCAGCTGCGTCTTGGTCTTGTTCCCGACACGCGTCTTCGCCGTCTCCGCCTCCTCGGCGGTCAGCTCGGCGTCGGAATCGCGGAACCAGCCCTGCAGCACGCCCTCCAGCGCGTCGCGGATCTCGGGAGTCTCGGCGCCGGCGCGCGCGGCGCCCCCCGCAACGTTCAGCACGGACGCCAGGCAGGCGCGCAGAAACGCCAGCGCGTGCTTCCTGTGCTCCACGAGCGCCTCCGCGCCCTTCAAGTTGGGCACGGGCGGCGCTGCGAGGATGGTCTTCATCAGCGCGATGCACCGGTCGAGCGGCACGAGGAACGACGTCTCGGGCTTGAACGTCAAGATCAAACGCAAGCCGTGCTCCGGGTTGGACTTGGCCTCGAGCTCGAGCGGCTCCCGCAGGAACCCGCGGCTCCGGCCGCCCAGCTTGCCGAGCATCTGCAGCGCCTTGGCGCCGAACGGCGCGCCGCTCTGCTGCGGCTTGAGCAGCGCCCACAGCGCCAACATCAGGTCGCTCTCAACCTCGGCGATGCACGGGTCCAGGAAGTCGGGGTTCAGCGAGTCCACCCAGAACTCCAGAGTGCGCAGCCCGAGAAGCTGCAGCTCGGAGGAGGACGACTTGAGCGCGAGCAGCAGCGGGTACGCTAACCGCGGGAGGTGCGGCAGGATGGAGGACAGACGCGCGGGCAAGGTCAAACAAAGCTCCACCACGGTGTCCCCGAGCTCGTGCGTGTCCGGTCCGTGCAGCAGCGCGAGCAGCGAGTCCAGCGTGGGCTGCAAAACCGGGACGACTTCGCGGTACAGCAGGTCGAACTTGGCTTGCGCGAGCGCGCGGAACAGATACCGGAGCAGCCGCACGTACGCGCTGGGGTCGTCCGCCTCTTTCATGGCTTTCAGACACGCCTCCACGAGCGGCACGACGTGCGGCGAGAGCACCGCCTCGCACGAGCTGTACTTGGACACGGCGTGCATGAGCAGCGAGAAGAGCTTCAGCACGAGCTGCGACTGCGGCGACTGCGGGTCCGACAGCGCGTGCAGCCGGTCGTGCACGAGGTGCGTCGCCAGCGCGTCGGCGAACGAGCGCCCAAGCGCGGGGCTCTGGAGCAGGATGTGCGGCAGCTGCACCATCGGCGCGAGCTCGTACGGCTCGCCGCCGCCCAGCAGCGCGTCCAGGCGGAGGCAGATGATGTCCAGGAAGCTGCGCGGGTCCAGCACAGCCAGCGCCTCGCCGAAGTGCGTGCACATCTCCGCGCACTCCGAGCCCTGGTACAGCGCCAGGCACCGCACGCCGTTCGCCACAAACCCGGAGGCGCGACGGAGCTCGCCTTCGCGGAAGCCCTTGGGATTGGGCGCCTGCGCCTGCGCCTGCGCCTGCTGCGCGCTGCCGTGGAAGTTGGTGATGGACCAGAGCAGCGTCTTCATGCCGATCACCAGCGTCTTGACCAGCGCCTTGGTGTCTGCGAGGCTCTTGAGCGCGTCCGCGGGGGTCTGCGTCGCGCCGTCGTACCCGACGAGCGCCTTCGAGGAGGCGTCCTCCTCGGCGTCCTTCGCCCCCGTCGCCTCCTTCGCCTCCTTCGCCTCCGGCTCTTTCGCGTCCGAGGCGGCGAGTCGCGTCGGCACCGGCGCGACGCCGAACGCGGCGTCCCGCGACGCCTCGGACTTCTTCGCCGCCTCGAGTTCCGCCGCCTCCGCCTTCTTGCCGTTCTCCAGCAGCGTCTTGACCTGCGGCTTGACCGAGCCAAACTTGGCCACCGTCGCGTCCAGGATGCGCACCAGGTTGGCGCGCGCGTCCGCGGCTTGCGCCGGGTCGTTCCGCCGGCGGAAGATGGACTCCACCAGGTGGTGCATCAGGCGCACGCACGTCATCTGGATGCTCAGCGGCAGCGTCGCGTCCCGCACGTTGCGGCTGAACAGGTACACGGCGCGCCGGATCTGCGCCATCGACAGCTCCAGACGCATGTGGTGCACGAGCTCGGCGAGGAAGGAGTACGCCAGAGGCCGCAGCGCATCGCGGCACGCCGACCCGTCGCCCACCAGCGTCTGCTCGTCGAGGAGCGCGTCGAGGTGCGCGTAGAAGCCCCGCCGGAAGTCGGGCGCGGAGAGGACGTGCCTGGTGGCGACGAGCAGCTCCTTCCGCGTGGAGACGTTGTCCGGCACGGTCCGGAGGAGCTCCACGATGGCGACGCTCACGGCGTCCCGGTGCGGCTGCACGCTCTCCGCGTACCCGCGCAGGAGGTAGGTGACGAACGAGACCGTCTTCACCTGCGCGCCTTTGAAGTCGCCGTACGCGCCGCGCAAGCGCGCGGGCACATCCTTCGGCTCCGGGCCCTTCAGCCCGATCATCTTGACCATCAGCGGCAGCAGCGCGGTGACGTTCGTCGGGATCAAGCGCGTGTACAGCTGGAACAGGAGCATCACGATCAGAGGGCACTCCGTCTGGACCTTGAACGAGCGAGCGCCGAGCGTCGCGAACGGGCGAACGAGCGCCGGCGCCTCCGCGTCCTTCTCCTCGCCCTTCTTTTCTCGCGTCGTCTCTTCTTTTTCTCGCGTCGCGGCGGGCTCCCCGAACGTCTGCTTCACCGTCTCCTCCACGTTCTCGTACACGCCGCGCACAAACTCCAGGAAGGGCTCCACCTCGAACTCCAGCGAGGGGCGGAAGTTGCGGTGCAGATCGAAGATCACGCGCAGGCACACCAGCGCGTTTTCTTCATTCTCCGCGCGCAGCGCCTCGGTCGCCATCGCGAGAACCGTCTTATCGTGCGGACGCAGGTGCTCGTTGTGCGGGAGCTTGTTCAGCATCTCCAACACGGTCTTGCGCGTCTTGTGTTCCACGTTGTCCTCCGTCTGCGCGGGCACCGCGTCCAGCACGGCGCCGAAAGCTGGGAGGAACGCCGAGAGGAATTTCGGGTACTCCGACGTGTTCACCACCTCGATCGCATCGCGCACCTCGGTGACCAGCGCGAGGCGGTCCTTCGGCTTGTCGCTAGACGTGAGCTTAGACGCGTGCGCGTCGAATTGGCTGCGGTTCCAATCGCGTCGCGGACGGAAGGAAGCCCGAGGTCAGCGAGAGCGTGGGACGAGGCGTGGCGAACGGCGAAAAGCCGAGCGGCGGTGCGCGGGAAACCAGGTTAAAATCGCGGATCGATCGAAGCACTGGGGGGCGCCGGAGGGGCGACGCCGCGATCGGGCGACGGCCTGCGAGGTATATCGTCGATGCGGTCGATGTCGGGGCGGGCGATAGGCCGGGGAATCGGGAGAGCCCGCACCTCGAGGTCAAGGTGGCGCGAGCGGCCGTCATTTTTTCCTCCTGCGACCCTGCAGCGGAAATCTGAAAGAACCAATCCGACCCCTAGACTCCGGGTCGACCTTCAATCGACGCTCGGCCTCTCGCCGCACTCGTCTGTTGCGATCGACCGCCAGAGCGTGTCGCCGGAACCTGGGGCGCTTGACGACACCGCGGGTCCCGCGCGACGCGTCTGCGCGCGTCTATTTCTGCGAGAGATTCCGACCGTCTTGAGAATACACCTCTTTGGTCCAAAAGTTCGGTCAAATGATGACCAAACCAGGTTTTCGTTCGGTCACTTGACCAAACCGGAGCAATCGAGGGTCTAATCGTTGAGTAAACCCGCCGCTTTTTGTTTTCGGCGCAGGCGTGAGAGGGATTCCTCAAAGGACTTTCGTCCATTCATATTCACTCGCGCGCTGATGACCACGACGTTCAACGACTTCGTCGCGTCCAAGATTCAGGCAGCGTGGCGGCGCGCGCGCGATCGGCGCGCGTACCTCGAACGGCGGCACGCAGTTGTCGTCATCCAGTCGCGATTTCGTCGGAACGCGCGTCGGGAGAAGGTGCGCGTCGCCGTCACAGGTTTTCGTTCCGGCGAAGCGACGACCCAACCCAAAAACAGCAGCTTCGCTCGAACCGTCACCGACGCGAGCGCGCGCGTTGCCGAGGCTGAGGCCACGCGACGGACGATGACGCGTCGCGACACCGTGCGCGATTGCGCGCGTCGACGTTTAGATGCCTTTCGCGATCGAACGCGCGCGACGACCGTGAGCGTCCGAAGGACACGATCGGCGCGGTGACCGAAAAACGCACCGGCAAGGCGCCTGACTCGACTCTCTCTCCACGACTCGTCCGCGCGTCGCGACGCACCCGAAAACACGACGGGAAAAACGGCTGCGGGAAACCCCGCCAGGCGGCTGCGCGCATCGCGCGCGCCTGGCGACGCCACGTCTTCACGCGCGCGTACCGCGCCGCGCGCGACTTGCTGCTTCGACGCGGCGGCCTCGTCGCCGCGCGCGTGGACGGCGCGTCGACGGATCCCGTCCCCGCGGATATCATCCACGACGCGCCGCTCGCGCTTCGCCTGGCCAACCCGGCGGAGGCTGCGCTCGCCAACGACCGGGGCGCGTGCGTGCACGTGCGCCTGCGGCTGGGCGCGCCGCATCGCCCGCGGTATCGCAGCGACGTCGGCGGGGACGCGTTCGCGATCGTGAACGAAAACGCGCCCGCGCCGCCGAGCGTGTACTACCGCGTGTACACGCACCACCCGGTGGCGGACCTCAACGCGCTCGCGCCGGAGGCGACCTTTGAGGAGGCCAAACGGCGAGCTTCGCGCGAAGCGATGAAAGCGACGCGCGCGCGCGCGTGCGCGAATAACGCTTTCCCGAGATGCCGTCGTCGATGCGTCACGCGCCTCGACTTGAACGAATGGCGTCCGTTGCCTCCGCGAGCCGCGCGAGCGCTGGCCGAGGACGAGCGGATCGCGGCGGAGGCGGCGCTGAAGGCTCTGTGCGGGTCGCGAGACGCGAGCCGCGAAACCGCCGACGGGTTCGCTCGCGCGACGTCGTCTCGGACGCGCGGTCGGCGGAGGCGCGAGAGGTCCTCTCGCGCCTCCGGGGCGATCGATATCGATGTCGACGGGAGGCGCTCCGCGCGCGTGACGAACCGCGGCGCGCGGGCCGTTTCGGACGCGGCGGCGACGCGCGCCGCGCTCCGGCGGCGCGCGCGCGCGTGGAGCGCCGGCGGCGACGAGAGCCTAAAAAAAAAAGACGGCGGCGAGACGACGGCGCGCGACGCGTACGGCGACGACGACGCGTACGGCGATTCCGCCGAGGACGTCGACTCGTTGCTGGAATGGAGCGCGGGATTGGACTTCGAGGCGTTCGACGTTTCGTGGCGCGAGGCGTGGTAACGGGGCAGCGCGCGAGAATTATTATTAGCGCGCGCCGCGCGTGACGTAGACGGGAGCTATCTCGTCGGTATTTAGTACGTAAAACGCACCGCGCGATTTACGCGCGCGATCTCGCGGGCAGCGCGCCGCACCGGTCGTCGCCCAGAAGATCGTCCGCCTTCTCGTCGATCGAGTCTTCGTACCACGCGAACTGCGCCGAGCGCGCGCACCCCTCGAGGCACGGCGCGCGCAGCGCCGGGTCCGTGCTCTCGGGCGGCGGCGTCTTCCCGAAGTGCATGCGGCAACTCCCGGTGGCGAAGTCGGGTTCGACGTGCAGCCGCACGCCGAACTCCGAAAACACCACGTCCTGCGCCGGCAACTTGCACATGGACGTGCACACGCCGACGCACCCGGTGGCTTCCAGGTACCGGCACTTCTTTATGGTGACCGTGGTGACGCCGCCCTCGGTCGCTCGGGAACTCGGCCCGAACATCCAGCCCGCCAAGTCGCCGGCGACCGCGCCGGTCATCTCACGCATCGCGTCCGCCGGCACCGCCGCGCGCGCCGCGTCAAATAAAAAATCGAGCGCGGGCGTGTTCGCGTCGAACAGAAACGGAGGCGCGCCCGCGCGCACGCTCGAGCGCATCACGTCCGCGACGCGGTCGCGCAGCGTGCTCGGCCCCAGGCCAGAGGCGTGCGTCGCCAGGGCGATGCGCGCCAGCGTTTTGTATTCGGTTTTCTCGCCGTACGCGTCGACGTCGACGCCGGCGACACCGGCGAGAGCCTCGGCGCTCGCCGCGATGGCCGCCGCGTCCAGCGGCGAGTCCTCGTACGACGTCTCGGTCGTCCTCGTGGCGTACGCGGGGTACCTCGCGGTCGAGGCGCCGAAGAAGGAGTACCGCTCGATCACCGGTTCGCCTCCGGTGATCCACGCGGACGAGAACGAGGAAGACGTTTCGGACGGCGCGGGTTTCGTCCCGTCCGCGCGCCTTCTCGCGGAAGTGACTTCCGCATCCTCGGGGTTCTCGGAGCGCCACGCCGCGACGCGAGCGTCGTTGCTGTTCGCCGTGGGTTTCGAGTCCGGCGCAGAGGAGATGGTCTGCTTGATCTTACGCCGCGGGCCGCGGTTCCGGCGGCCGACGGGTCCGTCCGGCCCGTTCGACTTGAGGCTCCCGAGCCGGTCGCGCCATGTCGGGTCATCACTAGCAGGCTCGGGGACGCCTCGGCGCGTGGCGGGCGCGACAGTCGACGCGCGACGCGGAGCCGCGCGGCGCCCGCCAGGAGCAGGCGGAGACGTCGCGGGGGCGCGGACGCACGCGGTCGCAGACCGCACCGCGGACGCCATCGCACGCTGGCGTTGCGAGGTGCGGGTCATACACTGACGAGACCGGCGGACGTGCCGTGGTTGAAGGGCTCGAAAATACGACGTGAAGCTCGCCGGCTCCCGCGCGCAAAAAAATACGGTGGTAGACTGCTCATTTCTCGTTAGCGGTCTGCGTCGGTCGCGAATCTACTCCCCCGCGCTCGCGGCGAGCTCCCTGGCGCCCAGCTCCGCGGGCGTTTCCCCGTCCGCGTCCCTCGCGTCGCAGTCCGCCCCCCAGCGTATCAGCAACGCGCACGTCGCCGCAGACTCAACGACGGCGGCGTAGTGCAGCGCGGTTTGGCCTTCGTCGTCCGCGGCGTCGACGAGCGCTCGCGCCGCCTCCTCGCCGCGCGCCGCGCGGATACCCTCGAGCACAGCCCCCGCCGCCTCCGCGTGCCCCCCGTCCGCGGCCCAGTGCAGCGCCGTGCGCCCTTCGGCATCCCGCGCGTCGAAGTCGACCGCATCTCCACGCATCAACGACCGCGCGCCGGCGACGTCGCCGGCGCGGCACGCCTCGGCGAGGCCGTCCAGGAACCCGGCGCCCACGCCGCCCGGTCCGCTCGGGCCGTCGAACGGCAGCTCCGGACGACTGAACACGGGACCCCCCAAGGTTCCCGTTCCATCGTGTTCGTCGTCGCGTTCGACGCGCGCTTCGTCTTCTTCGAGAAACGAGACGTCGCCAGCCGCCCCGTCGGGTCCGCTCTGCCCCTTCCGCGTCAGCGCGCGCGCCAGAGTCACGTACTCTCGCTTAGCGGCTCCGGCGTCCAGATCGCCGAGCTCCGACCACGCCGTCCACTTCGCGTGCTTGGTCATGCCCTCCAGCAGCCGCGGCTTGGGCGACGCGCACGGGCCCTCGGTGGCCTGTTTGTACAGTCCATACACGCGGAGCTTGTCCGCGCTCGTCAGGCGCTTGACGATGGACTCGACCGCCGCCGCGGCGTCGGCGAACGCGGCATCCAACGAAACCTTTTCCTTCGCACCCGAGGCGGCTCGCGTTTCGGTCTCGGTGCCTTCGGGCCCGCCCTCCCCGAACGCGCCCGACCCGAGGAGCTCGGACTGCGCGCGCGACACCGCGAGCTTCTGTCGCTCCTTCTTGGACAGCCGGGGGGTCTGGGAGGACGTCCCCGAGACGGGCACCGGGGGGCTGCCGCCCACCGCGCTGGACGCGCCCGGAGTCGCGGGCGACGCGGACGACGACTCGACCGGCGTCTCCCGAGACGTCTCGACATCCTCGTCATCGCTACGGCGCGGGGGCGGCTCCAGCAGGTGGTGGTAGTACACGAAGGCGCCGGCGCCGACGGCGGCGCCGACCGCAATCGCGGTGCTCCACGAGAACCACCTCGCGCGCGTCGCGCGCGGCGCAGGCCCCTTGGGCATGGGTGCGCGGCGGTGTCGCGCGCTTCGTTGTGACAGTCGACACTGTCAACGAATAACTTTTGCCGGATGGGCACCTTTCGGCAACTCTCTTTTCGGTGCCGTCCGAGAAACACGTCACCACTTCGCCACGCCCGAGTCCGCGGAGCAGCATGGTCGACGCGCGCGACGCGGCCGTGGGCGCGATCGTCGCCGCCGCGGGGGGCCTCGCGGTCGGCCTCGCGAAGCTCGCTTCCTCCGGCTGGCTCCAGTCCGTCCCCGCGTTCGGGATGAAAGGCTGGCAGATCCTCAGCGTCGGCGCCTTCGCCGTGAACGTCGCGAGCGTCGGCATCCCTGGCAGGGTGGACGGCGAGATGGCTGACGAGGCAAAGCGCGCCATGGCCGCCCAGAAAGCCGCCAATGCGGACGGCAAGAGCGAGACACAGGAGCCCGCGGGGATCCCCCGAGCGCACTGGTCGAGAGGCTTGGTATCCCCGGCAGGATGGGCGTTCGCTATCTGGGGACCCATCTTCGTCGGAGAGTCAGCGTTCGCGGCGATGGTCGGAAACCCCGCGCTCACCTCCTCAAACCCGGCGGCCGCCGCGGTCTTCGGCGTCGTCGCGCCGTACTGGGCCGCCGCGTGCGGCCTACAGGCGCTGTGGTGCGCGGCATTCCGGCCGTGGGCCAGGCGGCCGAGGCACTTCTGGCTCCCGGGCGCACTCCTCGCCGCGGAGGCCGCCGCGCTGGGGGGCGCGCACCGCGCTATGGTATTGGTTTCCGGCCTCAAGGGGTACGCCTTGCCTCTCCGCGCGCACCTTTGCGGCCACCTCCCGCTCGCGATGCACTTCGGCTGGATCACCGCCGCCGCGGTGGTGAGCGCGAACTCGTTCGCCGCCGTCGCAGCGTGGCCCAAGCAAACGCGCGTCTCGCTCGCGTTCAAGTCCACCTGCCTCGCGTCGGCAGCCGCCGCGTACGTTTCCGTGACTTCGGGCGACCCCGTGCCCTCCTTCGTCGTCGCGTGGGCGCTCGCCGCCGTGGCCAGCGATGGGGGCAGGAGCGATGCCGGAGATGTGGGCGAGGAGGCGCTGCGCTCGCTGGCCGGCGCGGCGGCGACGGCGGCCAAGCTTCTCACCGCGGTCGCACTCGGGTTGACGGCGAAGAACGCGACTGAGCTTTTGGCGTGACAGGTTTCACGACGGATTACACGAAGTCGCCGTCGTAGGAGCGTGGGAAAATACACGTTCTAGCGAGCGAGCTGCTATGTCATACGCGTAGATAGTATATCGTACGACCACATCGTCGTCTGCGATACCTGTCATCGCCGCATCCAGCCGGGGAAGGCGTCCCGCGCGCGTTCGAGATTGTTGTTAAATCAGGGAGATCGAAGCTTGGAAAGTGGGTCGGTCGACCCGACTGCCCGAGTCCCGGGACAGAAGTCGTTTTCCTTGTGCTATCCTAGATTGCAAGATGCCGGCACGCGCGCCACCCCAGCAGTCTAGCACTCGCGGCTGTTGCGTAGTCACGCGATGTCGAGCATGAGGCGCGGCGGCGGCGCGCTCATGCGCGCGATAGCATCGATCTCGACGCCCCGCCTGGTCCAGCCGACCGCGGGCGCGGGCGGTCGTTTCGATCGCCTCGTCGTCGGCACCACGCAACCGCCGCCGATCGCGCGTTTCTTCGGGACCTCCCCCGCGGTTTCCTCCGCGGCCGCCGAGGGCGCGGAGACGAAGGTGCGCAACTTCGCCATCATCGCGCACGTCGACCACGGTAAGACCACGCTGCTGGACACGCTGATGAATCAGGGCGGCCAGCAAGCCTCCGAGCGCTTGATGGACAACAACGATCTGGAGAAGGAGCGAGGCATCACCATCAGCAGCAAGTACACGTCGTTCCCGTGGCGCGACTGCGTGTTCAACGCCGTGGACACGCCCGGCCACGCCGACTTCGGGGGCGAGGTCGAGCGCGTGCTCGACATGGTAGACGGGTGTCTGCTCCTGGTGGACGCGCAGGAGGGCCCGATGGCGCAGACCAAGTTCGTGCTTTCCAAGGCTCTGCAGAAGGGCCTCAAGCCGGTGGTGTGCCTGAACAAAGTCGACCGCCCGGGCGTCACCGAGCAGGGATGCGCCGAGGTGGAGAGCAAGCTGTTCGACCTGTTCGCGAACATGGGCGCCACGGACGACCAGCTGGACTTCGCCGTCGTCTACGCCTCGGCCAGGGAAGGCGTCGCCAGCCTGGACTTTGCCGAAGCCGCGCGGCTGTGCGCGGAGGGCGCAGGTTCGGAAAAGTCCGTTGCTCCGCTGCTGGACGTCCTGCTGGACCGCGTCCCGCCGCCTCCCGGCTCGGCCGACGAGCGGTTCAAGATGCTGGTGTCCATGATCGAGCACGACGCGTTCGTGGGGAGGCTGGTCACCGGGCGCGTCGCGAGTGGGAGCGTCGCGGTGGGGGACCGGGTCAAGGCGATGCGCCGCGGCGGCGGCGACGGGGAGGGGGGCGACCGCGAGGCGGGCCGCGTGACGAAACTGTTCACGTCGCGCGGCGGCGCGCGCGCGCCGCTCGGTCGCGCCAGCGCGGGGGACATCGTGAGCGTCGCCGGGCTGAGCGCGGCGACGGTCACGGACACGGTCGCCGCGCCCGACGCGACGGAGCCGCTCTGGGCGTCCCCGATCGACCCGCCCACTTTGAAGATGACCTTCGGCGTGAACGACTCGAAGCTGGGCGGCCGCGAAGGGAAAAACCTCACTGGGCGCGTCATCTGGGACAGGCTGGTGGCGGAGGCGGAGACCAACGTGGCGCTGCGCGTGCTGCAGCAGGAGGGCGGCGGCGGCGACCGGTTCGAAGTGCAGGGCCGAGGCGAGCTCCACCTCGGTGTGCTGATCGAGACGATGCGCCGGGAAAACTTCGAGCTCTCGGTGTCCCCGCCGGCGGTGCTGTACAAGCCCGACCCCGATCGGCCGGGGAAGCGTCTGGAGCCGCTTGAGGAAGTGCTGGCGGAGGTTGACGAGGAGCACGTGGGTGGCGTGATCGAGGCGCTGTCGCTGCGGAAAGGCGAGCTGCTGGACATGCAGCACGGCGCGGGCGAGGGGGGGAAGACCAGGCTCGAGTTTTTGTGTCCTTCGCGCGGGCTCATCGGGTTCCGCTCGGTGTTTGTCAACGAAACGAGGGGCACCGGCACGATGCACCGCTCGTTCCGCGGCTACGGCGAGTTCCGGGGCGCGATGGACCGCGTGCGGAAGGGCATGATCATCTCGTCCGCGTCGGGGGTCACGACGACGTACGCGCTGGGACAGCTGGAGGCGCGCGGGTCGATGTTCGTGGGGCCGAAGGTCGAGGTGTACGAGGGCATGATCATCGGTGAGTCCTCGCGCGACGAGTCGCTGGAGGTGAACGCGTGCAAGGAGAAGAAGCTGACCAACATGCGCGCCTCTGGAACGGACGAGACCGTGCGCCTCACGCCGCCGCGCCAGATGACTCTGGAGGAGGCGATCGGGTACGTGCAGAGCGACGAGCTCATCGAGGTGACCCCGAGCGCGATCCGCCTGCGCAAAGCCGAGCTCGACTCGGGGAAGAGGAAAGCGCAGTCCAGGAAAGCTGCCAAGGCGTGATGACGAGCGAGACGACGCGAGGCGCGCCGAGAGGTCGTCACCCCCCAGAGCGGATGGATATGGCTATCATAGTCTACCTTCAGATACTCACGAGCTACGGAGGAGACACGCTCGCTCGCTCGGCGGTGTGGATCATTTCGTTCGTGTTCGCGACGACGTAGACGCGCACACGGTCACGCGGAGTTCACCTCCGTGAACGCGCAGATGCACGCTCGCCACTACTCCGCGGCGGCGGCGTCGTTGCCCTCGGCGCCCTCCTCGCCTCCCTCGCCCTCCTCGTCCTTGGCGTCTGGGTCGAACGTCAACGCGTGCTTCGCCGGCGGCACCGGCCCGGGTTCGTTCATCGCCCACTTAAGCCAGCCCTGCGCGTCTATGCTCGTGGGTGCCGATGCCTCGCGCTTCTGCATGCGCGAGGCAGCTCTCGCGGCGTTGGTCTCCCGGGTCAGCCCCACGCGCTGCAGGCCGGTGGGCTGCAGGAGCACGGCGTTGTGCATCAGCCAGCGCGTCTCGTCGCGGGACGGCCGCCGGTCCAGCGAGTGGTAGAACCACGCCATCTGCGCGAGCTGCTGCGTGCCTTTCAGCGCGGGCGCGACGCGCTCCATACCCACGTCCAGTGCCTCCCACGTGGTCTCCTCCGGCAGCTTGCGCATCGTCGAGTAGACCCACAGCGTCGTCGCCAGCTCCGTCGCCGTCAAAGAATCGGGCGCGACCCGCGCCACCGCGGCTTCGAGCGCGTTCCACACGTCGTCCACGACGGGTTCGGGCTCGGGCGCCTCGGCGCCCTCCTCGCCTTCCGCGGGAGGCTCCGCCGGGGAGGGCTCAGCGGTGCCCTCCTCGCCCTCCTCGCCCTCCGCGGCCTGCGCCTTCGGGGGCTCGCGCGGCAACGTGACGAACGCGTGCAGGATGTTCACCAGGTCCTCGTTGGCGAACGCGCCGGCGAGCGCGTGTTTCTCGACGGCGGATTCGAGCTCTCGCCAGGCATCCGCGTCCGGCTTCTGCAGGCCCGCCTCCACCAGGCGCGCGTACGCCCACACAGACACCGCGACGCTCTTCGCGGACATCTCGGATGCGGTGTCCTCCACGGCGATCTCCAGCACGGTCCACGTGCCGTTCGTCGGCATCTTGCGAATCGTCCCGAGAGCCCACATGCACTTCCCGATGTCGTCCGGGGACATGTTCAGCGCCACTTCGCGCACGTCCTTGTCGAGCTTCGTCCACTTGTCCTCATCTGGTGTCTTGCCGAGGGTACCGTACGCCCAGAAGCGACGCGCCACCGCCTCGGGAAGCACCATCAGCTCCCTGGGGGGTGCGGCAAATTCTGGCAAATTCTAGGAAGTGCCGTATTGTTACCCCCTTTGCTTTGTCGGATGTCGGAAACTTCGTCATCGTCACTGTGCTCACGCCACGCCGCCATGACGTGGTCCGCGGCGCCGACCCTCGCGGTCGCGCCGCTATACGCCTCGCGGACCGTGGTGCGTCGCCGCGGCGTCTTTCGCGCGTCGAAGTCGAGGGCATTCCCCGCGTCGAGCCCCCCTCCGTCTCCTCCCGAAACCCCCGCGTCGCGGCTGCGGCGCTCGCTGGAGCAGCCCGGCTGCGTGGTGATGCCGAGCGTGTACGACGCGCTGGGCGCGAAGCTCGTGGCGCGCTCCGGCGCGTTCGAGTGCGCGTTCATGTCCGGCTACGGCGTCTCCCTGAGCCGTCTCGGCGACCCCGACGTGGGCCTCGCGTCGTTCGCGGACGTGCTGGACGCGGGCGCGCACATCTGCCGCGCGGCGGGCGAAGTGCCGATGGTCGGCGACGGCGACACCGGGTTCGGCGGCGTCGCGAACGTTCGCAGAACCGTGCTCGAGTTCCACCGCGCGGGGTTCGCGGCGGTGCCCATCGAAGATCAGGTGTTCCCCAAGCGTTGCGCGCTCGCGGAGGGCGTCCGGGTCGTCGACCGCCCCGACGCTACGGCGCGCGTGCGCGCCGCGCTCGACGCGCGCGACGAGATCCGCCGGCGCGGCGGCGACATCCTGGTAATAGGCCGGACGGATTGCCGGCTCGCGACGAACGTGGACGACGGGTTCCGCGAGGCGCTGTGGCGGTGCGCCGCGTTCGAGGACATGGGCGCGGACGTCGTGTATTTCGAGGCGCCGCAGAGCGAAAGCGAGATGGAGACGTTCAACGCGGCGCGGTCGAGCGCGCGCTCCCTCCTGGCGCAGGTGGAGCGCGGCGAGGGCGGCGGCGGGGCGGACGTCGTCCTGACCGCGGCGCAGTGCGGCGCGCTCGGGTACGACGCGGCTTTGTTCGGGCTCACCCTGCTCAACGCCTCCGCGGCGGCGATGCAGAGCGCGCTAGCGGGCATGGCGGGCGCGCCGGAAGCGCATCCGCGCGCGGCGAGCGAGACGCGCGGCGCTCTGCTTTCCTTCGCCGAGCTCAACGACATCGCCGGCGTGGACGCGCACCGCGCGTTCGAGGCGCGGTACGACCCGGACCGGTTCAAAACGCGAGAGGAGTTTGGAGAGTATCGCACGTGAGGCGGGAGTGGCGCGCGTGCGCGCGCGTCGTGTGCGCGCGCGCTCGACGCCATTGCGGGGCGTCGCGGACGTACACGCGTGAGCGCTCACGCGATAATAGTTAGCGCTCGTCTATTCGCGTCTCTCCGCGCCGATACATAAAACGAAACGTCAGCTGAGCGGCGGGAAGGCGCCCGTCTTGGCGAGCACGACGACCCGCGACTTGTGCGAGATGTAGCCCTTGATGCACTTGCGGAAGATGAGGTTCGCGACGACGCACTCCACCTCGTCGATGTCCATCTCCGCGCCGCACCACGCCAGCGCCTTGGCGAACACGTGCAGGGACACCTGGTTCGCCTTTTGCGGGTTCTTCGCCGCGCAAAACGCGTGCGTCTTGCGGAACAGCGCGCGCGTCGCGACGTCGCGCAGCTTCTCCAACACCAAGAACGTGCCCTGCATGATGAACGTCACCTGGTGCGTCTGCAACGCGTCGTTCAGCCGCCGCACGTCCCCCGTGCGCACAGCCTCCACCACCGCCTTGTACTCGTCCAGCGCGTACTTGTCGAGCAGGCGCGCGGTGGGCCGCCGGCCCAGGATGAGCTTCACCGGGACGAGGTAGCGCAGCACGAGCTTTTTGTTCCGCGGGTGGCGCGCGCTGCAGTGCTCGAACGCGTACGTCAGGTTCTTCTCCGCGCGCGCGTAGTCGTCGTCGAACACCGCGAGCCGCCCGACGTAGTACGAGTACGTCACCTTCTGCGACGACGGGAACGACTCGAAGCGCGGGAACGTCGGCAGGTTCACCGCGGCGATCAGGTTCTTGCACAGGTGCAGCGTGTTGAGTTTGAAGTAGATCTTGAACAGGCTCACCACCAGGAACAGCGACGCGCGCTTCTTCTCCTGCACGGACGTGTTGGCGGTGTTCCGGTATACCAGCATCAGCAACGCCCCCGCGTCGTGCAGCATGCCCGCCTTCTTGCCGGCAGCCACGAGCGCGGCGTCCGCGCGCTCCGCCAGCGCCTTGGCGGCTTTCACCAGCTGGACCAGCGCATCCAGGCTCCACGCGGTGTCCTGCAGCCTGAAGTCCTTGACGAACGCCTGCGTCGTGGACGTGACCGCCGCGAACGCGTCCTCCGCCCTGCCCTCCGCGATCGCGCCCAAACACTGGCAGTGGAACGCGAACACCTCGTCGTGCGGCTGGGGCAACCGCTGTTGACACAGCGCCCCGAGGTTCACCTCGCGGTTCTCCGCCAGAGCAGAGGTCACCGCGCGCGACGCGTCCGGGTTCGCCACGTCGAGCAGGCGCGCGAGCTGCGCGCCGTCCTGCGCGCGCACCGCCGCGCTCGCGGCATCGAGGTACTGCCCGAGCGCCGCCATCGTCGCGCCGAGCGCCCCAGTGGACTGAAGAAGATTGAAGGCACGACGCACCTTTTCGCGTTTCACAACGTTCGCCGTCGCGCTTCGAGTTAGTTCTTCGTTCTCCTTCGACGCGCCGCGCGCCAAACTTTTTTTTTCGCGTCTCGAGCTTCGAGGGCACCCTTCGATTTTCACCCGCGCAATCCGTCCGACCGAGATTTGCCTCGACCGTCTGTTGCCCTGCAGAGGGCGGAAGATTCGTCGTCCGACGTCCAGTCAGCGTTTTCGGTGGCGACGATTGCGATCGCGAGGGAAACCGCGCGCCGAACCGGGTGGACAGCACACTCGAACGCACATCGACCATGTCGACTATTGTCAGCACCTTCATGGCCGTCGCCGCCCCTGCGGCGACGCGCCCCGTCGGCCGCAGAGCTGGTGCGTCCCCACACCGCGCCCGGATGCTGATATTCTCTGTCGGCGGGACCCGTGACCTGGACCCCGACCCCACCGATCGCAGCCGCGTCGCGACGACGCGGAGGCGAATCCGCTTGCCGCACCCGTCGAGCCGGCACCGTTGTTCCGGCGCGTCCCCGCGACCACCCCAGGAGACTACCCCGCTGCTGACCTCCGCCCGCCACCCCCTGTCCAACCCCGCGCAGGCCCCGCGCGCTCGGCGCACGCCTTCGCGAAGTCTCGCGCGACGTTCGCGCGCAAGTCCGTGTCCGCGCGCGGCCGCGGCGCCTTGGTGGTCCGCGCCGCCGAGGAGAAGCCCCTCGGCGTGTTCAAGTTGGAGTACGACATCTCTAACGACGACGCGCACAAGCCGAAGAACTGGAAGGAGCCCGTCGTGGTGGCGGTCTCCGGCGCGGCCGGCCAGATCAGCAACCACCTGCTGTTCAAGATCGCCTCCGGCGAGGTGTACGGCCAGGACCAGCCCGTGGCGCTGCGCCTGCTCGGCTCCGAGCGCTCGCGCGAGGCGCTGGAGGGCGTCGCTATGGAGCTGGAGGACTCGCTGTTCCCGCTGCTGCGCGAGGTGAACATCGGCATCGACCCGATGCTGGTGTTTCAAGACGCGGACTGGGCGCTGCTCATCGGCGCCAAGCCCCGCGGGCCCGGGATGGAGCGCGCCGACCTGCTCGAGATGAACGGCGCCATCTTCGTCGAGCAGGGCAAGGCGCTGAACGCGGTGGCGAAGCCCAGCTGCAAGGTGTGCGTGGTGGGGAACCCCTGCAACACCAACGCGCTCATCGCGATGGAGAACGCGCCCAACCTGGACCGCCGGAACTTCCACGCCCTGACGCGCCTGGACGAGAACCGCGCCAAGTGCCAGCTCGCGCTGAAAGCCGGCGTGTTCTACGAGACGGTGAGCAACGTCACCATCTGGGGCAACCACTCGACGACGCAGGTTCCCGATTTCGTCAACGCGCGCATCGACGGCGCCCCCGCCGCGGAGGTGATCGGCGACCAGGATTGGCTGGAGAGCGAGTTCACGCCGGCGATTCAGACGCGCGGCGGCTTGCTCATCAAAAAGTGGGGCCGCTCGTCGGCGGCGTCCACAGCGGTGTCCATCGCGGACGCCATCAAGGCGCTGGTCACGCCCACGAAGGAGGGCGACTGGTTCAGCAGCGCGGTATGCACGGACGGCAACCCGTACGGCATCGCGGAGGGCATCGTCTTCTCCATGCCCTGCCGCTCCACCGGCGACGGCTCGTACGAGATCGTGGAGGGCCTGGAGATCAACGACTGGCTCCGGGAGCGCATCCAGGCCTCGCAGGACGAGCTCACCAAGGAGGCGGACTGCGTCTCGCACCTCACCGGCAAGCTCGGCGCCGCTTGCGAGCTGCAGGGTGCCGAGGCGGACACCATGCTCCCCGGCGAGGCGTGAGGAAAGAGGTTGATGTGTGATTGTTTCCGGAAAGCCGGCTTTCGAGGGGGCGACGCGATGCCCGAACGCCGGGAACGGCGGTCGAACGGTACCATGGTTTCCTTTTTTGTGTAGGGTCACTGATGTTTTACTCGAACGTTCCACGCAGCGCGCGCGCGCGTTGTCGTGTCGGTGCGGTAAACTGACGCGTAGGTTTCAACGCGAAGACGGGGTCGCGACCCTCTCCGTTTCCGATTCTCTCGCCCGACTCTCAGTCACCTGTGACGGGTCTACGCACGCGCGAAGGTTGCTCGCGACGCGGAGGACATCGCGCCTCGTCGTTCACAGCTCTCCATCGGCGGGCTTCCTGGCGACGAACACCCCCCACGCGAAGACGCCCTTTTCCTTCTGGATGTCCGCGCGTTCGGTGAGCGAGCTGACCCAGTTGTCCAGGTACTGGTCGGAGATGCCCTTGGCGTTCATCTCCGGGCGGTTCTCGGCAATCTGCGAGAGCATGTTCCGGAAGTACCGCTCGAGGTGGTTTGAGCCGTCCCACCAGGTGACGTACTTGAACCCGCTCTCCTTGATGAAGTCGATGTACATCGAGGGACGGCCCATGAACGTCGTCGCGTTGCGGTCGGTGAAGCCCTTCAACGCCTTCTCGTCCGCGCCGTCCGCGCCCATGATGTCGGAGAACACGAACACGCCGCCCGGCTTCAGGCAGCGCACAAGCTCCTTGAACAGCGCCACTTTGTCGCCGGCGTGGCACAGCACCTCGCACGACCACACCGCGTCGAACTTGCCCGTCCACGCCTCGGAGAGGGGTTCGTTTATGTTCCCCACCTGCGCGTCCACCAGATGGTCGATGCCGAGTTCCTTGCACCGCTCCATGTTCAGCGCGTTTTGGCCGGGACCCAGGTTGTATCCGGTCACCTTGCACCCGAAGCGCTGCGCCATGGCGTGCGAACCGCCGCCGTGGCCCGAGCCGAGATCAAGCACGTGCATGTCGGGCTTGATGGTCTTCGCCCAGTCCATCTGGGTCATCATCCACTCGGTGGTGTACGCGGAGGACTCCTTCACGCCGTCCTCGGGGTCCTTGTAGATGCCGAAGTGGATGTCGTGGCCGCCGCCGCCCATCACGCACTGGTAAAACACGCGCGTTATCTCCTCATCGTACTGCTCGAGGACTTTGTCCGCCACCTCATCCTTGGTGAACTGTTTGTCCACAAAGTCAGCCTACGGTGAGGATCGCCGAGCGCACCACAGGGGAGAGAAACGATAATCGCATTGTGGAAGTGTCAGCAGAAGGGTCGCGCTGACGTAATCGCGCCGCGAAACGCGGGCGTTCGCGGTGTCGTTCGGTTTCGGCACCGACCGCGACTGACCACGATCCGAGACGCCGCGGGGGTGACCGACGCCGCGCGTCAGGCCGAGGTGAGGGGAACGCGACGTCACGTGATGGGAGTCGCACCATGGTTACAGTTCGATAGCTTCTGTGATTTGCTGGATGGAAGAATGGAAGCCTGGTGCGTGAGGCGCACGCGGGTGTGTCGAGTGAGATGGCGCGCACCTGCCTCGTGCGGAGTGCGCACTTTTTCTGCCGGGTGGGGGATCAGATCCGACGGCTCAGAGCCGTCGACGGTGTCATATGGGCATTTAGTCATACTCGTATGATTCTTTTTGAGCGACGCAGCGGACGCTCGAGATGAAAAAAATTACACTTTCTCGTTCAACTGGTTGTTTTGGGCTCCCGCGAGGGACGCAGACATTCTCGATGCGCAGAACGCCGAAGGAGGCGCGCGAGCGTCGGCGCGCCCGCGCTGCCGAGCGCAGGGCACTCGAGGCGCTCGCCGCGCGCATACGCTCCACCGCCCTGGACGGCTACGAGGCGAGCCACGGCGACGGCGGGGACACGTCCGACGCGAGACGCGTCGACGCGCCCCGAAACGCGAATCAGGATGCGTACGTCGAACCTCCGACGACGTCTGCCCTCCGCGACGTCCAGCGCGAGCGCGACGCGCTTCTCCTGCGCGTCGAGCACTTGGAGCGCGCCGCGGCGCGCGACGCGACCGCCGCCGTCGCGGGCGTCGCCGAACGCGCCGCCGAGGAAACGCGCGTCGCGTTCGTCGCCCGGCTGGCGGATGCCGCCTCGGCGCTCGCCGAGGCGCGCGAGGAGACGCGCGCGGCGCGCGCGCGCGTCGCGGACCTGGAGGGCACCGCGCCGGCGCGCGCGGCCGCACTCGAGGAGGCGACACGCGCGCGAGTTGCCGAGGCGGTGGCGCAGGAACGAGCCCGAGGGGACGCGCGCCTCCGCGCCGCCGCGGACGCCGTCGCCGAGGCGCACCACGCCAAGGTTGCGGCGGAGGCGCGCGGCGCGCGCGACGCCGCCGCGGAGGCGCTCCGCGAGGAGCTCCGGGTCACGCGGGTTTCGTTGCAGGAGGCGCGCGCGAGGACCGAGGCGCTCGCGCGGCTGCACAAGGTCACCTCCATGGCGACCGAGACCGAGCGTTCGAGCGAGCAGGCTGCGTCCGCGGCGGAGCGGCGCGCGCTGGCGCGCGACGTCGACGAGTTGTCGCGCGCGGCGGCGGCGCGGTGGGGCGGAGGGTGGAACGCGCGTCGCGACGATACGTTCGAAAAGCACCGCGAAGACGACGATTCGGGCGTCGCGATCCGGCGGATCGCGGCGAGGCTCCGTGCGGAGGCCACGGCGGAGGTTCGCGGGCACGACCGTCCCGGTCGCGTCTCGGCGAAGACGACACCGTCGCGCGAACCGCTTCTGGCTGAGTATTACTGAACGTCCCTTTTCGTCGCGCGCGCGCGCGACGTAGGATAGCACGTAGTCTATGAATAGAGTGTCGTCACATCGACGCGTCGCTACGGTACGAGCGCGAGCTCGTTTTTCTATCATCTACGCACACGCGGAGCTGTCTGTCTAAACACGCGTTCGTCGCGCGTGGTCGGGTATCAGTCGCTCGCGAGGTCGAACCCAATCTTGGCGCGGAAGTTTCCCAGCCCGTCGCACCGCTGGCAGTTCACGCGCCCCGACCCGCGGCAGTACTCGCACCACTCGGGCTGCACGCTTCGCGGAAGCATCGCCTGGTCCGTGAAGTTGGTGCGCCCGCGCCCGAGACACCGCTCGCACATGCACTTCCCGCGCCCGTCGCAGTCGGGGCACGGGTCCGCGGGCACCGATTCCGCGGGAACGCGCACGAATGGTTTAGGTTTCACGATGAGAGGCGCGCGTCGCTTCGCCGACGACGCGCCGCGCGTCTGTCCCTCGTCGCCGGACGAGAGCTCGGAGGCTGCCTTGGCGATGACAGTCAAGGACATCCCCGTGGTCAGCCCGAGCAGGAAAGGAGGCGCGGGCATGCCTCCCCTCTGAGCTCAGCGGGCGGGACGCGAACGCCCGCGTCTGTGGTGGCGAGCTGCTGCTGAGCGACGGTTCCGCAAATTTCGGGCATTTGCATGGCCGGAGCGCCAACCGCCGGCCCCGAAAATTGATCGTCGAAGGATTTCCAGACGAACAGTTGGCGGAGATATTTGTGCTTTTTCCACGCTTCGCGCGCCTGGGGTTCCACACCGTCGCACGCGTGAACGCCACGCGGACCCCGTCGTCGACGCGCGCGCCCGAGCGTCGCGCGTGAGTCGGGTGGCGTCCTCAGCGCGAGCTCCGGGACCCCGATCGAGGTCCTTCGAGGCGCTCGCACGGAGCCGCGCGTCGTTCGTTTTTCGCGGGGAACCGATCGCGGTCGAGTCAGATTCGCCATGTGGGTCGCGCGCGCCGCGGGCTCGCGCCACGCCGCGGGGGCGCTTCGGGGATGGCGAGCGTCCGCCGCGTCGCTCATTCGCAGCGACACGATGTGCTCGGACGCGTTCGTCGGGTTCGCGGGCGGCCCCGTGGACTGCCCCGCGCGCGATCGTCCGTCTGCGGGAGCCGAAACCGCCGAGCTCGCGCGCGCCGAGGACGCGCCCCGCGAGGCCCCTCGCGCTTTCGACGTCGCCGCCGCGCGCGCGATGGTCGGCGGGAGCGGACGCGACGGCTTCGACCGCGCCTGGAAGAAACACGTCCTAGGCAACAGCAAGACCGCGTGTTCTTCGAGCGCGTCTGCTTCGTCCGTCCGGGGGTTCGCCACCGAGCGCGCGCGCGAGGAGTGGGAGCGTCTGCGCGAGCGCGGCGAAAGCATCAACCCGTGCAACTCCCCCGCGCACCCCGCCGCGGTGGCGGGGGTGGTGGGCGCGGTGAACCCCTCGATGCCCCCTAAGAGCATCCAGCAGAGCTACGACGCGCACTCGCAGTGCTTCGTGTGCGGCAACGCGCGCCCGCCCCCCGACGGCGTCGGTTTGCGTTCGTTCCGCAGCGAGGACGAGGAGGACGTCCGCGCGACGCCCTCCGCGCTGCGCAGCGAAGCGGTGGTGGGCGAAAACTTCCAGGGCCTGCCCGGGATCGTCTCCACCGGCATCATGGATGCGCTGATGATCTGTCACGGCTCGTGGCAGAGCGCCATCGCCCTCATGGACAAGGCCGTCACGCCGAGACCGCCGCTCGTGCTCACCAAATCCTTCGCCGTGACCGTGCGCGACCGGCTGCCGCCCGGGTTCGAAGTGCGCGTGGTGACCAAGTCGGTGGACGTGAGAGACGCCAAGGAGCCGCACGCCGTCAAGGTGGTCATGGAGCTGCGCGCGCAGGCGCCGAGGGGCGAACCGTTCGTGTGCGCGGAGGGAGAGGCGCTGTACGAAAAGGTGGGGGCGGTGCGGTCGATGTGGTGATACGCGCCGCGCGGAGAAAAAGCGCGCGAGCGCGCGAGCCTCACATACTCAATCAATACTCTTCCATCGCTCAATCACTTTACTAAATTTGGAAACTGATGTCCCATACGTCATGGGACGCAGCACGCGTCGTACGAAAAGACTCTGAATCAGTGACTCACCGATTCAGGGTTTGGGTTGACGGATAGCGTAGCGCGCTTTTACGCTTTCCGACACCGTAAAACGACACCTTTTCGCGTACCCTTTCGGCGCTTTGGAGGACGCGCTTGATCTTCGCGACGCCGGGAGACGCGTCGGTCGTCCCTCCGCTCCACTGTCACCCTCGCGTGCTCTCGGCCACGCGCGAGAAGTATCGGACGCGTCGTTCGCGCCGCGAGTCTCACCGACACGACCCGAGCGCGTGTCTCGAACGCTCCCCCGGGATCGGCCGGAAAAGCCGTCGAACGATCCACACCCGAGCGCAGCGGCGGGGACACGCTCGCTGCTATCCTCGTTCCCGAGTCTAGGGCGTGACCATGTCCGCCTCCGCCTCGGCCCTCGCGGGCGCCGCCCCGATGGCTCGCGCGCCGCGCGCGCCTCGCGCGGTACCCGCGGCCGCGTCCGCCGCGGGCGCCACGGCGACGCCGCTCTCCTCGCGCGCCGCCGCGCGCGGCTCGGCGATCCGCACGTCTCGTTCCGCCGCCGGTCGCGCTCGGTTTTCCGCTTCTCGCGCGCCTCCGTCGCCGCGCGCGGCCATCTCGGACCCGCCCGCGGAAAACGCGGACGTGGACTCCGAGTCCGGCCTGGGCAAGATCCTGCGCTCGAACACGGGTAAGCTGGACAAGATCCTGTGCGCGAACCGCGGCGAGATCGCCGTGCGCGTGTTCCGCGCGGGCACGGAGCTCGGCATGCGCACGGTGGCCGTATTCTCCGAGGCGGATCGCCTCGCCACGCACCGATACAAGGCGGACGAGTCATACTGCGTGAACCCCGGGGAGACGCCGGTGGGGGCGTACCTCGGCTTCGAGGGCATCATCGAGACCGCCAAGGCGAACGGCGTGCAGGCGATCCACCCCGGATATGGCTTCCTCTCCGAAAACGCGGCTTTCGCGCGCCGGTGCGAGGAGGAGGGCATCACCTTCATCGGCCCGCGCTCAGAAACCATCACGCAGATGGGCGACAAGGTGATCGCCAAGGCGTTGGCGAAGGAGTGCGGCCTCCCCCTCGTCCCAGGGACTGAGGATTCCACCAACTCCCTGGAGGAGGCGCAGGCGTTCGCGGAGGAGTTCGGCATGCCCATCATGCTCAAAGCCGCGTTCGGCGGCGGCGGCCGCGGCATGCGTGTGGTGCGCACGATGAGCGAGCTTCCCGAGGCGTTCACGCGCGCCTCCTCCGAGGCGCTCGCGGCTTTCGGGGACGGACGCATGTTCCTCGAGCGGTACGTCGAGGCGCCGCGGCACATCGAGGTGCAGATCCTGGCGGACGGCGAGGGCAACGTCGTGCATCTCGCGGAGCGCGACTGCTCGGTGCAGCGCCGGCACCAGAAGGTGGTCGAGCTCGCGCCGGCGGCGTACCTGGACGACGCGCTGCGTAAAACGCTGCACGACGACGCGGTGCGCCTCGCGAAGCACATCAACTACCGCAACGCCGGCACGGTGGAGTTTATGGTGGACAAGGAGGGCCGCCACTACTTCCTCGAGGTGAACCCGCGCATCCAGGTTGAGCACACCGTCACGGAGGAGGTGACCGGAATCGATCTCGTGCAGTCGCAGATCCTCATCGCCGGCGGCGCGACCCTCGCGGACATCGGCATCCACTCGCAGGACGATATCGTCGTGCAGGGCTTCGCGATGCAGTGCCGCATCACCACGGAAGACCCGCAGATGAACTTCGCGCCCGACTTTGGCAAGGTGGAGGTGTACCGGCCGCCGGGTGGCATGGGCGTGCGCCTGGATGGGGAGGTGGTGGTGGGGTCGCGCGTCTCGCCCAATTACGATTCACTGCTCGTCAAGCTGACGTGCAAGGAGAAGAACTTCAACGCGGTGATCCAAAAGATGTACCGCTCGCTCTCCGAGTTCCGAGTGCGCGGCGTGAAGACCAACATCCCGTTCTTGCTCAACGTGCTCCGCGCGGACACCTTCATCTCTGGCCAGTTTGCCACCGACTTCATCGACACCACGCCGTCGCTGTTCGAGCTCGAGGTGGGCACCGACGACATGACCAAGCTGCTCACCTACCTCGGCGAGGTGGCGGTGAACGGCGCCAGGCACCCCGGTGCGGTAGGGCCCGCGCCTACCGTCGAGGAGCCCGTGCCCCCCAAGCCCGAGCTCGCCGAGCCGCCGCGCGGGTTCAAGCAGGTGCTGGACGAGGAGGGCCCGGCGGGGTTCGCCAAGGCGGTTCGCGACCATAAGGGTCTGCTGCTCATGGACACGACGTGGCGCGACGCGCACCAGAGCGCGCTCGCGACGCGCATGCGCACGCGCGACCTCCTGGCGTCGGCACCCGCGACGGCAGAGGCGCTGGCGTCGGCGTACTCGCTGGAGATGTGGGGCGGCGCGACGTTTGACGTCTCGCTGCGGTTCCTGCACGAGTGCCCGTGGCAGCGCCTGGAGCAGCTGCGGGAGGCTGTGCCGAACGTGCCCTTCCAGATGCTGCTGCGCGGCGCGAACGCCGTGGGGTACACGTCCTACGCGGACAACGTGGTGAACGCGTTCGTGCAGGAGGCGCGCTCGGCGGGCGTGGACGTCTTCCGCGTCTTCGACTCGCTCAACTACATCGACAACCTCAAGTTCGGCATCGACTCGGTGCGCGCCGCCGGCGGCGTCGTCGAGGCGACGGTGTGCTACACCGGAGACGTCTCGAACCCGAGCAGGCAGAAGTACTCGCTGGACTACTACGTGGACCTCACCGAGCAGCTCGTCGCGCACGGCATCGACGTGCTGGCGATCAAGGACATGGCGGGTCTGCTCAAGCCGCGCGCCGCGACGATGCTCGTCGCCGCGCTGCGGGAGAAATTCCCCGATTTGCCCATCCACGTGCACACGCACGACACCGCCGGCACGGGCGTCGCGTCGATGCTGGCGTGCGCGGAGGCGGGCGCGGACGTCGTGGACGTCTGCACGGACGCGCTCGCGGGTTTGACGAGCCAGCCGTCCATCGGCGCGCTGATCGGCTCGACGCAGGGCACCGAGCACGACACCGGGCTGGACATGGGCAAGATCCTCAAGCTGAACACGTTCTGGGAGCAGACCCGCGGGCTGTACTCGCCGTTCGAGTCCGGCATCAAAGCCGGCTCGGCGGATGTGTACGTGCACGAGATGCCGGGCGGGCAGTACACCAACCTCAAGTTCCAGGCGTTCTCCAACGGGCTCGGCAGCGAATGGGACAAGATCAAGGCGGCGTACGCCACCGCGAACGAGGTGCTCGGGGACATCGTCAAGGTGACGCCGTCCTCCAAGGTTGTCGGGGACCTCGCGCAGTTTTTGGTGGCCAACAACCTCGACGCCGTCTCGGTGGTGGAGCAGGCGGAGACGCTCTCCTTCCCGACGTCCGTCGTGGAGTACTTCCAGGGGTACATCGGCCAGCCCGCGGGGGGCTTCCCGGAGCCGCTGCGCACGCGAGTGCTGAAGGGCAAGGCGCAGGGGTACGCCACGCGGCCCGGCTCGGAAATCCCGGACGAGGACCTGTTGGCGCTGCAGAAGTCCGTGGCGTTGAAACACGCGCGGCGCGACGTGTCGTGGCGGGACACGCTGTCGGCGGCGATGTACCCCGCGGTGTTCGACGACTACGTGCGCAAGCTGAACCTGCACGGCCCGCTGACGCGCCTGCCCACGAAGGCGTTCCTGGTGGGTCTGGACATCGACGAGGAGTGCGAGATCGAGCTGCGCGCGGGCGTGCGCGCGAGCGTCAAGCTGAAGGCGATCGGCGAGCTCCTGCCCAACGGCAACCGCGAAGTGTTCTTCGAGATGAACGGCATTCCGCGCGTCGTTGAGATTGAGGACAAGACGGAGGAGGGAAGCACCAAGAAGACGCGCCTAGCGGCACGCGAGCGCAGCGACCCCGCGGACATGGGATCCGTCGGCGCGCCCATGGCTGGCAGCGTGGTGGAGGTGCTGGTCAAGGAGGGCGAGGAGGTCAAGGCGGGCGCGCCGCTGGTGGTGCTCAGCGCGATGAAGATGGAAACCACCGTGAGCGCGCCGTGCGAGGGGCCCATCAAGCACATCGGCGTCGTCTCCGGCGACCAGTGCTCGGCGGGAGATTTGCTCGTCGCCATCGAAGCCGCCACGGAGTGATGCGCGCGCGCGCGAAATGCGCGTGTCGCTCCACGGGTCGTCGAGACGCTGGGGCGCGAGCGACACGCGGACACTCTGACGCATACCCCGCTCGCCGTTGAATGAACAGAAGCGCAGCGGTTGACTCGAGTGTTGTTCGTTTCGGTGCAATCGCGATCACACTGTGTCTTCGACTATATCTCCCACGCGCTCGGGCCTGCTGCTCTCCTCTCTCGCGCTCACTCCTCAGGAGGCGGAGGACACGTCTCCTTTGGATGTTTACTGTCGTAATGCGCTTTTAGTTGGTGGTGGTTGATCATGTTTGCCTTGCATATGGGGCAACTCGCTTTCAGCGCCGCCCCTCGCAGCTTCAGATCAGATTTCGCTTGTTTCTGGCTGTCCTTCTTGGCGAGGCTCTTTGCCTGCGCCAGGGCCTTGGCGTTTCCGCGAACCATCGGGACACAGCGAGGTGCAGCTGAGGCGATGCGAGACCCGGCGGTCGGCGGTGGTCCGCGGGTGGCGTACGCGGCTCGCGAGCGACGCGCACGTGATGTGAACGCCGGAGCAAATCCGCAAACTGGACGGATGAGGATTTTCGTTCAGCGAAACCATTCGGGACTGACGGCGGTCATTTTCCCGCAACTTGCCCAAAAAATACGACGTCGGCGGCAGCGGCACCCTCGGGGTGTCACTCCCGCGCGCACGCCCGAGAGGTGCCGCGGGTCGGTGTATGCGACCCGCGCGTCGCGTGCTTCCCCGACTCACCGCGTCCTTCGACCGCGCGGTCGCCCGCGACGCCGCGTGCGCGTCCCTCGCGCGTGCAGCCGCGTCACCGCACATTCGCCTCTGGTCTGGCGCGCGTATGACGGCGCAGGCGACCAGCGCTCCCGCGGAGACCGCCGGCGCGGCGAACGGCTGCGAGGCGAAAGGCGCGAACGCGGGCGCGAAGACCCCTTCCTCTGGCTCCGCGGGCGCCGGAGACGGTGCCGCGGGTCCCGGAACGGGCTCCGTCCCCGTGCCCCCCGTCCCCGCGACGGCGGCGAACAAGCTCAAGGCTTGGGACTTTTGGCGCAGCATGGGCTCGCCCAAGTTCCACGTCGCGCCGATGGTGGACCAGAGCGAGCTCGCGTTCCGCGAGCTGTGCCGCCGGTACGGCGCGACGTGCGCGTACACGCCCATGGTGCACGCGCGTTTGTTCGTGGAGAGCCCCAAATACCGGGAAGAGATCTTCACCACGCACGCGGGCGACCGGCCTCTGCTCGTGCAGTTTTGCGCCAACGACCCGGACACGCTCCTGGCGGCGGCGAAGCTCGTGGCGCCCCACTGCGACGGCGTGGACATAAACTTCGGGTGCCCGCAGAGGATCGCCAAGAAGGGCAACTACGGCGCGTTCCTCATGGACGACTGGGACACAGTGCGCAACTTAATAAAAAAGCTGGACGAAGAGCTGCCCGTGCCGGTGACGGCGAAGATTCGCGTGTACGACGACCTCGAGACGTCGCTGAAGTTCGCCAAGATGGTGGAGGCGGCGGGCGCGCAGCTCGTCGCGGTGCACGGCCGCACGAGGGAGCAGAAACGGGCCGCGGACGTGCGCGCGAACTGGGCGTTCATCCGGGAAATCAAAAAGCAGCTCAGAGTGCCGGTGCTGGCCAACGGCGACATTCGGAGCCTGGAGGAGGCGCGCGCGTGTTTGGCGGCGACTGGGGCGGACGGCGTTCTCTCCGCCGACCCGCTGCTGGAGAACCCGTCCCTGTTTTCCGACCCCCCGCGCGCGCCGCCCGCGGACGCGCGAGCCCCTCTACCGGTCGCGGGCGACACGAACGTGCGGCTGCTGCTGGAGTACCTGGAGCTCACGAAGCAGTACGAGACGCCGGCGCGCATGATCAAGGGGCACGTGCACAAGATGGTCGGCCACTGGCTCGCCGAGTTCACGGACCTGCGCGAGTGGCTGAACCACCACGGCGGCGCGCCGAAGACCGCGGACGCGCTGATCCCTTGGGCGAACGAGCTGATGGGAAGGATCAACCTCGTGCGCAGGAAGGAGGGGAGGACGCTGCCTGTTCCGAAAAAGAGCCCCCGCGCGATTGCCCGGGAACAAGCGGAGGAGGCAAAGGCGGCGGCGATTGCGGAGCAAGCGCGGGAAGACGCCGCGTTCGAAGGTTCGTTTTTTCGCTCGACGCTTTTCTCGACTGTTCACGCGCGCGACCCGCGCGGGCGCTCGTTCGACGGGTGATGACACACTCAGATAGGGACATCCGACACTCAGGATGAGGAGGACATCTGGAACGGGGCATGGAGACATGTCCCGCCGTCTGACGTCGACGAGCCGCGACGGTTTTTTATCGGGTTTTCCCTTTGGCCTCCGCGACGCCGATTTTCTCCATCCTCGCGACTGACGCGTTCATCGCTCGCGCGCCCATTCCCTCACAGAGATAAACGCGAAGCGACAGAAGCTTGACCAGCCCGCCGCCGACGCGCCGGCGACCGCGGCGAACTAGAACCTTAGCGAGACGAGCTCTTGAAATCACGAGAGCGGTCCTGTCTTATGTCAATTTGTTTTTTGGCAAGGAAATTCTTTCTTTGTGTTTCTCGACCTCGCACCACGCGCGCTTCCTCCCGTCAGAGCCTCGCGCGTCCCGCAGCCCGCACACGGCGCACACATCGCTTCCGACCATGCGCCCCTTCACGCACGCGTTCGTCGGGCGCAGCGCCACCGCCGTCGACGGCGACGTGGTTTGGGCTTGTGCGACGCACGACGGAGCCTCGGCAGACACCAAGACGGCGCTCGAGCGAACGTCGCTGGAGGTCATAGCGAAGCACTCCGCGGACCCCGCGGGGCTCTACGAGATGGCTTTGCCGGATGTTCAGCGCGTGGTGACGCTCGTCAAGACCCCCGCGTACGTTCCCCGCGCGCATCCGCTGTACGACGCGACCCCCTTGCCGAGCGAGCCCTCGAGCCTCGCCGAGACCTCGTCGGACCGTCCGAGGCCAAACGCGCCGGGCGCTCCGGGACCGCGAGTCGTCTTTGGCGCGGTCGTTTCGATACCCGAGGCCGGCGGTCCGAGCGCCGAGGATTGCGCCTCGTGGCTCGACGCGCTGGCGAACGCGTTCTAGCGCGCGCACGGCGGCGTCGCGGACGTGCTCGCGCGCGAGAGAACGCTCGATCTCGCCGGATTCGGGAGGCGCCTGCGCGCCGCCGCAGACGACTTGCGTCCGTCGGGCGACGCGGCGGCGGCGGCGTTGGCGGCGACGCGCGCGAAGATGGATGAGGTCCGAATCACGATGGTGGACAACATCGCGCGCGTCGTGGAGCGCGGGGAGAAGCTGGACGATGTGCTCGCCAAATCCGACGGGCTGCGCACCACCGCGGACGGGTTCCGGCGAACGGCGACGAGGCTGAAGAAAAGGCTTTTCTGGGCGAATTGCAAGACGCTTCTCGCGGTGGTCTGTTTCGGGTCGGCGCTTCTGGCCGTGATTTTTTTCGCCGCGTGCGGAGGCGTGGCGTGCGTCACGCGTTGAGCCCTCTGTTTTCAGACGCGCGTTCTCAAACACGCACGACGGAAGAACCATCACGAGCGTCTGTTCGTTCCCCGCCTGCCCGTCTGCCCCAGCTCGCGCGCGTGCGGCTCAAGTAGCGGCGTCGTAGACAGTTCTTAAACGACGATAGATCCGTAGCGTCGCGACGGAGAGGTGAAAAAGCGCGAGCCTCAACTCATTTTACAAATAGACCATCCGTATGATCAGGTATCCGGCTCCGCCGTCGCCGGCCTGGAAGTCGTGTCGTGTTCCAGCAGTAGGTCAGCCCACGTGGAGAACAAATTAATCCCGAGTGGGAACGACTTGCCCTTCCCCGATAACATCATCCCACTCCGCCTTCGTCTGTGCTGCGCGTACTTCAAGATAAAGAACGTGAGCAGAGGGAAACACGGAGCGGCAATCAAGCCCGCCGTGAAATGCGGACACCCCGCTCGCTCGTCGAGGTCCATTCCGTATCCTACGGCCAGAAACATGATGGCCATGTGCGCTATCGGATGGAAACTCGTGTAGAGCATTTGGTTGCTCATCAGGTGTTCGACGAGGAAGTCGTCTGGCACGCCTTCCATGTCAGTTGCGAGGATGACGGTGATCACGATGACTAGGAAAAATCCACCCATTGCGCACCACTCTATGACGTGTATGGCGACCACCGCGGATTCGCCGTGACACTTTGGATCGAGCGGAGGAGACACGTAGATGGCGTTGGCCAAAGCGCACAGGAATGCGCTGAGCAGGCCCATGTTCACTAGCGAGTTCGACAGCGTTGTGCGAAGCTGCTGCACGGAGACGTCTTCCTTGTCGCCTTTAGCTCGGATCCTGAACGACGCTCGCGGCCCGACGCTGGGGTTGCGAATCCTCTCGCTGTCGTTCTGGTTCTCTTCCCAGGGTAGCGGTGTGTTTCTGAGCGTCTTCATGCCCTTGCCCGCCGATGCACCCTGCGTCGCGAGCATTTTGCGTCGCGAGCGGTGCGTTGTGCGCGGCTGACTTGTCTACGTGCAGACAAAAACTCCCGCCAAACATGCCCTGTTGGCGCCAAAACTGCAGGGGCGGGAAAACCCGAGTCCGGGCGCCGGCAGCTCTGCGTCGCGTCGGCGGAGGTCGATCCGCGGATTGTGACGCCTTCGCACGACGGGCAATAATACTACGTACATCACAAACGTTTCCGCGTTCCCCGCCTGCCCGTTTGCCCCCCCTTGGACTCGCGCTTGGAGAGCGCGCGCTGCGTCTTGGCGAGCAGCTCCTCGCGCGTCAGCGGCCGGTCGTCAATCTCCTCCTCGCTCTCTGAGCCGTCGCCGGCATCCGCCGCGGTGGAAGGAGGCACGATCGTGACGGACGGCCCGAACCGGCTCGGCGAGAACGGGCCGGTGGTACCCATTAGACGCTTCGCCGCTTCCGGGCCCTCGTCCTCCGCCGCCGCCGCCGCGTACATCGCGAGCACTTCGTTCGCGCGCTGCTCGACGATGCCCAGGTACGAGAGCATGTTCTGGTCCGTCACGCCCTGGTCCCCGAAGAGCTCCCGATTGCTCTCGGTGTCACACCCGAGCTTGTCGTACGCGGACTTGATCCCCGCTCGCAGCGCGTTGAGCGTCGCGCCCGTGCTCTCCAAACGCTCCTCCACCTGTTTCGTGTTCAGCTCCGTGCGCTCGATGCGCTGCTCGAGCTCCTTGACCAGCCGCTTGCGCTGCGCGTCGGCGACGCTGTCGGCGCCTTCGAACTTGTCAATCTCCCCCCGCAGTTCCGACGCGCTCTCCTCGAGCTTTTCCGTCTCCTGGTTTAGCTCGTTCACGAAATTGAACAGCGAGAAGTTCTGGTCCTCCGCGGCGATGAACGACGTCACGAGGTCGTCGATGTCCGTCATGCCCGTCGCGGCTTGGATCTGCGAAAACGCCTCCTCGTACGCCACGATAGCCTTCGCGCCCGCGTCCACCGCCCAGTTGCCCTTGATGCCCTTCTTGCGCAGCTTCGCCTCGAGCTCGTCGTCGCCGCCGGGGAAATCTACGCCCAGCTCCGCCGCGCGTAAACGGTTGCGCATCTCCGCCTCTTTCATCTTCCGGTCGTGGTCCAGAATGCGGCTCAGCTCGCGCCACTCCTGGTCGAACGCGACGGATTCGCGGTCGCCTTGCGCGCGCAGCGCGGCAATCTCGTTGTGCGCCTGGTCACGCGCCTCGTACGCGATGTTGGAGATCTCGATGACTTCGCTCATCTCGCGCTTCTTCGCCGCGAGGTCACGCTCCATCTTCTTGACCACCTGGTCGAAGTTCACGCGCTCCATGCGCAGCACGTCAATCTCGGCGCGCATGTTCTTGTTCCGCGCGAGCGCCTCGTTGAAACGCGTCAGCGTCTTGTCCAGCTTGTTCTCCAACACGCGCACCTGCTTTTCGATTTGCTGGTCGCCCTCCTTGGCGGCGTCCGCGCCACCCAGCGCGCGCCGCTGCTCGACGATTTTCGCGTCGGAAAGCGCGAGGTGCTGGTCGAGCTCCTCCACGCGACGACGCTCCATCTCGATCTTGCGCGTGTACAAGTCGGCGAAATCCCCGAGGCGCATGATCTCTTCTTGCGCGTGCGGACCCGGCGCGCTGTTCTGGTCCTCGCGCTGCGCCTCAAGCTCCGTTTTGAGCTGGCTGTTGTCGAACTTGAGCTTATCGATGGTCTGGCGCTGGCGCCGGATGTGATGCTGCGCGTCCTCAGTGTAGCTCTTGCGGTTGCCCTCCATGATCTTGTACTTGCGCTGCAAATCCAGGAGCGCCACCTCGGCGTCGGACTGCGGGCGTGGCCATCGCGGGGGAAGGGAAGCCGAGGTCAGCGGGAGAGCGCGCGTGCGCGTGTGATTCAACGCAGCTTCGCCAGAGCAGCCAGTCGATCGGGACGTGCGACGCCGCGCGTCTCCGTCGCCGCCGCGTCGGCGGTCTCGGCGCACTCGGCGTGCGTTCGCCTCCCAACGGGGCGAAATTACGCTCGCCCGTGCGCGCGAGGGGGGG
>MDSV01185129.1_pt1 | contig 40885 bp, 37 predicted proteins | sample 810851 | NCBI WGS metagenome assembly MDSV01 (sample SAMN05326640, study PRJNA326480) | marine metagenome | isolation source: seawater | place: Atlantic Ocean: North East | collected 2012 | reverse complement strand
CTGCGGGGAGAAGCCCGCAGTCCCGCTTTAACAATAGGCCGTTTTCAACAAACAATCCTCGGGCTTGACCCGAGGATCTAATCACATTGCCGCGGGTTCGCTGTCTGCGGCTCTCACGACGACTTTCCGACACGCCTGTCACCGGGATAAGTGCCTGGATCCTCGGGTCGAGCCCGAGGATGACGCAGAAGTGGCGGAAAGGTTGGATTGGCCACCGCATATACTGCGGAAATGTGATCGTCTTTCCTCAATCCTTATTCGAATGGGCGAAGTCCTGAAGCGTTTTTGGCTTCATCTCGATGGAAAAGCCAGGCTTTTCCGGCGGCATGTAGGCCGCGCGTTCGATCCGGCAGGGATCGACGAAATGCTCGTGCAGGTGATCGACATATTCGATCACACGACCCTTCTTGGAACCGGAGACCACCAGATAGTCGATCATCGACAGATGCTGGACATATTCGCAAAGGCCGACGCCGCCGGCATGCGGCCAGACCGGCAGGCCGAATTTCGCCGCCATCAGCAGCACCGACAGCACCTCGTTCAGCCCGCCGATGCGGCAGGCGTCGATCTGGACGATATCGATCGCGCCGCCAGCGATGAACTGCTTGAACAGGATGCGGTTCTGGCACATTTCGCCGGTCGCGACCTTCACCGGCGCCACCGCCTCACGGATTTTCCTGTGGCCGGCGACATCGTCGGGGCTCGTCGGCTCCTCGATGAAGAACGGGCGGAAGGGAGCGAGCGCCCTCACCCAGTCGATCGCCTGATCGACCTCCCAGACCTGGTTGGCGTCGATCATCAACGTACGATCCTCGCCGATCACCTCGCGCACGATCTTCAGCCGCGCGACATCCTCGTCACGGTCCTGCCCGACCTTCATCTTGATGTGGGTGAAGCCGGCATCGACGGCTTCCTGTGCAAGCCGGCGGAGCTTGTCGTGGCTGTAGCCGAGCCAGCCGGCCGATGTCGTGTAGCAGGGATAGCCGTTCGCCTTCAGTTCGGCGACGCGCTCGGCCTTGCCGGCCTGCGCCTTGCGGAAAATCGCAAGCGCTTCTTCCGGCGTGATCGCGTCGGTCAGGTAGCGGAAGTCAACAATCGAGACGAGCTGTTCCGGCGTCATGTCGGCGACGAGTTGCCAGACGGGTTTGCCGGCCGCCTTCGCCATCAGGTCCCAGGCGGCGTTGACGACGGCGCCGGTTGCAAGATGCATCGCGCCCTTGTCCGGCCCGATCCAGCGCAGCTGGCTGTCGCCGGTCACATGCCGCCAGAAACGGCCCGGATTTTCGGCGATCCAGTCGAGCGAAAGCCCGGTCATGCGCGCTTCAAGCGCGCGGATCGCGGCGCAGACAACCTCGTTGCCGCGGCCGATGGTGAAGGTCAGGCCGTGGCCCTCGAGCCCGTCATCCGTTTTCAGGATGACATAGGCCGCAGAATAATCCGGATCGGGGTTCATCGCATCTGAACCGTCGAGCTTGGCCGAGGTCGGGAAACGCAGGTCGTGGACGGAAAGTCCGGTGATGGTGGTCATGGCGTGCACTCTGATCTTTGGCGGCTCAGGCGGTCCAGCCGCCGTCGATGATATGGGCCTGGCCGGTGGTGTAGGTTGCGCCGGCAAGATAGACCGCGAGATCGGCAATTTCCTCCGGCGTTCCGATCCGGCCGATCGGCTGGCGGGCGATGAAGTCGGCGCGGGCCTTCTCATAATCACCGGTCGCCTTCAGCCGGTCCTGCAGCGAGGGGCTGTCGACCGTGCCGGGGCAGATCGCGGTGCAGCGGATGCCCTTCGTTACGTAATCGGCGGCGATCGACTTGGTCAGGCCGAGAACTGCGGCCTTGGTGGTCGAATAGGCGAACCGGTTCGGCACGCCCTTCAGCGACGACGCGACCGAGGACATGTTGATGATAACGCCGTATTCGCGCTCGATCATGCCCGGCAGGAACGCCCGCACCGTACGCACCATGGCCTTGACGTTGAGATCGTAGGCAAAGTCGAGATCGCCGTCCTTCATGTCCAGCACCGAGCCGTTGTGGACGACGCCGGCGCAATTGAACAGGATATCGACCGCGCCGATTTCAGACGCGGCATTGGCAACCGCCTCATCCGACAGCACGTCCAGAAGACGGGTCGTGACGCCCGCGATACCTTCCAGCTCGGCGAGCTTCCCGGCGTTGATATCGGTCGCGATCACCTTGGCGCCGGCCTTGGCGAAAGCCTTGACGGAGGCAGCGCCAATGCCTTGCGCGGCGGCGGTGATGAGGCAGGTCTTGCCGGTGAGGTCGGTCATGGGCGTATCCTTCATGTAATTGTCTTTTGCGAGCCTTCGACCGCCACGCGGGCGATCGCCTCGAAATCCCAGGCGATGCCGAGGCCGGGCTCGTCGGAGGGGACGGCGCGGCCGGCGCGGATGGTCATGCCGTGGACCGTGATCGCGTCGAGTTGCGGAATATACTCGACCCAACGCGCATTCGGCACCGCGGCACAGAGTGACACATGCAGCTCCATCAGGAAATGCGGCGCGACCGAGACGTTGAAGCACTCCGCCATATGTGCGACCTTGAGCCACGGCGTGATGCCGCCGATCCGGCCGACATCGACCTGAATGATCGATGCGGCGCGGCGTTCCAGATATTCGCGGAAATGCGAGACCGAATAAAGGCTTTCGCCGACCGCGACCGGTACCGATGTGTGGCGGGAAAGCACGGCATGGCCTTCGATATCATCCGCCGGCAGCGGCTCCTCCAGCCAGCCGATATCGAGCCGCTGGTAGACGGCGGCGCGGCGCACCGCCTCATCAACGTTGAACGCCTGGTTGGCATCGGTGAAAATCTCGAAGGCCGGGCCGACGGCCTCGCGCACCGCGCCGATGCGGGCGGCATCCTCTGACAACGGACGACCGACCTTCAGCTTGCAGCCCGAGAAGCCATCGGCCTTCGCCTTCAGCGCATCCTCGACCAGAGCCTCTGTTTCCAGATGCAGCCAGCCGCCCTCGGTGGTGTAGAGCGGGATGTCCGCCTGCGCACCGCCGGCAAGCTTGTGCAGGGGAAGGCCGAGCTTCACCGCCTTCAGGTCCCAAAGCGCAGTGTCGATCGCGGCAAGCGCGATCGCGGTGATTGCGCCGACCGTGGTCGCATGGGTGAGGAAGGTGAGGTCGCGCCAGATGCGCTCGATGTCATAGGCCTCGCGACCGATGATCGCCGGCAGCAGCGTCTTTTCCAGAAGCGCCATCACGGAAGGTCCACCGGTTCCGATGGTGTAGGAATAGCCCGTGCCGGTGACGCCGTCGGCATCGGTGATGCGCACGATCGGCGTTTCCTGGGAGACGAAGGACTGGATCGCATCGACCCTTTTGACCTTCGGCTTCAGGTCCACCATCACGATTTCGGCGCGGACGATCTTCGCCATGTCAGGTCCTCAGGCTCTTGCCGCTTGTCCCGTCGAAGACGTGCAGACGGTCGAGATCGAGGGTGAAGGTCAGGTTCTCGCCATCGGTCAGCGGGCGCGGATCGAGCATCTTCGCCTGCACTTCCTTGCCGCCAAGCTCGGTGTAGATGATGGTCTCGGTGCCCAGCGGCTCCGAGATCATCACCGGCAGGTTCACTTCCAGCCAGCGGTCCTCGGCATGCAGCGAATGGCCCTTCGGCGCGAAGGCATCCGGACGGAAGCCGATCACGACCTTCGCGCCGGCTGCGACCTTCGGCGCGATATCGGCCGGCAGCGGCACCAGCGTGCCGTCGGAAAGCCTTGCGCCGCCCTCCTCGACGATTGCGTCGAGCTGGTTCATCGGCGGCGAGCCGATGAAGCCGGCAACGAAGGTGTTGGCCGGGTGTTCGAACACCTCGGTCGGGGTGCCGACCTGCTCGACATAGCCGTCGCGCATGATCACGATCCGGTCGGCAAGCGTCATCGCCTCGACCTGGTCGTGGGTGACGTAGATGACCGTGGTCTTGACCCGCTGATGCAGCTTCTTGATCTCGACGCGCATCTGGCCCCTGAGCTTGGCATCAAGGTTCGACAGCGGCTCGTCGAACAGGAACACGTCCGGATGGCGCACGATGGCGCGGCCCATGGCGACACGCTGGCGCTGGCCGCCTGAAAGATTGGCCGGAAGCCGGTCCATGAACGGCTCGAGGCCGAGAATGCCGGCGGCCTCATCGACGCGCGGCTTGATATCCTCCGGCGACATGCCGGCGATCTTCAGGCCGAAGCCGAGATTGTCGCGCACGGTCATATGCGGATAGAGCGCGTAGGACTGGAACACCATGGAGATGTTGCGCGATCTGGGCGGCAGCGCGTTGACGACGCGGTCGCCGATACGAAGCTCGCCGCCGGAGATTTCCTCCAGCCCGGCGATCATCCTCAGCGTCGTCGACTTGCCGCAGCCGGACGGGCCGACGAGCACGACGAACTCGTTATGGGCCACGTCGAGATCGATGCCGTGGACGACTTCAAGCGAGCCATAGCGCTTGACGATTTTGGAAAGGTGCACTTCGGCCACGGGATTATCCTTTCACGCCGCCGAACGTCAGTCCGGCAATCAGATGCTTTTGTACGATGAAGGTGAGGATCAGCGCCGGGATGATGATCAGCACGGCCATGGCGCTCATCCCGGTCCAGTCGACGGTGAACTGGGCGGTAAAGTCCATCAGCCCGACCGGCATGGTCTTCGAGGCGGTGGTGCGGGTAAGCTGGCTTGCGAGCGCAAACTCGTTCCATGCCGTCAGAAAGGCGAAGATACCGGCGGAGGCAAGCCCTGAACGGGCGAGCGGAAACTCGACCTTCCAGAACGCCTGCCAGCGGGTGCAGCCGTCGATCTGGGCGGCCTCCGAAAGATCCGCCGGGATTTGGCGGAAGAAGCCATCCGTCAGCCAGATCGTGAACGGGATGTTGATCGCCATATAGACGAGGATCAGTCCGAACTTGGTGTCGATCAGCCCGACCTTGCTCCACAGGATGAACAGCGGCAGCGACAGCGCCACGCCCGGCACGGTGCGCGACAGCATGAAGGACAGGAACAGCGCGCCCTTGCCCCTGAACCGGTAACGGGCGAAGGCATAGCCGCCCATCATGCCGACGAGGATCGCGACCACGGTGGAAGTCAGAGAGATCACCAGCGAATTGATGAAATAGCGCTCGACCGGCAAGCCCTGCTGACGGTCCGGCAGAAGGCCGAAAATGCCGAGGAAGTTGTCGAGCGTCCAGACCTCGGGGATCCAGACCGGCGGGCGAGCCATGACCTCGACATTGGGGCGGAAGGCGGTCAGCACGACCCAGGCGCCGGGCACGACCAGGATCATCATCGCGATGAACAGCGTGATCCGGAGCAGCCAGCGCTGCCAGGGCTTCTCGATGGTGCGAGCGCTCATTGCGCGCCTCCCATGAAGACCCGCGCCTTCGAAAGGTTGCGGTAAAACATGATGGTGAAGGCGATCGACAGCAGGATCGAGATATAGCCCATGGCGTTGGCCATCCCCATCTGCGAATTCTGGTAGCCGGTGCGGGTCATCAGCGTCCAGATCAGCTCGGTGCGACCGGCGGGCCCGCCATTGGTCATGATCTTGACCATGTCATAGGCGCGCGCGACATCGAGCGAGCGGATCGTCATCGCGATCCAGATGAACGGCATCAGGAAGGGTAGCGTGATGTGGCGGAAGACCTGCAGCGCATTGCAGCCATCGACCTTGGCGGCCTCGATCGGCTCCTTCGGCATGGCCAGCAGGCCGGCCATCAGCAGGATCGCGAAGATCGAGGTCGACATCCACATTTCCGCGACGATGATCGAGAAATTGGCGAGCCAGCCATTGACCAGCCACGGGATCGGCTTGTCGATCAGGTTCAGCGCGAACAGCGCGTTGTTCACCAGGCCGACGGAATCGTTGAACAGATATTTGAACTGGAAACCGACAAGGATCGGTGAAAACATCATCGGGAACATCATGATGGTGCGGAGTGTCCGCTGGCCCCAGGTGATGCGATTGACCAGCAGCGCCAGCCCGAGCCCCAGCAACATTTCCAGATTGAGCGCGATGGTGATGAACACCACGGTACGCCCGAAGGCCCACCAGAAATCGTCATTGCCGATCAGGCGCCTGTAATTGCGCAGGCCGACGAAATTATAGAGCGAGTCCGGCCGCACCAGATTGTAGCTGGTGAAACTCGTCCAGAACGACACGATGAGTGGCACCAGCACGACCGCCAGAATGACGATGATGGCCGGCAGCAGCAGAAGATAGGGCGTCGCCTGCGGAGACCTGAAGAACTTCATGTCGCGCCTTCGGAAATTTCAAGGAAAACGGAAACTCTGTGCGGCCTAAGCCGTTGACGCCGCCGGCATTGACGCCGGCGGCGTTGTGAAGCGCCACTCAGTAGTAGCCGGCATCTTCCATGATGTAGGTCGCCTCCTCGGCGGCATCGTCGAGCGCTTCCTGCGGGGTCTTCTCGCCGACGATCGCGGCCTGAAGCTCCGGCCACAGCACATTCGAAACCTGGATCCATTCCGGGATCAGCGGCGGGGTGCGGGCGTCAGCGAGCGACTCCTGCCAGACCTGGAACATCTCGGCGAGGTTCTCCTTGCCGTTCTCGTTGAACCAGGCAATCACCTCGTCATAGGTCGCGGTGCGGGTCGGCAGGTTGCCGGCCATGGCTTCCATCAGTTCGCTCTCGTCATTGGTCATGAACACGGCGAAGGAAACGGCGGCATCCTTGTTGTCGCAATCCTCGGTCACCGAGAACGAATGCGAACCGGACCAGCCGCCGCCATGGCCCGACGTACCGGCGGGCGCAACCGCATAGCCGAGGTCATCCGCGATCTTCGAGGACGACGGATCGGCGAAGAAGGCGGCAAATCCCGGCCAGTCGAGATCAAGCGCAAGCTGGCCGGCAGCCATCGCCTGACCGATATCGTCCCAGGTATAGTTGACCGTGCCGGCCGGAACCGCGCCGGCATCATAGACATCGATGAACCACTGCAGCGCGGCCACGCCTTCCAGCGAATTGAAGGTCGGACGGAACTCATCGTCGAACATGTCGCCGCCATTGGCGCGCAGGATCTCCATGAACCGGCCCGACATGCCCTCGTCCTTGCCGGCGAAAGCGGTGCCATAGAGGTTCGGCGGATCGGCGAAGAAGATCACCTGGTCGCGGAACTCGTCATAGGTCTTCGGCGGTGCGAGGTCGGTGCCGTATTTTTCCTTCCAGGCCTGCTGGTTGGCCGGATCGGCATAGAGGCTCTTGCGATAATAGAGGTTGGAAACATCGGTGACGCGCGGAAGCTGGACCAGACGGCCGTCGACCTTGGCCGATTCCAGCGTGCCCGGAACATATTTGTCGAGTTCGGACTGCGGGATATGCTCGGAGAGGTCGATATAGAGGTCGCCATATTGCGGGGCGAAGCTGGTGTGGTTGGAGCCGACGCACCAGGTAATGTCGCCGGCGGCGATGTCCTGCTTGATCTCGCGGTCGAGGTCGAAGTGATTCTTCGACGAAACGATCTCGACCTTGGCGCCCGTCATCTCCTCCCACTCAGGGATACGGGTATAGAGCTTCTCATACTGGGTGCCGCCGATCAGCTTCACCTTCAGCGTATAGTCCGGAAAGCTGCCATAGTCGAAATCATCGGCCTGGGCCGAAGCGGCGAGGCCGCCAACGGCGCAGCAAGCGACGAGGGTCGCTTTCAGAAGTTTCATTCGCATCATTCTCCTCCTATCCGTTCAAGCCCAGAAAAGACTTGATCCTCCATATTTGAAAAGTCTATTCGTATATAAGCACCATTTCGACGGGGGCGTCAACGTCGCTCTTGATATTGGACAGGAACAGCGGCAGTTTCGCAGCGATTTCAGGGTGAAAACTTCACCCGTCACCGAAGGATCGACCATGGCAACAGATGAGTCCGACCGCTACCGCGCGCCCGCCCTCGACAAGGGCCTCGACATTTTCGAGCTTCTGGCCGAGACAGACGGCTCTTTGAGCCAGGCCGAAATCGCAAAGTCGCTGGGGCGGACGCCGAACGAGATCTACCGCATGCTCGACCGGCTGGTGCGGCGCGAATATATCCGCCGCACGCCGGAGGACCGCTACGAGATCACGCTGAAGATGTTCGAGCTGGTGCATGCCCGCCCGCCGCTGCGCCGGCTCGTCAACCAGGCGATGCCGCTGCTCCAAGAGGTCGCGCAGGAGGCCGGCCAGTCCTGTCACATCGTGGTCTTCGACAGGAACGCCGCCGTCGTGGTCGCGCAGGTCGATGCACCGAGCTACTGGAGCCTCGCCGTTCGCGTCGGAACGCGGCTGAAGCTGACCTCGACCGGCTCCGGCCTCGTCTTCCTCGCCTTCTCCACGCCGGAAAACCGGGCGCTGATGTTGAAGGGCGCGGGCGAGACGATGACGCCTGAAACGGAGGCCCGTCTCGAGCCGATCCGCAAGGCAGGCTACACCATGATGCCGAGCGAGCAGATCGCCGGCGTCACCAATCTTTCGGCCCCGGTCATGGGCCCGCTCGGCTCGGTGATGGCGGTCGTCACCTCGCCCTATACCGAGCGCCTCGACCGCACGACCACGGACGACCGGGAACGCACGCTGAAACTCGTGCGCGCGGCCGCGGCCAGCCTGTCCAAGGGCCGCCCCGCCCCTTAAGCGCGGCGGCTAAAAATCGATCGCCCGCAAGGGCAAAGGGAGGAACAATGCGCATCATCGATACCCATCTTCACCTCGTCTACAAGGACCGGTTCTCCTACCCCTGGCTGAAGGACGCCCCCGCGCTCGATCGCCAGGTGACCGCAGAGGACTACTTCGCCCGCGCCGAAAAGCTCGGCATCGACACGGCGCTGCATATGGAAGTGGACGTCGCCGAGAGCGACATGGAGGCCGAGACCGCCTTCATGGTCGGCGCCCACGACAGGATTGCCGGCGCAATCGCCGCCTGCCGGCCGGAGAGCCCGGAGTTTCCAGCCTATCTTGAGCGCATTGCCGCAATCCCCGGCGTGCGCGGCCTGCGACGGGTACTGCACATCGTGCCGGATGAAGTCTCCGAAGCCCCGCTCTTCGTTGAAAACATCCGCCGGCTTTCCGCCCACGGTCTGACCTTCGATCTCTGCGTTTCCGCCCGCCAGCTTCCGCTCGCGATCGACCTTGCGAAGAAGTGCCCGGACGTTCAGTTCGTGCTTGATCATTGCGGCGTGCCGGATATCGAAAACGATGCCTTTTCGCCATGGGAGGCGCATATTTCCGAATGCGCGCGACTGGAAAACGTCACCGCCAAGATTTCCGGCGTGATCGCCTATGCCGGCGCGGACTGGAGCACGGAGAAACTGCGCCCCTATATCTCCCACGTCATCGACGCCTTCACCTTCGACCGCGTCGTCTGGGGCTCGGATTTTCCGGTCTGCACGATCCATGCAAGCCTCGAGGACTGGGTGGCGAGCATCAAGGACATTGTTGCGGAGGCGACGCCGGAGGAGCAGGAAAAGCTGTTCTCCGAGAACGCCACCCGCGTTTACCGGCTCTAGAAAACATCACCACGGAGAAAACCCATGCAGCGCATAGGAATGGTCATCAAGCTCAACGCCGACAAGGTTGCGGAATACAAGAGGCTGCATGCCGATGTCTGGCCGGAGGTGCTGGACATGATCAAGCAGTGCAATATCCGGAACTACACCATCTTTCTGCGCGAGCCGGAGAACCTGCTGTTTTCCTATTACGAATATACCGGCGAGGATTACGAGGCCGATCAGGCAAAGATGGCGGCGCACCCCAAGACCCAGGAATGGTGGTCGGTCTGCATGCCCTGCCAAAAGCCGCTCGATACGGCAAAGGACGACGAATGGTGGATCGAGATGGAAGACGTATTCCACCTCGATTGAAGTGCTTTGAGGCGCCTCGCGGAGCGCGCCTCAGATCTTCTTCACGAATTCCGATTTCAGCTTCATCGCGCCGAAACCATCGATCTTGCAGTCGATATTGTGATCGCCTTCCACGAGGCGGATGTTCTTCACCTTGGTGCCCACCTTGAGAACCTGGCTCGAGCCCTTGAGCTTCAGGTCCTTGATCACGGTCACCGTATCGCCATCGGTCAGGAGATTGCCGTTGGCGTCGGTAAATTGCGGTTCGTCGCTTTGGTCGGCTCCGGGCGACCATTCATTGCCGCATTCGGGGCACATGAACAGAGCGCCATCCTCATAGGTGTAAACCGACTGACATTTGGGACAGGGCGGCAATTCGCTCATGATCATCCTCATGGTGTTGGCGCTGCGATGAGCGGGATAGCACCGGGAAGAGCGCGGGACGCATATGCCGGTGATCGAAAACCCGAGCTTGGTAGTGCGAAACGCAAGGTTTGTCGAGTGCGGACGGATTGCCGCATGGCTTCCGGATAAAGCGCAGCAGCCGGGCTGGAAAACACGCAACACCTTCAGCGCCCCTTGCATTCCATCCAAATTTGAATAATCTATTCAGATAAGAATGATGCTTTAACCTGAAGGAGGAGCAGGTGTCAGAGAATGCTCGCAATCCGGCGCAAAGCTGGACGGCGGTTCGCGCCCCGCGCCCCATCGTGATCTTCGGCGGCGGCTCGATCGTGGGCGATGCCCATATGCCGGCCTACCGCATGGCCGGCCTGCCGGTCGCCGGTCTCTACGATATTGATCCCGAGCGCACCGCCAAGGTCGCCGGCGAGTGGGATATCACCCCGTTCGCAAGCGTTGAGGCGGCGGCGGCCGTGCCCGGCGCGATCTTCGACCTCGCTCTGCCGCCGGTTGCCCATGTGGATGTGCTAAACCGCCTGCCCGATGGCGCGGCCGTGCTGATACAGAAGCCGATGGGCCGCAATCTCGACGAGGCGACAGCCATTCTGGAAATCTGCCGCGCGAAGAAGCTGACAGCCGCGGTGAACTTCCAGCTCCGCTTCTCGCCGATGATGCTCGCCATCCACGATCTATATGAAAGCGGCGCGCTCGGCGAATTGGTCGATGTCGAGATGCATGCCAACATGATGACGCCCTGGGACCTCTGGCCTTTCCTGAAGTCCATGGACCGCGTCGAGATCCTGCTGCACTCGATCCACTATCTCGACCTGATCCGCCATTTCCTCGGCAATCCTGCCGGCGTTCACGCCCGCACCATGGGCCACCCGCTGTCGACCATGGCCCAGACCCGCACCTCGGCGATCCTCGACTACCCCGAGCCCGTCCGCGCCGTGCTGTCGATCAACCACAATCACGATTTCGGCCCGAAATTCCAGGACTGCTACTTCCGCTTCGAGGGCACGAAGGGCGTCGCGACGACAACGCTCGGTGTCAACCTGAACTATCCGAAGGGCGTGCCGGACGAATTGTGGTTCTGCGAAAAGGGCGGCGAATGGCAACAGATCCCGCTTTCCGGCACCTGGTTCCCCCATGCCTTCATCGGCGTGATGAGCAATCTCCAGCGCTTCGTCGCCGACGATGATGCCGAACTGGTCACCTCGGTCGAAGACGCCTGGAACACCATGGCGCTGGTCGAAGCCGCCTACCAGTCGAGCGCCTCGCCCGCGACGCCCATCAAGGAAAAACCATGACTGCTGAGACTGACGACCTGCCGCTTGCCGGCGTGCTGGTGCTGGACATGTGCCAGTTCCTTTCCGGCCCCTACTGTTCGCTGCGCCTTCAGGACCTCGGCGCCCGGGTGATCAAGATCGAGCGCCCCGGCCTCGGCGACCTGTCGCGCCGGCTCTACCTCTCCGACACCGAGATCGGCGGCGATTCGACCATCTTCCACGCCATCAACCGTTCCAAGGAGAGCCTCGCCATCGACATGAAGGACGAGGCCGACCTGGCGGCGCTGCGCAAGCTGATCGGCAAGGCCGATGTCGTGCTGCAGAATTTCCGCCCCGGCGTGATCGAGCGGCTTGGCCTCGATTACGAGACGGTCAAGGCATTCCATCCGGGCGTCGTCTACGGCTCGATTACCGGTTATGGCGACGAAGGCCCATGGGTCTCCCGTCCGGGACAGGACCTGCTTGCCCAGGCGCGTTCCGGCGTGATGTGGCTGAACGGCGACGAGGATCAGGGTCCCGTTCCCTTCGGCCTCGCCATCGCCGACATGCTGGCAGGCGCGGCGCTCTGCCAGGGCGTGCTTGCCGCGCTGGTGAAGCAGGGTCGCACCGGCAAGGGCGCCCATGTCGAGACCAGCCTGCTCGAAGCGCTGATCGACTTCCAGTTCGAGGTGCTGACCACGCATCTCAACGACGGCAGACGCCCGCCAAAGCGCTCGGCCTATCGCTCCGCGCATGCCTATCTCTCCGCCCCCTACGGCGTCTATCCAACGGCCGACGGCTATCTGGCGCTGGCGATGATGCCGATCGACCAGCTTGCCGACGTGCTCGGCATCGGCGCGCTCGATCCCTACCGCGGCAAGCCCGATCTCTGGTTTTCCGCACGCGACGACATCAAGCGGATCATCGCCGACGTGCTGAAGGAGCAGACCACCGACCATTGGCTTTCCATTCTGGAGCCGGCGGACGTCTGGTGCGCCAGGGTGCTGGACTGGCCGGAACTGATGGATCACGCCGGTTTCAAGGTGCTCGACATGCTGCAGACCGTGACGCGCGACGATGGCATCGCAATCCAGACCACGCGCTCGCCCATCCGGGTCGACGGCAAACGCATGCAAACCCGCCGCGCGGCGCCGAAGATCGGCGAGCAGAGCGCCGCCATACGCGAGGAATTCGAACTGTGACGATTAGACTGAAAGGCATGACCTGGAGCCACCCCCGCGGCTATGACCCGATGGTGGCGAGCGCCCGGCTGTGGCAGGAAAAAACCGGCGTTTCGATCGAGTGGGACAAGCGCAGCCTCCAGGATTTCGAAAGCTTCCCCGTCGAGGAACTGGCCCGGCAATACGACATGATCGTCATCGACCACCCGCATGTGGGCCAGATCACAGCGGAAAACTGCCTGGCGCCGCTTGATGTCGAGGGTCGCGAAGATGAGCGCAAGGCGCTTGCGGAAGGCTCCGTCGGTGCATCCTATCCGAGCTACAACTATAATGGCCGCCAATGGGCCTTCCCGCTGGATGCCGCAAGCCAGGTGATGGCTTACCGGGAAGACCTGCTGGCCTCGGTTCCCGATGACTGGGAAAGCCTGATCGGCCTCGCCCGCGAGGGCCGCGTCTTGCTGCCGCTGCGCCCGCCCCACAGCCTGATGACATTCTACACGCTCGCCGCCAATATCGGCACGCCCTGCCGCAATGATGGCCCCGGGCCGCTGATCGGCGAGGCGGACGGCATTGCCGTCTACGAGATGCTGGCGGAGCTTGCGAGCCTCGTGCCCGCGGACAACTTCGCGATGGACCCGATCGCGGTGCTCGAGGCGCTTGCCGCCCCCGGATCGAAAGCCGTTCTCTCGCCCTATATCTACGGCTATGTGAACTATGCGATGGACGGCTTCCGTCCGCATCGCCTGACCTTTACCGATATCCCGGCGCTTGCGGACAATGGCCCTTGCGGCTCCGCGCTCGGCGGCACCGGCATTGCCGTTTCGGCCTTTTCGCAAAACAGGCAGGCCGCCATCGACTATGCCTATTGGGTGGCGGGCGGCGCGGTTCAGTCCGGGCTCTACCCCGAAGCGGGCGGTCAGCCCGGCCACGACGCCGGCTGGGCCGACGACGCCGTCAACGCCAGGACCCATGATTTCTACCGCAACACCCGCAAGACGCTGGAAACCGCCTATCTGCGACCGCGCCATAACGGCTATATGCGCTTCCAGGCAGAGGCTTCCGAGGCGCTTAACGAAGCGCTCAGGGACGGCGCCACCCCGCACGCAACAATCGCCCGCCTCAACCGGCTTTTCGAGGAGAGTTTCTGATGGAGCGTCCGCGCCATTTCGAGGACATTGCCGTCGGCGAGGAACGCCGCACCTATGGCCGCACGATCACCGAGACGGATTTCGTGGTCCATGCCGGCCATACCGGCGATTTCTTTCCGCATCACATGGATGCCGAGCACATGAAATCGACGCCGTTCGGCCAGCGCATCGCCCATGGCACGATGACGTTTGCGATCGGCATCGGGCTTTCGGCATCGGAAATCAACCCGCTCTCCTTCACCTATGGCTATGAGCGGCTGCGCTTTCCGAAACCCGTCTTCATCGGCGACACCATTCACACCGTGCTGACGATCGCGCGCTGCGAGGACGACCCGAAGCGACCCGATTACGGCCGTGTCATCGAAGAAGTGCGGGTGAAGAACCAGCGCGACGAGGTGGTAATGGCCTGCGACCACGTCTATCTGGTGCAGCGCCGGTCGGCCTGAGCACATCACAGGGCTCCTCCCGGAGGCCCCGGCGGTGACGGCAATCGATCCGTCATCGCCGGGGTCGTTCCGTATCTATCACTGGATTTCTTGTGTCGCGGCCCATTGATCACAGCCTCATGATGATTGAAAATGATTTGTTTTCTGATGTCCTCATGAGGGTTTCGCCATGCGCGTCACAATGTCGGAGATCGCACGGCTCGCGGGCGTTTCACCGGCGACCGTGGATCGCGTGCTGAACGACCGGGCCGGCGTGCGCGGGCGTACCCGCTCGATCGTGATGGAGGCCGCGCGCCAGCTCGGCTATTTCGGCCTCACCGAAACCCAGAAGGGCAAGGCCGTCCGCATCGTGTTCTTTCTGCCCGAAGGGCCCAACAGCTTCATGCGCGGGCTGCGCACCCAGCTTCTGGAGGAGGCTCAGGCCCGTCCGGAGGTCTCGGTTCAGGTGGAAGAGGTCGTCAATCCCGGTCCCGATGCCTATGTCGCCGCGCTGCGCGCCGTCGAGGGAAAATGCGACGCCATCGGGATCGTCGCGCCCGATCACCCGATGCTGCGCGAGGAACTGACGCAGCTTTCAAGGAAAGGCATCCGCATCGCCACCCTCGTCTCCGACATTTCGGCGATATCAAAGGTCGGCTATGTCGGCATCGACAATCGCGCCGCCGGCCGTCTGGCCGGGCTTCTACTGGGGCGGTTTCTCAACCATGGAAAGCGCTACAAGATCGCCGTGTTCATCGGCTCGCTCGCCTATCGCGGGCATGAGGAGCGCGAAATGGGCTTCCGCTCGCTGCTGGCCGAGGATTTCCCCGAACTCGAGATCGTCCATTTCGGCGAAGTGGGCGATGACCGCTCCAAGGCCTATCAACAAACGCGGCAATTGCTGGAGCGTGCCGATATCGATGGAATATACAGCATCGGCGCGGGCAATCAGGGCATCGTCCAGGCGCTGAAGGAAACGCGCAAGAGCCGCGATGTCGTGTTCATCGGCCACGACCTGACCGATACCACCCGCACCGCCCTTCTGGACCGGACCATGGACGCCGTGATCGACCAGAACCCGCGCATCGAGGCGCGCGAGATCCTGCGCATGCTGTCAGCGGCCGTTCGCGGCGAGATGGAGCCGGAATATCCGCCCCGGCTCCAGGTCATCTTTCGCGAAAACATTCCGATGCGATGAGCCTGGAGAAGGCGCACCGAAAGCAGCTTTTCAAAGCAGGTTTCGCGCGGCGAGGTTTTTCATCAGCGCGCCGACCCCAAAGCTCCAGGGCGCGCAATCGGAGGCGTAGCGCACCGCGTTGGCAAGCGCGCCAAGGGCGGGGTTGGAAATGGTCACCCGGTCGCCGGTCTTGTGGGTAAAGCCCTCGCCCGGCACGTCGCGGTCCTCGGTCGGCGCGAACAGCGTTCCGAGGAACAGCACGAAACCGTCCGGATACTGGTGATGCGCGCCAACGGTCTGGCGCACGAGTTCGGCCGGATCGCGGCTGATCTCCGACATCGACGACTGGCCGTGGAGCACATAGCCCTCCGGGCCGTCGACGCGCAGGTCAAGCTGCATCGCCCGCACATCATCCATCCCGAAGCCCTTGCCGAACAGGCGGAACATCGGACCGATGGCGCAGGAGGCGTTGTTGTCCTTGGCCTTGCCGAGCAGCAGCGCCGACCGACCCTCGATATCACGCAGGTTGACGTCATTGCCGAGCGTCGCGCCGAGAATGTCGCTGCGGCTGTTGACCAACAGCACGACTTCCGGCTCGGGATTGTTCCACTGCGATATCTGCAGAATGCCGATCTCCGCGCCGTAGCCGACGGCGGACATCGGCTGCGACTTGGTGAAGACCTCGGCATCCGGGCCGATGCCGACCTCCAGATACTGGCTCCAGAGGCCCTCGGCCTGAAGCGCCGCCTTGACCTTCTGCGCCTCGTCGGAGCCGGCCTTGATATTGCGCAGGCTGTCACCGATCAGCGTGCCGATGCGCGCGCGGATCGTCTCGGCGCGTTTGGGATCGCCGGCGGCCTGTTCCTCGATCACGCGCTCGACCATGGAGCGCGCGAAGGTCACCCCGCAGGCCTTGATCGCCTGAAGATCGGTCGGGGCCAGGAAGTGCATCGTCGTCCGGTCAGCCGGATCAGCGCCAAGAAGGTCGGCGAGCGCGCCGAGATCGCGGCCCTCTGCCGCCGCGACATAGCCGGCAGGGTCGTCCATCTCGCAGATGTCGCGCACAGTTGCGCCAGCCTTTGCGGTGATGTCGATCACCCGGCCCTCGCGGCAGGTGACCACGGCAGGCCCTTCCGCCTCGGGCAGCCAAACGCGCCCAAGCCAGATGCCGTTTTCGTCCAGGTCAAAATGCGTCATGTCTCTCTTTCATGTTCACTGAAGGCAAGGCGCAGGATCTCGGCCTCGTCCATCTCATCCCGCGCCAGTACGCCAGCCAACCGGCCTTTTGACAAGACCCCGACGCGATCGCAAAGGCCAGTGATCTCCGGGAGCTCGGAGGAAGCGACGATCACCGTCAGCCCCTCGTCCGCGGCAGCGCGTATGATATCGTAGATTTCGGCCTTGGCCCCAACATCAACCCCATGGGTCGGTTCGTCCAGCAAAAGAAGCGTGGGGCCAGACAGAAGCGCGCGGGCAAAAATCACCTTCTGCTGATTGCCGCCGGAAAGCGTGGTGATCGGCCGACCGTCGTGCTCCATCCGAACGGAGAGCGCCGAAAGCTCATCGGCAACCGCGCCGGCCTCGCGTCCACCCGAAACAACACCGAGGCGGGCGAAGCTTCTGAGCGACGACGCCGATGCGTTGCGTCGAACCGAATGCTGCGGCAGGATACCCGCCGTCTTGCGGCCCTCCGGCACCAGGGCGATGCCGCGCTGCAGCGCCTCGGCGGGATTACGCGGCGCAAGCGGCGCGCCATCGAGCGTGATCGCGCCGGCCGCCTTGCGGCGTGCGCCGCATATGGTTTCCAGAAGCTCCGTCCGCCCGGCACCGACAAGGCCGAACAGGCCGAAAATCTCGCCCTTGCGCACCGAGAAGCTGACATCCTCCAGCACGCCGGGCACGCTGACGCCTGATAGCTCCAGCGCAATCTTTGTCGATGTGATCGCTCGGGCCGCGTGGGAAAACAGCGCCGTCTTGCCGGTCATGTCGGCGATGATCCGGTCCTTGGTCGTCTCCTCCGGCCGGCGATCGGAGACGACGCAGCCATTGCGCAGGACAAGCAGGCGGTCGCAGATCGACATCGCCTCGTCCAGACGGTGGGTGATGAAGATGATCGCCGTGCCGGCATCGCGCGCGCGGCGGACGAAATCGAGAAAACCCTCGACCTCGTGCGGCGTCAGCGATGAGGTCGGCTCGTCGAGAATCAGAAGGCGCGGATCGCGCGCGGCGGCGCGGGCAATCTCGACAAGCTGCTGCTCGCCGGCGCGCAGGTTTCCGGCGAGGCGCGCGGCATCTATGCCGCCGGCGCCCACGGCGTCCAGCATGCCCTGCGCCTCGCGGCGCATCTTGTCCCGGTCGACAAGGCCGATGGCGTTGCGGGGCATGCGCCCCAGAAACAGGTTTTCCGCGACGCTGAGCGCGCCGACGACGGAGAGTTCCTGATGGACGAAGGCGATGCCCGCCTCGATCCCCTCGGCGAAGGAGGAGAACCTGACCTCCGCGCCGTCGTAAAGAATTTCGCCGGTATCCGGCTTCAACCCGCCGGAGACGATGTTCATCATCGTCGATTTGCCCGCGCCGTTTTCGCCGAGAAGCCCGATGACCTCGCCCGGCGCAAGCGAGAGCGTGACCTCCTCCAGCACCTTGACCGGGCCAAAGCTCTTGGAAATCCCGGTCAGCCTGATCCTGGGGGCGGCATTGCCGCCGCCCCCTTCGGGTTTATGGCCCGTTTCCGGGTTCATTTCGCGACGTCCGCCGGCGTGATGAGATTGCCGTCGGCCTCGATCAGTTCCGGCACTTCGGTACCGGCAACCAGATGGTTGAAAAGCATGACCGAGCTGTCGAAGGCCTGCTGGAACGGCGCCTGATCTAGCAGACCGACCATCTCGCCGGTTTTCAGATAGGCCATGTTTTCCGGCGTGTGGTCGAAGCCGACAACGCCGACCTTGCCGGTCAGACCGAGGTCCTGGATTGCCTTTGCCGCCCCATAGGGACCGCCGGCGGTGACATAGACCATTTCGAGGTCGGGATTGGCCGTATACATGTCCTGCACCAGCGAATAGGCGCTTTCGGCCTTGTCACGGTTTTCAAACGGACCGACGATCTCGATGTCGGGCGCGTTTTCCTTCAGATAGTCGAGCGCTCCATCCATGCGCATCTGGTGCTGGGTCGCGCCGAAATAGCCGGTGATCACCCCGAGCTTGCCGTCGCCGCCCATGTTTTCGTTGATGAATTCACCGATCTGCTGGCCTGCGGCCGTTGCATCCTGGCCCATGAAGGACAGGCGCTTGGACGGCACCGCGCCCTCGGCAATGATGGAGAAGACCGGCACGCCCTCTTCCGTCGCCTCGTTGATGATCCGGGCAGTGCCATCGAAGATCGGCACGACGACGATGCCGTCATATTGCTGGGCAAGGGCTGCCTCGATGCCCGAGACGACGGCCTCGGCGGACAGGTCGTCGCCAAGATCGACATAATCGAGTGTGCCATTGAAGTTGGCCAGATAGTCCTTGGCCGCCATCGCGCCCTCGGTGACCGGGATCCAGAACGGGTTGTTCTGGAACGACAGGAAGGCGATGCGGACGTTGTCCCCGGCCTTCTCCACCGCCTCGACAGTGCCGCCTTCCGGCAGGTTTTGGGCCGTTGCCGCCCCGCTCCAGATTGTCGCGGCCACAAGCGCCGCAGCGAAATTACGAAGTTTCATGCTGCTTCCTCCTAGTTTCAACATGTACGATCCGGATCGGATCAATCCTCGGCCTCGTCTCCTCTGTGAAGCCCGTCGATCCCCACGGCGAGGATGATGATGAGCCCCTTGGTTACGACCTGCCAGTAGGCCGAAATGCCCAGCAGAACGAATGCGTTGTTCAAAAGCGCCATCAGCATGGCGCCGATAAAGACGCCGATGATCGAGCCGCGCCCGCCGCTGAGCGCCGTGCCGCCGAGAATGACGGCGGCGATGACGTCGAGCTCGTAGCCCATGCCCAGATTGGGGTCGGCGCTTGCCAGATTGCCGGCGAGAATGATGCCGCCAAGCCCTGCCAGCAGCCCGCAGAAGGCAAACACCACCATGCGGATGCGTCCGGTATCGATGCCCGCAAGGCGCGCGGCCTTGGGATTGTCGCCAACGGCGTAGATTTCGCGGCCCGTGACGGTGCGGGTTGCGATCAGGTGCACGATGATGGCCAGCCCGATCATCAGGATCACCGAAACCGGAATGTCGAAGACGCGTCCGGCGCCGAGCACCTCGGCCCAGCCCATGAAGGTGACGGGAATGCCGCCGGTCATCAACAGCGCCACACCACGCGCGATAGACAGCATGCCGAGCGTCGCGATGAAGGGGTTGATGCGAAAGCGCGTCACCATCAACCCGTTGAGGCAACCGGCAGAAAGGCCTGCGCCAAGACCCGCTGCCAGAGCGAGAATATCCGAACCCGTCGTCTGCAGCGCGATCGCCGCGCAGACCGCAGACAGGCCGATCACCGAGCCGACCGAAAGGTCGATCCCGCGCGCGATGATCACCAGCGCCTGTCCAAGCGCGACAATGGCGACCACCGAGCCCTGCCGGCCGACATTCATGAGATTGCGCTGCGACAGGAAATAGTCGTTGGAAAAGCTTAAGTAGAGCGCGACCAGGATCAACATCGCAAAGACGGAAAATTCGCGCTGTTTCACCAGCGTTTTGAGACGGGTCATCGTGGCATCACCTCTTGGCAAACGTCGCGGTGCGCTTTTCAGCGAAGGCGGCGCGGCCCTCATGCGCGTCTTCGGTCGCAAAGCAGATCGTCTGCAGGTCGCGTTCATAGGCGACCGCCTGTTCCAGCGGCATGTTGAAGGCGGCCTTGAGATTGGCCTTGGCCGTTTCCGCGGCAATCGGCGCGCGGGCGGCGATCTGTCCGGCGATTTCGCGGGCGCGCTCCATCAGCGTCTCGGGCTCGGTCACCTCGCTGACAAGGCCCCAGGAAACGGCCTGCTGGGCGGTAACCGGCTCGCCGGTCATCACCATCAGCGCCGCGTTCGAGGGACCGATGGACTGGGCGAGATGCGCGGTCATGCCGCCGCCGCCGATCCAGCCGAGCTTGATTTCCGGCGCGCCCAGCTTCGCATTGTCCGAGGCCAGGCGAATATCGCAGGACATCGCCATTTCCAGCCCGCCGCCAAAGGCATAGCCATTGATCGCCGCAATCGAGGGTTTGCGTAAATTCCGCAGAATGTCGCAATATTCCGTGCGGTTGCGAAACGCCCACGGGGTGTCGTAGGTCTCGAGCAGCGCGATGTCGGAGCCAGCGCAGAACGCCTTGCCGGTGCCCGTCAGGATCACCACGCGCACATCGTCGGCGTCGTTGCAGGCGGCAACGGCTTCCGCGAGCTGCCGCGCCATCTCCGGCGTCATCGCGTTCAGTTTCGCGGGCCGGTTATAGGTGATCGTGGAGACATGTCCCGACACGTGCAATGTCAGTTCCCGTGTATCGGGCGCGTTCATATCCTGGCCTCCTCCCATGGTTTTTCCCGTGACCGGGCAAAGATCGCCGCCGGGCCACAAAATCTCATTCGCCCATTTCCCTGATCGCGCCGGTCTTCGCCATTTCGGCGATCTCGGCATCGGAGAACCCGGCTGCGGCCAGAACCTCTTTCGTATGTTCGCCCACGCGCGGCGCGCCGTAGCGGACCTCGGATGGCGTGCGCGAAAAGCGGATCGGGAAACCCGGCGTCTTCACCCGGCCTTCCGTCGGGTGGTCATATTCGACGAATGTGCCGTTATGGGCGATCTGGGGGTCGTCCACGAGATCGGCATAGGTATAGACCGGCCCGGCCCAGATCCCGTGCGCATTCAGGCGTTCCAGCGCGTCGGCGGTGGAGAATTTTCCGATCGCTTCGCGGGTCAGCGCGAAGACGCCGTCGCGGTCTTCCCAACCGGCCTTCATCTCGTCGAGATCGGCAAAGCGCGGCTCGTCCAGCGCCTTCGCCATCGCCTCGAACTGCGGCATTGCGAGCGCGATATAGCCGTCGGTCGTCGCAAAGGTGCCATAGGGCGAGCGGATATAGACATGGGCATGCGGCTCGGCGCTGCGGGTCTGCGGCTTGTGGCCGACGGTGAAGACCGACAATTCCTGCATCTGGATGGTGGTGATCGCGTCAAGCATGTTGACCTCGACCTTCTGCCCCTCGCCGGTCCGCTCCCGGTGCAAGAGCGCTGCGAGCGCGCCCTCGAAGGCGGTGTAGGCGGTGACCGCATCGACGATGTACTGGCCTGAGGCCTGCGGCGGCTCGCCAGCGCGCCCGGTCGACATCATCGCGCCGGACATGGCCTGCAGCAGCAGGTCCTGCCCCGGTCGCTTCGCATAGGGGCCATCCTCGCCGAAGCCGGTCATCGACACATAGATCAGGCCGGGATTGATGGCCGACAGCGTCTCGTAATCCACACCCAGACGCCCGGCGACGCCGGCGCGGTAGTTCTGGATGAAGACATCAGCCGTCTTCACCAGCCGCCGGATGATCTTGCGGCCCTCATCGGATTTGAGATCCACCGCCAGAGAGCGCTTGTTGCGGTTGAGCGACAGGAAAGAGACATTGACCTCGTTTCCGGTCACGCCGCCGGCAGGCGCATGACGCTGCCATTCGCCGGTCACCGGCTCGATCTTGATCACATCGGCGCCGAGATCGCCGAGACGCTGGGCCGCGAACGGGCCCGCCATGGCGATCGAGCAGTCCAGCACCGTATATCCGCTCAGAATTCCCATTTCATTCACTCCATGACCCAGCCGCCATTGACGGCCAGCGATTGTCCGGTGATGAAGCCGGCCTCTTCGGAGGCCAGAAACATGACGGCGGCCGCGATATCGTTCGCGCTGCCGCGCCGCTTGACGGCCTGCCGGTCCAGCACCATGGCGTTGTAGCCTTCGGGATCGGGGTGGATCTTCTCCGCATCCGTCGGAAAGGCGCCCGGCGCGATCGCATTCACGGTCACGCCCCATTTGCCGAATTCCCGCGCCCAGGCCCGTGTCAGCCCCAGGAGCGCGCCTTTCGACTGGACGTAGGGCACGAGATTTTCCCACTGGCCGGAAAGCGTGATCGAGGTCACGTTCAGGATGCGGCCCCAGTTCTGCGCCCGCATGCCCGGCAGAGCCGCGCGCGTGCAAAGATGCGCCGCCTCGACATTGACCCCGTGGACCGCCGCCAGTTCTGCGTCGCTATAGTCCTCGAACGGCCTGGACGGATAGATCGCCGCATTGTTGATCACGACATCGATCGCACGCTCGGCTGTAAGCGTCCCGAGAAGCCCAACCAGCGCCGGCTTGTCCAGAAGGTCGATCTTGTGAACATGAAGGCGGTCGGATGCCTCATCAGGCGCGGCACTTTCAAGCGCCGCGATCTTGTCGGCGTCGAAGTCCAGCACATGCACCTCCGCGCCGGCGGAAAGCAGCGCGCGGGTCGTCTCCGCGCCAAGCCCGCCGGCCCCGCCGGTATAGAGCACCCGCCGGCCAGCCATGTCGAAACGGACGCTCATGCCTCGCGCCCCTCAATCGGCCGGAAATTGCCGCTGGCGGCAGGATAGTCGCTCTCCGGCTGAATCGCGATCGCGCGGATTCCGGCTTCTGCCGCCGCAATCGCCTGCGCATCGGGGAGGACGGAGAACACCGTGTCGTAACAGCGCTCGTCGCCATGTTCGAGCCAGATCATCTCGCCGCGCTCGCGCGCCGCATTATTGCCGAGCACGTGATGGGTCGAGGGCTCGATCCCCAGCGCATACTGGCCCGCCTGCAGGTTCTGCCATTCATACTGGCAGGGGAACTGGTCCTTCCTTGTCGTGACCATGAAGCCGAGACCGAGCCGATCGTTGACGAGCGCGACCGGAACCGCGCCATTGTCGTCGGCCGCCATCTCATGCTGCCAGACCTGCTCATGGAAATTCATCTGCGGGCCGGGGAGCGTGCGGTAGCCGACGCCTTGCCTCTCATAGCTGTCGGCATGCGCCACGTTGACCACATCCCTGATCGGCGCGAGATAGCGCGCGCCCTCTTCCAGCACCGGATGGCCGACATTGATGTGGTAGCAGAGCATGTGCGGCGTGCGGTAGAAGCCGGCATTGACCACCCGGTCGGTGAGACGGATGTCGTTTGTGCCGGCGTCGATCTCGATCCGCCGGTGCAGTTCGAGATGCTCGCCGAAAACCGCCGCCTGCGTCACCACGCCCTCGGCCCACAGGATCAGCCTGTCGCCGTCCCAGCGCTCGCCATACCCGGTCAGCCGCGCCGGGATGGTGCCAACCCGGCCGTGCAGCGAATGGGAGGCCTTTTGGCGCGGGCCGTAGACATAGGAGCTGGTCTCGGTGTCGTTCATGAACAGGATATGATCGAGACCGCAGGTGATCATCAGGCCGGAGAAACTCCGCATGAAGCCGAGGCCGCCCTCGCCCTCATATTCATGCAGCGCCGGGTGGCGGAAGCCGGCCGGGCTGTGCCAGCCGATCGCCTGACCGCGATATTCGCAATCCGCGATATCCATGGCGCGGTCGACGAGAACCGTGAACCGCAACCCCGTGCCGGAACGGAACTCCAGCATCCGGATGCCGCGCTCAAGCCCGTCATCGAGTTGCATCAGCCGCACACTCGCCGCATGGCTCACATTTCCGCTGAGCGCGGCCAGTTCGGCGCGCGACAAGGACTTTCCATAAAGCTGGACCATCCTCCTCCCCTTCTCTTGCAATTTCCGCACGGCGGCGCGGCCGTGATGCCTCACGACGGAAACTATGGGTTTCTGGAGGATTTATAAATCAACATTAGTCATCAAAACTCATCATTTTAAATCAAAACTGAAGCGCCGCTCTGTGTATGCGGGCGGAGTAGCGGGGAATTGATGATGGTATGTGGCCGGCCTGGCCGACATCATTGCGGAGGCCGCGCCCCTCTTTTTAACAAAAGGCTTCCAGCGTCGCACCCTCGGGTTCGCAGCGCGCCTTGACCCCGGGTCTTGAGGAGGAAGCGCCGTGGTTGCTTGGGGTCACCGGCGCGCCGCGTTCTTTGTCGCGTGAAAGCGCGATCCGAGCGCTACCTTATCCTGAGGCCATCCCGGTCGAACAGCCGCGCGTGGGCCGGATCGAAGCGGAGCGTGATGGTCTCGCCGTGGCGCGGCGCGGCGCGATTGCGGCGCTCGGCAATGACGGGTTCGCCGCCCTCGACCGTGCCATAGACATAGGTCGTGGCGCCGAGTTCCTCCGAAACATCGACGGTGATCGGCAATTCATTGCCGGATTCCGCGTCGAGATGCTCGGGGCGAATGCCGAAGGTGACCTCCTGGCCGGCGGCCGGGGGGTGCTGCAAGTCGGGCAGCCTGACATTGCCGCCGGCAATACTCACGGTGCCATCGCCATTGGCGACGGCCTTCAGAAAATTCATGCGCGGCGAACCGATGAAGCCCGCGACGAACAGATTGTCGGGATCATGATAGAGCGAGACCGGCGCGCCGATCTGCTCGACCCGGCCGCCGCGCAGGACGACGATCCTGTCGGCAAGCGTCATCGCCTCGGTCTGGTCGTGGGTCACGTAGATCATCGTGTTGCCGAGTGCGGCATGCAGCTTGGCGATCTCGACGCGGGTCTGCACCCGAAGCTCGGCATCGAGGTTCGACAGCGGCTCGTCGAACAGGAACACCTCCGGATTGCGCACGATCGCCCGGCCGATCGCCACGCGCTGGCGCTGGCCGCCGGAAAGCTGCGATGGCTTGCGTTGCAGAAGCGGCGTCAGTTGCAGGATGTCGGCGGCGTGCCTGACCTTTTCCTCGATCTCGGCTTTCGGGTGGCGTGTCATCCGGAGGCCGAAGCTCATATTGTCGGCGACGGTCATGTGCGGATAGAGCGCATAGGACTGAAACACCATAGCCACGCCGCGATCGGCCGGCTCGACATCGTTCATGCGCTCGCCGCCGATCGTAAGCTCCCCGCCGGTGATGTCCTCGAGGCCGGCGATCATCCGCAGAAGCGTGGACTTGCCGCAGCCGGACGGGCCGACGAAGACGACCAGCTCGCCCTCTTCCACCTCCAACGAAACGCCGTGGATGACATCGACCGAACCGTAGGACTTGCGGATATCGCTAAGAGCAAGCTGAGCCATTGAATTAGCCTTTCACCGCGCCGACGGCGATGCCGCTGACAATCTGGCGCTGGAAAATGATATAGAGAATGACGATGGGCGCGGCCGCCAGCACGATGCCGGCCGACAGCAGCGGCACATTGGTGGTGTATTCGCCGCGCAGCGCCGCAATGCCGACCATCAGCGTGCGCTTGTCCTGCAGCACGAGTAGCGAGATCAGCACGTCGTTCCAGCAGTAGAGCGTGTTCAGGATGCCGAGCGTGATCAGGGCCGGCTTGCCCATGGGCACCATCACATGCCACCAGATCTGGATCAGCTTCGCCCCGTCAATGCGGGCCGCCTCCACCAGTTCACGCGGCAGTCCGGCGTAGAACGAGGTCATCAGATAGACCGAAAACGGCAGGAAGAACGCGGTGTAGGAGATGATCAGCCCGATGCGGGTATTCAGCAGGTTGAGACCGATGATCGTCTGGTAGAACGGCACCAGCACTACCTGCACCGGGATCATCAGCGAGGCGAGGATGACGACGAAGATCAGCTTGCGCAGCGGAAAGCGCAGCACCGCGAAGGCAAAGCCCGCAAGCGACGAGATCACCAGCAGCACAAGCACCGCGCCGAGCGTGACGACGACGGAGTTGAAGAAATAGGCCGACAGGCCCGAACGGTTCCAGACATCGACGAAATTCATCAATGTCGGCTCGGTGACGATGCCGAACCGGTCGAGGATATAGCCCTTGTTGGTCTTCAGCGCGTTGTTGATCGCGAAGAAGACGGGGTAGACGCAGCTGAGCGCCAGAAGCGCCATGGGCACGGAAAACACCCAGAGCAGCCGTTTCTGCTTGTTGCCGGCCTGTGCCATTCTCGTTTGCCCCTTCCTCAGACGTTGGCGTTGCGGTTCATGATGCGGATCTGCAGATAGGCGATCCCGCCCATCAACGCGAACAGCACCATGGAAAGCGAGGCGGCATAGCCCGGCCTGTTCATCTGCCCCTGTTCGAGCCAGATCAGGAATTCCGGCAGCGTTGTCGCCGTGCCCGGTCCGCCAGCCGTCAGCACATAGATCAGGCCGAACATGTTGGTCAGAACCCCGATCGTGGTGACCACCGCGACGAATTCGATGATCGGCATCATCGCCGGGATGATGACATAGACCCAGGTCTGCCAGAGCTTGGCGCCATCAAGGCGCGCCGCCTCCAGCATTTCCGAGGACAGCGTCGAAAGGCCGGCCAGAAAGATCAGCAGGCTCATGCCGAAGGTTGCCCAGAGCTGCACGGTGAAGAGCGACAGAAGCGCTGTCGAGCCGCTGCCGAGCCAGTCGACGCCCTCGATGCCGAACATGCCGAGAAGCGCGTTGAGCCCGCCATCATAGCGCAGCACGATGTTGAAGATCGAACCGACGATCACGCTCGAAAGCACGGCGGGAAAGAAATAGACGGAGCGATAGAGCTTGCCTCCCGGCACCCCGACGTGAATGAGGGTTGCCAGCAGCATGGGCAGCATGATCCAGACCGGCAGCGACAGGATCAGAATGCCGGTATTGCGGGCTGCCGCATGGACATTCGGGTCAGCCGCCATCTCGCGATAGTTTGCGAGACCGATGAAGGACGCATCATTGAAGCCGGTGGAATCCGTCAGCGACAGGAAGAAGCCCCAGATCAGCGGCACGATGCGGAAAACCAGCACCAGAATGATCGGCGGCAGGATGCAGAAATAGGCAAAGCGCCGCTCCGCCCCGAGGCGGTTTCGGCGACGTGGTGCTGTCTGGTCCTTGGCCATATAGTCTCGGTCCCGGTTGTTTTGGTCATGACTGCGGGGCCTCAGAAAAGCCCCGCAGGTCGATCGTTGAAATGAGAGGCCGCGCTCAGCCGCCGTGGGCCTTCGCCTGCACGTCGTCCATGCGGCTGGCCGCTTCTTCGACCGTGGTGTCGCCGTTCAGCAGAAGCTGGCTCTGGCGATGCCATTCGGCCAGTTCCTCCGCCGTGACGCTGGAATGCGCCGTCGGCGCGCTCTGATCGTTCAGATAGCCAAGAATTTCGATCACCGAAGGGCTTGAAAGGCTCGACGTGTCGACGACGGTGCTGGCCGGAACGACGCCCGCATCATTGACGAAGACGGCGATCGGCTCCGGATCGGCGAGCGTCGTCGCCAGCTTCTCCGCCAGCTCTGGATGTTCGCTGTCCTTGTTCACGCCGTAGCCGATGCCGCCCGAGACCGGCATACGCAGCTTGTCGAACGCCATCTCGGGTGCGGGATGGATGAAGACGCCAAGATTGTCGGCGCCCAGGAATTCGTCGAACTGCTTCCAATGCGCGACATCGGAGATCAGGCCGATGACATTGGCGGCATCGGAGCGCATGAACTGCTCATACTCGTCCATGAACTTGGCCTGCGAATTGGCGCCCTTGTTGTACCAGCCCATCTCGCCTTCATCGACCCAGGTCTGCAGGATGGCGCTGATCTCCGGGCTCGACCATTTGAGCGTGCCGTCGGCGAAAGCCTGCTGCTGCTCGTCCGTCAGCATGGAAGCGGCGAGCGAGGACAGCAGGAATTCGGCCCCGAAGCCCTCCTTGTTGCCCATGGCGAAGCAGGGGACATCGCCCTTTTCCTTGATTGCCTCGCAGACGGCGACAAGCTCGTCCCAGGTCTGCGGCGGGCTTTCCGGGTCAAGGCCGGCATCGGCGTAGAGTTCCTTGTTGTAGTAGACAACGAAGCCCTGAATGGTGATCGGCAGTGCGTAGAGCTTGCCGTCCTCGCCCTCGAAATCCGCCGTTCCGACCAGGTTCTCGCCATGCGCGGACAGGTCGACAAGGGCTGGGATGCGCGCGCGTGTCTGCGCGCCGCCATGCAAGAGGAACACATCCGGCCCCTTGCCCGAAGCGAGCGCCGTTCCGAGAATGGTGTAATACTGGTCATGCGGCTGCATGACGAAATTCACCGTATCGCCTGGATTTTCGGCCTCGAACTTTTCCTTCGCCGCCTGGATATAGCTTGCGGCGGCCGGATCACCGGACTTCCAGTCCCAGACCGTCAGTTCGGCGGAAAATGCAGGCGCCGCAATGGCGGTCAAGGCGGCCGCCGCCATGGACAGTTTCACGATATGCATCATTCTCTCCTCCCTCGTTTCGTTTCCGTCGGCTTTCGCGCGTCCTAGGCACAGCCGTCCGGTCACTGGTTCAGGCCAATGCGGCCAGGATTTTCGGCTCCGAGCCCGGCGGCACCGGACCGATGGCATCAGTCGCGACGATTTCCGGACGGGCCCATTCGGCCCGCGTGGCCTCGTTGAGCACGAGGCCGTGGCCGGGCCTTTCCGGGGCGACGAAAAAGCCGTCGCGAATCTCGAAGGTTTCGTCGACCAGGTGGTCGAAATTCTGGAACGAATATTCGACCCATTCGACTTCCGGCAGGGCCAGCGCGGGATGCAGGCCGACCTCCAGAAAGGTGTTGCCCAGCGAGACCGGAACGCCAAGCTCGGCGGCAAGCCAGCCGACATGCATGACATCGGTGATCTGACCATGAACATTGACCATGTCGGTCGCGCCCGCCGCCATCAGCGCGCGCTTGCCGGAGGCATCGAGATATTCGCCCGAGTTGATCAGCGTGTTGGCGGTCGCCTCGCACAGCATTTTCAACCCGGCAAAATCCGAGCGCAGAATCGGATCCTCGACCCAGGTAAGGCGATAGCCGAGCGCCTCGATGGCGTTGATCTTGACGAGCGCTTCCTTCGCGCCCCAGGCCTCATTGGCATCGATCATGATCTCGGCGTCAGGACGCACGGCCTTCTTCAGGAGGGCCAGCCGGTTGAGGTCCCATTCGAAATCGGGATGCCCGACCTTGATCTTGAAGGCGGAGAAGCCCTGCGCGTCGGCCGCGCCGAAAAGCTCGGTGAATTCGTGATCGCTCAGGTGGAAATCGAGCCCGGAGGCATAGGCGCGGACCCGATCCTTGTGTCCGCCGCCCAGCAATTTGTAGAGCGGCATGCCAAGCTGCTTGGCAAACATGTCCCAGAGCGCGACCTGCACGGCCTCGTAAGCCGGGATGGTGGCTGCGCGCTGCTTGCCGCCGCGCGGCCGGGAAACGCGATGCACCAGCGCGCCCGCCTGCTGACCCTCAAGCCCGGGAAACACTTCCGCGGCGAACACGCGCGTCAGCTCTTCCGCCGATGGCAGCGGGAAGAACAGCGACTGCATGAAGCCGAGCCCCACCGTGCCGTCCTCGGCGATCAGTTCCAGCGCGGCAACGTTCACCTCATCGGCCCGCACCTGGCTGTCGCCGATCGGGCGATGGCGACGAAACTGGTAGCGCGTGATACGAAAGCTCGCTATAGGCATGGGCATCTGGTAGACTATTCCCGATAGTTGATATATCAGATTGGAGTTGTAATATAGACAAAGAGGGAAGCAGACAAGTGGTTTCTTCCAAAAAGACAAGATCCGGCGTTGCCGAGCCGCATGGCGCAAAACGCCTCAGCGACGTTGCCTATGAGCGTATTCTCGAGCATCTTTTCGCGAAGAAGCTGCCGGCCGGCGCGTTCGTCTCGCAGAACCAGCTTGTCGAGATGCTCGATATACCGGTCGCGCCGCTGCGCGATGCATTGCGGGTTCTCGAAGTGGAAGGCGTGCTGACGATCCATCCGCGCTCCGGCATCGAATTCGTCAAGCCGGGACTGGAACTGACGCGCTCGACCTATCAGTACCGCACCATCCTCGAATGCGCGGCGGTGAAGGTGTTTGCCGAAACGGCGAGCGATGACGAGATTGCCGCGCTGCTCGCCGAGCACGAGGCGCTGTCGGAGAAGATCGGCCGGACAGGGCTTGATGCCGAGGCGCTGGCGGAGATCGAGCATCTGGAGGCGGCGCTGCATGATTCCATCATCGGCGCGCTGGGAAATCCGCTGATCAACTCCGGCTACAAGCGCATGCATCACTATCTGCGGCTGGTGCGGCTCGAACGGAAAATGACGCCACCGCTCGCCCAGCGCTCGCTGCAGGAACATGTGGCGATCCTCAAGGCGTGCAAGGCGCGCGACGCGGATGCCGCCGAAGAGGCGGTCAAGGCCCATTTCGATGCCGCGCTCCGTCGGCATATGGGGCTCTACTGAGGGTCAGCGGATCGTCAGCGGCTGGACCTCGTCGAGAAATTGCCGGGGCAGCGTCGCGCCAAACTGCTCCAGATTGCGCATCAGGCTTTTGCGTTTCCCGGTCCCGATCAGGATGTGCGAGACGGTTGGATGCGCCGCCGGAAAATTGATCGCGGCCTCCGGCAGGGCCAGGCCGTAGCGCCCGGCAATTTCGGCAATCGCGGCGACCTTCTCCTGAATTTCGGGCGTTGCCGGCTCATAGTTGAAATGGGCGTCAGGCCCCGGCCCTGTCGCCAGAATGCCGGAATTGAACACGCCGCCGATGACAAGCCGCGTTCCTGCGGCTTCTGCGCGCGGCAGAAGCGCCGCCTCGGCCGAGCGGTCGAGCAGCGTATAGCGCCCGGCAAGCAGGATCTCGTCGAAATGCGCATGGTCCATCAGATCGAGACAGACCGCCGTCTCGTTGACGCCAAGGCCGAAGCCGGCGATCGCGCCTTCAGCCTTCAGCCGTTCGAGCGCTCTGAGGCCGGAACCGGTGAGATCGCGCATATGACGCTGGTTCTCTTCGGGCCCATGGGCAAACTCGCCAATGTCATGCACATAAAGGATATCGATGCGGTCGAGCCCGAGGCGGGCGAGGCTCTGCTCATAGGAGCGCATGATGCCGTCATGACTGTAGTCGAAGCGCACTTTGTGCCTGAGATGGCCGAGCGGCGGATCGGGCGCATCGTCCTCGAGCGGTTCGAGCAGCCTGCCGACCTTGCTGGAAAGGGTAAAGGAGGCGCGCGGCTTTTCCCGCAGAAAATCGCCGACGCGCTGCTCTGAAAGGCCAAGACCATAGAACGGCGCGGTGTCGAAACGCCGGATCCCGGCGTCCCATGCCGCCTCCAGCACATCGCGGGAATCGTCCATTGAAACCGGTTCATAAAGTCCGGCAATGGCCGCACAGCCGAAAGCGATCCGCGCCTTATGTCCCTCTTCCGCCAACATAGCCCCCTTAGAGATCAATTTTCCAATCTGATATATCTATCAAGGGAAAATGACAAGGACCGCGCAGAACTGGCTAAAGCATTTCCGGTGAAAACCGGATCACCGGAAATGCTCCAGATCACGCCGCCTCAGGCAGTCGCTCCCGCCAGATCTGCGCATAGCGGTTGAGTTCGGCAAGGCCCGAAAGAGGCTCGGGATGACGCGTGAAGGCGGAGAATTTGACGCCGCCCACGGCAAGACCGGCCGCCCCCGCGCTGGTCCCGCTGCCGGGGCTTTTTTCCACCGGCCTGCCGGTGGCGGCCGACAGCATGGAGAGATAGTCATGGTTTTCGGCAAATGGCCCCTCGACGATCACAGGTCCCGAACCGCCCACAAGGTCAAGGCAGACCACCGTCATCAGCGCCAGATACCATGACACGCCCAGAAACCGCATACCGGGCGTAAGGTGATGCTCATCCACCGTCCAGCCGCCGATGACGCCCTGGAAAGGCCCGGTGTCGCCGAACACGGACGGCATCATCATAATCCGGTTTTTCAGCATCGCCTTGCGATCCGCCTCGCTGACGGTCACATCTCCGCCGGGCGCGGCGAACTCGAAAACGCGACCGCCCATGAACCGGGCCGAGGGCACCGGATCGCCATAGGCATTGACGTTGATCAGCGTGTCCCGGGTTTCATCGAGCGCCGGCGTATCGCCGCCGACCGCCATTGCGACAACCCATGTACCTGTTGAGACCACGCAAAAGGGCTGGGCGCGCGACCAGAGATGCGGTAGCAGCGAGGCATTGGAATCGTGAATTCCGGCCAAGACCGGACAAGCGGGTGCAAGCCCCGTCTTCTTCGCGATTTCCGGCAAAACTTCGCCGAGCCTGTCATCGGCTTTGACAAGCTCTCCCATCTTGCCGCGGAGACCGAGTGCACTCACCAGCGAGGAAAAACGTCCGGAGCGCGGCGACCACAGATCAGTGTGGCAGCCCCAGCTCGTCGCCTCGCTGGCGCGACGACCGGTCAGCCGGAAGCCCCAATATTGCGGATAGGGCAACACGCAATCGATCTCGGCGAATGCCTCGGGAAACCGGGACTTCTGCCAGAAAAGCTGCGCGCCGATATTCAGCCCCATGGCAAGCCGCGGTGAGCCTGTCTCGGCAAAGGACGGGCGGATCCTTTCATAGTCGGCGCGCGTTTCGTCAGGGCCGGCATACTCGTAGTCGAGCACCGGCAGCGCCAGCGTACCGTCCCGTTTCAGAAGAGCCGCCGTGGCACCGTGCGTGGTCACCGAGATCGCGTCGACGCCATGCGCCTGCTGAAACGCGGCGAGCGCTTCCAGGATGAAATCGAAAAGGTCATCCACCGCAAAATGCGGATAGGGCGCATGTCCCGTCACCCCGTTGCGTTTCGAGCGCATATCGATTTCGCGGCCTTCCTCAAGATCATAGAGGATGACCTTGGCATTGGTCTTGCCGATGTCTATGACCGCGACCTTGCGGATTGCGCTCATTGCACTTGTTCCCGCGTGAACCGCCGGACGATCCGCGTATAAAGCACAGGCAGGGCGATGACGCCGATCAGCAACAGGCCGATGAAGATCGACATGACGATACCCGGCACATTCATCAACCCGAAGCCGAAGGTGACCAGTCCCATGATGAAGGCTGCCAGCACGACGCCGATGATCGTACCCGCGCCGCCAAGAATGTTGATCCCGCCCAGCACCACCATGGTGACGATCTCGAGTTCCCAGCCAAACGCGATCGACGGCCGCGTCGAACCAAGCCGCGAGGTAAGGCAGATCGCCGCCATGCCCGACATCACGCCGGTCATCAGAAAAAGCAGAAATTTCACCCGCCCGACCCTGATGCCGGAAAACCGCGCGGCGGTGGCATTGTTGCCGACGGCATAGACCATGCGGCCGAAGCTCGTGAGATGCAGCAGGATGCCGAAAAGCGCTGCCATGACCGCAAACAGCACGAATTCGAAGGAGATCACCCAGAACACATAGCCCTGCCCGAACCAGGCGAAATCCGACGGATAGCCGTTAAAGGCCTTGTCGCCCAGGAAAACATAGGACAGCCCGCGAAACAGGCTCATCGTGCCGATGGTGACGACGATCGACGGCAGGCCGAGACCGGTGATCAGGAAGCCGTTGAAGGCGCCGCACAACAGGCCGACGCCAAGCCCGATCGCCGCCAGTTCCGGCGTCCCCGCGCCGAACTGAGCGGCATAGCCCATGGCGGTGGAGGCGAGCGCGATGATGGCGGCGACCGAAAGGTCGATCTCGCCGGAAATGATGACCAGCGCCATGGCAAAGGCAATCAGCGCCTTTTCGGTGAAGTTGAAGGTCGCGTCCGACAGATTCCACGCATCCAGGAAGTAAGGCGAGGCGAAACTGTTGATGATGAAGACCGCGATTACCACCACGATCAGCAGGCTCTCCCAGCTTCGCGCCATGCGGTAGCCTCGGCCGTGGAGGCGGTCTGGTACAAAGCGCTTGTCGTTGACACTCATCGCGCATGCTCCGCTTTTTTCAGGATGACGCGGCCCTTGACGCGCGAGGAGCGCGCATTGACGGCAACCGCGATGATGATGACCGTGCCCGAAATCGCCATCTGCCAGAAGGGCGAGACATCGATGACCGGCAGCGCATTCTTGATGATGCCGAGGAACAGAGCGCCCAGCACCGCGCCGATCGCCGTGCCCGCCCCGCCGGCAATCGAAATGCCGCCGATGACGCAGGCCGCGACCACATCCAGCTCGAAGCCGTTGGCGATGTCGACATAGGCGACGGCATAGCGCGCGGTCCACAGATAGCCGGCAAGACCGGCAAGCGCGCCGGCAATAAGATAGGCGAAGAAGTGCGTTCGACCGACCGAAATGCCGGTATAGACGGCCGCATGAGGATTGCCACCGACGGCATAGAAGGCGCGGCCGAGCCGGGTCATGATCAGCACCACCATCATCAGCGCGATGACGGCCAGCGAGAACCAGGCAAGCACCGGTATGCCGAGAAAGACGGCGCGCGGCACGGCCTTGAAGGCATCGGTCATCTCATGGGCGTTCACCCACGCTCCGCCCGTCAGAAGAAAGATCGTGCCGCGATAGATCGTCATCGTGCCGAGCGTCACCACGATCGGCGGGATCGACAGGCGCCAGACCAGAAGCCCGTTGATGGCGCCGAGCACCGCGCCGCTGAAGGTGGCGGCGAGCAGAAGAAAGATCACCGGCAGGTCGGGAAAGGCGACATTCAGAAGAGCGGCAATCGTGCCCGACAGCGCCAGATTGGCGGCGATGGAAAGATCGATGCCGCGCGCGAGAATGACGGCGGCCTGGCCGAGCGCCAGAATGATCAGGATCGCCGTATCGTTGTAGATCGAGACGAGATTGCGCGGGGCGACGAAGCCGGGAAAACGCAGTTCGATGGCGCCGACAAGCAGCAGGATGGCGAGGAAGAGCAACGCCTCGCGATGTTTGAAAATGCGCGCCATCATGCTGCCGCCCCGATGCCGGCAGCCGCGCGCACCAGCTTTTCCGCCGACATGTGTTCGCGCGGAAACTCGGCGACGATCCGCCCCTCGCGCATGACGATGACCCGGTCAGACATGCCGAGAATCTCCGGAATTTCAGATGAGACCATGATGATGGAGAGCCCCCTGCCCGCGAGTTCGCTCATGAAGGCATGAACGGCGGATTTCGAACCGATATCGATGCCCTTGGTCGGCTCATCGAGAATGATCACTTTCGGCTGGGTCGCCAGCCATTTGGCGATTACCACCTTCTGCTGGTTGCCGCCGGAGAGATTGCCGACGGGCTGGTCGAGGGAAGCCGCCCTGAGATCCAGCCGCCCGGTATATTCCCGCGCCAGAGAAAACTCTTCGGCCATGCGGACAAAGCCCCTGCGCGAGACCTTGGCCAGCGATGGCAGCGTGACATTTTCGAAGATCGGCATGGCAGCGATCGTGCCCTGTGTACCACGCTCCTCCGGCACATAGACGATGCCCTGCTTCACCGCCTCCGAGGGCGAGCGAATGACGGCGATCTCGTCATCGATCCGCACGGCGCCGGCCGAAGGCCGGGTGATGCCGAACAGCGCCTGCATGAATTCCGACCGGCCTGCGCCGACAAGTCCATAGAAGCCGAGTATTTCGCCGCGCCGGAGCGAAAAGCCGATATCCTCGAACTCGGTCGGATGACGATAGCCGGAGACCGTCAGAACCGGTTCGCCGATTGCGACCTCCTGCTTGGGGAAGACCTGATCGACCGGCCGGCCGACCATCAGTTCCACCAGCGCATTCTCGTCGGTTTCGGCAATCTTGCCTTCGCCTACCATCTCGCCATCGCGGAAAACGGTGTAGCGGTCGGCGATCCGGAAGATTTCGTCGAATTTGTGGGAGATGAACAGGATCGCCTTGCCGTCGGCCTTGAGCTTCTCGACCAGTTCGTAAAGCTCCTCGATCTCCTTTTGCGACAGCGCCGCCGTTGGCTCGTCCATGATCACCACGCGGGCATCGACGGAAAGCGCGCGGGCAACGGCCACCATATGTCGGTTGGCGATGCCGAGCTCGGAAAGCCGATGGCGCGGATCGATGCGCGCACCGATACTGTCGAGAATGTCGCGGGCGCGGTCATGGATCGCTCTCCAGTCGATCAGCCCGAAACGGTTCGTCGGCGCATGGCCGATGAAGATGTTTTCCGCCACCGTCAGCGCGTCGAACAACACGGTTTCCTGGTGGATGGCGGTCACGCCATGCTCGCTTGCCGCTTCCGCCGTCGGAAAACTGACGGGCGCACCATCGATGGTGATCTCGCCGCCATCCGGCTGGTAAATGCCCGTCAGGATCTTGACCAGCGTCGACTTTCCGGCGCCATTCTCGCCGACAAGCGCCGTCACCTCGCCCGGATAAAGCGCAAGGGAGACATCCGACAGCGCGCGAACGCCCGGAAAGGTCTTGGTGATGCCGTCCAGCGCGATGGCGGCGTGTTGTTGTGCGTCGGGCATCGGGGCCTGCCGTTGTTACTCTGTGGGATCGGCCCGTCGCGCGGACGGGCCGGTTTTTTCTGCGGGCGTGGCTCGCACAGATTTGGCAGCCACCAATCTCCCCCTCAAGGGGAGAGATCGGGTCTGAGAGGCATCTACTCGATTGACCGCAGAGACAGACGGCGTCTCAGGCAATCAACCCGACCTGCCAATCCCCGAGAACGTTCTCAGAAAACGTCCTTGAACTTGTCGATGTTCGACTTGTCGTAGACGAAGGGATCGGCCATCGCCCCGGCATTGTCGTCGTCCAGCGTCAGTTCGCCGAGGCGGCCCATGGAAAGCTCGGCGCCCGGTTTGGCTTCCGCCCCTTCGATCAGGTCGTTCGACAGCATGACAGCGGCATAACCGAGGTCGATCGGGTTCCAGATGGCGAAGGATTTCGATGCGCCGTTTTCGACATAGGCCGCCATTTCGGACGGCAGGCCGAGGCCGGTGACGTTGATCTCTCCGATCTTGCCCTCATCGGACACGGCCTGGGCCGCGGCGACGATGCCGACCGAGGTCGGCGCGATGATCGCCTTCAGGTCCGGATAGGACTGGATCAACCCTTGCGTCTCGCGATAGGACTTGTCGAACAGGTCATCGCCGTAAACCGTGGTAACGACCTCGATCCCCGGGTAATCGCCCTTCACCTTTTCCATTTCCGCGATCCAGGTGTTCTGGTTCGTCGCGGTCGCCGATGCCGAAAGCACCGCAACCTCGCCGCCATCCGGCAGATTGTCGGCGGCAAGCTTGATGATCATGTTGCCGATCAGCGGATTGGACGACGGGTTGAGATGAACCATGCGGCCCTCGGGGGCAACGCCGGAATCCCACGACACCACCTTGATGCCGCGCTGCATGGCGCGTTTGAGCGCCGGCACCAGCGCGTCCGGGTCATTAGCCGAAATCGCGATGGCGTCGACCTTCTGGGCGATCAGCGAATTGATGACGTCGATCTGGCCTTCGGCGGTCGTGTCGGTCGGGCCGGTATAGATCAGCTCGACACCGCCGATTTCCTTGGCGGCTTCCTCGGCCCCTTCGGCCGCAGCCTCGAAAAAGCCGATGCCAAGCGCCTTGACCACCAGCGCGATCTTCTTGTCGGCGGCGTTGGCGCCCTGCGCCACGAGCGCCGTGGAGAGCAGCGCCCCCACGAGAACTTTCTTCAAAATGCTCATCTTTCTCCTCCGGTTGATGAACGGGGTTCTGGCTGACCTCCTGTGAGCTTCAGCCGGAACCGGTTTCCTCCATTGCCTGCGCATCGGCGATGACCACCGAAACGCCGGCCTCCTCCAGCATGCGGACGTCGGACGCCTGCAACCCGGAATCGGTAATCACGGTCGAAATCCGCTTGAGACCGCACAGGATCAGGCTCGACCGCTGCTTGAACTTCGACGAGTCGACCAGAACCACGAGTTCCTCCGCCTGGTCGATCAGCTTCTGCTCGGCCTGGATCAGAAGCGGGTCGGCCTCCATCAGACCGAGCGGGCCGATCCCCTTCGCGCCCATGAACATGCGCTTCGCCCAGAAATTGCGGGTCACATCGTTTTCGAACGGGCTCAGGATCACATTCTGCTCGCGATAGATCACCCCGCCCGACAGCATCACCGTGTTCTTCGAATGCTTTAGAAGATGTTCGGCAATCGGGAAGGAGTTGGTGAAGATCTGAAGTCTGCGGTTGGCGAGGTGATGGACCATCTGAAACGTGGTCGTGCCGCCGTTGATGATCACCGAGTCGCCATCATCGCAAAGCGCCACGGCCGCCTTTGCGATCGCCTGTTTCTGCCGGACATTCATGGTCTGGTTGACACTGAAGGGTCGCCCCGCAAGGCCGACGAACTGCGGCGGGTTCAAGGCCTCGGCCCCACCGCGCACGCGTCTCAGACGCTTGGCCACATGCAAAGCGGCGATATCGCGCCGGATCGTCGCCTCGGAGCTCTCCGTCAGGTCGACGAGCTCCGCCACGGTCACGACCGGCTTTTCCTGTACCGCTGACAGGATGATGCGATGACGTTCTTTTTCGTGCATGGCCCCTCACTTTTCGACAGAGTTCAGCGAATTTCCATCAATGTCAATCAAAAATAGTCATATCCTATCTAATATCGTTATTTATGATCGAAATTGATCGTTAATGATTGACAATACCGCCTTTCGCATGGATTTTGCCGGGGAAGAACCAGCCGAAAGGCCCCGAAGGAGGAAACAATGGCGAATGACACCCGGGCCGCCCGGCTCGAAAACCTGTGGGATGACGGCAAGGCGACCGGCATGAGCGAATCCGAGCTCCTGCTCTATCGCTCCAATCTTCTGGGCTCCGACAAGCGCATCACCAATTACGGCGGCGGCAACACGTCGGCCAAGGTAATGGAAAAAGATCCGCTCACCGGCGAAGAGGTCGAGGTGCTCTGGGTCAAGGGCTCGGGCGGCGATGTCGGCACCATCAAGATGGATGGTTTCGCCACGCTCTACATGGACAAGCTCAATGCGCTGAAAGGGCTTTACCGCGGGCTTGAGCATGAGGACGAGATGGTGGGCTACCTCCCCCACTGCACCTTCAACCTCAATGCCCGCGCCGCTTCCATCGACACGCCGTTGCATGCTTACGTACCGAAAAAACATGTCGACCACATGCATCCCGACGCGATCATCGCCATTGCCGCCTCGGTGGATTCAAAGGTCCTGACGCAGGAAATTTTCGGCGGCGAGATCGGCTGGCTCCCCTGGAAACGGCCCGGTTATGAACTCGGCCTCTGGCTCGGCAAATACTGCGAAGAAAACCCGGATGCGCGCGGCGTCATCCTCGAAAGCCATGGCCTTTTCACCTGGGGCGACACCGCGAAGGAAAGCTACGAGACCACGCTCGAGATCATCAACAAGGCAATGGACTGGCTCGACCGCAAGATCGACGGCCCGGTCTTCGGTGGGCCGAAGGTGAAAACGCTGCCGGCAGAGCAACGCCGCGCGATTGCCGAAAAGCTGATGCCGAAGATCCGCGGCATGATTTCCGAGACTGAAGGCAAACTCGGCCATTTCGACGACCAGCCGGCCGTGCTCGAATTCGTCGGCTCCAACCGGCTTCACGAACTGGCAGCCCTCGGCACCTCCTGTCCGGACCATTTTCTCCGCACCAAGATCCGCCCGCTGGTCGTCGACTTCGATCCGGAAAACCCGGATATCGACAAGACGGTTGCCGGCCTTCCCGACGCAATCGCCGCCTACCGCAAGGACTACGCCGCCTATTACGAGCGCTGCAAGCACGCCAATTCCCCCGCCATGCGCGACCCAAACGCCGTCATCTATCTCGTGCCCGGCGTCGGCATGATCTCGTTCGCCAAGGACAAGGCGACGGCCCGCATCTCGGCGGAATTCTACGTCAACGCGATCAATGTCATGCGCGGCGCCTCGTCCGTTTCCGCCTATCAGGGCCTTTCCGAACAGGAAGCCTTCGACATCGAATACTGGCTTCTGGAAGAGGCGAAGCTCCAGCGCATGCCGAAGCCGAAACCGCTGGCCGGCAGAATAGCGCTCGTCACCGGCGGCGCGGGCGGCATCGGCAAGGCAACCGCCTTCCGGCTGGCCAGCGAGGGCGCCTGCGTGGTGCTTGCCGATATCGATGATGCGGCGCTTGAGACTGCCACAGCGGAGCTTTCTTCGGTCTTCAGCAAGGATATCGTGCGCGGCGTTCACCTGAACGTCACCGACGAGGCCGAAGTCGCGAAGGGTTTTGCCGATACGGTGGTCGAATTCGGCGGGCTCGATATTCTGGTCTCCAATGCCGGCCTTGCCTCGTCCGCCCCCGTCGAGGAGACGACGCTCGATCTCTGGGAGAAGAACATCTCCATTCTGGCGACCGGTTATTTCCTGGTCTCGCGCGAGGCCTTCCGGCTGTTCCGCTACCAGAATGCCGGCGGCAATGTCGTCTTCGTCTCCTCGAAAAACGGGCTGGCCGCCTCGCCGGGTGCGTCGGCCTATTGCACCGCGAAGGCCGCCGAAATCCACCTGGCGCGCTGCCTGGCACTGGAAGGGGCCGAGGCCCAGATCCGCGTCAACACCGTCAATCCGGATGCCGTTCTGCGCGGCTCGAAGATCTGGACCGGCGAGTGGAAGGAACAACGCGCCGCCGCCTACAAGATGTCGACCGACGAACTGGAGGCGCATTATCGCGATCGTTCCATGCTGAAGCGCTCGGTATACCCGGAGGATATCGCGGAAGCCATCTACTTCCTCGCCTCCGACATGTCGGCGAAATCGACGGGCAACATCATCAATGTGGACGCCGGCAACGCAGTG
>MDSV01147102.1_pt1 | contig 40890 bp, 40 predicted proteins | sample 810851 | NCBI WGS metagenome assembly MDSV01 (sample SAMN05326640, study PRJNA326480) | marine metagenome | isolation source: seawater | place: Atlantic Ocean: North East | collected 2012 | reverse complement strand
TCTCCATTCGTTACAAAAATGAATATCTTCACCAATGAAACCTGCCTCGTTTGTGTTTGTATCAAAATAGTTAAAATTATCTACAATCTCTTCTTTAGCCTCCCTAACGTGCTTAAGAGTAAATTTTTTTTCAGGAAACGCATTCTGCATTTTAAAGAAAACAGATTTATCTATCATCATAAAACCTGTGGGTCCTGATGAAATTTCACAGAAACCATTTTTATCCAATTTAATATTTTTATCGTCAGGAAAGTTTAATGTAAAGTTTAGTCCTGATGAATTATTCAAATATCCTTTGATTGGATATGGTGTAATAACAATTTCGCTATCAAAATTTAATAAACGAATAACCGCTTGTGGTGTGAAACTTATATCAGAATCAACAAATAACATTTTATCACATCCTGATTTTAAAAACGCATTAACGCAATTATTTCTTGCAAGATTTACATAACAGATACCTGGTTCAAAATGGATATGGACTGAAAATTTTAAGTCATCTGTTTGTCTAAAACTTATTAAATTTAAAATACTACTAACATAATCAGTATTGACTTCTTTTGAATATGCTGGTGTCGCAATAAATAATTTGATTAATTTTTTTTCCATAAAATAATATTATATATTTTTATAAAAATTGCTAAAAGTAAAACCTATTATTTGGTGCGGCCAGAGAGACTCGAACTCTCATGGAGAAACCTCCACTTGGCCCTCAACCAAGCCTGTCTACCAGTTTCAGCATGGCCGCTTTATGCGTCAGAATAAGGGAATGACAACCATCTTGCAAGTTGATACATTTTAGTTATGGAATTTACTACAGAAATAAAAAAAGCTACTGAGCCTATTTATAAAAAAATATCTAAAACCATTCCAGAGATTGAATGGTCTATACACGCCCCGTACATATATGAAATTAATAGATTAAAAAAAGAAAAGAATGCAGTAATACTTGCACATAATTACCAAACACCTGAGATATATCATGGTATATCAGATTTTTCTGCAGACTCGCTTGCTTTGGCAATTGAAGCTGCAAAAACTAAAGCTGATATAATAATAATGTGTGGAGTTCATTTTATGGCTGAAACAGCAAAATTAATGAGTCCAAAAAAAAAAGTATTGTTGCCTGATATGAAAGCTGGATGCTCTCTTTCATCGTCTATAACAGGAGATGATGTAAGAACTTTAAAAAAAAAATATCCGGGCGTTCCAGTTGTATCTTATGTTAACACATCTGCTGATGTAAAATCCGAAACAGATGTTTGTTGTACATCTGCTAATGCTGTAAAAATAGTAAACTCACTTGGTGTAAAAAAAGTTATTTTTCTTCCAGATGATTATTTAGCAAAATATGTTGCTTCACAAACAGATGTTGAAATAATTTCTTGGAAAGGAACCTGTGAGGTACATGAACAATTTAACGATAAAGAAATAAATGATATCAGAAAAAATAATCCTGGCATAAAAATTATTGCACATCCAGAATGTCCTCCTGATGTAATTAAGGCAAGTGACTTTGCCGGCTCTACCAGTGGTATGATTAAATATGTTAAAGACAATCAACCTAAGAAAGTAATGATGGTAACGGAATGTTCAATGAGTGATAACGTGCAAATAGATAATCCGAACGTTGAATTTATTAGACCGTGTAACTTATGCCCACATATGAAAAGAATTACTCTTCCTAAGATTTTAGAGTGTCTCAAAAAAGAGAGTAATGAAATAATCATGAGTGAAGATATAATTAAAAAAGCTAGAATGTCTGTTAAAAGAATGACGCAAATAGGCAGATAAAATCTGTGGTGAAATTTAAATTATCAAAAAATTATATTTATAAAATTTGTAAAAATGCCTTGAGGGAGGACCTATTTCCTGATGGTGACATTACTTCAAGACTCTTAAAAGATAAAAAGAATATCAAAGCAAAGATCATATCGAATTCAAATGGAATCATTGGAGGATTAGATTTTGCAAAACAAAGTTTTGAAATAATTGATAAAAAAATATCTTTTAAAATTAAAAAAAAAGAGGGGTCTAAAATTAATAAAAATACTTTAATCGCTACTGTTGAAGGAAATAATAAAAATATATTGATGGGCGAAAGAGTAGCGTTAAATTTCCTTTCTCATATTTCAGGTATAGCTACTAATACAAATAAGTTTGTTCAAAAAGTAAATAATAAATGTAAAATCTGCTGTACAAGAAAAACCCTACCTGGTTTAAGAGCTATTCAAAAATATGCTGTCAAACTAGGAGGAGGCTTTAATCATAGATTTAATTTAAGTGATGAATATTTAATAAAAGATAATCATATTTCTATTTATAACATAAAAGATTTAGTAAATAGAGCTATTAAAAAAAATAAAAGAAAAAAAATTACAGTAGAGGTAGATAGTCTAAAACAATTAAAGAAAATTTTAGGGTTAAAATTTGATACTGTTCTTTTTGACAATATGAATATAAAAAATCTCAGACAAGCAGTTAAGTTATCAAAGGAATTTTATGAGACCGAAGCATCAGGAAATATTAATATTAATACTGTAAAACCTATATCTCAAACTGGCGTTGATAGGGTTTCAATCGGCAGCTTAACGCATAGTGTTAAAGCGATAGACATAAAATTAGAGTTTTAATTTAATTTTTAATTCAGCTTGTGCAGCTGCTAATTTTGCAACCGGCACTCTATAAGGCGAACAAGAAACGTAGTCTAAACCTACTTTTGAACAAAAATTAATACTTTTAGGATCTCCTCCATGTTCTCCACATATTCCAAGTTTAAGTTTTTTATTTTGTTTTTTTCCTCTTATGGTTGCAATATTAATTAAATCTCCAACTCCATCGTCTATTGATATAAATGGATCTATGTCAAAAATTTTATTCTCTATATAATCATTCAAAAATTTTGCACTATCATCTCTGCTAATTCCAAAAGTAGTTTGTGTTAAATCATTAGTTCCAAAACTAAAAAACTCAGCATGTTTGGCAATTTCTTTCGCTTTAATAGCTGCTCTAGGGAGCTCTATCATTGTACCAACTAAAAAATTTATTTTAGTTTTATTCTCTAATTGAACATTTCTAGCAACTCTAATGACTAAATCTTTCATTATTTTTATTTCTGCCTCAGTTGAAACTAAAGGTATCATAATTTCTGGAATTATGGGTTTTAATTTTTTTTTCTGACACTCAACTAACGCTTCAAATATAGCTTCACATTGCATTTCATAAATTTGAGGAAATGATATGCCCAATCTACAACCTCTATGTCCAAGCATTGGATTATGTTCATGAAGTTCGTCAATTCTTGCCTTTACTTCTTTTGTAGGTAAATTAAGCACTTTTGATACATCCAAAATTTCTTTTTCATTATTAGGTAAAAACTCGTGTAAAGGTGGATCTAAAAGTCGAACAGTTACAGGTAATCCGTTCATTATTGAAAAAATTTCTGTAAAATCTTTTTTTTGATGTGGCAAAAGTTTTGCCAATGCTTTACTTCTATCTTCTTTAGATTTTGACAATATCATTTGTCTTACTGATAAAATTCTTTCTTCATCAAAAAACATATGTTCAGTTCTACATAATCCAATACCTTCTGCCCCGAATTCTCTCGCGGTTTTGCTATCAATGGGTGTTTCTGAGTTAGTTCTGATCTTAAGTTTACGAAATTTATCTGACCATCTCATTATTGTAGAAAAGTCTCCTGAAACTTCTGGTTTTATTGTTTTAACTTCGCCAAGTATTATTCTTCCTGTAGATCCGTCAATTGTGATAATTTCTCCAGCTTTAACCTCTAGCTCTTTAGTTTTAAAAGTTTTATTATTGTAATCAATATTAATTTCACTCGATCCAGAAACGCATGGTCTACCCATACCTCTGGCAACTACGGCAGCATGACTAGTCATTCCTCCTCTTGAGGTTAAAATCCCTTTTGATGCATGCATACCGTTTATATCTTCCGGTGAAGTTTCAACCCTTACTAAAATTGTATTTTGCATCATGTTATTTAATCTCTCCGCTTCCTCTGATGTAAATACTACTTTTCCACTCGCTGCACCTGGTGATGCTGGCAAACCTTTAGCTATAACTTTAATTTCACTTTTTTCATCTAATGATGGATGTAACAATGACTCTAGTGAATTTGGATCAACTCTAAGAATTGCATCTTTCTTTGATATTAAATTTTCTTTAACCATATCAACTGCAATTTTGACAGCTGATTTTGCAGTTCTTTTTCCAGATCTAGTTTGTAATATCCAAAGCTTTTTATTTTCAACTGTAAACTCAACATCTTGCATATCTTTATAATGTTTCTCCAGACTTTTTAAAATTCTTTCTAATTTTGTGTAAACATTTGGCATATACTCTTGCATTGACTTTTCTTTTGAAGATGAGTTTTTTTTCGCTTTTTTCGTGATGTGTTGAGGAGTTCTTGTGCCAGCAACTACATCCTCTCCTTGCGCATTAATCAGATATTCACCATAAATTTCTTTTGTTCCATTTGAAGGATTCCTTGTGAAAACAACACCCGTTACACAATCATTGCCCATATTTCCAAATACCATTGATTGAACATTTACAGCTGTTCCCCATTTAGAGGGAATTTGATTTATTTTCCTGTAGATTTTTGCCCTGTTACTTTCCCAAGATAAAAAGACTGCAGATATAGCTCCAATTAACTGATGATTTACGTTTTGTGGAAATTCATATTTTTTTTTTTCAATTACAACGTTTTTAAAATCTTTGATTAAACCATCCCAATCCTCTGCATCTAAATCTGTGTCTAACAGTACACCTTTTGTAAGCTTGTAGTTTTCAATCAAATCCTCAAAATAATAACTTTCAATACCCAATACTACATTGGAATACATTTGAATAAATCTTCTATAACTATCTTTAGCAAATCTCATATTTGAAGTTTTTTTGGCAAGAGCAATTACAGTTTTATCATTCAGTCCAAGATTTAATATTGTATCCATCATTCCAGGCATAGAAACTCTTGCTCCGGATCTAACTGAAAGCAATAAAGGATTTTCGAAACCACCAAACTTTTTTTTTGTTTCTCTTTCTATTTTAAGTAATTCTTCGTTTATTTGATTTATTATTTGTTTTTTCAATTTTTTATTATTCTTATAAAATAGGTCACAAACCTCTGTCGATATAGTAAATCCAGGTGGAACAGGAAATCCCAACCTTCCCATTTCCGCAAGATTTGCACCCTTGCCGCCTAGTATATTTTTAGGAAATTTAATTTTTTTTGAACTTTTGTATTTAAAATTATATATGATTTTTTTCACTTAACACTTTCTACTTTTGAAAAGTTTAAGTAATTATTAAAAGTCTTACACAACATTTGCAAAAGTTCTAGTCTATTTTTTTTAATTACTTCGTCACTGTCATTAACCACTACATTATCAAAAAAGTCTATAATCTCTTTTTTAGATGAAGCCAATGACTGTAACAAATTAAAATTTTCATTCTCTTTAGTTAAGTTTGAAAAATCTTTTTTAATTTCATATATCTTTTCATATAGATTTTTTTCGAAATTACTTTTGAACAAACCAGGATCTACAGTATTAAGCTCGTCAAACTCAACTTTGGATGACTCGCTTTCAATAATATTTAACGCTCTTTTGTAACTAAACATCAAATCAATTCCTGTCTCTTTTGAAACTACCTTGTTAAAGGTAGTCGCTTTTTTATAAATTTTAAGAATCTCATCAATATTATATATGGATATAGAGCTGTCTATAATATCATTTCTTACACCTTTATCTTTCATAAACTGTTTAAATCTATCGTGCAAAAACTCTAAAAGTTCGTTTTGAGTTTTTTTAATATCAAAATTTATATTTTGATCCTCGTAAATCATAAACGCATCTTTAATTAAGTTACTTAATTTTAATTTGATATTATTTTCCAAAATTATTTTTATCATGCCATTTGCCAATCTTCTCAATGCATATGGATCTTTAGAGCTAGATGGCTTTAATCCTACTCCAAAAAAGCCTACTAATGTATCAAGTTTATCAGCAAGCGATAAGGCTATACTGTAAGATTTTTTTGGAATTTTGCTATTTGCGCCTGTAGGCAAATAATGTTCTGAGACAGCGTGACATATTTCTTTGTCAAAACCCTGGAAAGCTGCGAAGTGACCACCTAGAACACCTTGAAGTTCAGGAAATTCTCCCACTAGATCTGATAACAAATCAACTTTGCAAATTGTGGAAGCAATTTCAATTTTCTCTTTACTTATTAATAATTCATCTGAAATTAATCCACTTAATTTCTTTAATCTTTGTGATTTATCATAATAATTTCCTAAATTTTTAAAGTAATTTACATTTTTAAGTTTAGAAACTTGTTTAACTAAATTTTGAGATTTGTTTTTGTTCCAAAAAAACTCTGCGTCTCTTAATCTTGCCTCTATAACTTTTTCGTTTCCATATTTTATTAGTCCTTTTTGATCTTTATTATTTGCTACAACAAAAAACTCGTTATTAATTTTCTTATTTTTGTCAAAAGAATGAAAATATTTTTGGTGAAATTGCATAACAATTACCAAAATTTCCTCTGGGATATGTAAAAACTTTTTATCAAATTTACAGAGCAAAATGCTAGGACTTTCAACTAAATTATTAACCTCATCTAACAATTTTTCATCTAGATCTACATAAATATTTTTTTTCATTGAAGCTTCTTTAATTTTCTTTTCTATTAATTTTTTTCTTTCTTCATTTTCAATTATCATGCCAGATTTTTTAAAAAAAAATTTGTAGGACTTGTAATCCAAAAATTTTTTCGTTTTTTCCTCAAATTCTTTATCTATAAATGTTTTATTTGAACTTTTTAAATGAAAAAAATTAAATTGAATTACCTGTCCAGAAAATACAGCTAAAATTGATTTAAGGGGTCGTGCCCAATTGAGATTGTAATCATTCCATCTCATGGATTTTTTCCATTTTGTGTTTCCTAATATTTCAGGAATTTTATCTTTTAAGAAGTCAATTGTTTTTATTTTGGTTTTGTTTTTTTTAAAATAATAAAATTCACCTTTTTCAGTGTTTTTTTTATAAATTTGTTTCATGTCAATATTATTTGATTTCAAAAATCCCTGTAAAGCGTTCTCTGGTGCGTTAATTTTAGGACCACGTATTTCTTGTTCTGGTTCACTTATTTCAACACTGATATTACTAAATAAAATAATCAGTCTATTTGGGGTAGAATAAGAAGAGCATTTTTTATAAAAGATTTTTTTATCCTCAAAAATATTTTTAAAATTATTTAATATTTCTTCTTTTGTAACCTGTTGAAGTTTAGATGGAATTTCCTCACTAAATAGCTCTAAAAAAAATTCTGACATTATTATGTTTGTGTTTTAAGCCATACCTCTGCGACAGCCTTGGTAATATCTCTAATCCTTTTTATATACTCCGCTCTTTGAGCAACACTAATTACACCTCTTGCATCTAAAAGATTAAATACATGACTAGATTTCAAACATTGATCATATGCAGGAAGTGATAGTTTTTTTTCTATTAAAGAATTAGCTTCTGATTGCAACATATCAAAAATTTTAAATAAATTTTCAGTATTAGCATATTCAAAATTATAGGCTGAAAATTCTTTTTCAGATTGATAATATATTTCACTATATTTTATTCCTCTATCGTTCCATAAAAGATCAAATACATTTTTTTTTGTTGTGTAAACATACATATTCTCTCTAATCCATAAGTTAGCTCTACCGATACAGGTTTGCATTCCATGCCTGCCATTTGTTGAAAATAAGTAAATTGTGTAATTTCCATACCATCGCACCATACTTCCCAGCCTAAACCTGCTGCCCCCAAAGTTGGGCTTTCCCAATCATCCTCTACGAATCTAATATCATGATCTTTGTGATTTATTCCTATTGTATTTAAACTATTTAAAAAAAGTTTTTTAATATTATCTGGAGAAGGTTTTATAATTACCTGAAATTGATAATAATGCTGAAGTCTATTTGGGTTTTCGCCATAACGACCATCTGTAGGTCGTCTAGATGGTTGAACATATGCTGCCTTCCATGCCTTAGGACCTAGAGCCCTTAAAGTCGTGGCAGGATGAAAAGTCCCCGCTCCTACCTCCATGTCATATGGCTGAAGAACTACACAACCCTGTTTGCTCCAATATTTTTGTAAGTTTAGTATTGTGTCTTGAAAAGACTGAAACTTTGGTTTTTTATTTTTCTTTTTTTTATAAACCATATTTCTGCCAAATCGATCTTTCTTCTATTATTTTTAGCAATTGTTCTGAATTGCTTGATGAAGATAGTTTTCGAGCAAGCCAACCTTTATCTTTTTCAAATTTTTTAATTTCAACATCTTCTCCAAATTTTTCTCTTAAAATTTGATTCGCATTTCCTATTCCGTCTACTAAGCCAAGATCTTTAGCTTTTCTACCTGACCAAAACTCTCCTGAGAACAATTCTATCCCTAGATCTTTTTTTAATTTTTTAGATCTACTTTTTTCAACTACATCAATGAAATCTTTATGCAAATCTAATTGAATATTTTTAAGTCTTTCAATATCTTCCTTTTTTTCGTCCATGAAGGGGTCTAAAGTGCTTTTGTTTTTTCCAGCTGTATAAACCCTTCTTTGAACTCCAATTTTATTAATTAGATCTTTAAAACCAAATGATGAATAAATTACTCCAATTGAACCTACAATTGAACTTTGATTTGCATAAATTTCATCACCAGCACATGCAATTAAATATCCACCGGAAGCCGCCACATCTTCAGTAAAAATAATTACTTTCTTTTTATTTTTTTTTGCCTGGCTTCTTATGTAATCATGAATAAGATGCGATTGAACAGGTGAACCCCCTGGGGAGTTGATTGATATTGCAACAGCTAAAGATTTTTTAATTGAAAAAGCTTTTTTTATAACCTCTTCTTGCCCAGCAAAATCAATACCTTGTTTGAACTTGCCAACGTTTCCTATAATACCGTTCAGTTTAATATGTGGAACAATTTTTTTTTTTTTAAAAAAAGAAAACATCATTAATGCTTATAAAATTTTTGATTTAATATAAAGTCTCCTTATAGTTGAAGTTTAAGGTGCGTCAATTGATAAGTATAATAATATGTTAATTATACTAGTTTAACTGCATGGGAACTGTAGTCCAGTTAAAAAAACGAATAAATAATTCATATTCAGAACTGAAAAACTCAGTTGAAGAAAAACTGATATTAGTTGAAGAGAAAATAAAGTCAAAATTATCAAGCAAAGTCAATCTAGTTGATGAAATGACTAGCTACCATTTAAGAACTGGTGGAAAAAGACTTAGAGCACTCCTAACATTGGGTTCAGCAAGAATTTGTGAATATTCAAAAGGAAGTAGAGATGTGAATTTGGCTGCTTGTGTTGAATTAATTCATGCAGCTACACTAATGCACGACGATGTCATAGACAAAAGTGAAATAAGAAGAGGAAAAAAAACCCTAAATAGCATTTGGGGAAATCAGTCATCAATTTTGGTAGGTGATTATTTATTAAGTAGATGCTTTGAAATAATGGTTGAAGATGGAAATCTTGAAGTATTAAAACTTTTATCTTCTACATCTGCAGAAATTTCGCAAGGTGAAGTATTGCAACTACAACATAAAGGTGAGATTGATATGCTTGAAGAAACGTATTTAAAAATTATTTCTGCAAAGACAGCTTCACTTTTTGCCGCTGCAACAAAAGTCGGTTCTATTTTAGCTAACAAGGAAAATAAAATAAAAGATGCTTTAGAATTTTACGGAAAAAATCTAGGACTTACATTTCAGATTGCAGATGACACCTTGGATTATAATTCGGAACTTAAGTTTTTTGGAAAAAAAATAGGAAATGATTTTTACGAGGGAAAAGTGACTTTGCCAATTATTCTCTTGCATCAGAAGGCTAATAGTAATGAAAAAACTTTGCTTAAAGAATTGTTTAAAAAAAATGAAAGAACTGAAGATGAATTGAAAAAAGTTTTATCAATGATAAAAAAATATAGCATAATTTCTGATTGTTATGTTAAAGCAAATTACTTTATAAATCTTGCTTCAAGCTCACTTAGTATTTTTGAAGAAACAAAAGAAAAAGAAATTCTTAAAAATTTAACTTCTTTCAGTTTGGAAAGATCTTATTAAGGACTCAAAAGTTTTTTTTCCCATTCATTATTTTCTTTTTTAATATATTTTAATCTTTCATGTATTCTATCTTCACCATCTAGCCAGAATTCAATTTCGTGAGGATCTAATATCCAACCTGACCAATGTTTGGGTCTTGGTACTTTTTTTTCATCAGGATATTTTTTTTTAAATAGTTTAATCGATTTTAATAATTCTTCTCTAGAATTTAAAACGCTACTTTGATTTGATGCCCAAGCTCCTATTCTACTTCCATAAGATCTACTTTCGTAGTAATTATCAGCTTCAGTATCCAAAACATTTGATAATTTTCCAACTATTCTTATTTGTCTTAATAATGATTTCCAATGAAAACACATTGATGCATTTGGATTGGATTTTATTTCATTGCTTTTTCGACTATTTAAATTTGTATAAAAAATAAATCCTTTATTACTGAAACCTTTGAGCAAAACCATTCTTACTGAGGGAATGCCTTTTTTTCCTACTGTAGCCAATGCTAAAGCATTGGGATCATTAATTTCGCTTTTTTTTGCTTCGTTAAACCATTCCTCAAACAATTCTATTGGATTATCTAAATCCTTGAAGCATAAATCTATATTTAATGAGTTTTTTTGATTCATAATTTCAACAAAATAACTTATATAATATATTTAATGTCATTTAATAGTTTTGGAAAGATATTTCGTTTTACTACCTGGGGCGAGTCTCACGGTCCTGCTATTGGATGTGTTGTTGACGGTTGTCCTCCAAATATTAAAATATCAGAAAAAGACATACAAAATGAACTAAATAAGAGAAAACCTGGTCAATCTAAATTCACAACTCAAAGAAAAGAAGATGATAAAGTAAATATTTTGTCTGGGGTATTTGAAGGAAAGACAACTGGCACCCCGATCTCGATGATAATTTATAACAAAGACATGAGATCAAGGGATTATGAAACAATAAAAAATAAGTTTAGACCTGGTCATGCCGATTATACTTATTTTAAAAAATATGGAATAAGAGATTATAGAGGTGGGGGAAGACAATCTGCTAGAGAAACTGCTTCTAGGGTAGCGGCTGGAGCTATTGCAAAGAAAGTCCTAGAAAATAAACTAGGGAATAAATACAAAATTATCGGTGCCGTAACTCAATTAGGAATTCTGGGTTGTAACAAAAAAAAATGGGATGAAAAATTTATTTCAAAAAACCCTTTTTTCTGTCCAGATAAATCAATTATCAAACTTTGGGAAAAATATCTTTTGAGTGTAAGAAAATCAGGATCTTCATGTGGAGCTATTATTGAGGTAAGAGCCAAGGGTGTTCCGATTGGTCTTGGTGCACCAATTTATTCAAAATTAGATATGGACTTGGCTGCAGCAATGATGAGTATTAATGCTGTTAAAGGTGTAAATATTGGATCTGGAATAAATTCTGCCCAACTTACTGGTGAACAAAACTCTGATGAGATAACTCAAAAGGGGAGAAAAACCAATTTTAAATCTAATAATGCAGGAGGAATACTTGGTGGCATTTCATCTGGTCAGGATATAATTGTTTCGTTTGCAGTTAAACCTACCTCTTCAATTCTTTCATCTAGAAAAACTATTGATATATCTGGAAAGAATACGTCTATCTCTGTAAAAGGGAGACACGATCCCTGCGTTGGAATAAGAGCTGTTCCGATCGGAGAAGCAATGATGCATTGTGTGCTTTTAGATCATTACTTAATGAACGCCGCTCAATGCAAAAGTTAATTTGATTTTTTTATTACAATTTTAGAATTTAAAGTATCAAGTATTTTTGCCTCAATACTGCTAGCATCCAAACCTGCATATTTATACATTAAATCTGGCTTATCGTGATCTATGAATCTATCTGGCAATATCATAGATCTAAATTTTATGTTGTTATCAATTAAGTTTTTATCGAATAAAAATTGTGAAACATGCGATCCAAAGCCACCAATGGAACCTTCTTCAATTGTAATTATTATTTCATGATCATTTGCTAGTTGCCAAATTGCATTCTCATCCAAAGGTTTCGCAAAACGAGCATCAAACAACGTGAAATTAATTCCTTTTTTTTTTAAATTTTCATATGCTATTAAACATTCATTTAATCTTGCACCAAAATTTAACACTGCAACTTGTTTTCCTTCTTTAATAATCCTGCCTTTGCCCAAGTTCAATTTTTCAGTTATACTAGGTAAATTAATTCCTAAACCATTTCCTCTGGGATATCTAAAAGCTGAAGGTTTGTCATTTATATCGACTGATGTATTTATCATTCTCACAAGTTCAGCCTCATCACTAGCCGCCATAACAACAAAATTAGGCAAAGTTGATAAATAGGTAATGTCAAAGGAGCCTGCGTGAGTAGGTCCATCTGCACCGACTAATCCAGCTCTATCGATTGCAAATCTTACAGGTAAACTTTGAATTGCAACATCATGAACCACTTGATCGTATGCTCTTTGTAAAAAAGTTGAATATATAGCTGCATAAGGTTTAAATCCCTCTGTGGCAAGACCTGCTGCAAAAGTAACTGCATGTTGTTCTGCGATTCCAACATCAAACATTCTATCCTTAAATTTTTCACCAAATAAATCCATACCTGTACCTGAAGGCATTGCGGCAGTGATACCAACAATTTTACTATCTTTTTCAGCATGTTTAATTAAAGTGTTTGCAAAGACTTTTGTGTATGCTGGCAAAATAGATTTTGATTTTTCTTGAATTCCAGTATTAACATTAAATTTCGTAACACCATGATATTTATCAACTGATCTTTCTGCAAATTTATAACCTTTGCCCTTTTCGGTTTTAATATGAATCATTATAGGACCTTCGTAATTAACTTCTTTTGCATTCTTAAGTACAGATATTAAGTCATTTAGGTCATGCCCATCAATTGGTCCTATATAATAAAAACCCATCGAATTAAACAACGTCCCTCCGGTCACAGCAGATCTAAAGAAATCTTCAGCCTTACCTGCTTTATTACTAAATCTTTTAGAAAATGAGGATATAATTAACTTGATAGTTTCTCTAAGACTAAAATATAGTTTTCCTGATAGTATCTTTGCAAGGTAAGTTCTCATTGCACCTACTGGTTTTGCAATCGACATATCATTATCGTTTAAAATTACAATTAATTTTGTTTTACTCTCTCCTGCATTATTCATTCCTTCATAAGCCATCCCTGCACTCATTGCTCCATCTCCTATAATAGCAACTACGCTATTTGATTTATTGGATATTTTATTTGCAACTGCTATTCCAAGAGCCGAAGATATTGACGTTGAACTATGCGCAGCACCAAAAGGATCAAATTCACTCTCGGATCTTTTTGTAAATCCAGATAGTCCTCCGCCTTTTCTTAAAGTTCTTATCTTATCTTTTCTACCAGTCAAAATTTTATGAGGATATGTTTGATGTCCAACATCCCATACTAGCTTGTCACTAGGAGTGTTAAATACATAGTGGAGAGCTACAGATAATTCTACAACACCTAATCCTGCACCCAAATGTCCACCAGTCGAAGAAACGGCTTCTATCATTTCTTGCCTTACTTCATCTGCCAAACATTTTAATTCAGCTACAGAAAGTTTTTTAATATCTGAGGGAAAATTTACTTGATCTAAAAATTTGTATTTTTTGCTCATTTTGTTCGGTTTATAATATAATTTATAGTAAATTTTAAATCATTTGATTTCTTACCAAAGTTTTTAAGACTTCTAAATATTTTTAATTTTATATTATTACTATATTTAATAGTATTTTTATAACCTAGTAAACTAATTAAAGTTGCTTTACCTTTTTTTTTATCTTTATTTGTTTTTTTTCCAGCCTTTTTTGTGCTTACTTTGTGATCTATTAAATCATCTGCAATTTGAAATAACAAACCTATATCAGAGCCAATGTTTTGGAATTTTCTTAAATATTTATTTTTTTTATTTATTATTAATGGAACTACACAACAAAAACTAAATAGTCTTCCTGTTTTTTTTATTTGCATATCAATTATTTTATTAATAGGAATTTTTTTTTTTTCAAATTTTAAATCTAAATATTGTCCACCCGCAATACCTGTGTGTCCTGAGCATTTTGCAATAAGATTGATGAGTTTTAATTTACTTTTATCGCTAATATTAAAGTTTTCTTTGCTTAATATTTCAAAAGCCATAGTTAATAAAGAGTTACCGGCAAGTATAGCGGTTGATTCTCCAAATTTCTTATGAGTGGACAATTTTCCTCTTCTTAATGCGTCATTGTCCATGCAAGGTAAATCATCATGTATCAGAGAATAAGCGTGTATGCATTCTACTGCGGCACTTATTTGTATTAGATTTGAATATTTAATATTAAATATTTTACCTACGTCTACTATTAGTTTTGATCTTATTTTTTTCCCTCCAGGTAGCAAACCATATATAATCGGTTCCACCAAGCCCGACCTTTTCTGCTTCATGATATAATTTTTTAAAAATTTATTAGTATCACTTGCTACTTTATTCAATTTTTTTTTCATTTTTTTTCAGTATAAAATTAATTTTTTCTTTTGAATTCTGAGATATTTGTTTCGAGGTTTTTTGGAACTTTTTCTCAATTATGTTGTTTAATTTTATTAGTTTCTGGTACTCATCTATTGAATTTTCAATATTATCATTTTGCTCTAGTTTATTAATAATTTGATCAGCAAGTTTTGTTAAATCATCAAGAGATTTATTTTCAATATCATCTAGTAAAATTTTTTCTTTCATATAATAGTTTCTTTTAATACATGAAAATTAATCAATCAAATATTAAAAAATCAAAAAAATTTTTAGATAAAAATGATTGTATAGGTATACCTACTGAAACAGTATACGGATTAGCAGGAAATGCTTATTCTAATAAAGCTGTTTCAAAAATTTTTAAGTTGAAAAAAAGACCAAAAAATAACCCACTAATAGTTCACTATGCAAATTTAAAAATGCTTAAAAGAGATTGTGAAATAAATAGAAACTTTATTAAATTATTTAAAAAATTTTGTCCAGGTCCAATTACCTTTGTTTTAAAATTAAAAAAAAATAGTAAAATTTCAAAATATGTTAGCAATAATAAAGATACTTTAGCGGTAAGATTTCCAAAACATGTGATTGTAAGAAAACTATTAAATTTTTTAGATTATCCATTGGCTGCACCAAGTGCAAATATATCAAATAACATTAGCCCAGTCACAAAAAAAGATGTTGAAGATGAATTTGGAAAAAAAATTAAATTTATACTAGATGGTGGAAGATCTTCCATAGGTTTAGAGTCGACAATTGTTTCATTAGTTAATAAACCAAAAATATTAAGACTCGGAGGAATTGAGGTTAAAAAAATAAATAATGTTTTAAAAAAAAGTCTTAAATTAAATTTGAAAAATAAAAAATTAAATTCGCCTGGTCAAAATAAACTACATTATTCACCCGGAATCCCAATTAAGCTGAATGTAAAGAAACCAAACCAACATGACGCATATATTTTAATAAAAAAAAGAGGAATTTCTAATAATAGTTACTATTATCTATCAAAAAATAAAAATCTTAAAGAGGCAGCAAAAAATTTATATAAAGTTTTAAGAATGATTAAAAATAAAAACTATACAAGCATCTCAGTAGAAAAAATACCCAATAAAGGTATTGGAGAAGCGATTAATGATAGATTATTAAAAGCATCTAAATTTAAATCATGAATAAAATAGAGGTAAGTGATTTAGTAAAATATTACGGTAATAAGGAAGCGGTTAAAAATATTAATTTTAAAATTAAAGAAAATGAGATTATTGGACTTCTTGGTCCAAATGGATGTGGGAAGACAACAACAATTGGAATGATTTTAGGTTTGTTAAAACCAACTAGTGGCGAAATATTAATTGACGGATTAAAAATTGAAAAAAATAGAATAGAAACTTTGCAAAAAATTAATTTTATTTCACCTTATATTGAGTTGCCTAAAAAATTAACTGTAAAACAAAATTTAATTGTTTATGCGAGATTATATGATGTAAAGAATATAAATAATAGAATAGACTATTTAATTGAAAAATTTAGATTACAAGATTTATTAAATAAATTGTCTGGTGAACTTTCATCTGGTCAAAAAAATAGAGTTAGTCTCGCAAAAGCATTAATTAATGATCCCAAAGTCTTATTGCTTGATGAACCAACTGCTTCTTTAGATCCAGAAGTAGGTGATTATGTTAGAACAATTTTGGAGGAGTACAAGAATGAAAATAATATATCAATTTTGTTAGCCTCACATAACATGAATGAGGTAACAAGACTGTGTTCCTCTGTGCTGATGATGAAAGAAGGAAAAATAATAGATGAAGGCAAACCTTTAGATTTAATAAAAAAACATGGAAGAGAAAACTTAGAAGAAGTTTTTTTGAAATTATCAAGGAATTAATATGAATTTCAACAAAATGTATGGATTGTTTTTGAGACACTACTATTTAATCACAAGATCATTTCCTAGAATTTTAGATTTAGTTTATTGGCCAACAATTCAGATCACTTTATGGGGATTTATTTCAAATTTTTTTGCGGACCATAGTTCTTATTATAATAACGCTGTTGGAGTGATATTAACCTGTGCAATTCTTTATGATTTTTTGTTTAGAACCAGTATTGGATTTAATATGCTTTTTCTTGAAGAAATCTACAGTAGAAATTTTACTAATTTATTTATTGCGCCCATGAAAATTAGAGAAATAATATTTTCTTTAATTGTAACTGCTTTAATAAGAGCTTTAATTGGATTGGTTCCTGCGATTTTAATTACATCTCCTCTTTTTGGAATATCTCTGTTGGATCTAGGGGTATATTTATTTTTATTATTTTTAAGTTTATACACATTTGGTATTACTTTAGGAATATTAGTGTCTGCCGGTCTTTTAAGGTTTGGTCCGTCTTTTGAAAATATTGCATGGTCTACAATGTTTTTATTAGCTCCATTTGGTTGTATTTATTACCCTGTTGATATATTACCAGAATTTTTACAAAATGTAGCTTATTCACTACCGCTTGTATATGTTTTTGAAGAAGTAAGAAATATTCTAGTCAATCAATCAATAAATATACAAAATTTAATCATGGCATTTATGTTAAATGTTGTTTACCTTGTAATTGCTATATCGCTGTTTTATTATTCTTTTGCTCAAGCTAGAAAAAGAGGTACATTAATTAATATGGGTGAGTAATTTTTGGTGCGCCCGCAAGGAGTCGAACCCTGAACCTCCAGAGCCGAAATCTGGCGCTCTATCCAGTTGAGCTACGAACGCATATAATATTAATATAATATTTTATGAAAAATATCATCAATATTGTTTTTAAAAACTCGAAGACACAAAGAGTTGATCTATTTTTAACTAGTTTAGATAATAAATTAAGCAGAACTAGAATCAAAAATCTTATTTTGAATGGAATGCTTAAAATAAATAATGTAATAACAAAAAACCCAGCAAAAAAGATTTTTTATGATGATGATATTGTCTTAATAATTCCAGAAGCTAAAAAAACTAATCTTCAGCCATATGATTTTAAACTAAATATAGTTTACGAAGATAAAGATATTTTAATAATAGATAAGCCAGCTGGGATATCAATGCACCCGGGAGCAGGAAATTACGATAAAACTCTCGTAAATGCTTTGATAAATTATGATAAAAAAAATTTATCAAGTATAGGTGATGAATTAAGACCAGGTATTGTACATAGACTAGACAAAGATACGTCTGGGATAGTGGTAATAGCAAAGAATAATTTTTCACATGATCATTTATCTAAACAATTTTCAGATCATTCAATTAAAAGAATATACAAAACAGTCATTTGGGGGAAATTAAGACCACAGAATGGAAGAATTGAAACTCTAATAACTAGAAGCCATAAAAATAGACAATTGATGGAAGTGGGATTAACAAAAGGAAAAAAATCTATAACGAATTACAAAACTATTGAAATCTTCGAAAATTTAAATATTCCAACTTTTAGTTTGGTAGAATGTGAATTGCAAACGGGCAGAACTCACCAAATTAGAGTTCATATGAGTTATAAAGGAAATAATATTTTAGGTGACAAAAAATATAAAAAAAAATTTAAAAAATTAAAAAATATAAGTGCTGAATTGGAAAATTTAATTACAAAGTTAGATAGGCAGTTTTTGCATGCAGGTTTTTTAGGATTAATACATCCAAGAACAAATAAGTGGTTAGAATTCAGCTCAAATTTGCCCAAAAGTTTAGATATTATTTTGAAAAAGCTAAGAAATACAAAGAAATAAAATTATTGTAATATAGCAGATCTATATTAAATAAATATTGTCATGGCATCTACTAATTATAATTTACCTGCAATATCAAGCGAGGGTGGTCTATCAGCTTACTTAGCGCAAATTAAAAAATTTCCAATGCTAGATGCTGAAGAAGAGTATATGTTAGCTAAAAATTGGAAATCAACTGGTAATATCAAATCAGCAGAAAAATTGGTTACAAGCCATTTAAGATTGGTTGCTAAAATAGCTATGGGATATAAAGGTTATGGTCTTCCACTTAACGAGATGATTTCTGAAGGAAATATTGGTTTAATGCAAGCTGTTAAAAAATTTGAACCTGATAAAGGTTTCAGATTAGCAACTTATGCAATGTGGTGGATAAAAGCATCAATACAAGAATATATTTTAAGATCTTGGAGTCTTGTAAAAATAGGAACTACAACCGCACAGAAAAAACTTTTTTTCAATTTAAAAAAATTAAAAAGTCAAATTGCACCTAGATCTGAAGGTGATTTGAGGGACGAACATGTAAGAGATATAGCAAACAAACTTGATGTCAGTGAAGAAGAAGTAGTCTCCATGAATAGGAGACTTTCAGGCAAAGAGCAATCTCTTAATGCTCCGATTGGAGAAGATGGGGATGAATGGCAAGACTGGGTTGTAGATAATCAAATGGACCAAGAATTAAAATTTGCTCAACAAGAAGAAATGGAGCAACGTAAGGATCTTCTTAAGGACTCGATGCAAATACTTAATGAAAGAGAAAAAGATATATTATATTCCAGAAGACTCACAGATAATCCATTAACATTAGAGGATTTAAGTAAAAAATTTAAAATTAGTAGAGAAAGAATAAGGCAGATAGAAAATAAAGCTTTTGATAAACTTCAGAAGCATATGCTTAACTCTGCAAAATCTAAAAACTTGCTCCCTGCAAACTAATTTTTATAAGGGTCTTCAATTAAAATAGTATCATTTCTTTCTGGACTAGTTGAAATACTAGATACTTTGGATTCAATAAAACTCTCTAGCTCTTTAATATAATATTTTGCATTTTGTGGAAGTTCCTCAAATTTTTTTATTCCTTTTGTATTTGACTTCCATCCTTTAAAAGTTTTATACAAAGGTTTTACTTGTAATTGGTCATCAAAAGCTGCTGGAAGATAATCTATTTTTTTTCCGTTTACCTCATAACCTACACACATCTTAATTTCTTCTAGATCATCTAAGACATCCAGCTTTGTAAGCGCAATACCATTTATTCCTGAAATTTTTATTGTTTGTCTTACTAAGACTCCATCAAACCATCCACATCTTCTTTTTCTACTTGTTACCGTTCCAAATTCATTTCCTTTAGTTCCAAGATATTCTCCTATTGCATCCGTTAATTCTGTTGGAAAAGGTCCTTCGCCAACTCTGGTTGTATATGCTTTTGTTATACCTAATACGTAATTAATGGAATTTGGTCCACATCCAGTTCCTGTTGCTGCTGATGAAGCAACGGTATTTGATGAAGTAACAAATGGATATGTGCCATGATCAACATCAAGCAATATGCCTTGAGCACCTTCAAATAATATTTTTTTTCCTTGTTGTTTAAATTCATCAATTTTTTTCCAAACCGGTTGTGAATATTTTAAAATATTAGGAGCAATTTTAAGCAAATCTTTTTTTAATTTATCTTTTTGAAAAATGTCTTTACCTAAACCTTTTCTTATAGCGTTATGGTGCAATAAAACTGTTTCTAATCTATGATCTAGATTTTTTGCAGAAACTAAATCCATTACCCTAATCGATCTTCTTCCGACTTTATCTTCATATGCTGGTCCAATTCCTCTTCTTGTAGTTCCTATTTTGGCTTTTCCTGCACTATCCTCTCTTATTTCGTCCATTTCTCTATGAAAGGGCAATATTAAATTTGCCGATTCAGATAATATTAAATTCTTTTCTGTTATTTCTACACCTTTAGACTTAATTTCTTCAATCTCCTCAAGCAAGGCCCACGGGTCAACAACAACTCCATTTCCAATAATTGATATTTTATTTTTTCTAACAATTCCAGATGGTAGTAAACGCAATTTGTATGTAATACCATCAATTACTAAAGTATGACCAGCATTATGACCTCCCTGGAATCTGATTACAACATCAGCTTCGCTCGAAAGCCAATCAACAATCTTGCCTTTGCCTTCATCTCCCCACTGCGATCCAACAACAACTACATTCTTCATTTAAATTTTTTAATAATATTTAATACACTAATGTGGTTTATAGGACCATGGCCTTTGCCGTATTTAGGTCCTTTACCGATTGAATGGTTAACATAATTAATTGCCATTCTACAAGAATTCTTTAACGTTTTTCCACACGAAAAATATGTAGCTATAGCACTCGATAACGTACAACCAGTTCCATGCGTGTTTTTAGTAATAATTTTTTTGCTTTTAAAAATTTTCGTTTCCTTGTTGTTTAAATAAACATCATAAATATTTTTTGATTTTAAATGACCTCCTTTAATCAGCACGTTCTTAGCTCCAATTCTTAATAACTTTTTTCCAGCAATAATCATATCTTTGACTGTTTCAATTTTTATTTGACTCAAAATTTCAGCCTCCGGAATATTGGGAGTGATTAGTGAAACTTTTTTTATTAAATTTGATCTAATTATATTAATAGAATTTTCATCAATAAGTTTCGTACCTCCTTTTGCAACCATTACAGGATCTAATATAATTTTTTTAACTTTTATTTTATTAAGTGAATTTATTACTATTTTTATAACTTTTACAGAATGTAACATGCCTATTTTGATAGCGTCTGGCTTTATATCTTTTGAAGTAAATTCAATTTGTCTCTTAATTTCATTTATTGGAACTTTTGAAATTGATAATATGCCAGTCGTATTTTGAGATGTTATAGCGGTTATTGCCGACATAGCATAAGATCCAAGACTAGTGATTGTTTTAATATCTGCTTGAATTCCTGCACCTCCGGAAGAGTCGGACCCTGCAATAATTAAAACTTTAGATTTAAATTTCAAATTAATTAATAGATCTTTTAACAATATTTATACATTTTTTTAATAATAAAATATTACTAGACTCTCCCATAATTCTAATTTTTGGTTCTGTACCTGACTTTCTAACAAGCATTCTTCCATGATTTTTTATCATTTTTTCTGAAGCCTTTATTGCAGCTCTACATTTTGCAGAATTGATTACTGATTTATCTTTAACTTTAACATTTTTTAAAATTTGTGGTGTTGATTTAAAATTATTAAATAATTCGCTGGCTTTTTTTCCCTTTCTCATTGAAAATAAGATTTCTAAAGCAACTAGCAATCCATCCCCAGTTGTTGCGAATTTACCAAGTATTATATGACCTGATTGTTCACCACCAAGATTAAAATTATTTTGTTGCATTTTTTCTTTAACGTACCTGTCTCCAACATTTGCTCTAATAAACTTTATTTTTTTCTTCATTAAATAATTATACAAACCATAATTTGACATTAGGGTTCCAATCACACCTCCTTTTAAAATTTTTTTTCTTTTCCATCTTGTAGCCAACATTGCTATTATTTGATCACCATCAATTATATTGCCTTGCTCGTCTGATATTATTATTCTATCTGCATCTCCATCTAACGATATACCTATATTTGCTTTATGTTTTTTAACTAAAAGTCTTATTTTGTTAGGAAAAGTCGAACCACAGTTATCATTAATATTAAAACCATTTGGTTCTGTTCCATATTCATAAACCCTTGCTCCTAGAGATCTTAGAAGTTTTGGTCCTGATTTATAGCCAGCTCCATTCGCGCAATCTATTGAAATTTTCATTCCTTTTAAATTAAAATTTTTTGGAAAATTGCTTTTTAAAATTTTAATATATCTATCATTTGCATTCTCTAATCTTTTAACACGGCCTAAATTTTTTGGCTCTGAAAGATTTTCAACTATTTTTGAGTCAATCAATTTTTCTATTTTTTTCTCGATTTGGTCCGATAATTTTAATCCATCAGGGCCGAATAATTTTAGACCATTATCATAAAATGGATTATGTGATGCTGTAATCATAATTCCCATATTAGCTTTCATTTTTTTTGTTAGCATTGCAAGGCCATTTGTAGGTAAAGGTCCGAGTGTATAAACATGCATACCTGCTGATGTTAATCCTGAAACTAACGCAGGTTCCAAAGTGTATCCTGACAATCTGGTATCTTTAGCAATAATAGCTGTTTGTTTTATTTTTTTTTGATTTTTAAAATATGTTCCTGCAGCTAATCCAAATTTGAAAAACATATTGCCATTTATTTTGTCTTGATTTACTCTTCCTCTAATACCATCAGTACCAAAATATTTTTTTGACATTTTAAAATTTTAGAGAATTAAATACTTTAATGCTCTGATTTACCTCATTTACATCGTGTACTCTTAAGATTTGAACACCTTGCATAATTGCATATAAACTAGATGATATAGTTCCTCCTATTCTTTGTTCGCTATCATTTACTCCAGAAAGATCCTTGATAAATCTTTTTCTAGAAGAGCCTAACATTACAGGAAATCCCAGTGAGTGAAAAATAGAAATATTTCTCATTAAGGTAATATTATGTTTCAAGTCTTTACCAAAACCTATGCCTGGATCCAAAATTATATTATTATGATTGATACCATTAGATCTGATATATTTGATCCTTTCTTCAAAAAAATCATAAATATCCAAAATAATATTTTTATATTTTGGTTTTATTTGCATATTTTTAGGTAATCCTTTGGAATGATGAATAACAAAAGGTATTTTTGATTTTTTTAAAATATTAATTGTATTTAAGTCATAATTTAATCCAGATATATCGTTTATCATGCAAATATTGTTCTTAATGCCTTTTTCCATAACGGTACTTTTTCTTGTATCTAAAGATACAAAATATTTATGTCTTCTAATTTTTTTTAAAATTCCTGAAACTCTTTTCCATTCAATTATTTCATTTACCTCTTTTGACCCTGGTCTAGTCGACTCCCCACCTATGTCAATTATTGAACAGCCTAATTTAACCATTTTTTTTATACGAGTATAAGCGAGTCCAGTTTTATTATACTTTCCACCATCAGAAAAACTGTCAGGCGTCATATTTAAAATTCCCATAAGAATTGGTGAAGTTGAGAACTTGAATTTATTAAATTTTTTTTTTTTTATTATATTTTTAAGATCGTTTTTAATCTTTATTTTTAGTTCTTTTTTTAAATTACCGATTTTATTTATATTTATTATTTTTTTATTAGATCTTGTAATTATTTCTATAGAGTCGAATGAAATAAGTTTATTGCCATTCAAAGGCAGTGAACGCTTGTTGTTTATTTTGATTATAGATGATTTGCCAAAAAAAAAATTACACGGTCTAGTGTAATATTTATACATTAAGTCTAATGAACAATTTTAGGCTTTAAGCCTATTGAACCTAGTGCAGAATCTTGATTATTATCTTCTTCTTTTAAATCTTCTTTAGTAGATGGATATATGTTTTTATTAATTAAATTTTCAATTTCTTCGCCCGTCAAAGTTTCATAAGTCAATAAAGCTTTAGCTAATTTATGTAAATCATCGATTTTCTCATTTAAAACATTTTTTGCTCTTTCGTAACCTTTTTCAACAAACTTTCTTATTTCTGCATCAACTTTTTTTGCAGTCTCCTCTGACATATTTTGTTGTCTTGCAACGGATCGGCCTAAAAATACTTCTTCTTCATTTTCTCCATAAGCAACTGGACCTAGCTCCTTACTCAATCCTGCTCTCATAACCATTGCTCTAGCCCTTTTGGTAGCTTGCTCAATGTCACTTACTGCACCAGTAGTCACTTTATCATCACCAAAAATAATCTCTTCTGCCACTCTTCCTCCCATAGCTATCGCCATTTGTGCATGAAGTTGTTCTCTAGTTTGGGAAACTTCATCTTTTTCTGGAAGTTGCATTACCATACCTAAAGCTCTTCCTCTAGGAATTATCGTTGCCTTATGAATTGGATATGCGGCCCTTTCATTAATTGTAACAATTGCATGACCTGCTTCATGGTACGCTGTTAGCTTTTTCTCTTCTTCAGTCATGACCATCGATCTTCTTTCAGCCCCCATCATAACTTTGTCTTTTGCTTCTTCAAATTCATTGTTAGTAACTATTCTTTTATTTTTCCTTGCTGCTAATAATGCAGCTTCATTTACTAAATTTGCAAGATCTGCTCCAGAAAATCCAGGCGTCCCTCTTGCAACAGTTCTTAAATTTATATCAGGTGTCATTGATATTTTTTTAGAATGAACTTTTAAAATCTTCTCTCTTCCAATTATATCTGGCAAAGAAACTACCACTTGTCTATCAAATCTACCTGGTCTTAATAGAGCAGGATCTAAAACATCTGGCCTGTTTGTTGCTGCAATAATAATTACTCCTTCATTTGTATCAAAGCCATCCATTTCAACTAAAAGTTGGTTTAAAGTTTGCTCTCGCTCATCATTACCTCCGCCTAGTCCAGCTCCTCTACTTCTCCCTACGGCATCAATTTCATCAATAAAAATAATGCATGGTGAATGTTTTTTTCCTTGCTCAAACATGTCTCTAACTCTTGATGCACCTACACCCACAAACATTTCAACAAAATCAGAACCAGATATTGTAAAGAAAGGAACTCCTGCTTCACCAGCTATAGCTCTAGCAAGCAATGTTTTTCCTGTTCCGGGAGGGCCGACAAGTAAACAGCCCCTTGGAATCTTGCCACCTAACCTGCTAAATTTTTTTGGATCTCTTAAAAATTCTACTACTTCTTCAACTTCCTCTTTTGCCTCTTCTACTCCAGCAACATCATTGAAAGTGACTTTACCTTTAACTTGATTCATCATTTTTGCTTTAGATCTACCAAAGCCCATAGCGCCACCTTTGCCACCTTGCATTTGTCTCATAAAAAAGATCCAGACAGCAATTAGTAACAACATTGGAAACCACGAAAGCAGTACACCAAGGAGTGAAGGCATTTTTTCATCAATCGGAGATGCGGATATACTTACTCCTTTATCTGACAATTTTTCAATTAAATTTGGATCGTTTGGCGAATATGTTACAAACTCCTCACCATTTGACATTAATCCATTAATATTATTACCTTGAATTTCAACTTGAACAACTCTACCATTATCAACTTCAGTTAAGAACTCTGAAAATATAATTTTATTTCCAGAATTTACCTTATTTTGTGGAGATTTGAACATGTTGTACAAACCAATAGTCAGAACAACAATTATTATCCAAGATATTAAATTTCTAAAATTCATAAACTATATATAAAGTAAGAATTATTCTAAATTAAACAAGTGTCATTTTTGGCATTCTAGTGTTTTTTTTTAGATTCTTTATAAATTATTACTGAATTATTAACTTTTTCAACAACACATCCTCCCAAAGTTACTTTAAATGGTCTTTTTTTTTTGTAAATTTTCAAAAAATATAAAATTTTTTTACTTCTTGGTGGATAATAATTTCCACTTGATTTAACTAATATTTTAGAAAATGATCTAATCAAAACCTCTGAAGGATTATCAAAAAAAGATTGATTTAGCATGTAAAGTTTTTTTTTTTCTAAAAAAGTGCTATTTAAGTATATATTTTTATTAACACTTGTTTCGATTGCATAATTAGCATCTCTCAAGTTTTTTAAGGTAAGTTGAATTTTATCCTGGCTTAAACCCAATTTGTTAAATTCTTTTAATAAATTTCTAATCTGTGTTCTCTTAAAAATAGTATCTTTATTAGTTGGATCTAAAACATAAAATTTAAATATTGTTTTAGACAAAAAAATTAATTCATTTTTATTAATATTTATTAAAGGTCTATAAATGTTTAATTTGTTATTATACTCACTTTTTACGTTTGTGAAAGATGAGATACCCTTTAAACCTGATCCTCGCAAAATTCTAAGATAAAAATTTTCATATAAATCATCAAAATGATGACCTGTAAACAAACTATCAATTTTATTTTTTTTACATTCGTTGAAAATGAGTTCATATCGCTTGTTTCTTGCTTTGCTCTGAATGCCTGTTTTAGGCTTTTTTCCAACCCAGCTTAATATTTTACAATTAATGTCAAAATCCAATAATTTCTTTTTAACTAATCTTGCCTCATCTAAAGAATTTTTTCTTAATTTATGATCAACTATAAAAAACTTTATTTTTTTATTATTTTTAACTGCAAAACATTTTGATAAAAAGCTTAATGATAGACTATCCGGACCTCCAGAAACCGCTACTGCGAAGTTATTAGAATTTTTGACCTCAGATAAGTTTTTTGAAAATTTTTTGTATATATTATTTATTTTCTTATCTCTGAGATGGTATAATAAATTATTAAGAATTTTCTTTTTTACATTCAAACTTTTTTTCTTCATATTGTGCTTTTTGAAGAACTGACTGTTTCGCATCTGGATATTCTTTCTTAACCCCACCTATCATTAAACAACCTTGGTCTTTTTCTCCAATTTGAACTAACGATACTCCAAGTTTTAATAAATTTATAGGTGCTTTTTCACTTTTTGGATATTTTTGGTATCCCTCCAAATATGCTGAGGCAGCATCAGTATAAAGTTGTCTAATTCTAAACGTTTCTGCATACCAATATTGGGCGTTTCCAGCAAGATTATGATCTGGGTTTGACAAAACAAATTCCCTGAAAGCTCTTTCTGCAGAATTGTAATCTCCAATTTTTAAAAAACTTGTAGCAAATTCGTATTGTTCATCGGCGGAAACTTCTGGAAGGAATTTTTCCTCAGAATTAAATTCCTCTGTAACAATTGATTGTGTAGTATCTATAGACTGTGTTTGTTGTTCATCTGTTTGATTTTGCATGTCCTTGTAAGAAATCGAACCTAGATCTTGGGGCTCAGATGATCCAGGTAAAATCTTTTCATCTAAATTTTCTTGATTAGATGATAGATTATTATTCCCTAAAATTTTTGGATTATTTTCTAAAATTTGAAACCTATACTGTGTATCACTTTGTATTTTTGATAATCTTGTTGATAATTTATCTAGTTTAAAGTCTATTTCTTCAAACTTGTTTGTTAATTCTTGAAATTGCTTCTCTATTTCAGATAATTTTAACAAGTGTCTTGTTAAAACGTCTTCTCCATCATAATTCAAATTATCATCTGTTAAATTATTGTTTAGATCATTGGTATTTGAATAAACTGCTTTTTCGAGTGTTTTTAAATCTTTCTGTATTATTTCTAATATTTCCTTTACATTATGGCTATCTGCAAAAACACTATTGTTAAAAAAAATAATACAAAAAATTAAATAACTAATTAAATATCTAATAGAATTCATTTTTTTATTAGTAATTAAAAAAATGGCAAAAAAAAGACCCTAAATTTTTTAAGTTTAGGGTCCTCTTTATAAATGTTGCTAATTTGCTTTAACAGTTACTGATCTTCTGTTTTTAGACCATGATAAAGCATTAGATCCTGAGTCTACTGGTCTTTCTTTACCATAGCTTATTACTGAAATTCTGTCTGATGAAATTCCATAAGTCATTAAATAGTCTTTGGCTGCATTAGCTCTTCTTTCACCTAATGCTAAGTTATACTCTCTAGTACCTCTCTCATCCGCATGCCCTTCAAGCACTACATTAATACTTGAATTCTTTCTTAACCACGCAGCTTGTTTCCTTAATGTTTCTCTAGAAGCGGTTGTTAAAACTGACTCATTTGTTGCGAAGAACACTCTATCTGCAACTCCTGCCGCTAGATACTCAACTGTATCTGTACCTGTGTACACATCTCCTTGTAACTCAGATGACATTTTCTTAGTAGCACAAGCTGATAATAACAGCCCTAATAACACTACTAAAAAAGTATTTTTAAAAATTTTGTTAAAGTTCATTACTGCTCCTAAATTGAATAATATTAACTTTTTCACAACTAATTAGATGTTTCAAGACAAAAAATCAACTTTAATTTAGTTAATTTTAAGGGATTTATTGCTATTTGCTCAGTAATGACGACCAAGATGGGTCTGAAGCATCAGTTTCTGTTAGAATTTCTCTTTCGTTATAACCTGTTAAATCTATAGACCATAGTTTAGCTGAAAATCCCTTACCCTCACTATCTGTTTTAGTTTCTCTATAAAAAATTAAAACTCTACCATTAGGCGACCAAGATGGTGCTTCTTGATAAAAATTTTCTGTCAATAATCTTTCTCCTGTTCCGTCTGTTCTCATTACTCCAATATAAAACTTGCCTTTATGAAGTTTTGTAAATGCTATTAAATCTCCTCTTGGTGACCAAACTGGAGTTCCATATAGACCTTTTCCAAAAGAAATTCTCTTTATTCTAGAGCCGTTACTTCTCATTATGTAAATTTGCTGGTAGCCACTCCTATCAGAATTAAAAGTGATATATTTACCATCAGGTGAAAACGATGGGGAAGTATCAATAGATGGATGATTTGTAATTCTTTCTACAATACGATTTTCTAGATCCATAGTATAAATATCTGAATTTCCATCATTAGCAAAACTCATTATGATTTTTTTTCCATCTGGGGAAAATCTGGGTGCAAAAGTCATTCCAGGAAAATCACCAACAACTTCTTGAATACCAGTTTCAATATCTAAAAGATAAACTCTAGGAAGATTCCTAAAATAAGAAAGGTAAGTAACCATTTGATTTGTTGGATTAAATCTTGGAGTTAAAACTAATTCATTACCAAGAGTTAAATACTTAGTGTTCTCACCATCTTGATCCATAATCGCCAATTTTTTAATTCTTTTTGTTTTTGGGCCTTTTTCTGATACATAAATAATCCTAGTATCAAAATATCCTTTTTCACCTGTTAACCTTTCGTAAACTTTATCTGTAATGATATGTCCGACTCTTCTCCAATTATTTGGTGCTGTAGTAAATGCTAAAGCTAGAATTTCTTTGCCCCCTAAAACATCCCATAGTCTAAATTCTACTCTCAATTTCTCGTCCTCATAGACTAGCTTTCCAGTAATTAATGCCTGAGCTTTTATTAATGCCCAATCCTCAAATCTTGGTTTAAGATGAGCAACGTCAGGCTTCTGTAAAAATGCATTCTTATTTAACGGATTAAACAATCCAGTATTTTTTAAGTTGTTTTCAATAACTTTTGATATTTCTTCACCTAGGTTATTAATTTTTAAATCTTTTTTTAAATCGTTTTGAGTTTTTGTCTCTGATGACAATGGCGAAACTGCTATAGGTAAAGGATTTAAATTTCCTCGCGTAATGTCAACTTGTATTAATGCGCTTGAAGCGCTAGCATTGAACAAAACAACTAAAAATACAAAAATTATTTTTTTTATCATCCTTCTAACATCTCTCTTGCATCAAAATTTAACTGTAAATCTTTCCATCTTTCATAGCCTGTAGTAGGAACTCTAAGTGGCTGGCAAAGCTGAATTGCTCTTAAAGCACTTTCCGCTAATACTTTATAAAAAGATTGGCCAGGCTTATTCATTCTTGCATGATCCAATATTTCTGATTTAATAACACTTCCATCTGGTTTAAGCCTTAACTTAATTCTAACTAATAGATTTTCATTATAGGGTAAACCAAGTGGGATACTCCAACAACCAAAAATTTGAGCTTTTAATGCATCTTCTTCGCTAAGTGTTAAATTTGACAAATTCATTGATTTATCCTGGGATTGAGAAATTTTGCTTTGCTTTTCTGTAGTTTCTGCTATTTCCTCTTTGGATTTATCAATTAACGCAGCTATATTATTTGGATCAAATAATTCGTCTTTTTCAAATTCTGATACTTGTTTTACCTTTAAATCTTCGACTTCTGGATTTTGTTTTTTTTCTTCAATTTCTTGAACTTTTTCAATATCCGTATCTGGCAGGGGAATTGCTTCAGGTTTTTCTTTTTTTACTTTTTTAGGTGGAGCTTGTTCCGAAACAAGTTTTTGTTCCTTTTCTTTGATTTTCTCAATAATTTTTTTTGCTTTTGGGGCATAAGCAATATTTGTTTCTTCGGAAATTTGTATAAGTTCAACAGAAACTATTGGAGGGAGGTTTAATGGTTTTTTAGATACAAAAGGTAAGCTCACTACAGCTAAAAAAATGATTAAAACGTGAAAGCCCGATGAAATAAAAAGACTTCTTTGCACAATTTACCTTTCCTTATAAGGCTCAGAAATCAAAGCAACTTTTGTAAAACCAGATCCTGATAACATACCCATTATTTCCAACACTCTGCCGTAATTAATAGTCTTGTCACCTCTAACATATATCCTTGTATCAGTTCTATTTTTCGAAACAGCTAAAATCTTTTGTATTATGTTATCATAATCAACCTTAGACTCTTGTATAAAAATTTCACCTTTAGAATTTATTGTTAATGTAAGTGGCTCTTGTTCTTCAGGTAAGGAATCTGCAGAACTTTCGGGTAAATCAACTTGTACACCAACAGTAAGCAACGGTGCTGTAACCATAAAAATAATTAGTAGAACCAACATTACATCTACAAAAGGAGTAACATTAATTTCACTTATTGGCTCTTTGTAAGAGTTTTTAAATTTAAAAGACATTAAATGATCGATAAAAATCTTTTTGAAAAATTTTCTAATTTTTGAAAATATTTTTTTGATTCATTATTAAAGTTATTATATGCAATTACTGCGGGTATTGCCGCTAACAATCCTAGTGCAGTGGCAAATAATGCTTCGGCAATTCCAGGCGCTACTATTGCTAAACTAGTATTTCTAGAAATCGCAATAGACTGAAAGGAATTCATAATTCCCCAAACTGTCCCAAACAATCCTATAAATGGTGCAGTTGCTCCAACTGTTGCCAAGAAAGTATAATTTTTTTCAATAACGTTCATTTGTTGTTCAATATTGGACTCTAAAATACTATTAACTTTTTCTGACAAATTAGTTCTTGATCTTGATTTCATAACAGTTTGCATTGAGTTTTTAAATACTAATGCCATTGGATCTTCTATATTGGTTGGTAAATTGTTATAAAAAGTTTCCGCAGATTTTGATTTCCAAAATTTTTCCTCAAAATCTTTTGATGATTTATATATTTTTTTAAATAGTCGTATTTTTTCAAAAATAATTGCCCATGAGTAAACAGACGCTGCTATAAGTAAAATGATGACGGATTTTACAATTATGTCCGCTCTTAAAAAAAGACTAATTATTGAAAAATCAGTGTTGCTAGCTAAGCCAGCTGCTTGAGTAGTAATATCCGCTTCCATATTAAACATCTCACACTAAAATGTGTCATGATTTGGGCTGTATCGGATTATTAATCTATTGATTTATAAGTATTATTAAAAAAACTCGCTATCAGTATTGCATCTGCTTTATTTGCATCTTTTTTCTTAGATAATTTTGATGAGATGTAAGGAAAAATCTCTATTACTTTAGTCCTACTCGCATCTTTTTCAGTATTGATCAAATTAAAATATTTTTTCCATTTTGCTGGTCTCACAAAATGGATTGAAAGTTGCATTGCAGAGCATATGCCTTTTAGAACTCCAAACGACTGACCAAAATTGAACATGCTCGTTACACCTTGTCCAGGCATTGCTGAAACCTGCTCTACCACTACACAGATATTTTCTTTAGACATATTGGAAATTCTTAAATTTATTTCATTATAAATTTGATTTCCGTTTACTTGTTTTTTATTTTTTTTTCCATCAGTCATAGTGGGCATATCTATGACTTCTTTTATAACCCCATTATCAAAAAAACTAATTGCTCCAGAAATTCCAGGGTCAATACCAATAATAAACATTTTTCAAATTATAAATTTTGCATTTGTAAATACACTTTGAACATCATCATCATCATCTAATAATTCTAAAAATCTCAAAATTTCTTCCTTATCTATATCACTTATATTTACATAATTAATGGGAATCCACTCAATTTCTGTTGAAATAAAATTTTGTATTGATTTTTCAATTTGTTTTTTTACTGTATATATATCAGATTTTTCACAATATATTTCATAAGTATCATCAAGACTTAAAAAGTCTTCTGCACCAGAATTTGTTGCCAATTCAAACATTTGATTTTCGTTTAATTCTTCCTTTTTAATTTTTATAACACCTTTCTGTGAGAAATTGTGTGATGCGGATCCTTGCGTACCTAAATTTCCCCCATTTTTTTGAAATATTGTTCTTATATTTGATGCGCTTCTATTTTTATTGTTTGTTAATATTTCGATTATAACTGCAATTTTCTTTGGTCCAAACCCCTCGTATCTTAGACTCTCATAATTTGAACCAGTTAATTGTTCAGATTTATCGATTGCTCTTTCGATATTTTCTTTAGGCATATTCGCAGACCTAGCTGATTGAATTGCCGAACGTAGTCTCGAATTCATTTCAGGATTCTTGTCACCTAATCTCGCCGCGACTGTTATTTCTCTTGATAGCTTTGAAAACAATTTTGATCTTTGTTTATCAGCTTTTCCTTTTTTATGCTTTATACCTGCCCAATGAGAATGTCCTGCCATTATTAATATATATTTTTAAGATTTCCTCCAAAAATTATAGGTCTTATATCTTCGGCTAGTCCATTGTTTCTATTTGCTTTAACAATTACACCGCATAAAGATGCATCGCCATTTGCTGGAAAGTGTTTTAAACTATCTTTTTTTAAAAATTTATTTAGAGAATTGTCTTTATTCATTCCAATAACAGAATTGTAATCACCACACATACCGGCATCAGTTTGATAAGCTGTTCCATTGTTTAAAATTCTGGCATCGTTTGTTGGTACGTGTGTATGTGTGCCTATTACTAACGTAGCATTGCCATCAAAAAAATGCCCTATCGCCATTTTTTCACTGGTAATCTCTCCGTGAAAATCAACTATTAAAAAATCATAATCTTTTTTTAATTTATTTTTTTCTAAAAATTGTTTTGATGCTAAAAAGACATCTTCGCTTTTTTTCATAAAAACATTGCCCATCAAGTTTAAAACTCCGATTTTATATCCTGATCTTGAATTATAAATATTAAAACCATTACCTGGTATTTTTGAAGGCAGGTTGTATGGTCTTAAAAGTCTTTTTTCTCGAGAGATATGTTCGTAAGTTTCTTTTTGATCCCAAATATGATTTCCACTAGTAATAACATCAACATTGCAAGAAAAAATTTCATTTGTAATATTTTCAGTAATACCGACTCCCTCATCTGCCGCATTTTCTCCATTTACAACAACAAAGTCAATATTGTGTTGTTTTATGATTTTTAAAAGAAAGCTTTTAATTGCATTGCATCCTGACTGCCCAACTATGTCTCCTAAAAAAAGAATATTCATCTTAAAGTTTTTTTTTCAGTTAAAATAATATCAAGTTTTTGATCATATATGTTTGGAAATATTTTTTTAACTTCCTGGAAAGAGAAAGCCAAACCTATTGATAGAATTTTTTTATTTTTTTTTATTTTGCTTAAGTATCTGTCATAATACCCACCACCATAACCAATTCTAAAAAGCTTTTTATCAAAAGCAACGAGTGGTATCAATATAATATCAGGCTTTACTATTTTTGAAGTCAAAGGTTCTGGAATTCCATATTTACTTAGTTTAAGTGGTGCACTAAATGACCAATTATGAAAATTCATTTTTCTATTTTTTTTTATGACTGGTAGGGATATTTTAAATCTTCTTATTTCTAATTCTTTTAAAATTTTAAGACAATCCATTTCATAATTTACTGGATAATATCCACCAATTAAAATATTAGTTTTCTTAAATTTTTTAATCTCTTTAAATATATATTTAAAATTTATTGAATTAAATTTTGAATATTTTTTTTTTCTTTCCTCGAGTATTTTTTTTCTTAAATTTTTTTTCGACACTTGAATTACTGAACTGAATTATCACTTAAATTTTTTTTTAGAAAATTTTCTATCTCATTTGTCGTATTATCTATTAAATTTTCATATTCGATCAGATTATTTTCTAAATCTTTTTCAAGTTTTTCTTGATTATTTTTTAGTGTATTGATTTCGTTTTCTTTATTTTCTCTATATTTATATACTAAACTTTTTAGCTCTTTAAATTTTTCCGTCAAATTTTTTAGCTCATCTTTTTTTTCATCTATTTTTTTTTTAGTTTCAAAATACTCATCCATAACTGTTATAGATGTTATCAGTAATAATTTATTTTCACCAATGCTACCCAGAGAAGATTTCAACTTGTCAAACTTGTTATTTAAAAATTCTGAAAGTTCTTTCAAATGTTCTTCTTGTCCATCTTCGCAAGACAATAAAAAATCTTTTCCATTGAAAACTATATTTACGTTTGCCATTTATCTATTTCTTCTATTAAAATATCTGTTTCTTGATTTAATTCATCAATTTTTTCAGAAAACTCAATCTCTTTTTTTTGGTCAATTGATCTTCTTTTGTCAAGTTGTTCTAATTTAAATTTTAAATTTTCATTATCTAATTTCAATTCTTCATATTTTTTTGATATTTCATTTTTTTCAATCTCTAATTGTGTTTTTTGGTTATTTAAAACTTTTAAATGTTCTTCCTTATTGATTGATGAGAATTCTATATCGTTTAGCTTTTCAATAAGATTAAGTAATTTTTTTTCTTTTTCAAAAATTGTTTTCATATATATAGTTATATTATTAAATTGAATCATTATAGTCTACACAGGATAAGCATTGAACAATATAAATAAAGACTTGGCTAATGCTATAAGATTCCTCTCGATTGATGCTGTGCAGAAAGCAAACTCTGGACATCCGGGTATGCCTATGGGTATGGCGGATGTTGCTACTATACTTTATAAAGATTTTTTAAATTTTGACCCAAATAACCCAGACTGGATTAATAGAGATAGATTTGTGCTCTCTGCGGGACATGGGTCAATGCTTCTTTACTCTCTTTTATATTTGACTGGTTATAAAAGTGTATCAATAAAAGACATAAAAAACTTTAGACAATTAGATTCTATTTGCGCTGGTCATCCAGAATATCATCCTAATACTGGAATTGAAACTACGACGGGTCCTTTGGGCCAAGGAATATCAAATGCAGTTGGTTTTGCCATATCAGAAGAAATTTTGAAAAAAAAATTTGGAAAAAATAAAATTAATCATAAAACTTATGTGGTAGCTGGAGATGGTTGTTTAATGGAAGGCATAAGTCATGAAGCACTGAGCCTTGCAGGTCATCTAAATTTAAAAAATCTTATTTTGCTTTTCGATAATAACTCTGTATCAATTGATGGTCCCACAAGTCTGGCTGTTTCGGATAACCATGAGAAGAGATTTAAAAGTTACGGATGGAATTATATAAATATTGATGGTCATAATCATAGAGAAATTTTCTTAGCTTTAAGAAAAGCACAAAAATCAAAAAAACCAGTTGCCATCTCATGCAAAACAACTATTGGTTATGGATCACCAAATAAAAGTGGTAAAGCTTCATCTCATGGAAGTCCTTTGGGTGAAGACGAAATAAAACTAGTAAGAAAAAAATTAAAATGGAATTTTAAACCATTTGAAATACCTGATGGTTTATTAAATGAATGGAGAAAAATCGGAAGAAATGCTTCTAAAAAAGCAAAAAAAAAACGACATAAAATTATAAAAACATATTCAAATAAAACACTTCCAAATTCATTTAATATTTCAATTAAAAAAACAATAAACAATTATTTAAAAAACTTGAAACCTCTCGCAACAAGAAAATCATCTGAAATGTTTTTAGATATTGTCTCTAAATTACCAAATCTTATTGGGGGATCGGCTGACTTAGCAGGTTCAAATAATACAAAAACAAAATATCATAAAATAATAAAGCCAAATAATTTTACAGGAAATTATATTCATTACGGAGTTAGAGAACACGCAATGTGTGGTATAATGAATGGAATTGCATTACACAGCAATTTAATCCCTTATGGAGGAACTTTTTTAATTTTTAGTGATTATTGCAAACCATCTATCCGACTTGCTGCAATGATGAAAAAAAGGGTAATATATGTTTTTACACACGACTCAATAGGATTAGGAGAAGATGGTCCTACACACCAGCCAATCGAGCAATTAACAAGTTTAAGATCTATTCCAAATTTAAATGTATTTAGACCTGCCGACTTGATAGAAACTTTTGAATGTTGGCAATTAGCAATAAAGAATGAACATCATCCAAGTGTGATAGCATTGACAAGGCAAGGTATAAATCCTGTTAGAACAAAAAATTCTTCTAAAAATCTTTCATCTGCAGGTGCATATGAAATATTAAGAACTGGAAATAATATTAGAGTGACAATATTAGCTACAGGTTCTGAAGCTAGTTTGGCATGCGATATTAGTCATAAATTAGCCACAGAAACTATTTACTCAAAAGTAATATCGATGCCATGTCATGAATTATTTGATAAACAAAACAATAGTTACAAAAGTAAAATTCTAGGAGAAACTAATTTAATAGTATCTATAGAGGCTGGTGAGACTAAATATTGGAAAAAATATACTGGTATAAATGGATTAAACTTTGGAATAGATGAATTTGGGAAAAGCGCTCCATATAAAAAAATATACAATCACTTTAAATTAAGTTCAGAAAATATAATAAATAAAATTAAAGAGAGTTTATGAAGATAAAAATTGGTATTAACGGAATGGGACGAATAGGCAGAATGATTATTAGAGCTATTATTGAAAGTAATAATAAAAATATAGAGATAAAGCATATAAATAATAGAACAAATTCTGAATCTTGTTCTAACTTATTAAAATACGACTCTATCCATGGAAAATTCATTGCAAAAATAGGATTTGATAAAAATCATTTAATTATTAATAAAAAAAAAATTTCATTTAGTCAGGAAACAGATTTAAACAATATTAATTGGAAAAAATTTGGTGTAGATTATGTTTTTGAATGTACAGGAAAATTTAATTCAAAAGATAAATTATTGCCTCATTTAAAGAATGGTGCAAAAAAAGTTATAGTTTCTGCACCTTGCAAAAATGCAGATAAAACGATTGTGTTTGGTGTCAATGAAACTGAGCTTAAGAAAAATGATAAAATAATTTCTGCTGCATCTTGTACAACAAATTGCCTTGCACCAGTTGCATATGTTTTGAATAAAAATTTTGAAATTGAAAAAGGTTTTATGACTACCATTCATGCATTTACCAGCGATCAAAGAATTTTGGATAACTCACATAAAGATCCACGAAGAGCAAGATCTGCAAGTCAGTCTATAGTACCAACATCAACTGGAGCATCTAAGGCTATCGGTGAAATCATACCTTCGCTTAGAGGAAAGTTAGAGGGGGTGGCAATGAGAGTACCAACACCCAACGTTTCTTTGATTGAATTGGTTTTTTGCTCAAAAAAAGATTTAAGTGTAAAAAAAATTAATACCGCATTTCTAAATTATAGTAAAAAACAAAAGAATAAAATTATAGATATGACCCAAGAAAAACTTGTATCTATTGATTTTAATCATAACTCTGCATCGTCGATTGTCGATGCAACTTTAACAAATGTTGTTGGAAAAAATATGGGTAAAATTTCAGCTTGGTATGACAATGAGTGGGGTTTTTCTAACAGAATGTGTGATTTAGCAGAATATCTTCGTAAGATCTCTTAATGAAAAATATAAAAGATCAAGAGCATCTTAATAAAAAAATTATTTTATTAAGACTAGATTTGAATGTTCCATTAAAAAATGGAATAATTACTGACCAAACTAGAATTGATAAAATATTACCTGTTATAAAATTTTTAATTGAAAAAAATTCAAAAATTATTGTCATTTCTCATGTTGGACGACCGAACGGAAAGATTAATGAAGATCTTTCGTTAAAACCGATTTGTAAAAACATAGAAAAAAAAATTAATCAAAAAATTAATTTTATAAACCAGGACGTTTTTAAATTAAAAAAAGATAATTTATTTAAAAACTCCAATGAACAAATAATATTTTTGGAAAACTTAAGATTCTATAAGGAAGAAGAGAATAATGACTATAATTTTTCAAAATGTTTAGCTGATTTAGCTGATTTATATGTTAACGATGCATTTTCATGTTCTCATAGAGCTCATGCCTCAATTAGTAAAATTACAGATTTTTTGCCATCATTTGCTGGACTGCAATTAGAAACCGAAATAAATGCTTTAAAAAAAGTTACAAGTGAAATTAAAAAACCAATCACTTTTATTATAGGTGGATCAAAAATCTCAACAAAAATTGGAATAATTAAAAATCTAATACCTAGATTTGATAATATTATTATTGTCGGTGGAATGGCCAATAATATTTTAAATTATAAAGGAAAACCGATAGGTAAATCTATTAAAGAAGATAATTGCGAATCAATTATAGACGAGATATTTAAAGTCTCAAAAAATCACTCATGCTCTATTCTTTATCCTGATGATGTTGTGGTTGGAAAAACATTTAAAGATAAATCTCAAATAAAAGAACTTGATGAGGTATCAAATGATGATTTGATTTTAGATATCGGACCAAAAACTATTCATAAAATTAGTAGCATAATTGAAAAAAGTGAGACTGTATTATGGAACGGACCGGCAGGTTTTTTTGAAAATCCAAATTTTGCTAATGGAAGCCACGAAATTGCAAAAAATATTATTAGAAAAAATAAAAGAAACTTAATTTATTCAGTAGTAGGTGGTGGAGATACAATAGCTGTTTTAAATCAAATCAATGCGCTTGATCATTTTAACTTTGTTTCAACTGCTGGTGGAGCTTTTTTAGAATATCTTGAAGGTAAGGAGCTTCCTGGTATAAAAGCTTTAAAATAATATGCCTGAATTAAACAACATAGTAATCCAAATTTTAAAGAATGGTAAAGGAATTTTGGCTGCTGATGAAAGTACAGGTACTATGACAAAAAGACTTGATAGTGTAAATGTACCTTCAACACCAGAAAATAGATTATTGTTTAGAGAAACACTTTTTTCATCCGAATGTATGAAAAATTGTATTGGTGGAGTAATTTTATATGATGAAACAATTAATCAACACTCAAACTCAAAAGTGCCTATACCAGGACTGATATCTTCTTCAGGAGCAGTTCCAGGAATTAAAGTTGATACTGGAGCAAAAAAATTAGCCTTATTCAAAGACGAAACTATTACAGAAGGACTTGACGGACTCAGGGAAAGGTTAAAAAAATATTATGATTTAGGTGCTAGGTTTACAAAATGGAGAGGTGTGTTTAAAATTTCAATAAAAAACAATCTTCCTAGTATAGAAGCTGTAAAAGCAAACGCACACGCACTTGGTCGTTACTCGGCATTAGCACAGGAAGCTAAAATGGTTCCAATCGTTGAGCCTGAAGTTTTAATGGATGGAAATCATGATATAAAAACTTGCCATCAAGTTACTAAGATGGTTTTAGAGGAGACTTTTTATCAATTATCCAATAGCAATGTTAAATTAGATGGAATTATTTTAAAACCTAATATGATTTTACCTGGTTCTGAATATGATAAAAAAATCACAAACGAAGAAATTGCTAAAGAAACTTTAAAGTGTCTTAAAGAAAATGTTCCAAAAGAAGTTCAAGGTATTGCTTTTTTATCAGGTGGCCAAACAGAGATTGAGGCTACCAAAAATTTAAATTTAATTAACAAGCACAATGATACAGGGTTTATTATTTCTTATTCTTATGGAAGAGCATTGCAACAGCTTGCTCTAAAGGTTTGGTCAAAAGATATAAAAAATATCAAAGACACACAAAAAACTTTCAACCACAGAGCTAACATGTGTTCACTTGCAGCCCAAGGAAAATGGTCAGAAGAGCTTGAAACAAAGTAAAATCAATAAAAAATTCGTTTATTTAATTTCACCAAATAAGATTAAAAAATCTTTTTTTAAAGATCTAGCTGAAGTATTAAAAATGCAAAAAGTAAGTTTTTTTCAATTAAGACTTAAAAACTCTTCTTTTAATGAGAAACTAATTATTGGAAAAAAAATAAAAAAAATTTGCAAAAAGTATAAAGTAAAGTTTTTAGTAAACGATGATGTATTACTTGCCAAAAGATTGAATTCTGATGGTTGCCATTTAGGTCAAAAGGATATGAAATTAACTAAAGCGAGATCAATTATAAAAAAAAAAATAATAGGAATTACCTGTCATAATTCAATTAAATTGGTAAAAAAGGTAATTAAAAATAAGCCAGACTATATAGCAATTGGTGCTTTTAATATTTCTCGTACTAAAAAGATCAAATATAAAGCAAGTCTAAATTTGCTAAAAAATATAAAAAAGATAACAAAAACTCCTATTGTTGCAATAGGAGGCATCAATTGTAATAATTATAAAAAACTATTGTTGAATAAAGCTAACTTTTTAGCTATCTCAGGCTACATTTGGAATAATAAAAAACTAAAACCAAT
>MDSV01033825.1_pt1 | contig 40917 bp, 35 predicted proteins | sample 810851 | NCBI WGS metagenome assembly MDSV01 (sample SAMN05326640, study PRJNA326480) | marine metagenome | isolation source: seawater | place: Atlantic Ocean: North East | collected 2012 | reverse complement strand
TAGAGAATTTTAATAATTCCATTTATGAAAAATAGATCTACTAAAAGTATTTTTCTTGATCTCAAGGAACTTTCAAAGCCTCGTAATAGCAAAAAAAAACTATCCTTTAAGTTTGAATCTGAGCTTTTGGATTATCACTCCCATTTAAAGAACTTTTCTTCTCAGCACTATAAATTATTTGAAGAACTTGCGCGTAAATTGAATCTTCAAGACTCCATTTATGATCTTTTTAATGGGGAGATTGTAAACAAGACAGAAAATAGGCAAGCTTTACATCATCAATATCGCAATAATCAAACAGCTTCAGAATTCGATTTTAAAAAAATTATAGAACCTTTTATTAAAAGAATTAAAAAAGATGGTTATAAGAATATTATTACTTTTGGAATTGGTGGTTCTTATGAAGGCCCAAAATTGCTTCAAGAATTTACAAACAAGGAATCATTTAAATTTAATTATTATTTTGTGTCTGGGCCTGATAAAGATGAGTTTAATTCAATATTAAAACCATTAAGTGATCAAAAGAATTTTTACATTTTCTCATCTAAATCACTAACGACAGATGAGACTCTTTCATGCCTAAGATGGCTGGGTAAAAAAAGAGATTCAACTAATTCAATAGTCATTACAGCCAACACAGAAAAAGCAAAAACTCTGGGTTTTAATGAAAATTGCATTGTCCCATTTCCAGAAACAGTTGGAGGCAGATATTCAATTTGGTCACCTATCTCCTTGAGTGTCGCATTAGAAAATAATTTCTCTAAATTTTTAAAGGGTGGCTTTTCGGCAGATAAAATGCTTCTAGGCGGCACAAAAATAGATTTGCAATATCAAAAATTCATTAAAATATTGGCATTTTCAGATTTGTGGTTTAGCAATTTTTTAAATAAAAAAAATAGAGTAGTACTCTCTTACAATTGGAAATTGCGATCTCTGCAAAGTTATATTCAGCAGCTTGAAATGGAGTCACTGGGAAAAAAGGCAAATCCTAAATCTATATTTAAAGTAACGGGTCAGTCAATATTCGGAGGCTTTGGATCTACTGCGCAACATTCATACTTTCAATTATTGCATCAGGGTACAGCAGAATTCTGTACCGATATTATTTACTCAACCTCAACCAATAGCCCATTATCAAGCGCCCAAGCAAAAGGGCAAGCCGCTTTGCTATCCTCAGATTTTGAAGGGTCTACTAATTTGCTTGAAAAAACAAATAGTAACTCCCCAGTTAATCTTTTCCATTTAAATAAACTGTCACTTGAAGCGCTCGGTTTTTTGCTTGCTAGTTGGGAGCATAGAGTTTTTATTACTTCAAGCATGCTTCAAATCAATCCATTTGATCAATATGGGGTGGTTGCTGGCAAACTTATCGCAAAGAAATTTCTTACTTAATGGCATTGGATTTAAAACAAGTTCCTAATACTCCTGGAATATATAAATTTTTTTCTAAAAATAAAATTATATATATTGGTAAAGCCAAAAATTTAAGAAAAAGAGTATCTTCATATTTCGGTAAGTCTTTTAAAGATAGAAAAACGCAACAAATTAAAATTCTTACAGATAAAATTGAAACCTTTTCAACAATAACCGAAGCCGAAGCTCTTCTTTTGGAGCAATCTTTAATAAAAGAAAACTTACCAAGGTTTAATATTCTTCTAAGGGATGATAAGACTTATCCGTATGTACATTTTTCTATGGACCAAAAATACCCCAGTATTAGCATGAGAAGATCAAAACATGCTGTTTCAAAAAATTATTTTGGCCCCTTCATTAGTGCTCAGGCTGTAAAAGCAACTATAAAAGATTTGCAAAAGATTTATCAAATTCGAAATTGTAGTGATGCAACTTTCAAGAACCGATCTAGGCCATGCATCGAGTATCAAATGCAAAGATGTTCTGCTCCATGTATAAATTTAATTTCTGAGATTAGCTATCAAGGCGATATCACATCTGCTCAACAATACTTATGTTCTTCTGGAAAAAAAACTAAATTATTAATGACTGGTCAAATGCAAAAACTTGCAGATGAACAAGAGTTTGAAAGAGCGAATGAGATAAAAAAAAGAATTAGAAGTTTAGATCTTTTGCATCAAGAGCAATCATTTAACAGCTCTTTAATCAGCGTTGACTTTTTTACATGCGTATCGAAGTTAGATAGCACAGGAGTGTGCATATTATCTTTGAGAGATGGAAAGATCAGAGGCACTAAAACACATTATCTTAAAGGCAATCAATTGCTAGATATAGATAGTTTGTTTCAAAGTTTAATATTTTCTTATTATCAGAATAGCTTTTCATTGCCAAAAAAAATTATCTTAAATATCAAGCCCAAAGATCTTTCTATAATTAAACAAGCTGTAAAGCTAAAATTCGGAAAAAAAATTTCGATTTCATCAAACATCAATCAAAAAACAAGAAAGATTGCTAAATTAGCTAAATTAAATGCAAATCAGGTTATAGATAACCGATTGAATAGGTCTGATAAATACTTGTTTGCTACGAAAGACCTTATGTCATACTTGGGCACGGTTAAAGAGAATTTAATCATTGAAGGTTTTGATGTAAGTCATCACAGTGGCAAGGATGCAGTGGCTTCAGCTGTAACATTTTCTTCTAATGGACCTGAAAAATCAAAGTACAGGCTTTTTAATATTCCTCAAGAATTATCTGGAAATGATGTAGGCTCAGTGAAGCATGTGCTTGAAAGAAGAATCAATAAAGAAAACATCAATCCATTACCAGATATTGTTCTTATTGATGGAGGGAAGCTTCAGTTGAAAGCTGCTTTGAGTACTTTTTCTAATTTGATAAAAGATCCACCGATTATACTAAGCATTGTTAAGGGGTCGAAAAGAGTAAGATCTACAGAAACAATTCTTTCTAAGAGAGGCATTCTAGAAATGCCAAAAGATAGTTCAGGATTTTTACTTCTTCAACAAATTCGTGATGAGTCTCATAGATTTGCTATTGCAAATAACAGAAAGAAAAAAAACAAGAACTTGAGACAATCTAAATTAGATAACATTAAAGGTCTCGGAATCAAAAAAAAAGCCTTGCTCCTTAAAAGATTTCAATCAATTAAATCAATTCAAGCAGCAAGTTTAGATGAATTATGCTCAGTTGCTGGAATTAGTATTAAAATAGCCGAGAGGATTAAACAGAATTTAACTTTATAATGAAATTATTTATTAACTTTCTTACGTACTCCAGAATTTTAGCTGGACCAATAATATTTTGCTTAATATTTGCAGAAGAGTTTGTTATATGTTTTGCACTATTTATTTTTGCAAGCTTGACTGATTATTTTGACGGGTTTTTAGCGCGCAAGCATAATTTAACCTCTCAATTAGGTGAAATTTTAGACCCTGTTGCCGACAAAATTTTGATAGTTTTCATGTTTATCGGGCTTAGCATCTATTTAGATAGCTTTTTTTTAGGTATTTGTTCTAGTTTTATACTCATGAGAGAATTTTTAATAAGCGCACTTCGTGAGTCTAATGCACGAAATTTTAAGACTAATGCAACAAAAGTGACATTTCTTGCAAAAACTAAAACCTCGGTGCAATTATTTACTATTGCAATATTTCTAACTGGATTAATCTTTGATTATGCGTTAATAATGTTTATGGCAAACTTTTTCATATTCCTTGCAATGCTAATTACAATCTATACCGGCCTTCAATATTTTCTCAATTCATACCAAAACAATAATGATCAAGAGGCTTAGATATTTATGCTAGCCATTATTCATGCGCGCATGTCTTCTAAAAGACTTCCTGGAAAAGTTCTTATGCCTTTAGGAAAAAGAAAAATATTGGAAATTATTCATGATAGAGTTTCATCAGCATCTACCATTAAGCAAATTATTGTAGCAACCTCAACTGAATCAAGCGATGACCCTATTTATGAATTCTGTAATTCCATGAATTATAATTGCCACAGGGGCCCTTTAGAAAACTTACAGTTAAGGATGTTTGAGGCTTTGAATAGTGTTCATAAGGACTGCTTTGTAAGAATCTGTGGAGATAGTCCTCTCATAGATCCATATATTGTCGATTTAGCAGTCAATCTTTTCACTCAAGGTAACTTTGATCTTACAACAAATACACAGACTAGATCTTATCCAAAGGGTCAATCTGTTGAGGTCATCTCAAAAAAAGTTATTGAACCAGGGCGGCATAGCAATTTAAATTCTTGGTCCACCGAACATCTATGTCAAGGAGTTTATGAGAACCCCTCATATTTCTCTATTATAAATTTTTCCTCTGGATATAACTTAGGCGAATTTCAAATGTCAGTGGATACAGAGTTAGATTATCAACGAATATCAAAATTATTCGAGAAATATTCTGAGGTTTCTGATAATTGGTATGAGACATATAAGCTTTTAAGAGAAATTAATTAATATGAATGTTGGAATTATTGGATTGGGAGTTGGTGAAAAACATCTTGAAACTTATTTATCTCATGATGATGTGGACAAAATTACCATCTGTGATTTTGATGAAAAGACACTTCATAAAATTCATTTGAAGTACCCTGATTTATTTATATGCGAAGATTCGTCCAAAGTGCTTACAGATCCATCAATAGATTTAGTTTCAATTTGCTCATATGATCATTTTCACGCGGATCAAATTGTTATGGCACTCCAAAACAAGAAGCATGTTTTTGTGGAGAAGCCAATTTGTTTATCAGAAGAAGAGCTTTCAAGAATTAGAACAGCTTTTTCAAACTCAACTGATTTAAAGCTCTCCTCTAATTTTATTTTAAGAAAGGAGCCCAGATTTATTGAGCTAATGCATAAAATAAGCAGCGGAGAATTAGGAGATATTTATTATGCTGAGGGATCATATGACTATGGAAGGTTCCCCAAGATTCAAAATGGTTGGCGAGGGCAAATTGACAATTATTCTGTAATGCATGGAGGAGGAATTCATTTATTGGATTTATTAATGTGGACATGCAATTTAAAAGTAAAAAATTCTTTTGGCTTGTCATCTAAAATGCAATCTCTTGGGTTGCCCTTTTCTGGCCCAGAATTTTCCACTTCATTGATAGAAATGGATCATGGAGCAATAATAAAACTTACTGCTAATTTTGCCAGCAATACTCCTCACTTCCACCAAATAAAAATATACGGAACCAAGGGAACCTTTGTTCACGATTGCAACAGCGCTAAATATTTCTATGGACAAGAGCCAGATGTAAGACAGGTTAACCTTAAAGGAAAGTTCCCTTCAACTCAAAAAGGAGATTTATTACTAGATTTTATCAACTCAATAATGAACAATACTTTTTTTGATCTAAATGCTGAAAAGGTTTTTGAGGTGATGGCATCATCAGTTACAATTGAAAAAAATCTTAGGATTGTAGATGCTATACCAAAATGATTCATGGCTTGCTGAGCGCCTAGGCAAAAATGTCTTTAATTTAGTAACTGATGATCGAGATACAATCGATGAGGTTGAAGGAGAAAAACCAATTTCTCCAGCACTAATTTATTCAAAAGTTTCTTCTCATCGAACAGCATTAGTCTCAAATATGATCAAAAAGAACTTTCATATTATTGATATTAATGTTTTGTTGCTCACTCCGATCTCTTCATTGGTTAATAAAAAATCAGATATTTTAAATGTTAGACACGCTACTATTGACGACCAAGAAGCATTAACTTCAATCGCTTATGAGGGTTTCACTTTAGATAGATTTCATACCGATCCGCAAATTAGCAATCAACATGCTTCTCAAATCAAAGCTGACTGGGTTATGAATTATATTTTGGGCAAAAGAGGAGACCTTACTTTAGTCATTGAAGATGAAAATAATAATGTTCAGGGCTTTTTATTGTTAATACATAAAGAAAATAGAGACACAATCATTGATCTTATAGCAATGAATCCTGCTTATAGAGGTCAGGGTGCAGGGACAATTATTATTAGTGCAATACATGAGTTTTTACCAAAAACTAGACAGGTATTCGTTGGTACGCAGCTTAGTAACTACGGCTCTATTAATTTTTATTCAAAACTTGGTTTTAAGATAGACTCAACCACTTTTATGCTTCATAGGCATATATAAAGATGTGTGGAATAGCTGGATTTATTGGACATTCCAATGTTGAAGATCATGCTATAGAGTCTTGTTTGGAATCTTTAGGCCATCGCGGTCCAGATGCCAAAGGGTTTATCTCATTCAACGCCAGCAATAAGAACATCACACTTTTACACACAAGGCTGTCAATTCTTGATTTAGATGAACGCTCAAACCAACCTTTTCAATACAAAGATTCAATAATTGTCTTTAATGGAGAAATATATAATTTCATAGAGCTGAGATCGCTGCTGAAACAAAAAGGAATATCTTTTAAGACAACTGGAGATACTGAAGTAGTAGCTGCGGCACTTGAATTTTGGGGAGAAAATGCATATTCCAAGTTTGAGGGAATGTGGTCCATTGCGCATTTTAACAAAAAGAATCAACAGCTAACTTTGTCAAGAGACAGATTTGGAGAAAAACCATTATATATATTCGAAGATACAAGCGGAGTATATTTTGCGTCCGAATTAAATGCATTATCAAAAATTTGCAATAAGAAATTTGAAATAAATATCAACCATCTTAAAAGATATTTAATAAATGGTTATAAGTCTTTGTATAAAACTAAAGACACATTTTTTAGCAAAGTAAATTATTTAGAAAAAGCTTCATTGCTTTCGATAGATTTATTCGGCAGAAAAGAAGAAAAATTATACTGGGATTATAAACAATCATATAGCATTAATTCCGATATGACTTTTGATCAAGCGGTTATTGGGACCAAAGAAAAGCTTATTAATAGCATGATTCTTCGAACACGTTCTGATGTTCCATTAGCATTTTGTATGAGTGGTGGAATAGATTCAAATTCTTTAATAGCAATTGCCAAAAGAGAGCTGAATTATGATGTGCATGGTTTTACTCTTATAAGCAGAGATAAAAGATATGAAGAAGATGAGCTCGTTTCTAGATCAGTAAAAGATTTAGGCATAAAACATACTAAAATTCCCTTAGAGACAGACAATTTTATGAGTAATCTTAAGGATCTTGTTCGTTCTCATGGACAACCAATCTCAACTATCTCATATTATATTCATTGGGCCTTGGTAAAAAATGTAGCTAAAAATGGTTATAAAATTTCTGTAAGTGGAACAGCTGCAGATGAGCTTTTTACAGGATATTATGATCACAATAACTTATATTTTCATGCGCTAAAGAATTCTCCACGCAAACTGAATGAGGCCGTAGAGCATTGGCGCAGAGGAATTGGAAGTTTTGTTAGAAATCCATTTTTACAAGATCCAAACTTATATATCAACAACCCTCAATTTCGTGGACATATATACTTAAACAATGATCAATTCTCTGATTTTTTAAATGAGTCCTGGCAAGAAGATTTTTATGAAAAATCGTTTGATGATTCTTTATTAAGAAATAGAATGTTGAATGAGTTATTTGAAGAGGCTATTCCAATCATTCTACAAGAAGATGACTTAAATGCCATGTCAGTATCGATCGAAAATAGATCTCCTTTCTTAGATACAGAATTATTTTCTCACGCTTACTCAATTCCCTCTCAGCATCTAATTCATGAAAGAAAAACAAAGGCAGTTCTGCGCGAGGCAATGCGAGGCATTGTTCCTGACATAATTCTCAATAATGATAGAAAAGTTGGATTCAATGCTTCTCTTGAAGAATTGATTGATTTTTCTTCTACTGAAACGTTAAGTTTTTTTAGTGAAGACAGTGCCATATACTCAATTGTAAATAAAGAGAAGATACTTGATCTAATCTCACAATCTAACTTTAAAAATAGCTATAGTAAATTTCTTTTTAACTTTATCAATGCAAAGATTTTTATAGACCAATACTCTTGATATACAGATATTCTTTTTACCTGTCCTTTTGTAAGATATAATCAAATCATTTTTAGATACCTTTATGAATTATCCTTTTGCAAAACCTTATTTTTCAGATGAATTAGAGCTGAAAGCAATTAATGAAGTATATGATTCAGGTATATTTGTTCATGGAACAAAGTCTAAAAAATTTGAAGAAAATTTTCGGTCCTTTACTGGTTCAAAGACAGCATCATCAGTTGCAAATTGTACAGTAGGCCTTCATTTAGCTCACCACATACTTTCTTCCTCAAAAAAAGGAAAAGTTATATGTCCAGCTATGACACATGTAGCAACTGCAAATGCGATTGTATTGTCAGGCAATGTTCCCGTTTTTGTTGATTGTGAACTTGAATCAGGAAATATTGATATTCAAAAAATTAAAGAAGTAATTGATGATACATTTGTTGGAATTTCAATAGTTCATTTTAATGGATCTCCCTGCAATATGAATGAGCTAATGGATATAGCATCAACTTATAATTTATATTTAGTAGAGGACTGCGCATTAGCTGTTGGCGCAAAGTATGAGAATACTCACGTAGGTCTTTTTGGTGATTTTGGATGTTTCTCATTTCATCCAGCAAAGCAGCTATGCACCGGGGAGGGTGGAATGATTATTTCCAAAGATGATCACCAAGAAGCCGTAGATTTAATGAAGGCTTTTGGAGTGGATCGATCATTTACTGAGAGATTGAGTCCGGGGCAATATGATGTATCTGAAATAGGTTTTAATTACAGGATGCCTGAGATTCCTGCTGCATTAGGCTTAGAACAAATGAAAAAGGCAGATTCTATACTAGAGCAAAGAGAAAAAAATTATCAAACATATCTGAAAGATGAGGAGCTTGCTTCAAGAGCATTAATGCAACCTAATGGCTCCTCGCGCTACTCATTTATTTTTTTGCTTGATTCTAATCAGGACAGAGCCTCTCTTCAAAATCATTTAAGTAGTAACGGGATCGGTTCAAGCGTATATTATCCTAGTCCGGTTCCAAATTTTCTCAAATATAGAGAAATGAGCTTTGAACAAACTGATATTAGAAATGCTTTAAAGATTTCTACTCACTCCATAGCGATGCCAGTTGGACCTCATCTCACAACAAATGATATTGACCAAATAACAAAAGTAATATCAAATTTTATAAAGACATCATGAGTAAGAAAGTAATCCTTTTAGGCGGAGCAGGTTTTATTGGTCATCATTTGGCATTGTCATATGTTGCCAAAGGGTTTGATGTGGTGATATGCGATAGTTTTCAGGTTAATAATTTAGTGACCATGCTTGATTCAGAGCATAACGTTCATGAACCAAAGCTATACAGAGAGATCCTGGATGAACGTTTAAGTTTGTTAAGCAAAGCAGCTGTAAAATTAAAAGTTACTGATCTAAGAAGCAAACATGAGATAAAAGAAATATTTGATCAAGAAGAACCAGATATAGTTGTTTTATTGGCTGCAGTTGCGCACGCCTCTAGAAGTGATAAAGATCCTGATTTAGCTTTTGATAATGGAATAATTCCACTTCAAAATACTCTTGAGGCAATTAGAGAGAGAGCAAAGATTAGGTTCGTATATATGTCCACAAGCACAATATATGGACATTTTAAAAAAGACATTGTTGATGAGTCAGATTCTGTCAATCCATTTGGAGTCTATGCAACGTATAAATTTATTGGCGAAAAAATGGTTATGTGCTATGGCGAAAAATTTAATTTAGATTATTCAATCATCAGACCCTCTGCTCTTTACGGAGAGAGATGTATAAGCAGAAGAGTTTCTCAAATATTCATAGAAAGCGCTATAGCCAATAGAGAATTGATAGTCTCAGCTGATGAGGATGAGAAATTAGATTTTACATATATTCAAGATCTTGTAGATGCAATTGTGGCTGTTTCAGACTCTCCTAAAGGATCTCAAGAAACTTTCAATATTACTTTCGGCAATGCAAGACCTATATATATGTTGACTGAAATCTTGAAGGATTACTTCCCTAAATTACAGATCACCAAAACTAAGAGAAATGAATTTTTACCAAAAAGGGGCACACTGAGTAACAAAAAATTAATCGACTTAATTGGTTACAAACCGCAATTTGAACTTGAGATTGGCTATAGGAAATATATTGAATGGTATATTGATTTTGTAAAGTCCAAGGATATTTATTTATCTAAAATTCCTCAGGCTAACGAATAAAAGAATGTTGCTTGATAATTTAATTAAGACAGATCAACCCTTTGTCATTGCTGAAATTGGTAACAATCATGAAGGGTCATTAGATTTGGCTATCGAGCTTGTAGATCTTGCCGTTAAATCAAAGGCAGATGCAGTGAAGTTTCAAACTTTTATACCTGAATTATTTCAGTTTCCTGGAGATTTGGAGAGATTTCAAAAGTTATCTGGATTTTGTCTGACTTTTAAAGAATTTGAAGAGATTTCTTCTTATTGCAAAACACTAAATATCCCATTTATTTCAACTCCATTAGACTTTGAAAGCCTTAATTTTTTGTCCACAATATCCTCAGCTATCAAAATTTCTTCAGGAGATAACAATTGGGTAGATTTTATTGAAACAGCTAGCAAACTTGAGCTTCCATTGTTGCTTTCTACAGGTATTTCTTCAAATAAAATAATAAAAAAATCTCTTTTAAGCGCATATAAATACAAAGATCCTAATGAAATATGTTTAATGCATTGTGTAAGCTCATATCCAGTTCCTGAGGATCATGCAAATATTGCACAACTTAACAACCTTGCTCAAATTCATAATGGCCCAATCGGCTATAGTGATCATACTTTAGGCTTTTCTTCGGCTATTTTGTCTGTTGGAATGGGCGCAAGAATTATTGAGAAGCATTTCACAAAAGATAATAATTTTTCAGATTTTCGGGACCATAAACTTGCACTTAATCCAGAGGACTTTTCAAGTTTTGTTGAATCTTTGAAGGCATCATCTAAAAATTTGTCAGATTCTGAGTATAGTGAAATTGAGCTTCCTCTTATTGAGTTTGTAAGAAGAAGTCCAATGGCAATAGCTAACATCTCTAAAGGTCAGAGAATAACAGAGGAAGATATAGCTTGGGTCAGGCCGCTTCAATCTGATTTGGAATATAATTTCCTTAAAGAAACACCAAAATATTCTGATAGAGATATTCAAAAAAATGAAATATTAACTTCAAAGGATATAAAATGAACCAATATTTTTTTAAGAAAGAATCTTTAATAACATGGAAGTAAAATATATATATTCTGCTTGTATTCAGGTCAAAACAAGTGACTTAACAATTCTAACTGACCCATGGTTTACAGATGGAGCATATGATGGATCTTGGTTTCAATTTCCAAAAATTGATCCTTTTAAATATATAGATGAACCTGATTACATATACATCTCTCATATTCACCCTGATCATTATGATGCTATATTTTTAAATCAGCTGTTTGAGCAGTTTGGTAAAAAACCTATATTGATACCAGATCTTAAAAATAATTATCTTTTATTTAAAGGGAAGTTTGATGGTTTAGAAATGACTCCAGCTAGAGAACTGAATATTAATAATACTTCAATGTATATTGAAGAAAATGATACCGGGAGTGTATCCGATATTGATTCAGCACTAATTATTCATGATCATCTTACTCAAAAAACATTGCTTAATTTAAATGATTGTATATTTAACCAAAAGCATACAGACAAGCTTAATAATGTTCTTAGTAATTTAGACACATCCCTCGATTTGCTGGCACTAGGATATACAGGGGCTGGCCCTTTCCCTCAAACCTACTATGATCACAAAAATAATGTTCGAGAACTTGAAGATAAAGCAAGCCAAAAGAAAGAAGAATTTTTTACGAGATATAGGAATTACATAAAACATTTTCCCGCAACATACAATCTACCTTTTGCTGGAGAATATATTCTTGGAGGCCGTTTATCGCATCTCAATCACTTCAGAGGGGTGTCTGATGCGTTTGAGGTTAAAGATTTTGATTCAAAGGCATTAGTTTTAAAAAATGGCGGCTCAGTCAATCTGGAGTCCAATTCCATTAAGAATGAAAGAACAGGAATGTATTCCAATGAAGAAATGAATAAGAGGATAGATTATATTTCACAAAAAAAACTTGATTATGAAACAGAGATTGAATTACCGTTTAATAAAATAAATTTTATGAGATTAATTAAAAAATCAGCTTTGTCTGCATTAAAAAAATCTGAAATTGATTTTGGCTATCATTTTATTATGACTCCAACATATGAAAATAAAATTATGGGAAAGTTTTTGATTAATTGTGAAGATGGAGATGTTAAACAAGTCCCCTTTGATTTTAATCCAGAAGAAAGTAACTTAGAGGTATATTCTGAAATATTAATTGACTATAGATATCTCTTTGGGCTTTTAACCACTGTATATCATTGGAATAATGCTGAAGTAGGCTCACACTTTATGACCTATAGGCATCCTATTGAAAATTATAATGTGAAAGTTCAAAGCTTCCTTAATTTTTTCACAGCAGCTTAACCTTGAACTTTAAAAGAGAATTAATCTGATCAAAATACTCTCATGAAATATTGTAATACTTGCATACTCCCATCATCCAGACCAAATATATATTTTGATGATAATGGCTCATGCTGTGCCAGCAAGTCTGAAAAAAAAATTCAAATTAATTGGGAACAAAGAGAAGCAGCTCTTCAAAAACTTGCCGCAGAAATTAAGGCAATGAATGCTCCATATGATTGTGTTATTCCAGTAAGCGGAGGAAAGGATTCTACATGGCAAGTTATTAAAGTTATGGAATTAGGCCTTAAACCTTTGTGCGTAACTTGGAAGACAACCTCAAGAACAGAGCTGGGAGCTAAAAATCTTTCTAATTTAATTTCTCTTGGTGTCGATCATATAGACTTTACTATTAATCCAATTGTAGAAAGAAAACTTTCAAAAATCTCTTTCTACAAAACTGGTATTCCAGCTTTACCAATGCACTTAGCACTTTTTGCAATTCCAACAAGAGTTGCAATCAATTTTAAAATTCCAATAATTATTTGGGGAGAGAATGGAGCCTTTGAATTTGGAGGAACTGAAGAGGATGGCGCTTCACAGTTTTTAACTAGAGATTGGTTGCTAAGGTATGGAGTTTCAAGTGGAACTTTTGCTGATGATTGGATTTCAGATGAACTATCTGCATCAGATTTACAACCATATTTATTTCCAAGTGATGACGAGCTTCATGATTCTGGAACACGAGCAATTTTTCTTGGTCAATTTTTAAAATGGGATCCAAGGCTTACATTTAAAATTGCTAAGGAACATGGCTTTACTGCTGCTCCGAAACCACTCTTGGGATCCTATGAGTTTGCCGACATTGATGAGGCATTTATTATGCCTGTTCATCATTGGATTAAGTGGCATAAATTTGGGTTTACAAGAACTTGGGATAACCTTTCTATCGATATAAGGTTAAACAAAATTACTCGAGATCAAGCAATAAATAAAATTAAAGAAATTGGATTCGAAGAGCCTACAGAGGCAATTAAACAATATTGTGAATATTTAGGAATAACTCTTGATGATTTCCATGAAGTTTGCAATTCATTTAGAGACTCAAATATTTGGAGCAAAAATAACGAAGGTTTTTATTGTATAAAAGATTTTTTAATTGAAGATTGGGTATGGAATGAAGCATAACTTTAAAGACAAGCCGCGTAAATTCGTTGTTGGTGTTGATCAAGATATAGAGCTGTCTGATTTTGGAGAGGTTTTTTTAGATCCCGATGAACAAATTACATTTAATGATGCTCATGGAAATGAGTATGATGTTTGCAAAAAAGATTGGGGATATTATGCAACTCCATCATTGAATGGAAGATTGCAGTCGTTCAATTTTTTTTCAGCATTGGTAATGAATAAATCAACTCAAAAAAAATATATCATGCTTGTTCACCATGATAAATTAGATCTTTTTAACAAATATATAGCAAATGAAGACCAAGAAATAATTTTTTGGTTTCATAAAGATTAGTTACTATTATTAATATATCTAAAAACTTATGAAATTTGATGCTGTCATTATTGGTGGCGGAGTTATTGGAATATCAATAGCTTTAGAATTGCAAAAAAGAGGATTAGAGACAGTTCTTATAGAAAAAAATCATTTACTTGGAGACGAGGTATCTTCAAGAAATTCTGGAGTTATTCATTCTGGGATCTACTATCCGAATAACTCTCTTAAGGCTCAGCTAACTTTTAAAGGCAATCAATTGTTATATCAATATGCAAAAGATAAACAAGTACCTTACAAGAAGATGAGTAAAATTATCTTTGGTTTTGATGGAGATCAAGGTAGATTAAACAAGCTTTTTGAAAACGGAGTAAGAAATGGTGTAAAAGGACTTTCATTAGTTGATGGAGATCAAATAAATACACTTGAATCGAATTTAGATAATACAATTACTTGTGGCATTCTCTCAAAGAACACAGGAATAATCGATGTGCCGTCTTTTATTCAAGCTCTGGCAGATGACTATGAAAAAAATGGCGGATTAATTTCTAAAAACTCAGTGATGATTGGTCATAAAAATTCCAAAGATTTACACACAACAACAATTATGACAGGCAATGAAATCTTTGAAATTAACTCTCATTTATTAATTCTTGCTGGTGGATTGAATTCTTACAACATCGGTAAATTAATTCCAGGAATAAAAAATTGCAAACAATTCAGAAAGCTTAATTTCACAAAAGGCCATTATTATAAAATCTTTGGTGATAAACCATTTAATCATTTAATTTATCCTTTACCCAATACCTTTGGCTTAGGAATTCACTACACTTTGGATATATCTGGAGCTGTAAAATTTGGTCCAGATAATGAATTTATAGATGATCTAGATTATTCCTTCACTAATGGCGCTAGAGAAAAGTTTGTAAACTCCATCAGAAAATATTGGCCATCCATTGAAAATTATGAACTGCATGAAGACTATGTAGGTATACGTCCAAAAATTCAAGAAAAAGGCTCAAAATTTTCAGATTTTTCAATTTTAACCAAAAAAGATCATGGCATAGAAAACATGTTATTTTTACAAGGCATAGAAAGTCCAGGATTAACATGTTCATTAAGCCTTTCAGAATATATTGCAAAACAATTAAATTTATAATTGTTTATAGTTCCGTTATACTTTCGCAAGTTGGCTGGATGGCAGAGTGGTTATGCAGCGGCCTGCAAAGCCGTTTACGCCGGTTCGATTCCGGCTTCAGCCTCCATTTAGAAGTAGAAGATATTTAAATGCTTTTAAATTAGATCATAAATGGTTTTTTGATTTATAATTACACCTAAAATTTTTTACCATATGATGAACAACCAAATAGAACCTATAGAAAGTGAAGATGCAGTCGGTATCGATCTTCATGAATTGATTAGACTTTTCAGAAGTAATATAAAGATTATTTTTCTAATCACCTCTATATTTGCTGCTGTTTCAGTTGCAGTTTCGTTAAGTCTTCCTAATATATATTCTTCCAGAGCTATCCTAACAATAACTGATAAAGAAATTGGTGGTGGAAGTTCTTCTGGCCCTGGAGCAGGGTTGGGAGGAATTGCTGCAATGGCTGGTATTCAAATAGCTTCTTCATCAAATGATCTTGGTTTTACTGTCATTGAAACAATTAAGTCTTATGATTTTCTTGACCACTTAATCACCAAAAATGGTGTCTTGCAGAATTTGTACGCTGCTATAGATTATGATGCTGTCACAGATCAGATAATTTATGATGATAATATCTATGATTCAAACACAGAAAAGTGGGTTATTGAAAAACCTTCTAATGTTCAAGCCTATGGAAAATACATTGGCTCTATAGCAGTTTCTAAAAATAAAACTAATGGTTTTATCTATCTTAATTTTAGTCACTTTTCACCAAGATTTACCAAAGATTTTACAAATTTGATCGTTAGAGAGGTTAATGAGGTCATTCGCTTAAGAGATTTAGAAGAATCTAACAAGTCTATGAAGTTTTTGAAGTCCAAGCTTGGCGATACATCTGAAACTGAGATCCGATTTACAATCAATGAGCTTATCAAGACTGAAATAAAAACTCAGACATTTGCAAACATAAAAGAAAATTATGCAATTGAACCAGTTGATTCAGCTTTTTTACCAAATCAAAAATCATCTCCAGCAAGAGCCCTCATTTGTATTTTTGGCACTCTTATTGGCTTTATTCTCTCTTATGTCTTTTTTGTTGTAAGATTTTTTATTTCCCCAAAGTAATTGTTCTTAACTTTATTATTTTAAACCATGTCTAAGATATTAGTTACCGGTTGCGCAGGTTTCATTGGAATGCATACTTGCAAACGCCTACTAGACGATCTGCATGAAATTATTGGCATAGATAACTTAAACAATTATTACTCCATTGAACTAAAAAAAGATAGATTAAATAACCTGTCTTCATACAAAAATTTTACTTTTTTTGAAAGTGATATTTCAGATTTTGCATCTCTAGAAAAAATTTTTATAAATGAGAATATATCAATGGTGATTAATCTTGCTGCGCAAGCAGGCGTTAGATATTCAATTGAAAATCCAAATGCATATATTAGCTCCAATGTTCAGGGCTTTATGAACATACTGGAAGCTTGCAGAAATCACTCAATAAAACATTTAGTGTATGCAAGTAGCTCGAGTGTGTATGGTGGCAATACAAATCTACCTTTTTCAGAGGATCAAAATGTTGATCATCCTGTAAGCATCTACGCTGCAACAAAAAAATCTAATGAGCTTATGGCACATTCATATAGCCATTTATTTAATCTACCCACTACTGGTTTACGGTTTTTTACTGTATACGGTCCATGGGGAAGGCCCGATATGGCTCTTTTCCTTTTCACAAAAGCTATTATTGAAAATAAAACAATAGATGTTTTTAATAATGGAAATATGGTGAGAGATTTCACCTATATTGATGATATCGTGAATGGCATTGTAAGAGTATTATTTAAACCTGCTGAATCTTCGAGCAATCATGACTCTAAGCATCCAAATCCTTCTATAAGCTCAAGCCCATATAGAATTTTTAATATAGGTAATAATTCGCCTGTTCAGCTCTTAGACTATATTTCAGCTATTGAAAATGTTGTTGGCATTGAGAGTAACAAAAATTATTTGCCAATTCAGCCTGGAGATGTTGCAGAAACGAGTGCTTCAACTGATAAATTAAATCAGTGGGTTAATTTTCATCCTGAAACCAGCATCGAATTTGGAATAGAAAAATTTGTAAATTGGTATCGAGATTATTTTAAATGCTAAAGAGTAAAGAGAAAGTCATTGGTATAGTAGGTTTGGGCTATGTTGGACTACCGCTTGCAGTAGAATTTGGTAAAAAAAGAAGTGTTATTGGTTTTGACATAAATATTAATAGAATTAATGAACTCCACAAGAGTATTGATCGAACCCTTGAAGTTTCAACAAAAGAGCTAAAAGAGTCAAAAAATTTAACTTTTTCCAATAACACTGATGATCTCAAGAAATGTGAAATTTATATAGTTACTGTGCCCACTCCTATCGATTCTGGTTGCAAGCCAGATCTTGATCCTTTGATCAAAGCCAGCGAAATGCTTGGATCTCTTCTAAAGCAAGGCGATGTCATTATCTATGAATCTACTGTATTTCCTGGGGCTACTGAGGAAATATGTGTTAAGTATCTTGAAAAAAAATCTAACCTTAAATTCAATGTTGATTTTTTTGTAGGATATAGCCCCGAAAGGATTAATCCTGGAGATAAAACTCATAGATTGCCCTTGATAAAAAAAATTACTTCTGGTTCCACGCCTGCTATTGCAGCTGAGGTTGATGCTTTATATGGTGATATTATTCAGGCAGGTACTTACATGGCTGAGAGTATTAAAGTGGCTGAAGCTGCAAAAGTTATTGAGAATACACAGAGAGACTTAAATATTGCGTTGATAAATGAGCTAGCTTTTATCTTTGATAAGATGGAGATAGATACTCAACAAGTTTTGAATGCAGCAGGAACAAAATGGAATTTTCTAAATTTTCAACCAGGTCTTGTTGGAGGCCATTGTATTGGAGTTGACCCATATTATCTAACCTTCAAAGCGGAGTCTCTTGGATATACTCCTGAAATCATTTTAGCCGGCCGAAGAATCAACAATAGTGTAGGTGAATTTGTTATTCAAAAATTACTTAAAGAAATGATTGCGAAAAAGATTTCAATATCCAAAGCAAGAGTATTAATTTTAGGGCTAACTTTTAAAGAGAATTGTCCAGATTTAAGAAATACCAAGGTAATTGATCTTATTAATGAGCTAAAGAATGTGCATATCTCACCAGAAGTTTATGACCCGTGGGTAGAAAAAGAAGTAGCCATGAATGAATTGAATATTGATGTAAAGGACTCTCTGAATGACTCTAAATATGACGCAGTAATTTTTGCAGTAGGGCATGATCAATTTAAATCAATGACCAAAGATGATATTTTTACACTAGTGCACTCAAATCACGTTATTTTTGATATTAAATCGATTTTTCCTAGGTCATTTGGAGCTTTGAGGCTCTGATGTTTTCTCAACTAAAAGAGTTGTTTAAGCTTTTAAATGAAGCCCAAAGAAACAAATTAATAAGACTTCAATTCTTGGTAATTTTAATGTCAATTCTTGAGGTTATTAGTGTTTTAGCAATAGGACCATTTATGAGCTTGATAGGTGATCAAAGTCAACTTTCTGATTTAGAAAGTGTATATGGGCAAGCTTTTGCTTTATCTGGCTTTAGTTCTGTGAATCATTTTATTATTTTATCTGGGGCTCTTTCATTAACTATCCTCATTATTTCAGCCTTAGTATCTACATTTACTATTTGGCGTTTATATATGTATGGGTCCAGGGTAGGGGCAGATTTATCAAATAGACTATTCACATTGTATCTTCATAAACCATGGCTATATCACTCAGTTAGTAACTCTAGCGAGTTAACTAATAAAATTGCTCAAGAATGTCAAAGAATCACCAATGGAATTATAGGCCCAGTGATGCAAATGAATGCAAAGCTTGTTTTAGTAATCTTTATGTCTACTGCTATTTTTATTTATAACTTTACTGTTACTTTGATTGGTCTAATAATATTTGTCGTGGCTTACTTTTTTTTATTTAAAATTGCCAGATTGCAACTTGATAAAAATGGACTATCAATAACTAATGAGCAGGCCAAGCGTTTTAAGTTAATGGGCGAGGGTTTCGGCGGCATTAAAGATACTCTTTTGCTAGGTCGACAATCTATATTTATTAAAAGGTTTGCTTCTGCAAGTAACAGGTTTGCAAGGAGCCAAGGAAATACCCAGGTTTTGGCACAGGTCCCAAGGTATATGCTGGAATTACTTGCTTATGGCTCAATAATAAGCTTAATTTTATATTTATTAATTACTGCAAATAGCAATTTAGCTCAGATACTTCCAATTCTTTCAATATATGCATTGGCAGGCTTCAAGCTATTGCCTTCTTTGCAGCATTTATATTCAAGCCTTTCACAAATTCGAGGCAACCTTTCTAGCTTTATCAACCTTAAATTAGATTTAGAGGAATCAAAAGAACTTAGCTTCAATCATTCCGCTGATTTTAAAATTTTATCTCCTACTAATAAGATGAAGTTTAAAAAAGATCTTGAGCTAGAATCAATCTCATTTTCTTATCCAGGAATTGCTAGCCAAGCAATTGAGAGGGTAAATATAACAGTACCTAAAAACCATATCATTGGGATCATTGGTCAATCCGGGTCCGGTAAATCAACTCTAGTTGACCTGATGCTTGGATTGATTGAACCTGATGCTGGAAAGATAAAAGTGGATGGCATTGATATTTATGAAAATATAAGGTCATGGCAAAATTTACTAGGGTATGTTCCTCAAAATATATTTCTTGCAGACGCCTCAATTAGAGAAAATATTGCTTTTGGCCTCCCTGATGAATTAATCAATAATAAAAAAATCCAAGATGCTGTTCATCTTTCGATGTTGGATGAATTTATTAATAGCCTTCCCGATGGGATCAATACAATAGTTGGGGAGAGGGGTGTTCAACTTTCTGGAGGTCAATGTCAAAGAATAGGCATTGCTAGAGCATTATATGAAAACTCTGAAGTTCTCTTAATGGATGAAGCAACAAGTTCTCTAGATGGTATTACTGAACAATTTATCATGGAATCAATAAAAAGACTCCATGGAAAAAAAACAATTATCTTAGTAGCACATAGATTAGCAACAGTTCGTAATTGCGATACGATCTTTTTACTCCAGGATGGGAAATTGATTGATCAAGGCTCATATGAAGATTTATTAGAATCAAATGATTTCTTTAAAAAGCTTTCACAAAATGCTTAGTTCCTCTCTATTAGATATCAAATTCGTATGAAAAAGAAAGTGCTTTATTTACCCATAGAAGTAAAAAATAGAGAATTATTCTCCAAATTACTTTTAGCATTTGCAGCGACCACTAGAGGGTATAAAGTCATCATTGGCCATAGAATAAGCTTGATTGAAAAAATACCTTTTTTAGAAAGGGGTATTTTCTTTAACATGCACGCACTATTTCATGATTATGATCATCTCAATAAACTAAAAAATCATGGCTTTGCAATTACTGCTTTGGATGAAGAAGGGCCTTTTATCTATGATGTTAAGAATCATGAGAGATATAGAGTATCAGAAAAAACTTTGTCAATTACTGATCATTTTTTTTGTTGGGGAAAAAGAGAGCATAAAATCATTTCAGATAAACTTCCACACCTTAAATCAAAACTTTCTTTATCAGGCAACCCAAGATTTGATTTATTAAGAAAAGAATTAAGAAATTTTACTGATAAAGAGGCAAATAAAATAAAGGGTAAATTTGGAGATTTTATTTTAATTAATACAAATTTCGGAAGATTTAATAATTTTGTAGGATTAGAAGATTATCTAGAAATACTCAAAAATGATGGCAGGCTTGATGACCCTGCTGATAAAGAATTTTACATGGATGAAGTTCTTTACCAAAAAGAGATAATGCCTAAATTTCAAGAAATGGCAAAAAAATTGTCTGATATGTTTCCTGAAAAAAATATTGTAATTAGAGTTCATCCATCTGAAAATATTAATATTTGGAATGAGAGTTTAGACAATTATTCAAATATTTTTATTGTCAGAGAGGGGAATGTGCTTAATTGGATTGCTGCTTGTGGTGAGCTTATACATAATAATTGTACAACAGCAATTGAATCATATGTGATGGGTAAAATTTCCTTCTCATACAGGCCTATTTATTGGCCAGGTCATGAAGACCTCTTGCCAAATCAATTAAGCATTGAATCAGGCGTGATAAATGAACTTGTTAATCAAATTAAAAATTCTAATAACTTAACCGCTGAACTCAACAATAAGAAAAAATTTTTAAATGAGTGTGTGGAGAGTCTCGATCAAAGTTTTTCGTTTGAAAAGATACTAAATAAATTAGACACTTTTGATATTGAGCATAAATGGTCGGATGTATTATTTAAAAGTGCATTTTTAAGACAAGTTAATGAAAAACTATATGATTTTAGAAAGTTTCTTAGAATACTGCTAAAAGGTCATTTTAGGTTAGATTATGAGGATAATAAATTTCCAGGAATATCTAGTGATGAAATTGCAGAATTTTTTGAGGCCTTAAATCAAGATAATAGGTTCTCTAGCATTTCCATTAGACGATTTGGTAAAAATTGTTTTGAAATAAAATCAAATAATTAACAGAATTCTTCGAAAATTTTTACCAGGCAATCTATTATTTATAAATATGAAGAAAACATTATATTTTTCCAGGAACGGTTTGATGGAACCACTCGGAGAGTCACAAGTTTTACCATATTTAAGAAACCTCTCCAAAGAGTTTAAAATAACGTTAGTAACATTTGAGAAAAAAATTGATTTAGATAATTCCTCAAAATTAAATCAAGCCAAAAGATTCTGTTCAAGTAATAATATTGATTGGATCATTCTGAGATTTTCATATAGACCTAAGATCATTAGACCAATTATTGATATTGTACAAATGATTAGGATTGGATTGATCCAGGTCAAAAAAGGCGTAGTACTTATTCATTGCAGGAGTTATATTCCATCATTCGCTGGATTAGCAATATATTGCATTTCAAATACTCCATTTATATTTGATATGCGCGCATTATGGCCGGAAGAGCTTGTTTCATCTCATCGAATATCAAAAAATTCTTTTATATACAAGACCCTTATTTACCTAGAAAAATTGCTTCTAAAATATTCAGCTGCAACCATTTCACTTACTGATGCTGCAGCAAAATATTTAATCAATCATAATCCAAATATTGCTTTAAGCTCAAAAATGTTTGTTATACCTACATGCGTAGATTTAGACAAATTTAAACCTGAGATCTCACAAATTTATGAGAGTAAGTTAAAAAAAGTAAGCTGCATAGGAACTGTCTTAAGCGGCTGGTTTAAGTTAGAAATGCTAGTAGAGTGCTTTGTTTTAATTTCTAAAAAATTTCCCAATACTGTATTTGAAATAGTTACCAAAGATGATCCACAAGTAATCGAGACATACTTTTCTGAATATGATTTTGATTATTCAAAACTTAAAATCTTAAGTACTGACCCTGAAGATATGCCTTTAAAAATTCGAGATCATTCTATTTCTGTTATGTTTTTTAATCCCGGGATTGGAAAGTTGGGCAGCAGTCCAACTCGGCTTGGTGAGATATTGGCTTGTGGAAAACCAGTAATTGCCAATGAAGGTGTTGGAGATGTTGCAAAAATTCTCAAAGAAAATAATGTGGGAATATTGATAGATAATGAAAATAGCCTTGCAATAAGTGATTCCATTAATTCAATATCAAAACTTTTGGAAGATGATACTTTATCTCTAAGATGCAGGAAAGTTGCAGAAGATATATTTTCCCTATCTGATGGTAGCAAGAAATTTAAGGATATTTATGAAGGTATTCTTTCTTCGTAAATTACTTAAATATATAATAATAGCCTCTAATTAATCTGGTATTAGATATCAATAATAAGCATCAAGTAATAATATATACAAAGTACTCAAGGATTGGAGCCAGTTCAAGAATGAGAGTACTGCAGTACGTTCCCGAACTTCAAAAGCATGGTTATGACGTTGAAGTTTTGCCTTTATTCGATGATCAGTATTTAAATGATAAATATCAGAATTTAAGAGTGTCTATTTTTAAAATTGCCAAATGTTACCTTCAAAGAATATATAACTTAAGAAAAATTAAAAAAAGAAAAATAATTATGATTGAGAAAGAGCTCTTTCCATATTTGCCTGCAACAGTTGAGAGATTTTTAAAGTTGTTTGGGTTTAAGTATATTGTAGATTATGATGATGCAATTTTTCACAATTACGATGATTCAAAAAATCCTTTTTTTAGGATTTTTTTTAGAAATAAAATTGATGTGGTAATGAAAAATGCTAGTGTAGTTATTTGTGGTAATTCTTATTTGAGGGTTAGAGCGATTAAAGCAGGATCAAATAATACAGTTTTGATTCCAACAGTTGTTGATATATTAAGATACCCAAAGAAAGATAATTTTTTTAATTTTAATAATATTACTATTGGCTGGATAGGATCTCCCTCTACTCAAAAATATATTGAAAAATTAAGCGCTCCGATCTCCAAATTTTTAAAAAATAATAATGGCTCATTATTAGTTATTGGAGCTCATGAATCCATAAAAACATTTTTCCCTGAAATTAATATAATTGTTAAACCTTGGTCTGAAGAACTAGAGGTACAATACATCATGCAAATGGATATCGGCATCATGCCCCTTATAGATTCTAATTGGGAGCAAGGAAAATGCGGGTACAAGTTAATTCAATACATGGCGTGTGGCATTCCTGTGATAGCCTCTCCTGTAGGAGTTAATAAAAAAATCGTAACTGATTCATCCTCGGGTATTTTAGCTAATAAATTGGATGAATGGGACAGCTGTTTTGAAGACATTATCTCTTCAAACAAGAGATTTAAAAATTTTTCCAAGTCAGGACGTCAGGCAGTGAATAATTACTATGAGCTGAAAGTACAAACAAAAGCCTTAGTTAAAGCATTTCAAAGTTCAATATAATTATGTGTGGGATATCTGGCTTTTATTCACCATCATTGGAGAGTTCTGCTCTCAACCACATATCAAGTTTGATGGTCAATGCTTTGACTCATCGTGGACCTGATGACAAAGGTACTTGGATTGATGAGCGTGGTTTGGCTATTGGGCACACTAGACTTTCGATTATCGATCTTTCCAGTAATGGTAGTCAGCCAATGATTTCGGCTGATGGGAGATTTGTGGTTTCATATAACGGAGAAATTTACAATCATCTTCATTTAAGAGAAAGACTTAACAAAGATTCGGCAAATATCCAATGGCGTGGTTCTTCAGATACTGAAACATTGTCTAATTGCATAATGTTTTATGGCTTTTCAGAGACTCTCAAGCTGCTTCAAGGAATGTTTGCAATTGCTGCATGGGATCAGAAACTTCAACGCTTGTATCTTGCTATTGATAGGTTTGGTGAAAAACCAATTTATTTTGGATTTCAGAAAAATTCTTTTGCTTTCGCTTCGGATTTAAATGCAATTAAGCAACATCCTGATTTTTCACAACTCTCGATAGACAGAGATAGCCTTGGATTATTTTTTAAATATAACTGTATTCCAAGTCCATTTTCTATCTATAAAGGTATTAAAAAATTAAGAGGCGGAGAGTTTCTATGTGCTGATTTAAAAAAAGATTCTTCTCCAAATATCCAAATATCATCTTATTGGTCAACAAATAAAGAAGTGGAGCACGGCATAAATAATCAATTTGACTTAGATCAATCAGAAATAGAAAGCCTTGTTCATAAAGAACTTTCAAGAGTAATAAGCGATCAAATGATTGGAGATGTTCCAGTAGGCGTATTCTTAAGCGGCGGCATTGATAGCAGTTTAATTGCATGTTTAATGCAAGATCAGTCTATGCAGCCCATTAGATCATTTTCAATTGGCTTTGAAGATAAGGGTTTTAATGAATCTGAAGATGCTAAGTTTGTTGCAGATACAATTGGCTCCATGCATACAAACTTAATTTTATCTAATAATGATATTATCAAGACATTAGAAGAGATACCCATGATGTATTCAGAGCCATTCAGTGACAGCTCTCAAATACCAACATACCTAGTAAGTAAATTGGCAACTTCAGATGTCAAAGTTGCATTAACAGGTGATGGGGCTGATGAAATTTTTGGAGGTTATAATCGTTATCATTCAGGATACAATACATGGTCTAAGCTCAATAGCCTTCATCCAATCCTTAGAAATTTATTGATGATTTCAATGCAATCTGTCTCTCCAAGAAGTATTGATAGAATAGTTTCAGGACTTAACAATGTTCTTCCCAATATGTTTGATATAAGGCTGCCAGGCTATAAAGTTGAAAAATTAGCAGATTCCTTAAAATTTAAAACTAATGTAGAGTATTATTTATCATTACTTACGCATTGGTCTGATGCACATCAAATCGTATTAGGCAATCATTACGCGGAATCAATTTTTTCTGATGAGAATTCATGGCCAGACACAGACAACTTTCAACATAAAATGATGGCTGTTGATTCCCAATCATATATGGCTGATGATATTTTGGTTAAAATTGATAGAGCTGCAATGTGGAATAGTCTAGAGACTAGAGCTCCGTATCTTGATCATAAGTTATTTCAAATTGCATGGAGAATCCCCTTCCATCAAAAAGTTGACCTTCAAACCAAGCAGCCTTTAAGAAATATTCTAAAAAAATATTTACCTGAATCTCACCTAAAAAAACCAAAGATGGGGTTTGGAATACCCATAGATGAACTTTTAAGGAAAGACCTTGCAACATGGGCCATGGATTTACTTGATCCTCAATTGATTAAAGATGAAGGATATTTAAATCATCAATTGATTTCAGATATTTGGTCAAAACATCTTAGAAGCGAAGGTAATTTTGGTTATCTTTTGTGGGATATTTTGATGTTTCAGACATGGTATAGGAACCAAAAGGCATAGTTATGGCTTTTCTAGTGGAGGATGCAGGCGGGGCATATAACTACATTTCCTACTTTTTCCTTTTTTTATTTGGCTTTGGAGTGGTTGGATATTTTGCAAATATTTTTAAACTAAATTTAATTAGATCATTTGTAATTTATATTTGGCATACTTTTTTCGCTATTTTCTATGGATGGTACACAATAAATTTTGGTGGAGATGCAGTTCAGTATTATTTAGATGCATACTATGGAGAGTATAATGATGTTCCACTTGGCATCGGAACTGTGGGAGTCACATACCTTGTAGGGTTTTTGCATGTTTATTTAAATTTAAACTTTTTTGCAGTTTGCTTAGTTTTCAACCTTTTTGGCACGATAGGCCTTCTTGGCTTCGATGGATGTTTAAAAAAATTAGCACAAAACAAAACACCTTTTTTCAAACTTTTATTGTCATTAATAATATTTCTACCATCTATCAGTTTTTGGTCTGCAGGCATAGGCAAAGATTCAATATCATTTATGGCAATCGGTTTATGTTTGTATGCCTCAATGAATGTAAGTAAACATTTTTCAATGTTGGTATGGTCAATATTGATTATGTTATTTGTAAGACCTCATATAGCTGCAATCATATTTTTTAGTTTTGCTGTGGCTTATCTTTTTTCAAACAAAGTTTCAAGCAAAGCAAGAGCGATTGGCCTTTCAGCAATGGCCTTAACCTCTTTAATACTTGCACCATTTGTATATAACTATATTGGTTTTGAAGCCTTTGATCTCGAGACTATGCAAGAGTATGTTGAGGTTAGACAGGGCTACAATGCCAATGACGCTACTGGTGTTAACCTGTCAGATATGAATTTTGCTCAGCAATTAACTAGTTATTTATTTAGACCTAGTTTATTTGAAGCATTAAGTATGGGCATATTTGGTTTAGTTGCGGCATTTGACAATACATTGCTGATATTCTTTTTTATTGTTGGGGGCTTTAATCTTTTGTTTAGGCCAAGACTAAGGAAACTTAACTATTCAAAAAATTTATTTAGCTCTTCTTTCTTAATTACTCATTCATTGGTTACATGGACAATTTTAGCCATCACCACAGCAAATGTTGGTATTGCTTTAAGGCAGAAATGGATGTTTGTACCTATGCTTATGATATTTTTCTTAATTTTTATAGGAGAAAAGAAAAAAAAATCTAATCAAGTTCTAAATGGAAGCTAAAAAAATTCTAATAATTTGCAGTTATCCAGATTCTATTTTAAGTTTTAGGGGCCCATTGATCTGTCAATTTTTAAAAAATGATTTTGAAGTTCATATTGCATGTCCCAATTTAACGAATAATCCTATTTCAAATGAATTAAGAAATCTTAATGTTAATTTGCATGATCTTTTTTTATCTAGAACATCTTTAAATCCATTTAAAGATATAAAAACTATTTTCAATTTATTTACCATTATTCAAAGAATCAAGCCTGATAAGGTTTTTATGTATACAGTTAAACCAGTAATATATGGTTCAATTATCTCTTCGATGGCAAGAGTCAAGTACCTATTTCCAATGATTACTGGATTGGGCTTTGCTTTTCACAATCAAATAGGCAAAAAAAATTTTCTACAAATTTTTACTTCTAAAATTGTAAAGTTTTTATATTTTATAGCGTTAAAAAATTCTTCTAAAATTTTTTTTCAAAATCAAGATGATTATAACCAGTTCCTAACTGATCGCATTATTAATGTTAATCAAAAGTACTTTATCACTAATGGTTCTGGTGTTGACACAGACTTTTTCCAATATTCACCAATAACAAATAAAAATGTATTTTTGTGTATATCAAGGTTGCTAGTCTCTAAAGGCATAAGGGAGTATGTATTCGCTGCAAAAGAAATTAAAAAAACTAATCAAAATGCAAGATTCCTTCTTGCAGGCTGGATTGACGATAATCCTGATTCAATTGATCTCAAAGAGCTAAATCAATGGATTGAAAATAAGGATATAGAATTTTTAGGTAAATTAAATAATCAAATTGAAGTAAAAAAAGCAATTTCTCAATGCTCAGTTTATGTCTTGCCGTCATACAGAGAGGGCACGCCTAGATCAGTCTTGGAGGCAATGTCGATGGGGAGACCAATTCTAACAACAGATGTTCCTGGATGTAGACAAACAGTTGAAATTGGATCTAACGGCCTACTTGTACCGAGCATGGATGAGTTATCCTTGATCCAAGGAGTTAATTTTTTTCTTGCAAATAAAAATAAAATTGACGAGATGGGAAATAATTCACGAGAATTAGCATTAAGTAGATTTGATGCCAAGATTGTGAATAATGCAATTTTCCATGAAATAACTCAATGACTTTTCTTATTTAAAAATTACTTAAATCAAGACTTGGTGTAAAATTATTCTTATGAATTCTTTATTTTATGAAAGACATCAATGTCCTGTTTGTGGCAACAAGACCTCAGACCTAGCTTTTAAGATTTCATATTCTTCTCAAGAGCTAAAAGATTATTTTCATATTTTCTATGCTGGAAGGGTTGATAATGGTTTGCTAGATGGCGCAGAGTTCAATATTCAAGAGTGCTCATCTTGCAAAGTTTTATACCAGAAGTTTATACCAAATGAAGAGCTGTCAAGAATATTATATGAAGATTGGGTTGATCCAACTGAAACTTCAATTCAAAAAATTCAAAATTATGGAATTGATCATTACGAATTCAACGCGAGTGAGATAAGACAATTATTTTCTTTATTTGATATCCCTTCTGGCAAATTAAATGTCTTAGACTTTGGTATGGGTTGGGGTGCATGGGCTAAAATGGCTTCAGCTTATGGCGCTCAAACTTATGGGTATGATTTTTCCGAAAAAAGAAACTCTCATGCACAAAACCATGGCTTTACAATTTTAGATTCTGAAGAAATTAAATTAAAGAAATTTGATTTAATAAATACCGAGCAAGTATTTGAACATATACCCAATCCATTAGAAACAATGGAAATACTCTCGAACTCACTATCTCAAAAAGGCATTATAAAAATAAGTGTCCCTCATGCTTTCAACTTTAAATCTAGATTAAAGAAAATTGAATGGGCAACATCTCAAAAGTTTTCAAACAGGTCGATTAATCCAGTTGCTCCACTGGAGCACCTAAATTTTTTCAATAGATCCGCAGTTGTTAATCTTGGGTATAAATTTGGTCTCAAAGAAATAAAGATACCATTACGCACTCAATACTCTCTCTCCTCTAATTTTTTTAATAAGCCAAAGTCGCTTTTAAGATTTCTTTTTAGGCCATTTATGAGAAATTATTTTTACAATTATATTTTGCTTAAAAAATTATAAAGATGAAAAATCGTAAAGGAATCATTTTAGCTGGAGGAGCTGGTACCCGACTTTACCCAACAACACATGTCGTAAGCAAACAACTCATACCCCTTTATGACAAGCCAATGATTTACTACCCTCTAGCTACCTTAATGCAAGGCGGAATGAGAGAGATCCTAATCATTTCTACCCCAGATCATATTGATCTATACAAAACTTTACTCAAAGATGGAAGTCAATGGGGGGTCGAAATTCAATATATTACCCAACCTTCTCCAGATGGGCTTGCTCAGTCATTTATTTTAGGCGAAGAGTTTATTGATGAAAGTCCATCTGCGTTGATTTTGGGGGATAATTTCTTTTATGGTAACAATCTTCCTTCTTTATTGAAAGAAGCTACGGATAGACGAGAGATTTCTTCCATCTTTGCATATCATGTAAAAGATCCATCTAGATATGGCATTGTAAATTTTGACAGTAACAATAATGTTCTTGATATAGAAGAGAAACCTAATAAGCCTAGAAGTAATTTTGCTGTTACTGGTTTATATTTTTACGATGAAAATGCAGTAAGATTTGCAAAAGAGCTAAGCCCCTCAGAAAGAGGTGAATTAGAAATTACAGATTTAAATAAAAGATATCTTAAAATAAAAAAATTAAAAGTTACTATTCTCAGGTCTGGATTTTCCTGGCTGGACACTGGAACGCATGATAGTCTTTTAGAGGCATCTAATTTTGTTTCCATCATTCAAAATCGTCAGGGATTAAAAATAGCTTGTCTTGAGCAAATTGCCCTAGAGAATCAATGGATTTCTATTAAAGATATTGAGAGACAGATAAGTAGTATTGGTTCAAATTCATATCAAGAATACTTGAGATCGATTATAAGTTAATGAGTACCGTCTCAAATCCCGATCTTCAAGGCCTAAAGCTTATTAAACCAAACTTGTTTGAAGATAATAGAGGTTTTTTTTTCGAGAGCTTTAATCAAAAAAATTTTAATAATATTATTGGAAATCAAGATTATATTTTTGTTCAAGACAATCATAGCAAGTCAAGAAAAGGAGTCTTAAGAGGGCTGCATTATCAATTAAATTGTCCCCAAGGAAAATTAGTTAGAGTATTATCAGGTGAAATTTTTGATGTTGCGGTTGATTTACGAAGAGGGTCTAGTACCTTAGGAGGTTGGTATGGTGTTAATTTGTCATCAGTGAATCATCATCAATTATGGATACCTCCTGGGTTCGGGCATGGTTTTGTAGTAATAAGTGATACAGCCGAGGTTTTATACAAAACAACAGAGTATTGGATAAAAGATGATGAGCATGCAATTCATTGGAATGATCCAGATTTATCTATTAAGTGGCCAAAATTTTCTAACTTTATTATTTCTCCAAAAGACGATGAAGCTATAAGCTTCAAAAAAGCAAAATTATTTAAATAGGTAACTATAATGATATTAATAACTGGAGCAGCAGGGTTTATCGGATCAAATTTTGCAAATTTGCTATATGAGTTAGATCATGAAACTAAAATTGTAATTTTAGATAAACTCACATATGCCGGAAATATTAAAAATTTAGAAAATCTTTTAGATCATAAAAATAATACGTTCCATGAATTAGATATATGTGATCATCAGGCTTTAAGAAATATCTTTGAGCAGTACAAGCCCTCAAAGGTAATTAATTTTGCTGCAGAGTCTCATGTTGATAGATCAATATCTTCTCCTTCAGCTTTTATAGATACTAATATAATTGGGACTTACACTCTCCTTGAGGCTTGCAAAAGTTTTTATGAAAAGCTTGAAAGTAATAAGAAGTCTGAGTTTAGATTTCTGCATGTATCAACAGACGAGGTTTTTGGCTCATTAAAAAAAAACGAGTCAAAATTTACTGAAGAAAATCAATTTAAACCAAATAGTCCATATGCAGCCAGCAAGGCTTCCTCGGATCATTTATGCAGGGCATATTTTAAAACATATAATCTGCCCGTATTGATTTCAAACTGCTCAAATAATTATGGCCCCTATCAATATCCAGAAAAACTTATTCCCTTATGTATCAAAAATGCCATGAATAATAAAAAAATCCCCATATATGGAGATGGATTGCAAATCAGAGACTGGCTTTATGTCAAAGACCATTGTGAGGCTATTAAATTAATTTTAGATACTGGTAGGGTCGGGCAAACATATAATGTTGGCGGCAATAATGAAATAACAAATATAGATATAGTAATGATGATTTGCGAAATTTTGGATAAAAATGCTCCAAGCTCAACCATTGATTCCTATAAGAACTTAATTGAGTATGTAGATGACAGAAAGGGACATGATAGAAGGTATGCAGTTGACTCATCAAAAATAATGACGGAATTGGGCTGGAAGCCAAGTGTTGACTTTAAGAAAGGTCTCGAATACACAATAGAGTGGTATCTTAAAACCAATAATTGGTATATTTAGCTTTTAAGAAGGTAGAAAAATCAAAATTATAATTACAGGCGCTGATGGTCAGCTTGGTAGCTGCTTAAAGAATTCTTACAAAATGGGAAATGAAAATAAATACTATTTCTTTAACTCACAAGATTTCAACTTGACAGATGTTAAGCAAATGTCATCAGTAATTTCAAAAATAAAACCTAGTATTCTTGTAAATTGTGCTGCATATACAGACGTAGACGGCGCAGAAAGCGATGAATTAATTTCAAGTAAAATTAATGAAGAGGGCGTTCGATTGCTTGCAGGAATATGCTATCCAAATACAAAAATTATACATATTTCATCTGATTATGTATTTGATGGTTTTCAAAGCGATCCTTATACATCGGACTCACAACCTAACCCATTATCTATTTATGGTAAATCAAAATTGGGAGGAGAAATTGCTTTAAAAGATAGTGCTTGTGATTATTTAATTTTACGAACATCATGGGTCTTTAGTGAGTTTGGTCGTAATTTTTTAAAAACAATACATAAGCTATCTTTTCAACAGAGTAATTTAAAAGTAATCAATGATCAGATTGGCACTCCAACGTATGCTGTGGATTTAGCAGAAGCAATTTTATATTTTATAAATAATGATGGTTTCAAAAAATTTTCTAGGTCAACCCTTCATTTCTCTGGTGCTGATTCTTGCTCTTGGTATGATTTTGCTAAAATAATTATTAGAATAACAAAAAATAAATTTGATGGTGTAACTTTAGAAAAATTATGTTCAATTTCAACATCAGGTTTTCAACAAGCAGCCCCAAGACCAAAAAACTCAGCTTTGAAGTCCGATAGTTATTTTAATAATCTTGATTGCTTGAACTTGCCTTTGGAGTATAAGATTGAAGAAGTGTTAGATAAAATTCAAGAACATTAAACAACGAAAAATTTGTGCCAAAATCTATACCAATTAAAAATTTAGATATAGCTGTTGTTGGGCTTGGATATGTTGGAGCCTCGTTAGCTATTCTCTTATCTAAAGATTTTTCCGTTAAAGCTTTTGATATTGATTCAATAAAGCTTTCAAAAATTGAAGATAGAGATTTCAGCTTTGTAGATGATCCAAAGATAAAGCAAATAACACATAACTCATCTCTTTCATTGAAATCGGTTTCTTCAGAATCAGAGATTTATAGTTCACACATAATTTTTTTATGCCTTCCTACTAATTTTAATCAAGAAAAAAAAGAATTCGATACTCTAATTATTGATGAATATGTAAAAAAAATTTCATTGCATGCTCCCAATTCCATAATAGTAATTAAATCTACTGTACCAATTGGATTTACTCAAAGCTTAATAAAAATATATAAAAATAATAAAATAATTTTCTCTCCAGAATTTCTACAAGAGGGCAGGTCAGTTAAAGATAACTTGTATCCATCTCGAATAATTCTAGGCGGGGAGAACAATCAAGCAATGGAAATCGTTGCCAATTTAATAAACTCATTTTCATTAAAAAAAAATGTAAATACACTATTCATGGCGCCTGATGAAGCTGAATCTGTAAAGCTATTTTCAAACATGTTTTTGGCAACTAGAATTGCTTTTTTCAATGAGCTTGATACATTCGCAATGAATAAGAAACTAGACAGCGCTTCAATAATCCTCGGAGTAAGTTTAGATAAAAGAATTGGTAATTTTTATAACAATCCATCTTTTGGCTTTGGCGGATACTGCCTACCTAAAGATGCCATGCAGCTTGTATCAGATTTTGGAGATATTCCTAATGATCTTATCTCTTCAGTCTTAACCTCTAATATTAATAGAAAATCTGAAATCATTGCTTATGTAAGAAGAAATCAAATTACTAAGTTAGGAATATATAAGATTGAGAATAAGCTTAACTCAGATAATTTTAGATACTCAGTAATACTTGATCTTATTACCGCTTTCCAAAAATTTAATATCAATGTTTTTATTTTTGATAAGTCTTTAAAGGTTGATGAGTTCCAAAACTGTAAGGTTTATTCAAGCCTAGCAATTTTTAAGAAAGAATCGGAAATTATTCTTGCAAATAGAATGTCAAAAGAATTAATGGATGTTAAGGATAAGGTTTTTTCTAGAGATATCTTTAATAGAAATTAAGCTTCATCATCATCATCATTTTTAAAATTAATTTATATAAATTTAGAAGAGATTAGTTTAAAATGTAAACCATTGTTTAACATCATAAATCTCTTTTAAATGCGCTATTACAACAAAAATAACCCTTTGCGATTCCTTAAACTATTTTCTGTGCTGCTTTGTTCAAATTTTCTATTTTCTCAAGATGTTCCTGAATTAGATGAAAACTTTTTAAGGAGCTTACCTAGCGATATAAGAACAGACGTCTTAACTAAGATGAATGAGGATGTTGTTCAAAATGATGTCAAAATCTTTAAACCTGTTGATACAACCGCAGAAAAACTATCTAGTGATTTAATGAAATTAAAACAAAAAATTGCAGATATAGAATCATCTTTAGAAAATGACAATGAGTCTGGATTAAAGAGGTTTGGCGATTCATTCTTTTCATCTTATCAAACAACTTTTATGCCTCTTAATGATCCTAATGTTTCCGGAGATTATATTTTAGATTATGGAGACCATTTGATTATGCAACGTGTAGGTGCGAAGAAAGAAATGGCAAATTTGGTAATTGCAAGAGATGGAAGTGTGAACATACCTAACTATGGCAGAATTGTATTAGCAGGACTATCGCTTGATAAAGCAAATAATATGGTTCAATCGATCATTGCTGAGTCATTCACTGGAGAGCAAGCATTCTTAACGCTATCTCATATGAGAGATATGAGTATTCTTCTGATTGGAGGAGTCAATAATCCAGGAATGTACACCGTAAATGGAGGAGCCCACATACTGTATTTAATTAGAGCAGCTGGTGGCATAAATGAGAATGGATCATACAGATCTATTATTGTTAAGAGAGGTTCGGAAATTGTTGAAAAATTTGATCTTTATGATGTGCTGATAGCTGGAAACCTAAAATTTGATTCTAGGTTAAGAAGTGGTGATGTGATAATTGTTTCTCCAAAGCAGTCTGAAATATCAGTTACAGGAGGAGTAGCTTATCCTGGTATATTTGAGATTCTAGATGGCGATACTCTTGCAGATGCTCTTAGTTTTGCTGGCAATCTAAAACCAAGCTCATCAACAATGGTAGAAGTAAGCAGAATTAGTGGAACGGAAAGAAGCACAGTTCAGATACTAGATAGTGACTTTGTTAACTTTAAAGTTCAGAATGCAGACTCTGTAAGGGTAAGTTCATTCTCAGCCCATAGTAAGCCAATGAAACAAGTTACTTTGCAAGGAGAGGTAGTAAACCCAGGTGTATATACTATTCAGGACGGTGAAACATTATCTAAGGTTATTGCTAGGGCTGGCGGATACACTGAATTTGCGTATGAGCATGGCGGCCATTTGTTAAGAGAATCAGCAAAAATAGTTGAAAAAGAAATTAATGACAGAATATATGACGACATGATTAAGTTCTTAGCTACTTCAGCTAATGCGCAGCAAGTAATTTCAGGAGGAGACACATCTCTACCAATCATCCTAGGCGAATTTAAAAATGTAAAACCTGTAGGTAGAATTACAGCTGAGTTTGATATTCAAAAAATGAGGAATAATCCATCTGCTGACACTACTCTTCAAGATGGAGATATTATCAACATACCTGCAATGAGTGAAGAGATATATGTTTTAGGGGAAGTCTTAACTCCAGGAGCAAGGCAATTTATATCTGGTGTTGATGTTTCGGAATATATCAAAAAATCTGGCGGCATTTCGACATATGGGCAATCAGATAGGATTGTAGTAATCAAGCCTAATGGAGACTCTTATATTGCTAGTAGATTTGCTTTTAGACAAGACGATCTTATGCCAGGAAGCATTGTTTACATACCAAGACAAATTGGTAAGTTAGATGGAATAAATTTAGCAACAGTGATAGCGCCAATTTTTAGCTCTTTAGCAATAAGCTTAGCCTCATTAAATTCCATTAGCGATAGCTAAGAATAGGTGTCAGCTCATTTGAGCGTTATACTTAAATGAAAAGTAAATTATTTATCTTTTTTACTTTTTTAGGTTTTTTTAACTCCGGGGTTTTAGCATCTTCCTTTGATTACATTTACCCAAATCAAAAACCAATGTTTTCAAATTATGGTACGGTTGGTTTGTTATCAAATCCCTCAGCAAGGTTCCATGAAGAAGGAACAATTGGGTTTACATGGAATAGAATGCAGCCCTATTTTAGAGGCTCAATCATTGCGTATCCATTTAGTTGGTTTGAAGCCTCTTATCAATATGTTGATATAAATAATGAGTTATATAGTGATATTTTTGAATTTAGTGGTAATCAATCTCTAAAAGATAAAAGTTTTGATGGAAAATTTCGTTTATTAAAAGAGACCAACATATTGCCGGCTCTTGCTTTGGGCTTCAGAGATGCTGCTGGTACAGGCCTTTTTTCATCAGAATACCTTGTGGGGTCCAAGCAATTCAATAATTTTGATATTACTTTAGGCATTGGCTGGGGAATGCTCTCTAATAATTCTATTAGAAATCCATTGGGATATATTAATGATTCTTTTGATGGTGAAAGAGAAGCTACAAAAGGAACTGAGGGAGGGGAGTTTAGTTTCGATAGATTCTTTAGAGGCGAGGCAGGTATTTTTGGCGGCATTGAATATCGATTGCCCTATCTAAATGGAGCGAGAATTGTTATAGAAAAAGATGGAGTAGATTATTCTAAAGAGGGCTATTCCAGGGTAAAGCAGAAAGATGATATTAATTTTGGGTTTGTATACCCTGTAACAAATAATTTTCAACTAAAACTAGGTTATGTTAGAGGGAATACTCTAAATATTGGTTTCTCCTATGTAGGTAATTACTCTAAGAAAAATCCATTTTTCAAAAAAAATGATCCTCCAAAACCTATACCAAAGAATAAAGCAGATTTAATTAAAATTATTAATAAGGATAATGATAGATATATATATCGAACAGCATTAAAAAATCTAGCAGACAATCAAATATATTTGCAATCAGCTAATATAGCAGAGGATAGAAAATCCATAAAAGTTGCCTATTCTCAAGCTAAGTTTATGAGCTATCCGCAAGTAACAGGAAGAGCCTCTATGATTCTTGATCAGATTTTGCCGGAGAACTTCTCTACATTCGAGCTTATTCATTTGAATGCTAATATAGGAAGCCATTCTATCGAGATAGATAGATCAAAGTATATACGTTATAAAGATAATAATTTACCAAATACTGTTATTCAAAAAGAAAATATTAAAAATATTAAATATCGATCAAAGGACTTTGCATTTAATCCAAAAGCTGAGCTGCCTGAATTTCTGTATAGGTTTGGCCCTGCGCTTCGCACTCAAATTGGAGGTCCAGATGGTTTCTTTTTTGGTGATATAAGGCTTGCTTTCATAGGTGAATATATTGTTAAAAAGAATCTCACGATTACTGCCAGCGCTTCTCAAGGAATTTTTAATAATATGGCAGAGTTAAAGCTTGGTTCAGACAGTGTTTTACCACACGTAAGAAGTGATGTCGTAAAATATCTTAAGCAATCACAAGATTTTGCAATCGATAATCTTAAAATCAACTACTTTATGCAGCCTAGAAAAGATTTATTTACTAAGATTACTGCTGGGTATTTAGAGCAGATGTTCGGAGGAATTGGTTCAGAAGTTCTTTATAGGCCTATTGATAAAAACTGGGCTGTTGGGGCAGAGGTATGGGATGTTCAGCGGAGAAAATTTAATGGATTCTTTGGTTTTAAGGACTATAGAACAATAACAGGGCACTTAAACTTTCTATATTTTGAACCTAATTCAGGAGTTTTATTTAGCTCTAAATTTGGTAAATTCCTTGCCAAGGATAGCGGTGTCCACGTTAATTTTGCAAGAATATTCGATAATGGAGCCCGTATTGGTGCTTTTGCGACCGTAACTGATGTTTCTAGAGAAGAGTTTGGTGAAGGAAGTTTTGATAAAGGTTTTTATTTCTTCATACCAATTCAATCATTTTTTACTAATTATTCCACTGGATTCACTGGCTTTGGTTTGAGGCCAATAACTCGTGATGGTGGGGCTATGATTTCAAATGAATTTGACCTATGGGGCGTAACACACTCTGGCAGTTACTATAATCATTTGAAGAATTGGGATGATTTATATGACTAAAGTTAATATGCTACCAGCCGTTTTTTTAATTTCATCATGTAATTCATTTGTTCTTACTGATCCAGCAATCTATATTAATGATTACTTCTTTGGTTTTGAATCAGATAATGTGTCTGCTCAGGCTTATAGTGATTCCGAGTATTCCTTCGCAAATATTAAAATTGGAAGAGGTCCAGCAGCTAATGTTGTTTTGGCTTATGTAAATGATGGTATTTATGAATGGAGATCAAATGACGGAATAACAATTTATACAAATAATGGAATCATTGTGAAAACTCTAGGTTTAGAAAAAGATATAAATTATGGCATAGCTAAATCAATTAACTTTTCTTCAACAGAGGCTTTTACCTCAACAGGCTCTCTTTATGGCCCTGATTTAATAAAGACTCCCATAACACATAATTTTTTAAATATGGATGAGGTTAAACTAATTGAGCGCTTTGGTGAAGAAATTATTACTAATGTCTTTATGCATGAGATTTATATTCCATCAATCAAATGGTCTGCAAAAAATTATTTCCATTATGATTTGAACAATAATTTAGTAAGATCAGAGCAGAAGATTCATCCAAACTTGCCAAAGATTAGAATTGATTTTTTTATAAAATAGGACTAAGAAAATTTAAGCAAAAAAAACGGGCGTATGCCCGTTTTTTTATTTTGAATAATTTTACTTATTCCTGGACTCTGGTACCTGTTGCGGTTTGAGTTGCAGTTGCTGTTGATGTAACAGTGTTCTCAACTGGCACATTTACTGAGATTTCCTCAGTAGTCTCAATCTCAACTGTTAAGTCGGCCATTCCAGTAGCTGTAACGGTTAAGAGTGAGCTATCTACAAAGTCATTTCCGGTTAGACCTGCATCTGTTACTGAAGTTGTAGCAGTTCCTGTTGGGTTATCTGCATCAGTAGCTGTTGCTCCAACTTGTGTTATTTCGTAAAGTGGATCTCCAAATTCATCAGTAACATTTGTTGCGCCTGTTGCAGTACTTGTTGTTGTATTTGTGCTGCTAGTAGTATTTACAGTTTGAGCAACTTCACTAGTAACCTGCTCTTCAACAACAACTTCAATCTCCTCAGTGAACTCATATTCCTCAATCACTGTGGGTGCTGGTGTAGGTGCTGGTGTAGGTGCTGGAGTAGGTGCTGGTGTGGGTGCTGGTGTAGGTGCTGGTGTAGGTGCTGGTGTAGGTGCTGGTACTGCAACTTTACCACTTCCTGAATCAGATGCAGCTGCAATGGCGGCTGCAGCAGCTACTGCTGCGGCTATAGCTCCAGCGCTGAGAGATCCTTCTGCTTTTTCTGCAGCTTCCTCTCCTGCAGCTTTAGGTTCATCATCAGCAAAAACTGATGTGGATGAGAAACCTGTAAAGGTTGCTACCAACAGCGTGAAAAATCTACCTAAGTTATTTTTTAGTTTTGCCATATTCAGTCACCATTCCTATGTTTAATTAAAATATTATGCCTTAATATCTGTATATTGTTAACTATTTTCAATCTTTTTTAAAAATGTACAGTTCTTAATAAAGTACAGTTTTATCTATTTTACCAAAAAACTCAACATTTATTGAGTTCATTATGTAAATCAAGCCAAAAAATCGAAAAATGATTATACAAGGTTTTTTAAAAAAACATAACTTTTTATTAATTTTTTATCTGGGTGTATTTTCTAATTCAATATAAATGTAAAATTCATTGATTTTCGGGATGTAGCGCAGGCTGGTAGCGCACCTCGCTGGGGGTGAGGTGGTCGTCGGTTCAAATCCGGCCATCCCGACCATTTTAATTAGATTTATTAATTACTTCCTCAGCGTACCAATTAATTTCGCCTATCATGCTCTCTAAAGTCCTTTGATCGGGCCCACCTTCGTAAGTATTTCTAAAAGCTACTATGACTTCAGTTGCACCCAGAGCTTCGAGTTTTTTTATCCCTTCTGGTGAATAGGCCGCTTCTCCCATTACCTGAAATTGATAATTTGGATGATCTAATGTTCCAAACTCATCTCTGTACTCATTTATTTGATCAATAAGAGTTTTTGTTTCCTCTAAACTCAATCCAGCACTTATCCAGCCATCTCCAACTCTCGCAGCTCTTTTTAAAGCAAGTTTTGAGTGACCCCCAATTAAAATAGGAACTGGTTTTGTGGGTGCAGGGCAAAGCTTTAGTTCTGGAATATCATAGAATTCACCTTTATAAGCAAAGTATTCTCCATTCATCAGCCCTTTAAGAATATCAATTTGTTCATCCATTCTTTTTCCGCGCTTTTCCCATCTTTCCCCTGTAGCAAGGAAATCTTCGTACCATGGACTAACTCCAACACCAAAGTGAAACCTATTATTTGTCATAACTCCCAGAGTAGTAACAAACTTCGCAGTGGTTACTGCTTGTCTAGGCGCTAGTTTGTATACAGATGTAGAAAATTCTAATTTTTCAGTAACAGCTGCAATAGCAGGAATGATAGAAAATGGTTCTAGGAAAGGTACGCCATCTAAAAATTCCCTGCTTCCATCATCATTATATGGATACGTTGAATCACATTCTTTCGGATAGCAGATACTGTCTGGAAATGTAATTGCATCAAAACCTGCAGCTTCAGCAGCTTTACCAAGCTCCAGATAAAATGATGGATCGCACATTGTTGGATGATATGAAAAACGCATAACTATTTACCTTTTGGTGAAATTTAATAGAAGCAATATAATAACAACTTAAATGTAATCGATATATAATGACAGCGTTGTCAAATTAAAAAAATTTTGAAAGATCAGTCCCAAAAAAATAATTCGGTAAATGATCCCGAACTCAAAGAATGGTTAGATGCATTAGAAAATATAATTAATGAGGATGGCAATAACAGAGCTTCATTTATCTTAGGTA
>MDSV01011686.1_pt1 | contig 40918 bp, 45 predicted proteins | sample 810851 | NCBI WGS metagenome assembly MDSV01 (sample SAMN05326640, study PRJNA326480) | marine metagenome | isolation source: seawater | place: Atlantic Ocean: North East | collected 2012 | reverse complement strand
TCGTTGACGATTATGTCAATCAAATTATTCCATGAACTAATAGTGCCAAGATTAGTCCCGAATGCCTCCTCATCTAGTGCTGTTTGTAAGATTCCAGGAGTTGTTGTCCAAATCGAAACTGAATTATCGGTTTCAACAGACAAATTCTTTAGTTCATTTAAGTGATTATTCATTAACAAGATCAAATCAAATTCAAGTACATTTCCACCTTCATCAGAAATGACATTTACGAACATTGGACGTGATTCATTTGGGAAATACTGATGTATATCTTCATGAGCAGTCTTTGCCTCAGAATCTGGAGAAAAGGCGTCTAAATCCGTATTAAATGTTGGAGGCGAATTAATTAGATTGGCTAATAAAATAATCGTAATCAATCCTGTAGCAATAACTATTGGTAATGATAGTTGTTTGAAACGGGTGGAAAGTTGTGCCATGGACTCCTCTAATTTTGTGGTGTCCATAGTTACTCCACACTGATTAGGTAAAAAAGCAAGGCGGTCGATAGATTACTAAATAGGCCAAAAAATAATATTTGTTGCGGGACAAGGTTCAAAACAAATTGATAGTTCGGCTGAGTGTTCGTCATGCCAGTAAAGGTACTTATCAAAGAAAAAAATGAACTGCGATTAAGAATTGTGGGTGAAAGTCATACTAGTTTACAAATGCTTAGAGAGAGGCTAAATAATCATAAAGATATTGATTATGCTAATTATTTCCCTGGTCATCCTGAATTGGATGATCCAGAATTCTACATTAGAACATCAGGAAAAAAATCTGCTGATAAATTGCTTAATGAATTGGTATCCTCGATATCCAAAGAATTCTCTGACATCAGCCTTTAAAGGCGATTTCAATGTCTAAATTAGATCCTGTGGCTAAAGCCATAGGATTGGAAGGTTATGCTACTAAGTCAAAAGGTATTGGCGGAGTTTTGAAGGCAAGAGTTTCAGATTTTCGTGTCGAAGAAATATCAACTTCATTAAGCTTAGATCCAAGAGGCAGATTTACCGTTGCAAAAATAACATTAACAAACTGGGAAACCAATAAATTTTGTAATAATTTAGCAAAGCGATTGGGAATTTCTAGAAATCGAATCTTTTTTGCCGGAACTAAAGATAAAAGAGCTGTTACTCAACAAGTTTTCGTAATTGACGCCACTCAACAAAAAGTATCTCAAATTGAAATGCCTGACGTTGAAATTGAAGTAATAGGAAGGACACATCAAAAGATTGGCTTTGGAAATCACAGAGGAAATCGATTCACAATAGTTGTAAGAGGATGTTGCAATTCTGATGGAACTCCAATGACAGAACAAGAAGCACTTGATGAAGTTGAAGAGATTCGCAACAAGTTAGAGTCATCTGTTGGACATGGTCTATTTCCTAATTGGATTGGTCCTCAGCGTTTTGGATCTGGAAGACCAGTAACTGCTGAAGTTGGTAAATTTGTATTGAATGGTGATTTTAAGAGTGCGGTAATGACTTATCTATCAATGGAAGGAATAAACGAGAATGATGATGTAGAAAATTTTCGCAAATATATTCGCGATAATGGACCTGTCAAAGAGGCAATTGAATTAGCGCCTAAGTGGTTAGGATTTGAGACTAGAATGCTTGAGCATCTAATAAAATATCCTGAAGATTATTTGGGTGCTTTCAAAAAATTACCAAATAATCTCCAATTAATGACTATTCATGCTGCCCAATCTATAATTTTCAATAAATCATTACACAAAAGAATAAGTTCAGGAATCACGATTTCTACCCCTGTGGTAGGCGACTTAGTAGGACGAATTGATGACAAAGGGCAATTAAGTGCCAATAGCTGCACATTAGTTGAAGAAAGAACATTAAATCGTATTTCGCGCAATTGTGCATTAGGACGTTTGGCGACCACTGGACCACTTCCTGGCAGTGAAATTTACACATCTTCTGGTGAAAGTGGTAAGATTGAATTTGAGGCAATTAAAGATTCAAAACTAGATTCTATCGATTGGAATGTGGATGAAATACCACGACTATCATCTAAAGGTACTCGAAGAGCATTGGTTACATCTTTCCAAGAACTACATGTAGATTCAGTACCGGTAGCAAGTGATGATTCACTTGGAGTAAAATGGAATGATGGACCTAAGGAAAACAGTCGTTGGAATCCTGAAGGTGCGTGCTTAAGATTTAGATTCTCTTTATCATCAGGAAGCTACGCTACCACTCTATTAAGAGAATTTATGCAATGCCCGCTTGAACAATTATAATCAAAGAAGGCCCATGGAAAGAACTTCAATCTCTCCAACGCCCTCTTTACCGGACATTAATGCTTCGAATTCATCAGTTAGACCTGGTCCATCATTCATTACTACGTGAACTTGTACAAATTTAAGACCAAATGCAAGAGGTTTGACTTCAACTGATTGGACATCATATACATCATTTGCTAGATTTCTAACATGCTCGGCAATTGCATCAGGGTCAACATTATCTACATCTGAATCTGGATTTAACTTATATGTCATTGCTACCATACCCATAGTATCACCTCAGGGCCCCTGATAGCCACATTGTGTACAATTATACAGAACTCCTTGATTTCTGCATCTTGGACTTCGACCAATTGAGACTTCATCACAACCCGGACATGGGAATGTTGTAGATCCAGTCTCAACTAATGGCACACCAGATGCCGTACAATTTATTGCTCTCTCACTCATGATTAATACCTCAGTACTGTTTCGCCCACGACCTTTACTTCTTTATGGTTGCGTGAGGATTAAACTACATATTTTTAGAAGAAATCAAACTTTATCTATCGATTATTCGCAATTTCCCATGGGTACCCGTACTAACTATTAACTCTCCATCACGCATTTGGCACCAACTGGATTCAAATCTTACAATATCTCCAATTCGAACCTCATCAACTTGTTTATCCCAAAGAACAATCCCTACAATTCCAGTCTCATCTCGGCCACATGCAGCGGCAACTGGACCAGAATATGAGTCAGAATAAATTAATCTTCTAGGATAAACACGTAAAATGATTAAATCCAAACGATTTACCGGACGATTAGCACGTAAATCAGTCACATATTGACGCTTTGTAAAGTCTTTTTTTTGTCTGTTTATCTCGTTATTAACACTACTCATGGCAACTAAATCTACCTTAAAGATAATAATTCAATCGTCAACTTTTCGTCTACGCACCTTGAAAGAAGAGTATACTTCTTCATGTTCTTCAATTACAGAAGGGTTCAGTTTTTTGTCGAGTAACTTTTCATACTGTTCCCTAATTGTAGTATCACGTTTTATCCAAGGCATGTGATTGCGACAAACGAGGTATACTTCTGATGACGAATTTCTTGAAGCCATGGGAGAAAATCTTCTAACTTCGGAGAAATGAGGTTTTACTGCTTCAATCAATTCCTCAACACCTACTCCTTGAAATATTTTGGTGGTAAATGAGCCGCCTTTACACAGCAGATCTAAAGAGAAATCTAACACTTCAGCGACTAATGTCATTGCTACCGCTTGATCAATATCCCAATTGCCAGTTATATCCGGTGAAATATCAGACACAATTGTATTAATGTCACGATCATTTAATTCCGATAAAATTCTTTCTTGCGTTGAATTTTCGGTTATATCTCCAACCAATAATATTGCACCATCTACAGGCTGGCAACCTTCTAAATCAACACCTATCACTGTACCCTCTTCTCCAACCAATTCAACTGCAACTTGTGACCATCCACCAGGGTGACAGCCAACATCTAAAACCACATCACCATCACGAATCAACTTGAATCGTTCTTGTATCTGAATTAGTTTGAATGCTGACCTTGCACGGTATCCACTAGACTTCGCTTGACGCCTCCAAGAATCACGTTTATGATTCTCAACCCAATGGTCTGCCATTATTCCCCTCACCGTTGGCTCAACTATCTCACAAATGAAGTTAGCCTAACATATAATCAAAGAGGATGACCTTTTGCCCCGAACATGGAGGATTGGGGTTCTATGCAAACTAGATTTGCCATCCCTTTAGGTTTGGCACTAATTCTTTTACTGACTTCCACACTATCAACAAGTAGTGCATTGATTAAGAACTTTGACACCTCATGGGATAATGAAATATCTGTTGAAGGTGGACAAACATTACTTGTTGAAGAATTAAGCACCACTTGGTGTGTAAGTTGTGCGGAAATAGATCCATATCTTGAACAAGTAGCAGATTCACATGGTTCTAGAATTAGCATAGTTACTTACCATCCCTCAGATGGCGAAGATGCTTTTTCACCAGTGGCATCTAATTTGAGAATACAAAGATTGAAGATAACTCATCCTGAGTTGGGTTCCACACCTAGTTTTGTTGTTGATAGTGGAGCTTTAAGAGTGGGTCCAGATTCTTGGCCAGATGTGCAAAGAGACATCATGCGAGAGGAAACAGAAAATCAACAATATACTAAACTTGGATTTAATATCTCTAATAACGGTGAAAATTACTACGCTAAGATAAATAAATTCCAGCCTGCTGAAATTAAATCCGGCACTCAAATTTCTTTTTTACTACTAAAACACGAATTGAAAGTGCCTGATGGATATGTCAACCCCGGAGAAGAATATCGTGATAGAGTAGTTACAGGTTATGCATCTTGTGAACTAGAAAACAATAATATTACCAATCAAGTAGGATTTGAATCGATTGAAGCATCTCAATGCGATAATGATTTTGCTGTTACATTTAACTCATCGGGAAAGTTTAGTTTAATCTTAATCCATGAAGAGACGAATCAAGAAATTCTACTTGAAAACCAAAGTTCTGGCAGTTTGGGAGTTGTGGAATTTGCTTATCGAGATAAAACCAGTTATGATGAAAATCAAATTCTTCCATTAGCATTCATATCGATTTTAACAATTGGATTTATTTGGGCAATATATAGTCGCATTATGTCGTGAAAATTACCATATGTCGGATTTTCTTACCATAATCCGGTATTTTTCGTGAGCAAATGACCCAACATTTGATAACCTACCGAGACCATGTATTACCATGGAAGAGACGTGGGAGGATGTTAGCTGGAAAGAAGATAAACCATTGAAAGAATGGTATGTTGAATATATCGCATCTGTAAATGATAATAAAATTCACCACATGTCTATTCTTTACGGAGAAGACATGCAAGATGTACAGAGAAGTTTACTACATGAGGTTAGAAGAAATTACTCAGCATCAGACAGAATTGACATAACAGTAGTCAAAATGAAGGAAACTATCAAGAGTACTGATGGCGCATTATTTGAAGGGATTTTCATCCCTTAATTACTTCGTGCTTGAAATAATATCGCTATTTCTTTACCATTAACCAACAGATAATCATCATACTCATAATTAATTATTCCATCTACATTCATTATTAGTTCATGAGTAGAGTTTACTCGATAATCAAAAATCCCGGTCTCATTAAAATGAACACCCCAAATGTCAAAAAATACTCCAATTGGAATATCAATCATAGTATTTGATTCAATGTGTAATTTACCAGTGGCATCATGAGTATGGACTGTATGCATATTTGCACCATCTTGATTGCAAGTATTAGTCCTAATTCCTAAATCAGCAGGTATTTCTATCTCAACTGCATTAATAAAAATACTCAAATTTGAGTGGTCATGTCTCGCCAGTCCGGTGTGGTCTAAGCAATCTGATGCAATTGGATCTGGATCATCAGCAGTACTTTCCAAGATCAATATAGGTTCATCGTTTGAATCCGATGAATCAACAAGAGATTCTTGATACAAAAGCATCAACAATATTGCTACCGAAATGACAGTAACAATAGACCAAAATTTACTATCAGAAGTCAAACAACCACCTTATTTTGATGATGAACCCTTCCATGCATTATTATCATCATACAACTTTCTTAGCCGCAAGAAACCCACTAAAGCTGCTACATTTGCGATATGTGCGGTAGTACAATAAAGACAGACTTTTCCTTCTTGTATTTCATAACTAATCAATAATAAAATAACCAGAATTCCTGCACCAGATATTAATGTACCCAAGTTAATGAATCGTTCAGTATATTCTCCATTTGGATCATTTTTTATCACTAAAACCATGAATAGCAAAACTGCAAAGACAAGCATGCCTAATAGTCCCCAAGAAATACCAAATAATGGATCGACATTTAAATCGTTATTGCCTAATAAATCATCACAAGAAAATACACTTGATGAAGAGCAGAAATCCCCTCCTTCACTAATCTTAGAAGATATCCAAAAGGTTTGGGTTGAAACCGCAAAACCAAAGAATACAATTAATTGAAGTCCAGCGGTAATTTTACCCCTCGTTGAAGATAACACCTCAAATTTTGGTGCTAATGAATCTGCAATCCCTCTTCCATATGGTGAAACCAAAAGCAGGCCGAATAAAACTGGAATTAAGTAAACTGCCACTAATAAATCATCAATCATTCAAGCACCCTCCTGAGGAGTCAGTCGGACAATTGCTTGAGCCAAGTCCTCATTTGAATCTGCAGAATTCCAAGCCACAATTCCATCTGGTTGTATCAAGAAGTAAGTTGGAGTCCCTGGAATCCCCCATTCTTTCATGTTATCTTGATCTAAATCATCTACATAAGGGAAGTTATGGTTATATTCCGCTCTAAAATCTTGAATCTCAGCCCTGCTACTATCATGTCCTTGAATATCAAGTTCGGTTGCACTAGCTATGAAGTTGACATGCGGACCGGACCAATCAGGATTATTGGTGCTGAAAGCATTAGCCCATTGGCCATAATCTGAAGCGGTTTGTTGGCAATAAGGACAATCGGTATCCATAAACTCTATGGCAACCCATTGACCTGAAATGTTACCTTCTTCCCAAGACTGATTAAAATAACTGCTAAAATCAAAATCATACCAACTACTTCCATTGTATGCTTTCCCTTCAACATCTGGAGCTCTTTGACCAACCCCGGTGCCAATTGCAATTGGGTTGGCTGTAAAAGCAATTATCATTATTGCAATAAAAAACAAGGAAGCAACTGATAATGCTGCACTACCAACTACACCTGCATTTTGATCTCTTCTAATATTACCTCGCATAATTTCACAACCCTATTTCTTCAATCAAAGACTTAGCAGTATGTCTTACTGCAGCCTCACTATCATAGCCCACATCATATCCTGTAGAAAGCATTTTTTCAATACTGAGCATCGCTCTAGGTATATCTCCTGCCCACCCTCTTGCACCACCAGTATATTCAATAGATACATCTTTGAAACCTGTTTGCTCAACAACAATCTCTGCAATTCTCTTTACTGAACAAGTGTCATGACTACCAAGATTAAACAAATTTACCGGTTTATTTTCATTAGAAAAAATATGCATTATTGCTTTAACACAATCTCTTACTTCCATATATGATTTTTCTTGCAAACCATTTCCTAAAACCTCTAATCTTGTATTATCATTTTTTAGCTTGTGAATGAAGTCAAAAATTACTCCATGAGTGCCTCTTTCTCCAATAATGTTAGCAAATCTAAATATCCAAGATTGGATTCCAAATGTGCCTGAAAAACTTGTAATTAATCCCTCACTAGCCAATTTACTTGCTCCATATAATGAAATTGGTAAACAAGGACCGTAGTTCTCTGGCGTTGGCATTGGAGCATTTTCACCATAAATTACCGATGATGAAGCGAATACAATTTTTTTAACTCCATTTATCCTCATCCCCTCGAGAATATTATAAGTAGCAATTGTACCTTGTTTAAGATCGGTATCGGTAACTCTAGTACCTAACCTAATATCCGGGTTTGCTGCTAAGTGAAATACACAATCAACATCTTTAGTTGCTGATTTAACATCATCAAATGATGTGATATCCCCTTCAATAAAGTCCAAATTATTCACTTCAATATGATGATTTATAAAATTAATATGGCCACTTGAAAGATTGTCTATTACCTTTACATGAATACCAGCCTTAACTAATTCATCAATGAGATGAGAGCCGATAAAGCCTGCACCACCAGTTACTAATGCTCGCATAAACCTACCAAATGATTCGACCGTATAATACAATGGTTAAAAATCTGAATCTATTACATTAGATTGATAATCATAGACTTAATTTACTGATTTTACTGCTTAGCAGTAGGTGCTTAAAATGGCAAAAAATATAGAAAAAAAAAGTGAATTGAATGAAGAAATAACAAAAACCAACCTTGTAGGATATGTAAGAAGAAGTAATGCTGGTGGTGCAGTAAAAGTATCGATAAATACTGATGCTTTTGAAGACTGTAAAACATATGTAACCAGCGATGGACAAGAATTTGTTCCTTTAATCATATCACTCAATTCATTAAATAAAGTGCTTATTGGTGAAAAAACTGTTACTACTATAAGCCAATTTGTCGAATAAGATAGCGGAGTTATATCTATCAAGATTTGAATGTGTTCAAATTATCATCTCAGCACAACGTGCTTATTGCCTGATTCCTACTTCGGTTTGAATGAGGCACAACAATATATAATTAAATACCTAATTAGTATCAATACCAATATATAGTCGCAGTAAAGGGCAGGACTGTGAATGATGGGGGCAGAGAGTTGCCATTCGGCAAAAATCTAGTCATTGCTGGAATGCCAATGTACAATGAAGAAGAAACCATTGGAACTGTGGTAACTCAAACTTTGAAACATGTTGATGCAGTTATTTGTATTGATGATGGTTCTTCGGATTCAAGTGCTAGAATTGCCGAAGCATGTGGAGCAATTGTAGTAAGACATCGTGTTAATAGAGGATATGGTGGTGCTTTAAAATCCCTATTTATTAAAGCAAGAGACATGGATGTTGATGCCTTAGTTGTCCTTGACAGTGATGGTCAGCATAAAGCAGAAGACATTCCAAAACTATTATCTCCAATAATTGCAAATGAAGCAGACTTCGTTATTGGCTCAAGATTTATTGAAGGAGGAGGAGGGACTGACATGCCCGCCTACAGGAGATTAGGAATCAAGGTCATCACTGCTGCCAGCAACATGTCTAGAGATATTTCGATTAAAGATACTCAATCAGGATTTAGAGCATTTTCAAAGAAAGCGCTTGAGATTCTTAGATTTGATAGTGAAGGTATGGAATTATCATTAGAAATGCTAGAAGATGCTCATGAAAAGCGCTTATCAATCAAAGAAGTTCCAACTATGATCCGATATGATGTTCCAAAAGGCTCAAACTTTACTGCTGTGTCACATGGATTCACTGTATTATCTTGGGCATTAGTATCTCTTTCACATAAAAAACCACTACTAGTTTTGGGATTACCTGGGTTGGGTTTATTTGCGACTGGTGCTGCAATGGGCCTTAATCTAGCTCAAAATGTCACTGGTCAAATTGATAGTTATATTGGACCTGGATTATCAGCGATATGGATTGGCGTACTAGGTCTTTCACTGATGGCCACTGGTTTAGTATTACAAAGTGCAAGAGGTTTTCTGAGACATCTAATTGTCAAAGAATTTGGATTAGATTGATTAGTCGAAAATTACATCATAAATTAAACTGGCAACAGGATTGTTCAAATCCCTCATTACCCACGATGATTCATGAGCGAATCTCCCGATGAAGGAATTGGGACAATTGATGCGCTTAAATTAAAATTTAATGAAATAAAGCAAACTACATCTCGGAAAACTTTGCAATCGATGGATAAAGTCTATGAAAATGTATTGACATCTCCGGCTACTGTAGTAATACTACTAATTATTGTTTCAGCTTTTTTTGCACAACAGGGAATGGATTTTCAGTCACAAATTGATGATGATGTGGAAATATTCTTGCCTGATGGCGCACCTTCTACTGATTTACTTTTAGAGGTTAGAGAAGAATGGTCGACTGATATAACTGTAATTTACATAAAATCAAACAATGCTGACCCGCCATTAGACGAAAATGACTCGCCAGAATGGATTAAAGGAGAGACTAATATCACAGATAAAGAAATGCTTGAGATAATTAGTTGGGTTGAAGGCGATGACAAAAACGTTGGTGGAGACTCAATAAGTCGAGGTATTGATTATGACAAAGATGACAATGGCAGGAATGATGGCGTACTGTGGATTATATCTCCTGCTCAAGTAATCAAAGAAATCAATTCTGCTGATGGTAGATTTAACAATTCACTGTGTGAACATGGAATCGATACCCGTGTGCCGATAATCGACATAGATTGTAACCTACTACCCGGCGGAGGAGAATATGCAATTCCAGACCAAGAAAGAATTGATACAATAATAGAGCAATCTAATGGAAGCTTTGATGCTTTGATAAAAGATACTAACCAAGATGGTATTTGGGACACTACTGCCATAATTGTTGGCATGAATCAAAATTTTGATGAAATCGAGGATTTTTCAAACTTCGAGGAATTATTGGCCCATTTCGAAAGGGTTGTTGACAATCGACCAAAAGCAGAAGATCCGAATAATAACGAGCAAAAAGTTCCAATGATGACAGTAACTGGACTGACCAAAGTTTTGGAAGATATATCCGATGCAATATATGAAGACTTATTGATGATATTGCCTTGGTCATTATTGTTTACAGTCTTAATAATTACATTTCTACATAGGTCTCTAAAAGTTGTAGTAATAACTGGTACACCAATTATAATGGCTCTTGCGTTTACTTTTGGATCTTCGGTGATTTTGGATATTACTTTAACTCCTATGATTGTGGCTACTTTCCCTATCCTGATTGGACTTGGCGTAGATTATGCTTTACACATGGTAAATCGAATAGAAGAAGTGCGGCGCAAAGAACTAGAAAAAATACGTGATGAAAATGTCAGACGTAAAAAACGTGGAGAGAAATCTGTCAAGGTACCTGAGTTATGGGATATGGATTTTTACAAGAAGTGCGTACTAGAAATGGCTAGTTCTACCGGAGTGGCTGTATTTTTGTCTGCAATAACGACAATTATTGGGTTTTCTGTATTGATTGCTCCTCAGATAGTAACCGTTTCTCCCATAAGGTCAGTAGGGGTAACTTTAGTTTTGGGCATTGCATCTACATTGGTACTTAGTATTATTTTAGTACCAACACTAGCTTGGATTTTACGATACAATAAAAGAACTAACCCCTCTATGTGGAAAAATATAGGTAAGTTGCCAGTAAAAGCTTTCATAATAATTATTCTAATTTTTGGCTCTGTTACGATGTATGGGATACTTAATCTTGACTCGATGAATGAACCGATAACTGGTTCTTCTGAAGCTCCAGATGGTATTGATTCGCTTGATTCATTAGCAGAATATTCTGAATACTTTAGTGGTGGACAAACATCATTATTTATTTTCAATGCAGAAGATAGACCAAATAATAACAATACAGATCGAATAAGAGACCTTCCTGTTCTTGATGTTATTCATTATTTAGAGCAGGATATTGGCAATGTTGAACGAACAAACACTACTAGTATCGTGACATTCTTGAGAACAATTCCAGTCACCATTGGTTTGGAAGGAGGAATAACATTGTATCAAGGAAGCCTTTGGGATTTGCTCCATGAACCATGTTGGGAGAGTAATGATCCTATTGAATGCCATGCGTGGTTATTGCTCGATGCTAGTGGAGAAGGAGGTAGAGAGCAACTTAGAAAGGATATGGTTAACATTGTTTTTGATACGTTAAGCGATGAAGTAAAATCAATGTTGCTAAATGAAGAGGGAACAAAAGGAATAATATATGTCACTCAACCTTACATGAACCTCAATGAGGCTGCTGTATTGCGCGAAGACATTGATGAAATGCTTGAAAAAGATACTGGTTTAGAAGGAACTGAGGCTTCAAAATTAACTGGAGGTTTACCCGTATCATTAGATATAAATGAAGGGATACATAGTTCTCAAAACCTAACTACTATAGTTACAATGGCAATACTTACCATAGTATTATCCATTGTTTTCAGATCAATTAGATTAGGGATTATTACCATGGTACCTGTTGCTGTGGTGATTCTTTGGCAACCATTATTAATGAACAGTCCCGATGTAAATGTCAATATATTTACTGCAATGATTGGTACAATTGTCTTTGGTATTGGTGTTGATGATGCTATACATGTTATGCATCGTATTCAAGAAGAGGGTGAAACTCCGGTTGGAATTGCTAATTCTATAGAAGAAACTGGTCAAACTATTTTTGAAACTACTATAACTACTGTAAGTGGTATAGGAGCTGGTTTCTTAGTCACATTCCCTGGGCTTGAAAATTTCTTTATGATAATGTGTTTACTGATTATTTTTGCATTTATCACTAGTACATTCTTGATGCCTGCAGTTTTAACCTCGGAGAAAGTGATTAAATCTGCAATTAAAGGTGAACCATATTGGGTAGATTATGGAGAAGGGATTGCTTTAGCATCACCAATTTCGATGAAACCATTGGATGCAGTTCTTGAAGATTAGTGAGGGAGTAGGGAGTAAGCCCCTTTCTGTTGCCTTGCGGTGGCTGCATTCAACTAAGCGTCCTACCTGTTCCTAGACGCGCTATCTCAATGGAACTGCTTGGACTTGCTCCTGTGCGGTTGCTCGTTTCATCGATAATAAGGAAACCTCTGTCTTTAAACATCATTGTACAACCCTTACCTCGTTCGTTTCTATTGCATTAACCTAACCATCTCTGATTTCTCTCTTATGTGAGGCACATGCACTATGGAGAGGGGACTTTCCTCAGAGTCGAACTCTGTCAGCAGCCCTCCTACTCCCTCAAACTTACCGCTTCGATAAATGATTTGAACTCTTCGTAAATCACTGATATGGATTATCTCCAGGAGACACAGCAGATTGTTGATTAGAATAGTATTGTTGTTGAGTTTGTGGAGGCATCTGTTTGCCTACTCGCTGATAATTCTTATTTGATGGCAATCTTTGCTGATTTGAATTATTAGGGGTGGTACGTAAGCCAAAAATCAACAAACCTATTAGAGAACTCATCAAAATAAATATTGTAATGAGTAAAACCGGGTTAATTTCAGCTATACCACTGAAAAAGCCTTCAGATTCACCGCTATCAGCATAGAATGTTTCTGTCTGAGTAGTAGGACCGCCATCTAAAATTACAAATTCTATCCACATTAATCCTGACCTATCGGGAATCCAACGATGGTTGAAATTACCACTATTTCCTGATTGGACCATAACATCTTGTGTATGAATAATAGTCCTAGCACCATTGCTTTCAACCCTTTCTACTCTTAATTGTGCCACTCCATCAGATTTACCCACATTTTTAATTACCACAGACAAATCAATAGCTTCCCCAACTACAACATTTTTGCTGTTAGAAATCAGTGGCTGTAAAAATTCATATTCTGGTAATTGTTGCTCAAGTTGCCAAACTTCAAATGGAGTATAAGTTAGATCCGATACTTGGCTAAAGTTATTACCTGCCATATCACTTCCGTTTACCCAAATTCTTAGCTCTAATGACTTAGTTCTATCTTCATCTGAAATAGCAGATTCTAAATCAATATCATAAATTGACTTGATGGAATTACCATAAGGCATACCGCCTAAAATAGTGACCAAGCCACTACCGCTTGCGATACTTGTAGATGAGAAACCAAATTCCGAGGGATGGACTTCCCAATATAGATAAATTGATTCTTCATCAAGATATTTGTCTTCAGAGAGAGTTAATTGAATTTGTAAATCAGCCCAATTGCTCTCTTTTATCAATTCGCCAGGGATAGGGGAATTAATCATCTTAATAGTTGGAGATTCTTTGTCTACGACAAACCACAATAATGGTGATTCAGGCTCTACAATAGAAGCCCCATTTGGAGCATAAATCAAAGTAATAGAAATTATGTAATTACCTGCATTAGGTGGAGAAGTTATTGACCCATTAAACTGACCATTTACATAATCCACTACCCAGTCCTCCTGACCTAATCGGTAAACTAATTGTAAATCCTGTTCAACTTTCCTATCGCTTTTCAACCAATTAATACTCCCGGATATTGTAATTGATGAGTTTGCTTTAACCCATGCTCCCAAATTGGAACTATTATCTCCACTTATTTGATATGATATACTTGACCTATCAATTTCCATTTCACCCGAATAACGCCAATTTAAATCACTTAAGACTACGGAAGTTGTTTGACCTTTTAAGTCAGTCAAAACCAGACTAGGCGTCCTAATAATATTATCATCTTGATCAAAGCCCCATTTTAACTTAAATTCAATTCTAAATTTACCATAATTAGCAAACAAACTTGAATTGTCATCACTATTCATACTACATGAAATAATTTCGATAAACTGAGTTGAAGATGAACAAAAATTGTTTTGACGGTCCCATGATATTGTGGAAGAATCTGGTTGATTAGACGACAAATCAAATTTAATATCTGCGATATCGGTAATTCCATTCTTATCCCATACTGGAATATCAATAGTAATATTCTCGCCAGGATGTAACCATGGCATGATGCCATATTCCCAAATTAAGTCGGAATTTCCTAATTGTGGAGGCCCATCGTCACTAACTAATAAATTAAACAAAGGAGAACTAATATTTCCTGAATCTTTCATTAAATTACCGGCAGAATCCGCAACAATAAGCCAACCAATAACATATGAACCATCGTTGGCCATCGATGTATCTAAATCATAGGAATAAATTCCATTTGTTGCATTCATATCGGTAGGTTTTTGCATATTAAAAGAATTAAATTCACCCACATCTACTTGCCCGTTCTGATTAAAGTCATTCATCCATGAACTCCATAAAATAATCTCTGCTTTTGATGGAAGAACAGGACTATCAGTTATACTAAATTCAAGTAACTTAGAAGGGCTTGATTCAAAATGGTCATATTCATCAATATTCATATTTAGCAGTTGAGGTGATACTGAATCAAAACCAAAATCTGCACTTCTTGGAACTGCATAACTAACATCTTGAGATTTTAGTGGTTGCACATCAACCTCTAAATTGACACCATCACCCACTGAAGGGACAACCCATGGAATTGATACAATCCCATTATTAACAATTGTTGATGAGCCAAATTCATTGCCTTCAACCAATAATCTAGTCAAAACATGACCTGTGCGAGGATATGTTAATTCTTCTCCTTCAAAGCCAAGATAAACTTCAACAGTAACTTGTTCTCCCTTCTTTAAGTAAGGATATTCAATATCTGATCCAATTCCGTTTAATCCCACTACACTCCAATCTTTGACCTCGACATCATTCTCTACACCTTGATAATTACCTAAGCCAAAAGACTCACTAATTGGCAACATTGGCCCGTTGGGTGAAATTAAATTTACTGAGACCACTAAGTAGTCTTGGTCATCCCATTCAATTGGGAATTTGAAGCGATGATTAACATGTAATAATGTTGAACTGTCAGACATTGAAATCGAACCACTGGTCCCAAGGTCAGACCAAATTAATTCAACTCCACTATTAATGCAGTTATTCACCCCTTGCCCGCTAATAGGCATAATTGCTGTTGAACAACTTAATTTTGAAGAATCATAATTACCTATCAAATTAAGTTCAATTGACCATGAATTTTGTTTTACATAACTTTCAGGATTTAAAATACCAAAGTTTCCGAAATCAAATGTAGTATTAACATCAATCCAATTTATTGAAGGAGTAAATGTTTTTGAAACATTTGCAATACTTATAGACACAGGGGTAATGGATTGAATAGTAGACAAGGAGTTAATTGTGAATTTAATTGAACCAGTACCTTTCATCCTCACTGGTATTTTAACTTCTTTAGTACTTTGAATAGAAGTTATATCATTCAATAAATTATTAATTTGTTTCAACAAAACTGAATCTGAATCAAATAAAAGATTTATTTCAGGTTCATAAAGTGATTTCAAGCCTAAAATAGTAATTATTGGCTCATTGTTTGAAGATCCTAATTTAATAGTTACTTTTGACATAGATAGACCGTTTGATTCTATATGAGAATTGGACTCTGATAAGGCATTATTCAATTGGTTGAGTTCAGAGTTGGTCAATTCAACATTTCTAATATTTGAGATATCTGGTAAATTTCTAGAAATTATATTTTGTGAATTGATATCAATAACAAAGTATGGTGATTGAAAATTAATTTCGCTAGAGACAAAAAATTCCAGTGAATCTACGCCAGATTTGGGTAGTAAGAAATCAAAGCTTGCTGCCGATTCTTTAAGAGATTGCTTTGATATGCTTAAAGAATTATCAATGAATCTATTCTGAAAGCCTAACTTTCCTGCGCCATTATAGTTCATCGACCATTCTGGAATGCCATCTGCTTGCAAATCTATTTCGACGCCTTCAGCAACACTACTTCTCAATAAATCGACTGAAAATTGGTCAAGAACCCAGTTATTGTTTCCAGAAATTTTGAATTTTACCGAATGATATGGTCTGTCAAGTTTTGCTGTTTGTTGAATATCAAAATCATTCCATGTTTGACCGCTATCCAATGAATATTCAATCATACCTCCACCTGTAATAATTGAATTTGTGTTTAATATTGAAAACCCACTTCTTGAGACATATTCTGGTGATATTGCGCTACCTGAACCGCTTATTTGCCCAGAAGACCAAGTGCAAGATTGTAAATTCCAATCAGAGCTTACATCCGTTTCAAAACTATCGACAATTTTTCCCTCGAAATGTAAACCATAAATTATGGGTGAGTCACCTGCACTAGACGCTGTCAACTCTAATCTTACCGCGATTTCCGGATATAACTCCCAATCTATAATTCCCAAGTCGAAATAGTTCTGCTCGATTCCTTCAAAACCTGGGATTGACATATTTGTGACTGAATCGATAATACTCATAGTCAGCTTACTGCCACTTGGGATTTTAGCATCAATACTTAACGGTCCGAACGCCATTTCTTCATTGATACCTAAGCTCGATAGCGAAATTGGATTGGATTGCCAACTGCCTTGGGAGTTAGATATTTCTTCTTGAATTATATCTAAAGTCCCTCCGTTGCTACCATCTCCAAAGCTGTCCCAAATTCTAAAAGCATAATTTCCGTAGGAACTAAAGATTACAGGCGGTGATTGTGTTTTGGAATTATAGGTAGTAGATGAGCTTATTTGGCCATAATCCTTCCACAATATGAAATTTGTAGAACTCGGAGATTTATACTCGATACATGTCTCACTACCCCATGAAGAACTCGTGTATTCCATGTATATGGAACCAATTTGGTGATTGTAAGTAAATTCTTGTCCTTGGGTACTACTATAATAACTGTAAGTGGCTGAACAACTGGTTGCAGTATTTAGGCTTCCCGCAGTACTTGGCAATGTGAAACTAGCAGCAACACTACTTGGTATTGATTCAATTTTTAATTGATTATTCTCAGCAGTTATGTCGCTAAGCATGTTTGGTTTTTGAAAATCACTATCTGTTTCTATTGAGTAAGATACATGATTTGGTAAACTATGACCTTCAATTGTTAGATCTAGACCAGTTACTGCTTTACCACTTGGAACCATAATACTCGCATTACTAACTGTTGATGAGGGATAAGAACCAATGGATATTATGTTTTCACTAACTGATGTAGACTGGGAACTGTTTATTTCTTCTAAAAATTCTGATTCAGAATGATTAGGTATAATTGGCGAATATACCGACATTATGAATATCAAGACCATGAAAACACTCATAGCCCGGCCATAAGACATCCTGCCCATGTTACTTAGAGTAGATTCAAGCACAAAAGGGTTATGCTGCAGAAAAATGGAAATTCTCAATAGCCTTATTGCTCATCCGCAACTATGGACAAGGTCGAACTACTCAAACAGCAAGCCGGAATTGCAGCTTGTAAATACGTCAAATCAGGTATGAAAGTGGGTCTAGGGACTGGTTCAACTGTCAAATATACAGTGCTGGAACTAGGTAGAATGATTGCAGAGGAAGGTATGGAGATTGTTGGTGTTCCAACCTCTTTAGCAACACAAAACCTGGCAGAAAAAGTAGGAATCCCTTTGGTAGAATTATCAGATTGCGGACATTTAGATGTGGTTATTGATGGCGCTGATGAATTTGATAGCAAATTTAACCTTATTAAAGGCGGGGGAGCTGCTTTATTGAGAGAAAAGATAGTTGCACAACAATCAAGAGCAATGGTTGTTGTCGCAGATGACAGAAAAAAAGTCGCCACTTTAGGTGCATTCCCGTTACCTATTGAGATTACTCCTTTTTCATCTCAAGCAACCATAAGGCAATTGACTAGGTTACTTGATTGTCGAGTAAATTGTCGAATGGCAGGAGATAAGCCGGTAGTTACTGATAACGGCAATTATATCGCAGATGCTCACTGTGGCCCAAGTATAACTGATCCAATCGATTTAGAAATAAATATTTTAAAAATCGCGGGAGTCGTTCAAGTTGGGTTATTTAATCAAATGTGTGATGTGGTGGTATTGGCAGGAAATGATGGCATTGAAATAATGGTAAATAATAATGGTAGACTAACAGATAAATGATTCGACAATTAATCATTAAATACGAAGTGGGGCAGGACCATGTGGGCCTGTAGCTTAGTCAGGTAGAGCGACGGACTCTTAATCCGTCGGTCGCGGGTTCGAACCCCGTCAGGCCCGCTAATTACACAGTGCCACAATAGAATCTATTTTGATGTAGCCGAAATTGTGAGAGTCTTGACTAGTCGTTGGATCTGGATTATCACCAGCAACAAAAATTTGATTTCCACTCTTCTTTATTACTCGCTTAATTAAAAGAATAGATGAATCAAAAGGATTTGAAAAAACGACTAATTGACCAACATTAATTGGCTGGCTAACAAACTTTTGACACTCTATGGATTGGCCATCTTTCAAAGTCGGCCACATACTATCGCCACGTATGGTGACAGTGAATTTTTCCATGTCATCAACTAGCACGAATCCAAGGCACTTCTCGTCCCTTAACATTCCAGAACATGTTATGGATACTTTCTACAGCATCCATCAATTCTTGAGCGTGTTGTTTTGAAACTTCTACTTTACATGCACTGCATAGTTTAGCAGCCTGCCAAAAAGTTTCATGCAAGTTCGGATTTGCTTCAAGATGTTGAGGTTTGAAAAAGTCAGTCCATAAAACCAATAATTCATCTTTGCACTTTTGCGCTTCTTCTTCCTTTATTGCAGCATATCTACTCATGGTATTGATATAAGTTGCAGAACCACAATCGCTTGAATGATTCTCAGCTAAATTAAGCATTTTATTTGTCATTGATTGTACTGCTTCTGCAGCAACTCTAGCACTTGCAGGGTCATATACTCCACATGGTCCGTCGCAATGGGCGTTCACTTCTATTACTGTCATAAGATGCTCTAAATGTATTCAACTTATCAATTTGTGGATTCATTTTACTACAATAGTAGTACCTGATTCTCCCCTTAATGAACGAATTGCATCACCTGGTTGACACAAAATTGCAGTTAAAGATGGATTATGAAGACAAGCTTCCATCAAACTTCCAATCTTTGGACCCATTGAACCTTTAGGAAATTCACCATCTGCCATATACTGTTCACATTGAGCAATTGTCAAAGTTTTGTGAGATATTTCTTGTTCGGTACCAAATCCAGTTTTCACAGAATCTATCGCGGTAGAAATTATCAATGCATCTGCTTTCAACTTAATAGCAATTAGTGATGATAATCTATCCTTATCAATTACAGCAGGAACTCCAACAAAATTAGTGGTTTTGCGAATTATTGGAATTCCACCGCCACCCCCACAAATTACAACTGCCTTTAATTCAACTAATTTACGGATTACTTCCAAATCTAATACCTTCATTGGCATCGGGCTGGCAACTACTCTCCTAGGTCCTTTTGCAGTCTCTGCTATATCCCAATCAGCGCTCATTACAACCTCACTACTCAATATTGGGCCTACTGGTTTTGTTGGAAATTTGAACCCCTTATCTTCGGGATCAACTTCAACTCTAGTTATCACACATGCAGTCCTTTCAGGCCTTCTACGCTTCATTAATATTGAATCAAGATTTAATGCTAAGGAATATCCTATCATCCCTTGTGTCGCAGAAACCCAAGCATCCATGCCATGCGTATAGGATTTGTCAATTTGCATCAAATGGCCAACTTGTGGACCATTACCATGGGTCAAAATAACGCCCCATCCTGACTCCAGTAAATCAACTACATCGCTCATTACTTTGGCTAAAATTTCTTCGGTATTGTCATCCAAATCTTCAGCAGGATTTTGCAAAGCATTACCACCAATTGCATATACTGCAACTTTGTCCATATTCATTGGAAATTTCCTACAAGTTTGAGGTTTTCCATTACATCAAGTAAAATATGTCCATTTTATCAAACAACTAAATACTCCATGCGTGAGTTTCAATTACAGGTTATTGTAGGACATAATGGTGAGAAGATGAAGTCAATATGGATTTCCGACGTTCAATCTGGAGACCATGATGGTAAGAATGTTGAACTAAAAGGCTGGATTAAGCGTTCAAGAGGATCAAATAAAATTCGGTTTCTAGTCTTAAGAGACTCAACTGGAAATATCCAGTGTGTTGCAAAAAGAGAAACTGTTGGTGATTCTTGCTTTGAACAAATTAAGACAGCACTAATTGAATCATCAATCATAATCAATGGTATAGTTAATTCCGATGATAGAGCTGAAGGTGGGCACGAAATTTCTATAACATCTGCAGAAGTAATTGGACCAGTGAATCCTGAAACACCATTTCCAATAACTGAATCTGCAATGGCTGCTGCAGATGGTGGCGAAACTGAATTTTTACTAGACAATCGACATTTGTATCTTAGAACTTCTAGAATGACCACCATGTTAAAGATAAGAAGTTCAGTTTTTGGAGCAATACATTCATTTTTCCGAGATCAAGATTTTCTTGAATACCAAGCACCAAATTTCGTTGCTGGTGCTGTAGAAGGTGGTTCTACTTTATTTGAAGTACCATATTTTGGAAGGAAAGCATATCTCACTCAATCTTGGCAATTATATGCTGAGGCTGCTATGCCGGCATTGGAAAGATTATACACGATTGCTCCATCTTTTAGAGCTGAAAAATCAAGAACAAGGAGACATCTGACAGAATTTTGGCATGCTGAAATGGAAGTTGCTTGGGCGGATAATAATGAGATAATGGGCTATGGAGAGGGAGTCGTTAGAAAAATTGCTTCAACATTATTAGACGAACGCAGCGATGAACTAGAATCAATTGGAAGGGACTTAAGAGTGATTGCCAAATATGCCGACTCAAAATACCCCCGAATTAGATATGATGAGGCTGTCGAAACCCTACAAGGGATGGGGGTCGAAATTGAATGGGGACAAGATTTAGATTATTCAAAAGAAAAGGTACTAACACAGGATTTTGATGTGCCACATTTTTTGACACACTATCCAAAAATTGCCAAACCATTCTATCATCGTGTTGATCCCAGTGATGATAATTATGTTCTATGTCATGACTTACTCGCTCCTGAAGGATATGGCGAAATAATTGGTGGCGGTGAACGCACGTGGTCAGAGGAAGAAATCCTAGCAAGAATCGATGAGGAAGGTACACCGAGAGAGCCATACCAATTTTACATTGACACAAGAACCTATGGAGGAGTGCCACATGGGGGATTTGGACTTGGAGTTGATCGAGTATGTTCATGGCTTAGTGGTGCAGAACATATTCGAGAAGTAATTCCATTCCCAAGAGATTCGAGAAGAGTAACACCGTAGGGTGATTATCATGGTTGATGCAATTGCATTGGGATGTGGTTTGGTTGGGAAATTTGTTGTAGAAGAATTAGCCAATCGTGGTTATTCAATACATGTTGTTGACCTCAAAATCCCGCTAACGATAAAGCAAAATCAGAATGTAACTTGGAGTGAAGGAGACATATTCAAACTAATTGAAACTTTACCAAATTCTAGTCTTATAATCAATATGCTTCCTGGTAGAATCGGGCAATCTATGCGTTCAATATTCATCTCAAGTGGTAAAAATATTGTAGACTTGGCGTTTACCGAACAAGACCCATCCATGTATGATGATTTAGCTAAAGAATCTGAAAGCACTGTAGTTTGGGATGTTGGTGTCGCACCAGGTTTATCTAATATGATTTTGAAAAAGGAATTTTCAAAGAATAAAAATATTGACCAAATAACTATCAAAGTTGGTGGCAACCCATCAAAACCGGATGGAAATTGGTCCTATATGGCTCCATTTTCTCCTTCTGACGTAATTGAAGAGTATACTAGACCGGCAAGGATTATTGAAAATAACGATATTACTGTAGTACCTGCATTGAGTGATTTACACACAATTAATGTTGATAGATATGGGGTGATGGAAGCATTCCTCACCGATGGTTTGAGAAGTTTACTAATCTCAAATTTTGCACCTAATATGCGTGAGTATACTATTAGATGGCCAGGGCACGTAGAAAAATGGTTAAATTCCAAAGACTTAATTTCAGAGGAGGAATTAATCCACGAATGGAAATTTGATATTTCTAAGGGAGAATTCACTTGGATGGAGATAAAATTAATTTACCCCGATAGTGAAATAGTCTGGATCATTAGTGATGCTGGCAAAGATGGTCATAGTTCAATGGCTAGAACTACTGGATTGGTAACTATTGCTTGTGTAATTGAATTGCTTGAACACGAAAATGGCAAACTTGAAAGCGGAGTTTTCTCGCCTGAACAACTTAGCATTAATTCTATAGAAAGAGTCATACAATTACTTAAACAAGAAGGTGTAGGAATAAATCGGTACATCAGATAATAATCTCACCGCATTCTGGACATTCAATGCCTGGTAGGAATACTCCAAGCATGAAACCACAATTTGGACAAAATGAAATAGTACCGGATTCATAATTCTGCATGAACGCCGACTTTAGAGGCATCATAAAAATTAATTGTTCATCAAATCTTTAATTTTTTTAAGAACTATAGCTAAATCTTTTTGTTTTATGACAAAGTTAGAATGTTTTATAGGACGCTCGTCCCAAGGATTGAAGCAAATAGAAAAACCAGATTCTTGAAACATTCCTATGTCACCTGCAGAATCGCCTACTGAAACTGTATTTTCTTTGGTAATTTCATACCGCCTTTGCAACATTTTAACAATTGCTCCCTTACCATTCATTTGAACTTGATATCGCCCGAAATCATCAATTTCATATTGTCCTTTGGATACTTGTTTACCCCTTAACCATCCATTAGTAAATATTGATAATTTAGAGTCATTGCCGCCGCCATATCTTAGTGAAGTGAAACGGTCTATTCCACCCCATCTTCTATGCCACTTTTCTTCAGATGGAAATTGAGCAGCAATATCTCTAGCTGTTTGTTGTAGGCCACCACTAATTATGGCAACTTTCGCCCCATCTTTAATCAACTCAGATATCAGTAAATTCCAATTTTTCATCATTGGCATTCCTTCCATTAATCCTCTCAGTTCTTCATCGGTAATTGCTCTATCTTGAATACTACTCTTTATCAGCGCAATATCCAATTTTATCCAATCCCATTCATCTAGTAGTCCTTGATTATACAATTCAAATGATTCGTCATTAGAGATTCCTAACTTGTCGTAGACGAATTGCCAAGTCGAGAGGTGGTCGACTAGAACTCTATCCATATCTAAGCATACTAAATAATTGTAAGAATTCATTATTATCACCATCAAATGTTCTTTTCATCAATTCTCTTCCAATCATATTGTGCTTGAATTTGTTCAACTTGTTTACCCATAATATACAATATTATAGCGACCATCATTGCAAACAATCCAATTAGCGTCATTGCGATTGTTATCAATGTAACCCCGATAGATTCTGAATTATATTCACTAAAAGTATTTACTACATTTCCTGAAAGTTTGTATCCTAAAACAAAGAGAACAATGCCTGGTATCCCAAACAAAAACAGTGGGTGCTTCGTTTCAAGCATCCAGTAAAATAATTGCGCAAATTTGGATGCAGTAGCCAAAGACTCACGTTGTGGTATATTGATATTTTCTCGTGATTCAATTACTCTAACCTTAAATTCGTCAGCAATACTTAATGCATTTGATAACGCACTACATTTTGCTAATTCATTTAACCCGTTTTTGGAAAGGAATAAATGATCAATTTGTAAAGAACCTATAACTAACTCTTCAGGTAATTCATTTTTTGCATGACCTTCATTAAGAAATGCAAAATAGATATCCCAACCTTCTCTTGAACGATTAACTATTACTGGCAAATTCTTTAACTTCCATGCTGAGGTAATTTTTATTATCAAATTGGATCTATCCATCGGAAGATTTGATTCAACAAGAAAACTTGCTAATTCTGGAGCTGATGGTTGCAAATCATATTTAAGAACTTGACAGCCAAAATCCTCTGCAAGTTTAATTGTTTGATCGGTCGAACCTAAGTCAATAAATACTACTTCATCTGATATTTCTTTAGCCCTAACTAGTAACGAAATAATACGTAATTCTATATCTTTACCGATATAAATCACTCTTAATTTATCATTAGACACAAAACTTGGTGAACCTTATTCGACTTATATTCTCCGCCTATTTTTAGAAAATTTTAAGTGTTTTATCGTGTAATACACCCTACCAATAAGTTATGTTGATGACTGTGAACTATTTGGCTCAAACATGCACAATGGTTGGCATGTAGGAGTGGTAATTCCTGCAAAAAATGAAGAGTGTTTCATTTTAGATGTATTAGAAACAATCCCGAAGTGTGTAGATTATGTTGTAGTTATTGATGATGGATCAACTGACAATACCTCTGAAATAGTTAAACAATATAATTGCAAAAGTTACCAGTTACAACTTATTTCACTCGATGGTTTAGGAGTCGGTGCTGCCATTGACAAAGGTCATCAAAAAATGCTGAATATCGCCTCGAAACCATTCGTTAGTGTTGTAATGGCAGGTGATGGACAAATGGATCCTGGTGATTTATTAAGACTGATAAATCCGATAACTGAAAATAAATTTGATTATGTCAAAGGTAACCGTTTCAGTCATCCTGATGGTGTTTCAAATATGCCATTAATAAGAAAAATTGCTAGCCAAATTCTAGCATTTATCACCACTCTAGCATCTGGCAGAAAAACAAATGACCCACAATGTGGTTACACCGCAAGTAGTCATCTTATTCTTCAAGAGTGGAACTGGAAAAGATCTTGGCCTACATATGGCTACCCAAATTATTGGTTGATCGAATTATCTGCCAAATGTTTTCGGGTTGGGGAAGTGCCTGTGAAATCATTATATGGTGATGAAAAGTCAAATTTGAGGATCGTTAAATTTTTCATCTCAGTAGGTTTCATGATGCTTATAATGCATCATAAAAGATGCTTAACAATGCTATTTAACCGTGATGTAACACCACATTCACTATTGTCGTTGATTTCATATTTAATGGGATGGATTGCATTACTACCTAACATAAGTACTGATATTGAACGTGAAATAGTTTCAAATCCGTTGATATTAATACTGTTTACAATTATATGTTGGACATGTGCTCACATATTTGATAGGCTAGCTGTAACAACAAGAGAGGAGTTGAGAACTAATGCGCAGACATGATAAGAGAAATAATCCTAGAAAAGCCCATGTTAGGCATATCTTGGTATCAAATAAACCAGATGCAAGAGAAATTATTGAACTTATCAATAATTCTAGAAATTCGCTAAAAATGTTTAAAAAATTAGCCAAAAAGTATTCAAATTGCCCCAGTGGCTCGAAAAAAGGTGATCTTGGAGAATTCACTGAAGGGCAAATGGTAAAAGAATTTGAGTCGGCTGTTTGGAATTCTGGTATTGACGAGATTCCTACTAAGTTTGTCAAAACCCAATTTGGCTATCATATAATTTGGGTACACTCAAAGCAAGATGTAATTTAATTGGTGGGCGTACCAAGATTTGAACTTGGGTCCAAGCGTCCCAAACGCCCGAGTATAGGCCAAACTAACCCATACGCCCGTATGTTTCGCCACGACATCACCGTTATCAAATTCACTCAAGAATTTGCCAAGTTTCATGACTCACCCTAATTGCCAATCCTTCCATTTCAGTCATTTGCATAAAAGAAAAAATATCACCTTCAAATCCATTTTTCTCAAAACAAGAAGCAATTAATTCTAACGATAAATTTTTATTTTTATCTGATAACTCACGAAGTAATGTTAAGCCTTTGGAAGGACTAAAAGGTTCTACAAAACCCGCAATATTTGTCGATTCAGATAATTTCTTAACTAAAGAATCTCTTAATTCTTCAGGGGTATTTGCAATTATAACCTTTGTTCTAAGTTCCAGAGCATTTTTAGCGGAACCTACAACTTGGGTTGATTGTGAAATTCTTTGCCCACAATGTGGGCAATTATGGCCTACTGATTTACGCCCGTGGCAAATTTTACAGGCTGCACACTTAAACACCTTCCAAGAATCAGCCATAGAGTATCATTATGCTCATTGTTTTTCAAAATGTCCCTCAAAGGCTAAAATCAGAATCGGGACTATTTCGCCTAGCACCTGGTCTTAATGCGGGTGCAGCCGGAGCTTTTACATCAACACGCTTCTGCATCTTTTCATCTGGAACTGTTAGCCCTCCTCTAATTGGACCTGTTGATTGACGAGAACCCATAGATAATGAATTTGGCATTATCAAAGCAGCCATAGCAACACCATGATGCTCTGCTCCTGCGGTAACTTCATCAACTGCAACATCAAAACTAATCACTTCTAAATCTCTAGTCGCAAGCCTTCTCTGTAAATTTCTCTTTAATAGTAAAGATGTTTCTTCATAATCAATTTCTGTCGAGATTGTTGCAACTACTGCGCATTCATCTCCTTCGGGAGTAACACAAGCAGCCCATGCAACACCTGCACAAGCGGTTGAGCCATTATATGCATAAGACGTTGCCATATGACATTCGACCAGTGAACCCATCGGTAAAGGCCTAGGTTGAGTAGCCTCAAAATTCAATGGCAACATCGCACCTTTTACTTCTATAAGTCTTGTATCTCCAAGACCCATTTCCACTAAACCTTGGTCATATGCGTCTTCTAAATTTTCTCCCCATGGAGCAACAGCTGTCATAAGCCAACCTTGACAATTTCTAGGAACTCTACCCGGCTTCATAATGTCGGACACTCACAAGGGGTTCTTGAATGAAATGGTTATCCCATGACATGAGCGGGAATTATCGACATATGATTTCTGCTGCGGCAATAATTCTTATTTTTGCAGGCTTAATTGCTGGAAATGAACGTGGAAATACTTCTATGTCTGCATTTTTCTTTGCTTTAATAATTCTATTTAGCGGATTAATATTTTGGAATATTTTTGATAATAATAATTTGCAGCGCAAATTATATTCTTCATCACCAGGGGTGAAAATGCCGACAAAGATTGATCAAATAAATCAAACAACTAATTCTATGGATGAATCAATTGAAGTAAACCCAATGGATTATGATATAGAAATACCTCTTATGTAATCAAAGCAAACGTATGGTCTCAAGATTTTTTGGAGCATAAGTTCTACATTTGTAGCGCTCTCTTAAAGTATGACCTAATTCATTACACTTGTGATAATCTCCGTGATGACAAATAATATTACGTGGCTTTGGATGCAATTGTTCAACAAATTCCAACAGTTGTCTTCTATCAGAGTGTCCTGAAAATCCATCAATAGTTGCCATTTCGCAGCCTACTTTGACTATTTCAGTGTGCCCATTAATAATCATCGGAACTTCACTGAAGCCTTTTTGCAATCTCCTACCCAATGTCCCTTCAGCTTGATAGCCAACAAAGCATAGTGAGTTTCTTTCACTGTATGCCCAATTCTTAAAATACTCCATTACTGGACCCGCATTCATCATTCCAGAAGTTGCTAAAACGATACATGGAGATGTATCCATAAGTATATTCTCTCTTAAATCACGACTTTTTACTGCACGGAACCATTCATTACTAAATGGATTACCTCCATCATCCTTAAGCAAAGATTTACGAAGACTATTTGTTAGATAATTTGGATGAGCAGCATGTATTGCTGTTGCTTCTTGAATCATACCGTCTAACCAAACTGGCACAGGCTTAACTGTTCCAGAGCGAAACAGCTCATCAATTGCAATCATTACTTCTTGACTCCGACCTACTGCAAATACTGGAAATATCATTTTTCCACCACGACTTAATGTTCTTGAAACTATATCTTTCAACTCTTGGTTTGCTTCTTGTCTTGATGGTTGATAATCTCCTTCAGAGCCATAAGTTGATTCTAAGACCAATGATTCTACTCGCGGGAAACGAGTATTTGCTGCGTCAAACAACCATGATTTCTCGTACTTTTGATCACCACTAAACAATAAATTGTGCTTACCATCACCTATGTGTAAATGTACTGCTGATGATCCAAGGATATGCCCCGAATTAGAAAATGTCATTTTAACATCGGGTGCAATATCTGTGGTTTGGTCCCAAGCCACATCAACAACATGTCTTTGACAAGTCCGAATATCTTCCATACTATAAGGGGCCATTTTTCCTTCAGCACCTCCAATTTTCAAATAATCAGTCTGTAACAACAACATTAAATCACGAGTAGGAGGTGTACAATAAACTGGACCACGATAACCATATTTGAATAAAACCGGTAACATTCCTGCATGATCCAAGTGAGCATGTGTTAGAATTACTGCATCAAGTTTGTCAATCGGTAAAGCCTCAGGCGCATTAAAAAATGGCATTGGATCTGAATCATTTGCCACATTGACACCTACATCAATCATAATTCTTGATTCATTAGTAGTTACAAGATGGCATGCACGTCCTACTTCTCGGTAAGACCCAAGTGCAGTAACTCTAGCCCACATAGACCCGGGACGCTTAGGCCGATGAATGTTTAATCCAAAATTTTTCAATAATTTACGCCTTTCTTCGGCATTTGCTTGTCTATATCCACGAATATCATGAACCGTTTTCGATAGAATTGGAGGGGTTCTTTCAACAATTGGAATCCATCCAGTATTATCTCTTACCTCATTGACATTGGCACCTCTACGTCCGACTGCTTCACCAGGATTGCCACACTGAATGATAACTTCACTAAAACAACTATCAAAATATATCTGTGAAATTTCAGCCTCTTCGGGCATTATTGATTCTATTATTTGTTTGGATTCTTGTTCTGGCTTTACCAAACTAGGATCTGGACGAATCTTTATTCTACGCTTTACTTTCTTGGCTATTTTCCCTACTAAACCATCGCCGCCTCCAAATTTTTCAGGGCTTGTAGTAACTATTGCAATATCGCCAGCTTCTAATCTGACCTCATATTGAATCGTTTTGGGTATAATTCTAGATATTTCATCTTTTAATTCTTTAAAACTTAGGCGCATTTTACCACCATTAATTCCACAATCTAACAACACTTGTGTAAAACACAATGCAGTAAACTGCGGGAATATAAATCAAGACAATAGTTTAGCTATTTGTTGTTCAGTTAACAAAACAAAACCATCTTTTTTAGTGATAACAGCAATATCCATTCCGTTACCAGATGCCGCATCACGTTGTCCCGATGCATGAAGGGCTCTCGCTGCAAGTTTTAATGCTTCGGATTCACTCATATCAGCCTTAAATCCGTCTTCAAGTACTCCATACATGTATGGCGAACCTGAACCAGTAGCACAATATACATCAGGAATTGAACCACCAGCCGAATCGATAGAATATACGTGACCACCATCATCATCAACTCCAACAATAAGCAATTGAACCCAATGAGGTCTCCCCGAAAGAATGTTGGCAGTAAGTGTTGCTGCTCCTTTTACAGTCATAGGTTGCTGTCTTCTAAGTTCAAATAATGAAACTTCTGCTGAAAGGGTTCGTGAAAGTGATTGGGCGTGGCCGACTAATCCTGCAGTAGTTAAAGCAAGCTTATCTCCAATTTGAAATAATTTTTGTACTGATTTGTTAGCGATAAAGTGACCCATTGTAGCCCTATGATCGGCACCAACTACCACTCCACCCTTGAAAGTTATACCAAGTGTACTAGTTCCTGTCTTCAACACATTCGGGTTACTATCCATCATCATTATCCACTCCCTAAAGTCGGCACCTTTTGAACATTGGCGCATTATATGCTGAATTCCGATATATTTCAATATTGATATTGCAGAATGAAAATTTAATCGTAAAAGTAATTTTATCTCACCCCTGTAGGCAAGTATTCTTGTGCTTTAGCAACTCTGCTTGCAATATGAAGAGGAAGAACACTGATGATAAACACCAATCATCTTTGGATTCTTTTTCTAATATTAATCTTCCAAGTATGCCTGATTTGGACAAATTATCAAGAGCAGATAAAATTTTGAAACTGGATGAAGAAGTAGCTCAAAAATCCGATATCGCAAATTTGAATACTTTCGACATGCCTAGTATGAATTCAAGTAAACAACAGACTGAAGTCCGTTCTAGTTTAATTTTTCACAACTTAAGCAATAAATATCCCAACCCTCCAATTACTTCTGATGACACAGGATTAGTAGTCCATCGTGCGGTTTTGAATGATTTCACTGGAACCTCTATTCTACTTGATTGGATTTCGGAGGGACACGCATCTATTGTAGAAATGGGAAGGCTTTTCAAACGAGAAACTGAATTTAATGCAACTCTTGATGTACTACATACTTTCATTGAGGGCGATATGGGTGGACAAATTATCAAAATAACAGATACTAGACTAATGCTTCTCCCCCCTGGATGTCGAGGTTTGAAAGGTGTTGAAATGGAGGCTTTTGCAGCTGATGCTGAAGAACTTGGCAGGAGATGATTGTATGAAAGAATCGCCAATTGACATACCTTGTCCAATTTGTCATATTAGTGGCCAAGTAAGTATGATTGCCCATATTGATGAAATACCATACTTTGGAGAGCATACCCAAGTTACTGTAATGTGTCAAAAGTGTGGTTGGAAGCAAACTGATTTTATCCCTGCAGAGGGGAAAAAAGCAGGATGTTGGTCATTGAAATTAACTTCTGAATCTAAACTTACTGTGAGGGTAGTACGTTCATCTTCGTGCACAATTAGAATCCCCGAATTAGATTTACATGTAAATCCAGGAAGTAGTTCTACTGGTTTTGTTTCTAACGTTGAAGGTGTTTTGAATAGATTTTTGGAAGTTATTAATATTGTTCGACGTGACCTCAATAATGATCTTGAAAGTGTATTATCAGAGCATGAAACCAATAAGCTGAACGAAATCAATAGTCAAATAAAAAAATTAGACGAGCTGATTTTACGCATCAAAAATGCAGGATCTAATGATACTGAAATTTTCACCTTAGAATTACTCGACCCTCACGGCCATTCAATGATTTTAGATGATGATGCTGAGGAGCGAGATTTGTCAGTTGATGAAATAATGAAATTACCTGTTGGTCCCGACCCTGCTGTATTTTCAGCGTAATTATTTAGAATCAAAAGCAAGGAATGAGTCAACTAAATGTTCAGTTTGATGTCGTATCTCATTGTGATTAGACATCCAATCAGTGGCTTTTTCTATGCATAATTGTTTCATTTCACCAGCTAAAATCCGACCATTGCGATAATTTGAATTCAATTCTGCGAGATAGTGGTCGTCATTTTCAAAGAAGTACATCATATACTGATAAGCGACATCAATATCTGGATTGCCACCAATTCTACGATGTTCCTCGATTGTTGATTGACCACCTGAATAAGCCTTACGGATTTTTTTGGTAAGAGTTTCTAAATCATCATCAAGAAAAATAGTAGTTTTAGGCTTACTGCTGCTCATTTTATCGCCAGTAAGTCCAACGGCAAAATGATGGTATGTTGAGGATGGTGATAATAACCCCATCCCACCTAATTCTCTTTCATATTGTAATAGTTTAATTCTTATTCGTGACTTATCACTTCTTGTTGCTGCTGGAATTGTGATTGTACCCTGTTTTGGATTTGAATTTAAATCCGAATATCCAAGCTCCCTTAACTTTGCAACGATTCCATTGAATACTTCAGTAACTTTATTTCGGTCTAATCTACCATTAGGTTGTTTGCCCAAAATTGAAGCATTTTCATCTTGAACTGATAAACCGATTAATAATCCTGGTCCAGTATTTTCTTTGATGTTGAACCAATTTGATTTAGCTGCTACGCCTCTGGTCAAACGCAAATGTGGATCTTGGTCTACTCCTACTGGCACTACAATTGGACGCAAACCTCCAAATTCCTCTGTTTGTGGATGTAAAATGTCACCTACTTGGACCATAGGAGCTTGAACATGTGCTAAATTAGTATCTCCTTTAAATCCATAAATTGATTCAAATTCATTCAAATTGGTTCTTTTCCCTAATTGAAAACCCAACTTTTGCACTGCCGACCTTGTTGATTGGAAATATACATTGGTCTTTTCAGGATCTAGTCCAAGTGCCGCGTAATTGGCAATATATTCTGTTAAAGCAATATCTCTACCTTTGGCTAATGATATGCCACGAGTGGCTTGACTCTCTAAATCGGCAACTGCAATTGTCACATCGCCTCCCATTTTTTGAAACCATTTGACTTGCTCAATAACCATTGAATGACCTAGATGCATTTTTCCACTGGGCATTAGACCGGTTAATACACCAAAATTTTCTTGATTGTTGTAAGCATTAATTACTAAATCTAAATCACGATGTGCGAAGATTATACCTCTTCGATGGAGATGACTAGGATTTGGAACTGTAATGTTGGACATGTCTGACAAACCAAACTGTTCTATAATCCTATTATAGTCAGTAGATTGATTACTACTCCAAGGATCAATATTAACGTCTTTTGCGCCCACATTATCTCCCATAGTTCGGGTTTAATCAATTTCTTTCATCAAGGCTTCGATTCAAATCTCCAAAAATCATTGATTAATCCATCATTTATTATTTGCCAAAGGACCTAATCCTTCTTTCTTAAGAATGACCATCATCGAAAGTATCACGCCAACACCAATTGCCAATGCTACATAAGGAATCCATGTCATTTCTTCATCTAAAGGACGCGGTTGCAAAAGCCAAGTAAAAACTAAATCATCTTGATCAACAAATCTTTTTGACCACTTAAATAAATCTGTAGTTTCATGCGATGCGATGGTAATTGCAGCACTGTGATTATTCCAAAATTCAGTTATTCCCATGATATCGTAGTTTTGATTTTCAATGGTTAAATTAACCATTTTCCCATCAGCGATGCTTAAGTGAACATATTCATTTTGTATATGGCTGTATCCTTCTTTAGTATGTCTTTGGCCGCTAATGTCACTTAATTCTTCACCATTATAACTTACTGAAATTAGTTTGGAATCACCGATATCAATCATATGAGTTATTGGAATATTCCATCGTTCAGGATATAATGCTGTACATTGGTCTTTGATTAAGGATTCAAACGACAAAATAAATTCGCCATCTTTTTCAGTAATACTGTGACTTGGTTCGTAGCATCCATCATAAACCCAATATGACCAAGATTGACCCCAAGTTGTCAGCCAGGCATTAGCATCATTACTTATGTAATCTTCAATTTCTTTATCATGACGTATAGTTGCTAAATCTACACGTCCAATCCAATAAAGATTTACTAGGCCGCCTTCTTCAACAGCATTTTTAACCACATCTACCGAACCAACAATCTGTTCAAGGCTCCCCCCACTTCGCCCTAAGTTATACCAATCCCACAAGTTTTTAGGCACATCACTAGAATTATGCCATGCAGAAGATGATATTGAAGTCAAATCACCGTGGATAACAAAACCTTGCTTGGAAATAATTTCATGTTGGACCATCGATAATGAATCTGGAGTATAAGTAGAAATTGGGTTATTACCCCAAAGGCTTGCATCGACTCTTTCTTCAATATAATTTCGACATTCTAATGCCACAGCACCGGGGTCCGCGTTCCATGACATCCCAGGCACGCCATAACAACCAAATTCATCACCATTATTGAGACGCTCATTTGCTAATGATGTTCGTAACCAACCATCCTCTTCCCATTTAGTTTCAGCAATGGCTATTGGAGAAAAGATAAGACCTAGTAAAACTAACATTGTCATAGTTGTCATTGACAAGTTTGACATACAAAACCCCGATGTATATCCGTCTCAAGCATTGGTTTTGATACTTCGTATTTGAGAACTAAAATAAACTGCCAAAAACAAAAAATTACTTATCTTTTGAAAGCAACTATCAAAGGTCAATCTCCACAGGGTAAATCATGAAGGAAGGCTTGAATGAATTTTCAGACGCTTGGGAATTGTTGCGACCCAACTGGGAAATTAAGCCAAAAAATGGTGGCATCTCTTTCACCCCTGGATACTCAATGATTCGTTTTATATTTTCACCTTTAGTTAGATGCCTACTTAGAATAAAAACTACAGGTACTGAAAATTTACCTAAAAAGGGGCCGACAATATTAGCTGGTAATCATTTATCTCATGTTGACCCGGTGCTAATTATTGCTTCATCAAGAAAAAAAGCTCACTATCTTGCGAAAGATGGACATTTTAAGAATTTCTTTCTCCGAATGTTCATGAATATTACTGGGCAAATTGAAACTCACCGAGAAGAAGGTGGAGACTCCGCATTATCCTCTGCTGCGGATGTTCTTGAATCAAGTGCAACATTAGGAATTTTTCCTGAAGGAACACGATCTAAGAAAACAGAAAAACCATTTTTGTTACCAGGTAAAACTGGAGTGGCCAGATTAGCAGCCGCATATCCCAATGCTACGATTATTCCTGTAGCACTTAACGGGACAAGAAGCATGATGAGGCCTCAAAATGACAAACTTCCAAAACTATGGAAAAAAATTGAGATTAACTATGGCAAAGGAATAACATGGTTGGAATGGCTATCTCATGAACAAGGTGGAGATATGACGCCTGAAATGATAAAGATGATATCAAAACAGGAAAAACAAGAGATAAAGGCCTCTATTGCGACACTCTATAGAAAATTTACAGACCAATTAATGAATTCAATAAGTAAGTTGGGTGCACCATAATTCATCACCTGCTAAATTTTTCTAAGGATAATCAAGAAAATCATCAAAGACTCCCTTGATGTGGTAATATTGGTTGAGACATGGAGCAATATCTGGATCTTATTCGTAGAATACTCGAAGAAGGGGAAAAAAAAGAAGATAGAACCGGTACCGGCACCCTATCGGTATTTGGACACCAAATGAGATTTGATTTATCAAAAGGATTTCCAATGGTGACAACCAAAAAATTGCATCTAAAGTCAATAATTTATGAATTGTTATGGTTTCTTAAAGGCGATACTAATGTAAAATATCTTCAAGAAAATGGCGTTAGAATTTGGAACGAGTGGGCAGACGACAATGGTGATTTAGGGCCGGTATATGGTAAACAATGGCGAAATTGGGAATCAAAAAATGGCGAAATAATTGATCAGATTGAAGATGCTATTGAAATGATAAAAAATAATCCCAATAGCCGAAGAATAATAGTTTCTGCATGGAATGTTGGTGAACTAAAAGATATGGCTTTAATGCCGTGTCATGCTTTTTTCCAGTTTCATGTTGCTAATGGGAAATTGAATTGTCAACTTTACCAAAGAAGTGCAGATGTGTTTCTCGGAGTCCCTTTTAATATCGCTTCATATGCATTATTAACCCACATGATGGCTCAAATATGTGGACTAATGCCTGGTACATTTGTCCATACTATCGGAGATGCTCACCTGTACAATAATCATCTTGAGCAAGCTAAATTACAAATCACTAGAACACCTATGAAACTACCAAGATTAAAGCTAAATCAGAATATTAGCAATATTGATAATTTTGATTATGAGGATATCGAAATAATTGATTATCAACACCACCCACACATCTCGGCCCCAATATCTATTTGAGTGAAAATTATGCTAACTATGATTTTTGCCTGTGACCTAAACGGTGCTATAGGTAAAGATGGAGATCTACCGTGGCGGCAAATTACAGATCTCAAACACTTCAAAGAAATTACTGAAGGAAATACTATTGTAATGGGCCGTAAAACATGGGATAGTCTCCCAGGCAAATTGCCTAATAGGAGACACATTGTAATGTCTAGAAGTGCCGTCAATGATGTAGAAACTTGTTCATATGATGAAGTTATTAGTTTGGCAAAAAATAAAAACATATTTATCATTGGTGGAGGAGAAATTTACAAATTATTTTTGGACGAAGTTGACGTAATACATCGCACAATAATACATTGTAATATTTCTGGTGCTGACACCTTTGCACCTACTGTAGATGAATCTGTGTTCAAAATTATCGATGAGCGATTTACTACAAAATCAAGTCAAGATCAATTTGATATGACATTCCAAAAACTGGTTCGTCGAGAATTTTAATCTCCTTTGTATTCTGTCACTCTAACTCCTAAGCGACCAGTTAGGGCTTTTCTTTCCATTATTCTTTGGTATTTTTTCTCAAATGCTGCTTTGAGATCTATTTTCATAGCAATAGAATGCCCCATTAATAATATCAAAATATCAGCCATTTCTTCAGCACATTCATCTAGTGGCTTGCCTTTGGTAATCGCAGCTGAAAGTTCGCCCAATTCTTCTACCGTTAGAGCGATTCTGTACCCCATATCATGACCATTTTTACCAGCAAAATCATGTTTATGATGAAATTCAGCAACTTTCTTCATCATTACTTCCCATTCACTTTTGGCGTCAAAAACAATCCAATCATCAACCGACCGTCCTTCCATAGAATAATCGAATTTATGGTACAGGATAGTTGTTACTCATAAGCTAAAAGTGAAAATAGACATTCAAATACAGGTTCTAACCGGTCATTTGCTTGTGAAGAAACCAACTGATGCGATAATTCTGCACCAGGATCCCCTGGTTCCCTTCCCGCAGCCCAGTTAGAGGATATACAAATTGCCGAGTATGGGAGATTAGATTCATTTGCCAACTTAACTTCTCTAGGCATAGTCATTCCAACCATATGACCTCCAAGTAACTCAATCGCATCAACTTCTGCTCTTGTTTCAAAATGCGGCCCTTGAGCCAACCAATAAGTGTAAAACATTCTCTGGTCTGAATCAGAAAATCCTTGCACTTCTCTTAGAATAGTTTCTAACTTTTTATTTAAATCGGCAGAAAATGGCTCGGTGACTGATGTAAAAGTAGCAAACTCATCGCTGAAAGTAGTCGCAACACCTGAAAAGTCGATGTACTGATTAGCAAGAGCTACTTTTCCTGGTGGAAAATCGCTAACTAATGAACCAACTGAACATACTGAAATTATAACATCACAACATGCCTCTTTCAATGCCGCAATATTTGCTCGATGATTAATCATGTGCGGAGGTTTGTTCGCTTTATCTTGGTTATGATGTCTTTGCAAGAAGAATAATTCTTTTTGTTCCCCGGTGGCAATTATATCGACAGTCATGCATTTTAGAGGGACTTGGCCATATTCAGTATCGACTATGACATCATCAGTTCTGGATTGATAAACATGATACTTTCCATTTAATCTATGCTTGAAATCGAAGTTAACAAGACCTGTGCCGCCAATTACTCCAATACGGTCCATTGGGATCACTAACCACAATAAGGATGATTATTCTTGTAGTCTAGTAATCAGATCTGCTTTCTTTCCTGATACTGGTTTACCTGCTGCTTTCAGCAGTTCCTTCAACTCAGCAACAGTCATGCTACTATAATCGATATCTTCAGATTGGGCTACAACTTCATTGCTTTCTACTTCAGTATTATCTTCAACAACTTCATTCTCATCTTCGCCGACTTGAGCTTCAACCTTTTCTGAGTCGGGCTCCATAGCCTCCGCAGCATCTAGAATTGATGGGGTCTCGTCTGAACTCTCATCTTCCATAGCTGCTGCTAATGCTGCTGCCTTCTTTGCTTTCAACTCAGAAGCTGCCTTAGCTTCTTCAGCATGAATATCATCAAGAGTTGGGCCTTTTTCATTTATTACACCTTCTTGCAAAAGTTGACTCTTTCTTATAGAAACTGACTTGATTGGATACACTGGTTTTACAACTTTGCGTATTTCTTCCTCCAAGTCACCGCCTAAGATTGATTCTTGCATTTTTGAATAAGTGTTCTTGGCGGCAAAACCAAGTAATAGCTCACGGGTTTTCGATCTCATTACTTGTTTTACTGATGTTTGAACTCTCTTTTGAGTTACAATCAATGGCTTTAATCTAACCAAGTAACCATCAGTTGTCACAACATCGACTACATCATCGACTTTCCCTCTGTATCTACGGATTTGTCTTCTGGTATGATCAGTCTGATGATGGTGACCAATAAAAGTGGTTAAAGCATCTTGGCCAACACATTCATGTACTCTAAATCTTATTATAACATGCATTTTGGTGAAATCACCATTAAATTCCTGCAATGTCATTTCGTAAACTCTGCCGATAATATGTTCATCAGACTCACCGATTGTTTCGCCGATGTTTTTGAAATCCCATGGATGCCTTGGTGCACGAATAGTGTACCATCTCTTCAATTTCCATTTGTCACGCTGCTTACGTGCTACTGCACGTGCCTTTGCACTCACTTTCTTTGCCATCGATATCAACTCGGTTAGTCTTGCGGGGGCTACCCCACTTGCAAGTTGCCGACTAACCTCCCCTATTTCAAAGAGACTATTGGAATGGAACATAAATATTTTACAATATTCAACAAAACTCTTCAATAACCAGTCCACCCGTTGGTCATGGGCATACATCACGTAAGTTGTAGAGTAACTGCCAGTGGCGTGGATGACACGGGAGTGATTATTGATTCGTTGGGGTGGTTAGCAGGTGGTGAACCTGACATAATCGTGGACAAATCAACTTCTTACCATGGCTCCAAAGTATACCTAATCTCATTCAAACTAACAAAAAATAAGCCGGTAAAGCAGTTCATTAGCAGGTTAAAAGCAGTAGATACTTCATTAATATTAGAGAGTCTAGCACAAAAAATAGATGAAAACAACACACTCCACATAAGATTATGTTTAGATTCCTTGATTGGAGAACAAATATTGATTACCAATTCAACCCAAAAGTCAGTCAAATGTAATATCAAGATTGAAGTTTATCCAGGACAAACAGCCGAAGATGAAATAAGCAAAATTTTGTTTTAAACTAAGATATTTTAGTATAACCTAAAACTTGTGACCATTCACAAGGGGTTAAGTATCTCAAGTTACACCGTCGGTTTGAGGAGAAATTATGACCCATGTTGTAACTACTACCTGCGTAGACCACAAATACCAAGAATGTGTAGCAGTTTGCCCTGTTGATGCCTTTAGAGAAGCAGAGACTTACCTTGTTATCGACCCCGATGAATGCATTGATTGTGGTGCGTGTGTCCCTGAATGCCCCGTAGACGCAATATTTGCTGACACCGATATCCCAGATGAAGAAGAATACTGGATTGAACGCAACGCAGACGAATCAGTAGATGCAGAAGTAGCTGAAGGCGAATCTCCAGTTCTTGCAGATTAAATCAAGGCAGTGATACCATGTCAGATTTAGATTTCACTAAGTTCCGTAGCGGTAGCGAACTTTTGAAAAGAGGTTTTGCAAGAATGCAACAAGGAGGCGTCATTATGGACGTCGTCAACGCCGAACAAGCAGCAATAGCCGAAGATTCAGGCGCAGTAGCAGTAATGGCGCTAGAGAGAGTTCCAGCAGATATTAGAAAGCAAGGCGGTGTTGCGCGAATGAGTCATCCAGATATGATTCAAGGTATTTTAGATTGTACATCAATACCAGTTATGGCTAAGTCAAGAATTGGTCACGAAGGCGAATCGAGAATTCTCGAATCAATGGGTGTTGACATGATTGATGAATCAGAGGTTTTGACCCCAGCGGACCCATTTTTCCATATTAGTAAGAAAGATTTTGAAATTCCATTTGTTTGTGGAGCAACTGAACTATCAGAAGCGGTACGGCGTATCTATGAAGGCGCAGCAATGATTAGAACAAAGGGTGAAGCTGGCACCGGCAACGTTGTTGCTGCAGTCACTCATGCTAGACTCATCGACCAAGAGATAAAGCAATTACAAAATCTTGAACAAGATCAGTTAAGCGTCGCTGCTGATTCAATAATTTCTAGATACAAGGTATTGGCACAAAAATCAAGCCTCCCAGGAACATACGAAATGACTCCATTTGGACCAATTGATGATACAATGCAACAAGAAGTTGTGCAAATACTATCAGAGATAAAGGAAATCCAACGTCTCCCGGTAGTGACATTTTCCGCTGGTGGAATTGCCACACCTGCTGATGCATCACTAATGATGCGCATGGGCATGGATGGAGTGTTTGTTGGCTCGGGAATTTTCAAGTCCGAAGACCCAAAAACCATGGCTGATGCAATTGTTCTTGCTACCGCACACTATGATGATGGTGCAAAAGTCGCTGAAGCAATGGCCATGACTCTTGGAGAGCCTATGAAAGGTGACGAACTAGAAACCTTGGAAGTAAGATTAGATCAGCGTGGCTGGTAATCATTCTAGAGGAGTTTCAATTCCCTCTTCACCAAGAGTCCATTTTAGAGTTTTGACAACTCCCTGTAGAGCTTTGTGAGTTCTGGCTGCCTCTTTCATGCCATCCAAATCTCCGCTCTTACGACATTGTTCATACCATTGCTTCCACTGAACTAAATGCCCTTCAGCATCCTCAAGCATTTGTTCAATCTCTGCCCAGGTGCGGTTATAAGACCTGTATGGGATTGTAGGTTCATCGCTCATCTCTATC
>MDSV01035307.1_pt1 | contig 40926 bp, 20 predicted proteins | sample 810851 | NCBI WGS metagenome assembly MDSV01 (sample SAMN05326640, study PRJNA326480) | marine metagenome | isolation source: seawater | place: Atlantic Ocean: North East | collected 2012 | reverse complement strand
AAACCCTAAACCCTAAACCCTAAACCCTAAACCCTAAACCCTAAACCCTAAACCCTAAACCCTAAACCCATGAAGAAGGGAAGCGAGATTTTCACTTTCGGCGCACGTGTCATCATCACCGCGAACGCGTTCGTCTAAACGACTGGAACACACGCGCGAAGGTCTCTGAAGGTCTCGTGTGCGTGACATCGCACTACCTACCTCGCGCCGGCGCTTCTCTTCGGTTCGCAGACGACGAACAAGACGCCGTCTTTGACGACGGACTGCGCGGACGTCTCGTCGACGGGTTCGGGGAAGCGCGCGACGAACTCGAACGCATCCGTCGAGCCGCCGTTCCGCCCCGCCTTCTTGTCCACGTACACCAAGCCGCCGTCGGCGACGCGCACGTCGAAATCCTCCTCCTCGCTCCGCGCGTCGCATCGCGCGGCGAGCACGTGGAACTGGTTTTCCGAAGTCGCGAGCTGAAACTGAACCGACGACGTCGGAGGCGGTTTCTTTCTCGGCGAGATGAGCGAATTCGCCACCGACCCGAGCACGAGCCCGCGGATCGCGTGGAACTCCTCAAGCCGCGGCGGCTCGCGTTTCCGCCTGGACGCCGCCGCGTCCGCGTCCAACGCGAGCGGCGCCGAGCCCCCCGGCGCGACGATGTCGACGTCGAGAAAAGGCATGTCGTCGGAGTAGTCGTCGGAGTCTTCGTTCGCGTCTCCGTTCGCGGCGTCGTCGTCGCCGTTCGCGGCGTCGTCGATGACGATGACGTCCTCGATGGCGTCGGCACCCTCGGCGTCGTCGACTTCCTTCGTCGTCGTGGAAGGAGACGCGCTCGCCGCCGCTTTCTTCTTGAGCCGCTCGCGCTGCGCCGCGGCGACCGCGCGCTGCACCGCCTCTCGGCGGCGCAGGCTGAGGGACGGCCGGACGCCCTCGCGGCTGCCCGCGGTTTCCGAGTCGTCGGTCCCCGACGCCGAGGATTCCGACCCCTCCGAGCTCTCCGACCCCGAGCTCGCCGTCACCGCCGAGGGGAGCGGCGCCTCGCGAGCTCGCCCGCTCGCGCTTTTTCGTTCCGCGTTCTCGGGGACGTCGGGAGCCGGGCGGCTCTCGAGGATCGGTTTCGTTTCCCGCTCCTCGCTCGTTTTCCTCGCGGCGGGCCTCCTCGGCGTCGGCGACGGCGTCGCCTCTCGCGCGCGCCCGCCCGCTTCGCGCGGCCGTTTCTGCCCCCGCCCCGCGAACCCGGCGAGGAGCGCTTTCCGTTCCGCCTCGGGCGCGCTCCGCGCCTTGGCGGCTTCGTCGACAACGTCGGCGATCACGTTCTCGACGACGTCCCCGTCGACGACCCACGAGCCGTGCGCGGCGACGGCGCGGTGGTAGCTCTCGTTGAGGATGAGGAACCGCAGCGCGCCGTCGGGCGACTTGGCCGCCATCGCATCGTCGCGAAACACGCGCGCGTCCGCGGTGAGCAAGATGAGCTCATCCGCCATGCCCAGCGCGCCGTAGCGCGGCGCCGAGCACAATCGGTCGAGCGCGACGCGGAGCTCCTTGTGCGGGCCGCTCTCGACGCCCACCAGCGTCCGGCCCTCGGCGTCCACGTCCAGCTCGCGCGCGACGTGCGTGGGCCCGTGCGTCTGCGCGTCGTACTCGGAGATGGGCACGGAGACGTTCCGCGAGCGGAACACCGCGAAGTGCTTCGCGGGTTTCGGGTCGACGCCCGGGCGGGACGAAGAAGCGCCTGTCGCAGGAAAGGCGCGCGTCGAGAGCGGAGTCTCGAGCGTTCCCACACCCGGGAGTGTCGCGCCGGGTCCGACCGGTTGGACGGACGACGCGGGGAGGGTTCGGCTCGCTTCCGCTTGCTGCGAGACGAGCGCCTGCAGCATCGACCTGTGTCGCAGCTGAAGCTCGAGCAGAAAGCGCATGGACGCTGATTCCGCGTCGTCTTGAGCGGCGGATCTCCGCGCCGAAGCCGCGGCGTCGGGCGAGGTCCGCGCCGGCGCTTCACCCCGATGCGCCATGGTCGCGGCTCCATCGCGGTGGGTGATTGGCTCGAGGCTCTTCCGGGGCCTGTGCTGGAACTCCACGCGTGGGGCGATGGGCGTCGGCCTCGAGTTCCGGCGACTGCGGGTCGTGGTTCCGTCCGTGTTAATGCTCCGGTACATGTTTGACGACGAGTCGGGCGATCGTCGTCGCCGACCGGGAAGGTCCCGGAGCGGCGGGGGCTCAGCGGGGGGGGCTCGCCCGATCCGACAGCGGGAGAATGTGATCGGACGGGGATGCACCCGGCTCGCGCGAGGTGCGCTGGTGCCCCCGCGACGTGTCGAACAGAGTTCAAATGGGATGTATGTTCTAGAAGGTTTTCATGACCCGGGTGTTCGACTTTGACCACAACGAAGTGTGTCACAGTCATCAAAAATAAGCGAATGTCCGCCCGCTGCAAGGGATTAGAGCGTTATGCTCGGACGATGACCACATCTCGGAGGGGCGCGCCGCGTGGCGAGCGCATGCCCGGCGTTTCGACCCGCGGCGGTCGGCGCGCCGAGGTGGCCGCCGTGGACGCTCCCTGCATCTCTCTGCGCGCGCTGCGCGAGGGCGACCGCGCGACGATACGCGCGTTGCGGGACGCGCTGCACACGGCGCCGGGTTGGTTTACGCTCGACGCGGAGGATGCCATCTCGCCGTCGATGGTGCGCGCATGCTACGCGCGCGCGCGCGAGTTCTTCTCGCTTCCGACGGCGCTGAAGCGCAGCTACGCGCACACGCAGTACGCGCGCGAGACGGGCGGGTACGTCCCCCTCCTGGAAGAGTACGCGTACCGGCCGAACGAGATCGCGATCCTCGAGAGCTTCGACACGGTTCGAGACCTCGACGCGTCGCGCGTTCCCGCGGGGGCCACCGGCGTCGGCCCGGTGGACTGGCCGTTGGAGTGCCCGGGCATGAAGACGGCGCTGCGGGCGTTCTACGAAGCCGCGGACGAGGTGGCACGGGACGTGCTCCGCGCGCTGGCGCGCGCGCGTTTCGTCGGGGACGGAGACGACGAGGACCCCGCCGAAGCCGCCGACGCCGCCGCGCTCGCCGCGCGACTGCTCGCCGACTTCACCGAGAAGAGCGCGTGCTCCATGCGCGTGATGCGGTACCCCGGCGTGGAGGACGCGCGCGTGCGCGCGCGCGTGGGCGGGAACCTCGTCGGGTTCGAGGACTCGGGGCTCGGGGTTTCCGGAGACGCGCGGCGCTCGGGAGATTCGCTCGCCAGCGAACGCCGCGACGAAGACGAAGACGAAGACGAAGACGAAAACGCCGCGAGCGCTCGGGCCGCTCGCGACGACGACGTTCCAAAAACCGTGAGGACCGAAAGGACCGCGGTGACGAGAACGGACCGACTAACGAGCCGTTCGACGACGCGCGGTTCCCGCGCGCGCGCGGTGGGCATCGCCGAGCACACCGATTTCGAGTGTTTCACGTTGTTGCACCAGGACTCGCCCGGTCTTCTTCTGCGCGACCGCGCGGGCGCGTGGCGCGAGGCGGGCGTGTTTTCCTCCCCGCTCGGTCCGCGCGCCGCGTTCACCGTCATCGTCGGCGACGCCTTCGAGCGCGTCTCGAACGGGTTCTTCCGCGCGACGTCGCACCGCGTGGCTCTGACGCGGCACGAACGGTTCGCGCTCGTGCGGTTCAACGGCCTCGACCCGGAAGCCTCGATCGCGCCGTTCGCGGCGGCGGACCCGAAACGCGCCAGACGCGCGACGCAAGGCGAGCACCTCGCGCGGCAGGTGACGCGCGCGGCGCGCCACCTGGAGAACGCCGCGAAGCGCGGCGCCGTGCCTGGCGTGGACGCCGCGCGTCTCGGCGCCGACGCGGCGCCGGTGAAATTCGCGCAGCTCTTGATCGTCGCCGCGGGGGACGCTCGGGGAGACGTTTCCGGGTCGCGCGCGCCGTCGACCAACGCGACCGATTCGTCTTTCGTGCTTCTCGGGAAGCACCGCGCGGGCGAGTTCGCGGGCACGTACACCGGGTTCATCGCGCGAGTCGCGCCGTTCGAGACTCCGAGGGACGCGGCGATGCGAGCCGCGGAGGAGGGGGGCGTGCGTTTCCGGGAAGGTCTCTCGGCGGCGTCGAGAGACCTTCCCGTCTGGAAAAACGGCTCCCTTCGCGAACGCGCGCGGTTCCGGTTCGAGGGGTGGCTGGCGGACGACCGCGTCGCGGTCGAGCACGAGTTCGTGCTCCGCGTGAAGGACGCCGGCGACGTGACGTTCGAGGACGCGCGGGGCCGAGTGCCGAGCGGGAACGAGGACGTGACAGAGGCGCCCGCGTTCGCCGCCGCGGTTTCGAGACGCAAGAGAAAGAATGACGCGTCGAATGACGCGTCGACGGAGCCAAAAAAAAAGTGGTTCGCGCGAGAAGACGTCCCGTACGCGTCGATGCCCGCGGACGACGCGGTCTGGTACCCGCGGCTGTTCGCGCTCCTGGACGCCGACGAGGCACGGGACGCGGAAACGCGCGATCCGTCGACCGCGTCGCTCGAACCGCGCGTCACGGATTCGCCCGTAGATCGACCGGGGTTTGGAACCCCGCGCTCGGCTTGGACGAAAGCGCTGGCGGGGCGTTTCGCGTTTGACGAGGCGGGCGCGCTGCGGCGAGACTGGGAAGTGAGCGTCCTCGCCACCGACGCGGCAATGTGACGCGCGACGAGTGCGCTCCACCGTCTCGTCCACCGATCCGCGCCGCGCGCGCCTCGTTCGACGGCGCGCAGGATGACATGCGCGACGTACGTATCGTCATCGTTTTTATTAGTAGTAACTATGATACATCTTTCGTCCTACGTACTACGTACAAAATACACCTAAAACAGCTTCAACACGTTCGCCGTCTCCGCGACGGCCGCCCGGCCGCCCCGCGCGAGTTCACTCGCGCGGGGCTCTCGAGCCCGGGCGACGGGAGGCTCGTCATTTAGAGCCGCCCGCGCTGTGAACAACACAGCCTGTAACCGACACCCTTCGAAGGGATTCGCGCGTCGCGTGTACCGTCCTGTGCGTACACGCGTTTTCGTGAAGACGGTCAAGAAACGCGTGACCGTTGCCGGAGCGTCCGCCGGCGGAGGGCGCCCCCGGTCGGTCTGTCCCCGGAACCCCCGCCCGCCGCCGCTGCCGCGGTTTCCCCTCCGTCGCCGCGACGCGCGCCGCCCGCGGCGTCCGCCGCATCCGGCCCGTCCACCGCGTCCGCGTCGTCGCTGCTGGTCCCCGGGCTCGCGTCGCCCCGGGCTCCCGCTCCCCGCGCGGCCCGCCTCCCGCGCGCCGCGTGCGTCCCCTCCGCCGCTCCGCCGCCCGGGGAGGGCGGAGCCTCTCGCGCCTGGCTGAGCTCGGCGGCGCTGTGCTCTCCGGCGCCGCGCGCGCGGAGCGACCTGAGCATCCGCTCGCAGCGCACCATGCCCATGGCGGCGGTCACCTCGGTCATGACATCGTTCTCGTTCACGCTGAACGTCGCGCGCGCGATGCAGTTGCCCATCCGCATGACCAGCCTGTTCGCCAGCACGGCGTTGCTGTTGAGCCGGATCAGCCTCGTCGCGTTGTTCACCTCGCGCGCCGTCTCCGGGTCGCGCAAGAACAGCAAAGGCGCGGCTTCGCCGAGCGGCGCGAACGTCGTCTCCACCGACGGAACGGCGGCGCTTCCGTTTCTTTTCCGTTCGCCACCGCGAGTCGCGCTCTCGTAGATGTGCCCCGGGCACACCCAGGCTCTGCCGAAGGGCGGGGCGGCGCGAACGCCTCGATCGCTGGACCCGGAATCGCCCGGATCGCCGCCCTCGGGCTCCGGCGGCCAAACGCGCAGGAACGTGTGCACCGACCCGGACTCGGCGTCCCGCACGTACTCGCTGGTCGTCCGCAGGACGTGCCCTTCGAAGGTGACGCGCAGCGAGACGCCGTAAGGCACGCTGCGCACCGTCACGGACTGCGCCGCCGACCCGCGGAAACACAAGGCGCTCGCGCTGAGCTCCGGCGTGAACCTGTCCGCGCGCCCGGACCCGCCGCGCAGCGAAACCGCTTCGCGCGCGGCGCTCGCGTCGTCGGCGCCGCCCAGGCGCGCCACCGCGCCGACGAGCCCGCGTTCCATCGCGCCCTCCTCCGCCTTCTCTTTTTCTTTTTCTTCGGGGTGTCGGCGTATTTTTTGGGATTTCGGGTCGTCCGCGGACGTCCAGCCCGCGTCGCGCGCCGCCCGCGTGCCGCTCGGCCACGCCGCGCGCGGCTGCCCGTCGAGGCGAAACGCGCGAACCGCCAGCCGCGAGGCGAAGGGCGCGACGGCGAGCGCCGCGGCGAGACTCGCGAATCGTTTCGGCACCTCCTCTTCCGGTCCGAGCGAACGCCTGAAGTCCTCTCTCAGGTCCGGCGCGTACTTGAACGCGAACGGCATGGAGAGCGCGCACGCGGCGACGAAACTCACGTTGACGAGCGCGACGGCGCTCAAGCCTCGCGTCGTCTTCACCGCGAAGAGCGTGGCGAAAAACGTCGGGCTGGTCACCATCATCACCAGCTGCTTCAGCTGGTACGCGTGGAAGCCGTCGAGCTTGCCCCCGAGCAACACGCAGTTCACCATGGGCGCGCGGATCAGAAGCTTGAAGAAGTGCCGAATCACCACCGCGCGCTCCTCGGAGGCGCGCAGCGCGGGCGCGCCCTCGAGTTTCGCGGGGAAAACCACACCCCACTCGGAGCGAAGCGCGTTGAGCGAGCGCAGCGCGGAGAGGTCAACCAGGAGGTGGACCACGACGTTAAGCGCCTGCGTGTGCAGCAAGAACGTGTTCTTCACCGCGCCCGTGCTCCCGGGGTTGAGCGTCTTCGTGGAGCGGCGGATCATCATCGTCTCGAGCCACAGGATCGCCGCGAACCACATCCAGTAGGCTCGTTTCTTCACGGGGGAGGGGACGGGGATCGGCTCGTCGCCGGTCGGCGGCCGGGTCGTGAACGCGGGAACCCACGTGGTGTCGCGGACGAGCGCGACGTCCGCGCGCTTGCGGGCGTACGCGCCGAAGTTCATCGCGGGAGCAAGGGCCCGCGCGAACGCGACAGGTTGGGGGCGCGCGAATGAGGTTGACGCGGGGGGGAAACCCGAAGCTCGGGTTGTCGAACGGCCGTTCGACCGAATTGTCGAACAAGTTCGGGGGCGGTGCGAGCCCGCGAAAGCGCGGAACCGAGCGCGGCGCGGGACTGCGACTCGGTGGTGGACGCTCGGACGGCAGAGAAGGTCGCGCGGCGAGCGGCGCGGCGCGCGGAGCGACCGCGTCTGGTGGCGCCGACCCGTTGGCGCGCGTGCTTTTTGAGCGCAAACAAAATAAAAAGGCCGACGTATTTTGACACACTTTCAAGACTGTTTCACCGTAGGATCGCTCGTTTGCCTGTCTGTAAACCTGATTTTTGTTCTTTCTTTTTTTTATACTCTGATTTTTTTCGTTTTGTCCTTCGAACCAAAACAGACAAACTCGACCCAAGGATGACGGTCTGATGATGATTCGACGCGATACCGAACTTTTCATAAAGTGGGATCTAAACTACGTGTGTAGTTCACATCATCCGACAACTGCATTTTAGCAACACTAAAAAAATAAACGCGTCGACACTCCACCCTCTTCTCTTCATCCCAGTTTCGGCTCCGCGTGGGGTCCGGCGCCCACACGGCTAACGCCGCCGCTCGAGATGCAGGCGAGGCGCGGCGGCGCCGCGCCGCCCCGAGACGCGCGCGAGGTTGACAGCGCGATAGGCCGCCTGACGTACGAGCACGGCGGCGCGGACGCGCTCGAGACGGTGTTGTCGCGCTTGCCGTGGCGAGATCTCGTCCGGGCGCGCGAGGTGTGCCGCGTCTGGCGCGACGCCGCGTCGCGGGACGCGCCGTGGAAGGCGCACTGCGACGCGCTGTTCTTCGCGCCCGTTCCGGGGTACCACGTGCGCGTCGCGCGCTGGGACATCGGCGCGGTGCCCGCGCACGCCAAGGCGCTGCACGCCGAGGGCTGGTTCGCGAGAGCCTTCTCGGAGACGGTCGCGAACCGCGCGCGCACCTGGCTCACCGCGGAAGAGCTCTCGTCCCTCTCCTGGTCGTTCCGATTCAAGAAGTGCGCGGGCATGGAGCACTTCGACGAGTGGTGGCGAGGGGGGGACGCGAAGCGCAACGTCTTTGCGCGGGACGGGACGTGCCGCCTGGTCGCGCGCCGACGCGAGGACGACGACGCCGAAGGGGAGGGAGCGTCCGGCGCGACGCGCGCCGAATCCTCCGCCGCCGACGAAGCTCCGCCCGTTCCGCGTTCGGAATCTGACAGCAGCGACATCTCGCACGGGTGGGCGTTCGCGGCTGACGTGTATGGCGAGTCGGCGTCGCTGTTCGACCCGGACGACGGCGCGCACGCCGAGCGGCTGGCGGCGGCCCGCGCGCACCCGACCTCGTGCTGGTCCGCGACGTGGGCCGCCGGGCTCCGGACGGACCCTAAAGACGCGCACTACCACCGGCACTGGCGACAGACGGCGGTCTTCGGCTGGGACGAAGCCCACGCGAAGAGAAACATCGAGAGCGGCGCGAGGTTGGAGGCGAGCCACGGTGCCGTCGTCGCGTCGCTGTTCTCTTTTCGGTCGCCGCCGGGCTTCTCGGTGGGGTCCGTCTTGAAAGTGTTTCCGCTCGAGAGCGAAGCGGCGACGCTCGACGACGCGAACGGAGCGCAGAGCGTTTCCGCGCGAACGGATCCCGCGCGGAGTGCGCGTCTCGCGTATCCCGCACAGATCGTGCGGCGGCACGAGCGGACCTGGGGCTGGGTCATGGAGAGCTGCTGGACGGTGGCGGCGTCGTTTCGAATGGCGCGGCTGAGTGACGAGAAGAGAAACCGCGGCGACTTACTGGACCGGTACCTCAAGGTGCGCTTCAACCAACAGGCCGTGGAGGTGGAGAACTACCACAATTTCCCGGTCACGCGCGGGCCGCACAGACGCGGCGTTGAGCTGTGCCCTGAAGCGCACGTCCGCGAGACGCAGAGGATGACGGAGGTGACGTTTCGCGCGCCGCGAAGGGAAGCCGACGCCGACGGAACCGCGAAAACCGTCTGGAAAAAAGTCTCGGTTCTCGCGCCCGCCGCGCTGGCGCGCTGGATCGCGACCCGCCCCTGGAACGAGCGCTCGGTCGAGACCTCCGCCGATCGAACGACGTGCCTGGACGAGCGCGACGCGCTGGTCGCCGAGCTGGCGGCGCGCCGCGCGCGCGGCCTGGAGAAGCGCAACAAGGCCCGAAAGCGAAAGTGGAAATCGTAGTAGTCCCCGCGGCGGCGGCTTATTAATATTATTGAACGCGACAGAAAATTTAAAAAGGCGGTCGCCGCGCGTCTCGCTATCGTTCGTCTTCCTTCCCCTCAACGTTCGCGCGCGCGCCCGAGGCTTTGCGCACCAGCGCGTCGTGCACGTCCTCCAGTCTGAGCTTCAGCTGCTGGAGCGCGGTGACCTCGCGCTGGAGCGCGTCGCGGCGAGCCGCCCGGCGAGCGCTCTCGCGCGCGCCGCGCGCGCCGTCTCCCCCTTTTCTTTTGTCTCGGCCGAAAAAGTCTCCGTTCGTCCAAACGCCGCGTCGAGACGCGTTCGTCGTTCGCGGGACGCTCGAGCCGCGCGCGACGGTCGAAGACGGCGCGTCGTGTTTGTTCGACGCGGCGGGGCTGGATTTCTTTTCGAACCCGGGCGCGGCGGAGAAAAGGGCGGATTCGGGTGGGTCGCGTTTTTCGGCGCGCGTCGAAGCGGCGCTCGCGTTCGCGCCGCCGCCGCCGCCGCCGCCGCCGAAGCCTTCCACCAACACGGTCACCTTCCCCCTCGGCCGCGCGAGTTGGTCCCGCGCGCCGACGTCCGCCGCGCCGGTGGGTACGCCCCCGGCCTCCGAACGCAGGCCCTCAGCTTGGAACCCGCGCGGCGGCGGGCGCCACGCTTTTTTCCGCGGGGGCGGCGCAACGTCCGCCGTCGGCTTGGGGAGCTGCAGCGTGGCGCGGAGGTCGGCGCGCACGGTTCGCGCCAGCAGTCCCACCGCGGGCGAGCCGCAGAAGTACACCCACGGTATCCACGTGGGCACGCCCAGAACGTCGGGCGAGGCGTAGGCGTAGAGGTGTGCGATGTTGATCAGGCCGATCTCGGCGGCGGGGCCGGCGACGGCGGTGAGGCACGCCATGACCAGCCCCTGCGCGGTTCGGTCGAAGCCCCACCAGGCGGCGATCCCCCACGCCGCCAGGACGCCGTCCACGGCGAGCCGCGGCAAGTGATCGCCGAACGGGTTGTTCGTCGTCGTCGCAAGCGCGCCGCTGAAGAAGTACTGCGTCGCGAAGAACGATATGGCGAGCGCCGCCGTGGCGGGCGCCGGCTCCCACCCGGTGACGGGTTTTCCGGGACACTCGTCCAGAAACGTTTTCTTGTCGACGCCCTCGAACGTCTCCGCGAGCGCGCCCGCGCGCAGGCGCAGGCTGTCGCCCAGCGTGTGCCCGAGGCCGATGACCACGCCCGCGCCCCCGAACAGGGGCGGGACCCACCACGCCGTCTCCAAGATGCCCGTCTCGCGCTGGAAGAAAAAGGCGAGCGCGGCGGGCGCGCCGGACGGCAGACCCCGCGCCGCCTCGGCGACAGATCGCGCGAGACCGCTGGCGAGGTCGAGCGTGACGGGCTGGAAGTAGTGCAGCACGTCGAACTTTGAGTGCTGATGATCCAGGAGCGGTCCGAGAACGGCGGCGCCGAGCCACATCGAGATGGCCTCGTTCGCCAGCGCGGTCGTCTCGAGAGTCTGGATTCGAGCCTTCGCCCGTCGCGTCTCGTCGTCGTCTTCGGAGACGTCGAGTCGCGCGGTCTCGCCGTTCGGAAGCCTCTTCGCGGACGTGGACGCGCGGCGGTCCGAGCCAGCGCGCGCATCCTCGTCCGCCGGCGGCGCCTCGGCCACGAAAAGGCCCCCGACGATCACGGAAGGGGGGGGCTTCCCCTTCGAAGGCGCATCGACATCGCCCCTCTCCTCGGAAGGCACCGCGCGAGGCACCGCGGGTGCACCGCGCCGAGGGACGCGCCGCACACCACGCGCGCACGCACCCGTGACCGCGAATGTGGCCGCCGAGGCGGTCATCGCCGCGCGTGCGGCGCTCATCAGGCGCGCGCGCGCTGTGAGGTCTTCGCGGACGAGGGCAGGTGCCGTGGACGATATGTTATCCAGTTGGAGTTGTTAGCTGTCGTTCTCCGTCGTCGGACAGCAAATCGAGTCGAAAAATGTCGACACTTCCGAGCATGTTCAACAAACGAGCACTGTTCCTCGCGCGCCCGGGGTACCATCCCGCGACATGATCTGCGCCGTGCACCCCCCGGGGGAAGTCGCGGCTCGCGCCGCCGCCGCCGTGGACCTCGCCCCGCGAAGGGCAGACGAGGCACGCACCGCGCTGCCTTTCCCTCCCGCCACGATCGACCGCCTGGCGCGAGCCGCTTCCTCGCTCCGACGCTTCCTGGCGCGCGTCCACTTCGCGCACGAGCGCGTCCCCGGTCTCCTACCCGGCGCGCTCTACCACCCCACCGAGGCGTTCCGTCTCGCCAAGGCGAGGTACGAGCGCGTCTGGATGCCGCTGCTCGCGGCGCGCGCGGCGGAGGAAGCCGGGGAGGAGAAGGGAAATCCAAAGAGTCTCCTGGCTGCGCCCTTCGACGTGCAGTGGGTGCACCACCTGCACCGCCTCGACCCGGACGCGTACCGCGCCGACTGCCTTCGCGCGTTCGGCCGAATCGTCGACCCCTCGGACCCGTTCCTCGTCGCCGGTCTGGGACCGGGAACGGGATCTGACGCGCGCGCCGAAGCCGCCGCCGAAGCGGCGGCCCGCGCCGCCTGGGCCGCCGCCGCGCCGGGGCAGCCCTTCGACCTCGCCGACGCGCTGAGGCTGTCGCGAACAGAAAAAGACGCTTCTCGTCTCCCCGGTGACTCGAACGCGACGCCCGCGTCGATGGACGCGCCGACTCTCTTCGCGTGTCTCGCCGGCGGCGACTTGCTCGAAGTCGCCATCAGGCAGGGCGGTTTCCTGTGGCAGGTGCTTCCCGGCGCCTCTCGGTACGGCGACGAAAGCTTCGTCCGCGCCGCGTGCGAGCGGTACGCGGCGCTGGTCGGGCTGTGGCGCCGGTTCCCGGGCGAGTTCCTTGTGCCCACGTACGACATGGACCTCGCGTGGCACGCACACCTGGCCACGCCGAGCCTGTACGCGCGCGAGATGCGCGCGGCGACCGGTCGCGTCGTCGGCCACGACGACTCGGTGACGGATCGCGCGCGCGGCTCGAAACTGTCCGTCTCTTTCGCGCGCACGAAGGCGCTGTGGACGGAGACGTACGCGGGTGACGGCGATGACGTTCGCGAAACCTTCGAAACCGAAAAAGCGCCATCCGCGGAACCTTCGCGACGCGCTCCGTCTCCGCGTCGCGGGTACGCCAAAGACGGCGCGATGTGGCGCGGGGACCCGCCGGACTGGTACTGGACGTGCGCGTTTCGCGGACTCGACGCCGTCGCGGAATTACTCGAGCCTTCCCCGGGACCGGTCACGGAGTCCGCCTGGGCGGCGACCGCGCCCGCGCCGGCGGGGGGCGTCGCTGAGCTCGGACCGGGCGTGTTCTACGCCCCGGCGTCCAACTGGAAGGACCACACCTCGAAAAAGCACGAGCTCGAGGGCTGGAAATGCTACTTCGAGGGTTTCGTGCCTCCGCCCTTCGGGCGCGTCTTCGACCCGGGCCTGCAGTACGTGCAGATACACGTCACGTCGCCGCGCGGCGTCCAGCACACGCGCAACCCATTGATCCCGTCGTGGGTTCAGTTCATGCTTCCGTCGTCGGCGTTCCCGCCGGACTTTGTGCGCGATGACCCGTCTGTGCGGAGTCACGGCGTACCATGCGTGTTCCAGCTGCCGCCGGTGTTCCAGTCGGAAGGCGTCGACGCGAGATTCGTCACGCCGGTGGATCTCCGCAAGTTGATCGACATGTACGAGACGAATCGTCGCATGAGGGCGTGCTGCTTTCTCTGCACGTGCGGCGTCGCGGCCATCCTCATCGGAGGTCAGAATATTAGTATGCGCCCGCGGAGCGACTACGGACTCGGCCCGCCGCCCGAGAGGGCCGGAATCATCGCCCCCGGCGGCGGATGCGGCGCGGCCTGCGGATACGGAGGCGGACACGGAGGCGGAAACGGTGGCGGATGCGGCGGCGGCGGATGCGGCGGCGGCGGCGGCGGATGCGGCGGCGGCGGCGGCGGATGCGGCGGCGGCGGATGCGGCGGCGGCGGATGCGGCGGATGAACGCTCGGACGCCGCTCGAGCGCGTTTTCCTTCGAGGACCGTAGCTAGCTAGCTCTAGTAGTCGTACTACTGAGAGACGGTCGTACTAGCTTCACAGTCTATGAGTATATTCCTATTCGTGACGAGAGCGATCGTATTCCGCGCGACGCGTCTCGCTCGCTAGATGTCCACGATGACGAAAACCTCGGCGGCGGACTTTTCGTCGCCGGCGTCGCGCGCCTCCCCGTCGTTTTCCGCGCCCCGCTCGACAATCTGCATCGCGCTGTACGTGATGGCCTTGATCTCCGTGCCCTGCTCGTGCACGCCGTCGACGAAGGTCTCGCCGCGCGCGACGCCGCTGAGCCGCCACGCCGCGCGGTCGATGCGCGAGACCTGCACTTCGCGGCACACCGTCATGGAGGTGTGGAATCGGAACAGGAGTTCGTCCAGGAACGCGAAGAGCAGTGACTGCATGTCGTGCGCCTCCACCTCGAACGCGAAGCCGACTTCGGTCGAAGCGTCGGTGGACGCGAAGGACGCGTCCCGAGCCGTCGGCGTCTCGGGTTTGCGCATGTTCCTGTTCCCGGGGACCCGCGCGCGTCCCGGCTCGGAGGCGTCCCCGGGGACGAGCTCGGTCCCGGCCGCGTGCGCCGCGGCCGCAGCCTCCGCGGCGGACGCCCTCAGGTTCTCCAGCGGGGTCATGTAGTTGAACATCCCCAGCGCCGCCCACGCGAAGCACTCCTCCACGGACGCGCCCCAGGAATGGATCTGAATGTCCGCCGTGTGGTCCCTGTACTCGTACCGGGGGGACGCGCTCGTGCCGTCGAACACGGGCACGCCGGGAACGAAAGCGGGAGCGGACGTCGGTGCGCTCGGGCCGTGCGCGTCCGCGCCCGCCTCGCCGGGCACGCCAGCGCGTTCCCCGCCCGCGTGGCCCGTCCCCGCCGCCGCGCGCGCGCCCGCCGACGGGTCACCGGGGGCATCCGCCGCGTCGGCTGGCACGGGACGCGGCCGCTTGCGCCTCGGTGGACGCTGCGGCAGGGGCACGTGGTCCATCCCGTCGCGCGGAGAGGAGGCGCGCGCCGGCGACCGGGGGACGCGCGCGCCGAGACGAGTGATGAGGGCGCGCGCGTGTCGAAGAGATGGAGAGTTTTAGTGCAGAGTGCAGCTGCAGATTGCCCTTCGGCCGGCCACGTGTCGCGCGTGGCACAAAAAGCGTCGTTCGAGAAGGCGCGGCTCCATTACCACCCGCGCTCGGGTGAGACTCCAGGTGATTCCGCGCGGTCTCTTCTCGGTTCGATCGCATCCCCTCGACAGCCATGCCCCGCGTGCTCGAGCCCGTCACCGTGGTCAAGACCCCCGAGGTTGACATCACCGAATACGCCGGCAACGGATCCAGCGGCCAACCCGCGGTGTCCATCGCCAAGGTGGTGGCGCAGGGGGGCTGGGCGGAGCCGTGGCAGACCCCCGAGTTCGACGAGTGGGTGCTCGTGAACGAGGGCAAGGTGCACATCGAGCACTCGCACGGCCCCACCGTGGAGGTCACCGCGGGCCAGGCTGTGTACCTCGCCAAGGGCGAGCGCGTCCGCTGGGTGTTCCCGGAGGGGGGGTGCACGTACGTGCCCATCTGCCTGCCCGGTTTCACGCCCGCCAACGTGCACCGCGAGGACGAGGGCGTCCCGCCCCCCCCCCACGACAAGCACGTGGACATCTACCACATGGTTCAGACGCACCTGTGGGAGGCGGCGAAGGCTTCGGAGACGAAGACGTACTATCCCCCCACGTACGCGACGGACGGGTTCACGCACGCCACCGCGGACCCCAAGTACTTGCTGACGGTGGGCAATCACTTCTACAAGGACACCAAGGATCCGTCCGACGCGTCCAAACCGGCAGACTGGACGCTGCTCAAGATGACGCGCCAGACGCTCGAGGCGCGAAAGATCGACCTGAAGTTCGAGTGGCCGTCCCCCGTGGGCGACGTGAAGGCGATGGACGCGGCGCAGAGCGGCGGCGAGCGGTTCCCGCACATCTTCGGCGGCATTCCCACCGAGGGCGTCGTCACGCAAACCTTCGCCGTGACGCGCGCCGAGGACGGGACGTTCACGGGGATCGAGGGCCTGTAGACGGACGTCTCCACGCGGACGCGCGCTCGTGTGAGGAATCGTTCATGCGTACCAGTCGCATCTCATACCAGTAACGAAACGAAGCGAAAACGCGGCGCGCCTCGCGCGTCGCGCGGGCGGGTCCCGACTCGCCGCGTCATCCCAACCACTCCTCGATCGTCGCTCTCGGCTCGGCGTAGCGCGTCGCGTCGGCGTCGGGACCGACGCGCTCGCTCTGCGCGACGATCGCTTCCAGCTCGCGCTCGAGCTGCCGCGCCACTGGCGGCTGCGTGATGAGCGCGTTGAGCTCGGCGAACTGTCCGAACGACCGCTGCTTCAGGTTGCACGAGCCGATCATGGACGCGGAGGGCACCGACCGGTCGCGCGCGCGCGCCAGGAACACCTTCGCGTGGAGCATGTCGTCGCACACGAAGGCGGTCAACCCGCCGCGACCACGACTCGAGTCGTTCGAGTCGTTCGCGCGTTCGCACTCGTCGTTCGCGCACGCGTTCGCGTTCGCGTAGAAGAGCCGGGAGAAGAAGTCGTCGCGTCTCGCGTCGCGCGCGCGGCGAAACGTCGCCGCCTCTCCGGGGAGGAAGGATCTCGAAGTCTCGGTCGTCGCCGCGGCGGCGCGCTCGCGGTTCCCGCGCTCGTAGTTCCCGTGCTCGTCCATGAGCCGCCTGAGCGCCTTGGCGTTGGCGTCGCGGTACACGTTCGGCGTGCGCGGCATCACCAGCACGACGCGAGCGCCGCGGTCCAGCGCGAGCTTCAGAACTTCGGAACCGGCCGTGTCCAGGTACGCGCAGGCGACGACGTACTCGTCGTACCGCGCGTCCCCGAGGAGCCGCCGCAGCGCGGGCAACACGTCGAACTTCCCGGGGAACCGTCTGAGCTGCGGCACGGCCGACGCGACGAGGTCGAAGCCGGTGGGCGTGTTGGCCACGAACCCGACACCGTTCATGCGAGCCTCGGCGTCCCTGAATCTGTTGCGGTCGCGGCTCCCGACGGTGAAAAAAGCCGCGGCTTTCTTTTTGGTTTCGGTTTTGGTTTTGGTTTCTTTCGCGTCTTCGTCGTCGCGTCTTCTCGTCCGGGTCGCGCCCGCGTCCGACTCGACCTCCGACGGCGAGCGCGCCTCGCCGTTCACGCACATGGCGAGCGCACCCACCGCGGCGCGGCCCTCCGCGCGGATGGCGAAGTCGCGCCACTGTTCGAACCGGTCGCCGATGTTCACGCCGCCGAACACCGCCGTGGGCGTCTGGCTCTTCCGGTGGAACACCACGTACTTCGCGTGCGTCGGGACGGCGCGCGGGGAGAAGGTGACGATTCCGGTCCGGTTCGCGGCCGCGTTCGCGGCCGAAAACTCCTCGGCCAGAGCTCTGAGCCGCGACGCCTGCGTGGTGGTGCCCTCGCACCAGCTCGTGAAGGCGCTCACCACCGAGCAGTCCAGCGTGCAGTCCACGCGCACGCCCCGCGCGGCGGCGCGGCGCACGGCGCGCAGGACGGCGTCGGTGGACGCGCCGGGCTCCATGACGTACACGGAGAACTCCACGCGGTCGCCCGCGGCGGTGCGGTCCATCTCGGCGACGATCGCGCGCACGACGTCGCCGTAGCTCGTCAGCAACCGGACGGGCGGCGACGAGCTCCCGCCGGAGACGCGCCACACGGAGGCGTCCTCGTCGATGGAGACGCGGACGTCGGAGACGTCGAGCGACGTCGAGTTGGAGCGCCGCGCCATCTGCTCGTCGGGGGGTGCCGCGACGGACACCGCGTCGGCGCCCGCCGCGGGGCGGGGGCCGGCCGCGAGCCTCGCGCGCGCGCGCGAACCGTCCCCGACACGGCAGGGAACGCGGGGCGAGGCCCGCCCCCGACCCCGAGTCGCCCCCCCGCGCGGTGCGCGCGCGGAGGCGGAGCAGCAGCGCGGGGACGAGGATCCGGCGAACATCCCCGGCGAAGTTTCCAGACCGCGCTCGGGGAGGCACGCGCGCGTGGCGGCGGTCGTCGCCGAGCTCGAACTGTTCGCCGCGCCGAGGCGATGGCGGTCGCGACGCTACGCGGACGCGGGGAAGGGCCGCGCGCCACCGCGCGGGGTCTCGGCGCGGTTCGGAGTGACGCGACGAGGGACGTCGTTCCGTATCTTTGCCAGGTGGCGCGTGCTTTTCGCGCGATATTTAGCCTAAAAACGCAAGTCACGAGCGATGACTCGTCGATTTCGATTCCCGCGCGATTTGCCAGTTTGCGTTTGCGACAGTGACACGGGGGTGGGTTGACGTCCGGATCCGCGAGCCGAACTGAGAGGACTCCCGCTGATGATACAACACTAGCGACGTTCCCGCGCCGCGGGACGCCCCGGTCAAGACGCGCGTTCGGGTGTGTCTCGAGTCGGCGCCGCCGCGCGCCGCGCTCCGCGCTCGCGCGTACCCACCGCGAAGCCCCTCCGTCACTCACCCCGTCCCCTCCGCCGCCCCCGGCGCGTTCGGCCCGGCGCCGGGCGCGCGCACGACGATGGCGGGACCGACCGCCACGGCTCGCGGCGCCGCCGCGCCGGCGCCGGCGTCCGTCTTTTTTTCCGTCTCCGTCCGGTTCAGCCCCGCGGCCGCCGCCGCCGTCGACGGCGGCGTCTCTCCGCCCGCCGTGATCGCCGTGACCTGCGCTCGTGCCTGGTCCCCGGCGGCCGTCGCGCGCCGCCGCGCCTCCGCCTGCGCGGCGGCGCGGCGCGCCTCCGCCTCCGCTCTGGCGCGCGCCTGCTGCTGCGCCCGCTCAGCCTCCGCCCGGCGCCTCTGCTCCGCCTGCGCGCGCGCGCGCGCCGCGCGCTCGGCGGCGTCCCGGCGCTTCACAGCCTCCAGGGCCTTCGCGGCGACGAGGTACGCCTCCGCGGGGCTCAGGGCGGCCCCGTGCGCCCCCCGGGTCTTCGATCCCGTCGCGTCCGCCTCCGGATCCCCGGCGGGGGAGACGTCGCGTCTCGCGGCTTTTTCCTCCGCCGACGCGTCGCGCGCCCCGCCGGACCCCGACGCGCCCCCGTCCCTGGCCTCGACGCGCCGGCGCTTGGCAGCCAGCTCCCGGACGAACGCGCGCACGAACTCCGCGCGCGACTCCGCCCACGCCTGCGCGCGCGACCGCGCGGGCGCGGGCGCGGCGGCGGGCGCCTTTTCATTCTCGTCGTTTTCGCGCGCGTCTTCGCCTTCGTCTTCGTTCGTCTCCTTCTCGTCCGCGTCGTCGTCTTCCCGGATCGGCGGGACGACGCTCAGGTCCAGCTCGTCCTCGTCCGCGGCGGAGAAGACGTGGTACGGCAGGAGCCTCGCGATCGCGTCGTCCAGGTCCGCGAACGGGACGTTCGCGCCGGGCTGGCACGCGCGTTTCGCGTCCCTCAAAGCCGCGTCCGCGGCGTGTTTGTGCGCGATCTCGATTTTCGCCTCGTACGTCGCACCGGGAGCGGCAGCGGTCGCGGGTCCCGGGTTCTGCGCGTCCGCCGGCGCGGGAGGCTGCGGCTGCTGGCCGGAGAGCCCCGCCCCGTGCGGCGGCATCGCCATCGCGGGGCCGCCGGGGAAGTGCATGGCCGTCGCGGAGGGGAGTGGAAGGAACCCTAGGCGCGCGGCGCAGAAGCGCTTTTTATGTTTATCAGTGTCGAGTGTTGGTCACCGGAGAACGGGAAGTGTGCTTTCTCGTCGGCCACGTGATGACGGTGACCCGATCGGTTTTCCCGCCTACGGCTACGGCGCGCTCGGCGTCGTCCGTTCCGCCGCTACTGAGCACTCGCGTCGGCGGCTTTTTCGCTCGCCGCCTCCGCCTCCGCTCGCCGCTCGTCCAGAGCCCGCACGACCTGCTCTCCCATCATGTCGCACAGGCGCATCCCCCGCTCGTAGTCCTCGTCCGAGACGTCCGCCATGTCCCGGCCCGGCCCCGCGGCGGCGAGAAACGGGCTCACCCCGACGCAGGAGCAGTTAAACTCGCCGACGCTCCACAGCGTGTTCGTGGTGCCGTCGACGTCGTCGTCGCGCGGAATGAAGTCCGCGGTCCACAGGAGCGGCAGCGGCTCGCTCTCCAAACCCAGCGCCTGTTTCAACAGGGGCAAGTCCGCTTCCAAAAAAAGCCCGCGCAACTCGGCGTACTCGGGCGCGTCCGGTTCGAAAAACGTCGGCGCGTCCACCAGCGTGCCCACCGCCGACATGCCCCCGTCGCGCGGTTTCTTGTGCACGATCTGGAAAATCGAGTCGCGGACCATCAACAGTCGGACCTCACCCTCCTCGATGCGCGGCAGCAGGCGCTGGTCCACCACGTGCCCGGCCGCGGGAACGCCGGACGGCTCGGAGGAGGCGTCTCCCGAATCGTCTTTTTCTTCGCCGTCGGCGAAGAACCCGCCGGGGTGGTTCGAGCGCCACGTTCCCGCGTCGGGCGCGTCCGCCCCCGAGACGCAGAACGCCAAAAACTCACGCACGGTGTGCCGCTCGACGTGGTTATCGCACATCTCCATCAGAACGAGCTCGTCGGCGTCGCGCAGGGTTCGGTCGCCCAGCCGCGCGCAGTACTTTTCTCGGTCGGCGAGCCACACCAGCCAGACCCCCTCGCCCGCGCTCCCGCGGTTGCGCTTCAACACGCGCGGTTGGAACGCGGCGGTACGTCTGAACCCCTCCTCGAAACTCTTCGCGTCGTAGTAACACCGCGTGCAGCTCAGTCCGCACTGCAGCCCCCGCACCTTGACCAGCGCGTCCTTCGCGCCCATCGCGCTCTGCACCGCCGGCGACGACCACACCGGCTTCCCGTCCTCCACGAAGCGCCGCATCGCGTCGTCGAAGCGTCTCTGCGCGCCGGGCTCGACGCCGGGGTTGGACAGCTGGCCGGGGTTTATGCGCACGATGTACCCGTCGAACGCGCGGAGCTCCTCCAGCATACGTTCGGGGTCGCTCGGGTCGTACGAGAAGCGCACGCACGACGCGCCCGCGTGAATCACACCGTTGCATATCCCCACGCTGTCGTAGCGGTGTCCGTGGCGGTCCTTGTCCTTGTTCCGTGCAGCGCCCCCGGGCGACGCGAAACCGATGTGCGCGAGCCTGTATCTCGGGCGCGCGGGCTGCGGGAGCACCACGTCGGAGCGCGCGTGGCGCTTCCCCGGGTTGTCTGTCATTCGCGCGGAGTGCCCACCGGCTGCCCACGGGCCACCGGTCTCCCACGCGACGCCTTCGCGCGACCCGACAAGTGCGAATCGAGCGAGAAGCGCGACCCCGAACGTGATCCGCGAAACCTTCGAGAGTCCGAATAGTCCTGTAGCCTTTGAGCCCTTTTTGAAGGCCTTTATAAATAGCCGGGGTAATTCGGGATGTCTAAAACTTTTGTCGTGGTTTCGATATTTTTTAATGAAAAATCTAATCGCGAGCAAGCCTTTTTATGAAAGTAAAAAAAAGGAGGATGCTATTTATTCGACCGTCGACGCGCTTTCTGGCCGCGGGGTCTTCTCCGTCCTCTCCGACCACGGCGGTGACCGGAGGAGCCGGTCGAGATACCCGCGCACGCCCGCGGCGCGCTCGATCGCCTCGCCGCCCGTCTCCTCCGACACCGAACCCGCCAAAGCCGCTAAACGCGCGTCCAGCGCATCGACCAAAGAAAGGACGCGGTCGACCTTGCGTTCGAATCGCTCCTCACGCGATTCCCCCGCGCGATGCGTCTCGAACCCACCGTTTCCCGGTGACCGTCGGCTATGACTCGGACTCGCGGGAGCGCTCGCGGGAACCGAAGCGCTCAAGGAACCGAACGGCGCGGCGTCGCGCATCGGTCCAGAGTGCGCGAAGGACACAAAAGCGTCGTCGCGAGCACCGAGCACTGTTGTCATGAAAATTCCAATTTTTTGCCATTTGCTTCTTGCAGCGACAAGTGGCAAATGAATGAGGGCCGATCTTGCATCGATGACGTGCATAGGTTCGGTCGAAACAAGGAAGGCGACGCGTCGACCCTTCCCCGCAGCCTCCGCCCCCCACAACTCTCTCTCGCGACCCTCACGGCGACGCTCGAGATGTCGGCTGCGTCGGCGACGCTCGCGCGACAGCGCGTCGCCCTGGCCGCGTCGGGCGCGTCCGCTGCGCGTGACGCGTCGCGCGGTCGCGTCGTGACGCGTCTTTCGGGGGTGCCTCCCGCGCGTGCCCGCGCGCGTCCCCCGCGCGCGCCATCGCGTGCGCCCTCTTCGCTCGCCGCGTACGTGGACGACCGCCGCGGCTTCGGAGGCGTCTCTGCGGGTGAGGAGACGCGCTCGGGGGACGGTACCGGCGCGGGCGCGGCGAGCCTCCCCGCGGACGCGTTCGCCGCGCATCTGGCGAGCCTCACCGACCCTGGTGAGCTGGATAAGCTGGTGGCGCTGCTCCCCCCCCCCTTGCGCGACGCGCTGCGCGACCACCCGCGTCGACTCGCGCTCCTGGAGGTGGTGCTGGACCTCGGGCGCGCGCCGATCGCGCGCTTCGCGGACGGCGACGAGACGCTCGTTTCCGACGCGCTGACGTACGACGACATCGCCGCCGCGCTGGCGGGCGTCGGCGACGTCGGCGGCGATAACCGCGCCGGCGTGAACGAGACGTTACACCGCGTCTCCGTGATCCGCAACCGCGCGGGCGCGGTCGTGGGCCTCACCGCGAGGGTCGGGCGCGCCATCGAGGGCAGCTCGGACCTGGTGCTGGACCTGCTGCGCGGCGGCGCTTCCGTCCTGCTCCTCGGGCGACCGGGCGTGGGCAAGACGACGGCGATTCGCGAAATCGCGCGCGTCTTGTCGAGCGCGCGCGAAGCCGGCGGGATGGCTCGGCGGGTGGTGATCGTGGACACTTCCAACGAGATCGGCGGGGACGGGGACATCCCGCACCCCGGCATCGGCGCCGCGCGGCGCATGCAAGTGCCGAGCCCCGATTCGCAGCACCACGTGCTCATCGAGGCTGTGCAGAACCACACCCCCGAGGTGGTCATCGTGGACGAAATCGGGACCGAGCTGGAAGCGCAGGCGGCGCGCACCATCTCGCAGCGGGGCGTGCAGATGATCGCCACCGCGCACGGGCACACGCTGGAGAACCTGCTGAAGAACCCCACGCTGAATGACCTGGTCGGCGGCGTCGCGAGCGTCACGCTCGGGGACGACGAGGCGCGACGCCGGCGCGTCCAAAAGAGCGTGCTTGAGCGCGAGGGCCCGCCGACGTTCGGCGCGGCGGTGGAGATGCTCGAGATCGGCCGGTGGCGAGTGCACCTGGACGTCGGCGTCGCCGTGGACACGCTGCTGGCCGGCTACGAGCCGCACGTCGAGATACGGTCCTTCGACGAGCGCACGGGCGAGGTGGTCGCCAGACCCTGGCTCGGGGACGGCGCCGGAGCGGAGGATGGGCTCTTCGGCGGAGCGGGGTCCGTCGCCGGGCCCTTCGGGTTCGGCGGCGGCGGCGGTTTAAAAAAAAGCGCGGCGACGCCGACGCCCGTCGCGCCGGCGTTCCAGAGCTACGACCGCATCCTGGGCGGCTGGGGCGATACCGGGGCCGGCCCTCCCCCGGGAGTTTCCTCCGGAATCGTGCGTTCCCGGGGAAAGGCCGCGGAGGAGACGAGCAGCGGCCTCGCCGCGCGCGAGGTTTCCGAGGCGGCGGCGCGGCGCGCCTCCTCGGCGGGCGCGAACGAACAGTCTCGCGACGTCCGCCTGGCGCCCTCCGCCTCCGCGGACGTCTCCGCCTCCGAGGGCGATGAAGGCGTGTTCCGCGTGTACCCGCACGAGCTCGACTGCGACGTGGTGGAGGAGGTGATCGAGAGCCTCGGGCTGAGCGAGCGGTGCGTGCTGACCTCGGTGCTCGAGGAGGCGTCGGCGGTGCTGGCGGTGAAGGCGCGCGTCAAGGGCGCCACCTGGCTCCGCCACGCCGCGCGCGCTCGCGGGATGCCCATTTACGCGCTCAAGGCGGAGGGCATCCCGCAGCTCGCGCGAGCCATTCAGGCCATGCTCGGGCTCAACGCGCAGGTCTTGGCGGAGTCCTCCGGCGCCGGCGCCCGAAGCGGAGAGCCTTCGAGTGTTCCTTCGAGCGGAAATGGAGAGGGTGCGCGCGCGAGCGGCGCGTCTGGAGAGCGTCTCGAGAGCGATTCGTCCTTCGGGGAGGCCCGCGTTCGAACGGACGGCGCGTCAGATTCGGCGGCGTTCGGCGGTGTCTCGCCGTCGGACGCCGCGTCGAGAGACGCGCCCCGATCGACCCCCGCGGAGGAGACGGACGCGCTGGAGGAGGTGCGCATGGCGGTTGAGCAGCTGGTGATCCCGCACCAGGAGTCGGTTGAGCTGCTGCCGCGCGACGCGCGGCTGCTCGCGATGCAGAAAGAGCTCATCGAGCGGGAGTACCGCCTGGCGTTCGAGGAGTGCGGGGAGGGCAACGCTAGGCGCATACGCATCCTGCACACGTACGTCGAGTCCGCGTAGACTACCCGTACGAACGAACAGTCGCGGGCGTCGTCGGCGTCGCGACGGGCGTCTCGGCGAGACGAAACGAGAGCGACTCGCCGTCGCGTTCCGTGTAGATCAGACTTTTGTTACCCTATAGCTAGCTCTAGTCTTTCGCGAAGGCATCTCCTATCCACGCACCGCCCCGGGCTCGCGCTTGACCCCCGGGTCGCCCTCGGCGCGTTCTTCTCGCTTGGGATCCGCCTCGGGCTCCGCCTCCGCCTTCCGCCGCGCGAGCTGCGCCTGCATCAGCTTCGCCTGCTTGGTGACGTACTTGCGACGGCACGACTCACCGCAGAACCAAGGCGTTTCCTTCCTTCGCTTTTTCCGCCGCGCACCGTCGCCGTCGCCGTCGCCGTCTTCCTCCTCCTCGGCGAAGTGCTGCTGCGCGCGCACGCCCCGCACAGCGCCGATCTCGTCGGAGGCGCGGTTCGGGCGGAAGCCGCCTTCGGCGCCCTCCGGCGGCGGCACGTCCTTCGGGTCGATCCCCACGCACAGCAGGTGGTGCGCGCGGCCGCAGCCGTCGCACATCACGTACCCCCCGCCCTGCGCGACGTGGAAGTTGTTGAAGCGGCACTTGCCGTACACGCTGCCCATCTTGCAGCAGATGTCCCTCCTGAGCTTCTTCGGGTCCGGCGCAAACCCGGAGTGCGGGTCGAACGCGAAGCGCCAGACCACCTTCGAGCGCGTGGACGTCCCGACGTCCTCGTCCAGGTCGCGGTCGTCGTAGAAGTGGAACAGCTCGGACTCGTCCAGGTCCGTCTCCGCGAACTCCCGGCGCGCGTACAGACGCGGGGCCATTTTGAAATCGACGCCGAAATCGTCGCCGTCGTCGACGCCGTCGTCGTCGCGCGTCTCTCGCGTTTTATTTTGCTTTCGCCTCCCCGACGCCGCGTCCGTCCGGCGGCGGTCCGGGTCCGTCCCGCGCTCGACGCTCGAGTCAAAGCTGGCGGGCCTCCAGACCGCGAACTCGGTCCTGCCCTCGTGGCACACGTCGCAGACCTGCGCGAGCGGGTAGTCGGCCTCGCCCAGGTACGCGTTCGCCGTCGGGCACGCCGCCACGAGCGCGTCCAGCGGCACGAACCACTGCAGCGAGTAGATCTTTTCGTCGTCCGACGCGAGCGACAAGTCTTGGCCGAAGTCGCCCACGGTCGCTGGGTCCTTCGAGGTGCGTCTCCGGTCGCGCGCCTGCCGCTGGTCGTGCTGCTCGCCGCGCACCACCGCGTGCAAGCGCGCGAGGTAGTACGGCGCGACCCCCCAGCGCGCGCGCGCCTCTCGGTGATCCCCGCCGAACCGCACCACCGACCCGACCGCGAGCGGCTCGCGAATCGGCGCCGGGCGACGAGGCGCGCGCGCGGGGTCGACGCGCACGTACGTGGACGCCGCGCGCGCGGGCTTGCGCCGATGCGCGCCCGGAGGCGGGGAAGAGTCAGGCGCGGAGGCGCGACCGGTACGCCTCACACCGGGGCTCGAGTGGGAGCCTCGCCGTCGATCCGACGCCGACGGCGGAGAGCGCCTCGCCGCGAGCCGACTCGCGTCCAGTCCGACGGGCGTGCCCTCCATCAGCGCCCTGTCCCGCTCGCGCGCGACCCGATCGTGCGACGCAATCGCTCCGCGAGACGCCTACGCGCCCCCCGAGGGTCGACGACCGCCCTGGGCGCGCGGACTCGCGCGGCGGCTCGCGCCCTTCCGCTTGTGTTCAACGCGAAGACACCGACGGACATGGTCACCCCTGGCGGTCGCCTCGGAAATCACAATTTCTGCGCGAAAAGACAGAACGACGAAAGTCTTGTCTCCTCTTCCTATAGCGCGCCTTCCCCTCGCGCACACTACTCGCGTCCGCGCGCTCGCGTCGCGCCCCCAACTCGCCCTCGACGCGATCGCGCGCCATGACAGACGAGCGGTCCGACTCCCAGCTCGCCAGCGCGGCGACGTGGGCGGGCGGTGCGACGTGCGAAAACGCCGACCGAGAGCGCTCTTGGCGCCGACGAAGCGTGGACGCGAAGATAGAGCGAACCACGTGTATCGCCGCGGGGCGAGACGCACCGACGACGGACGCGCGCGCCGCGACGCGGCGCGTCGTGTCTCGACGCGACGACGCCTCACGGAGCCTCGCGGAGCCTTCATCCGCCGGGACGCGACGCGCGTTGGACCCCTCGCTGGCGGTGGAGGTCTCCGACCTCTCCCTGTGGGTTCGACCCGCGTTCGGCACGCGGGGGACGAAACCCAAAACGCCGTTCGGGGTGTGCGTCCGCGCGTCCCGAGGCGAACGTCACGCGCGCACTAACCCGCCCGACGTCGAGAACGCCGAGGGCACGGTGCGAGACGGGCGCGAGTCGCGGTTTGGCGAGAAGGGCGAAGAGGGTTCGTTCTCGGAGGAGGAGACGCGTGACGACGAAAAAAAAAAAGCCGACATGGTTCAAATCTTGCGCGGCGTGTCGTTCGAAGCTGTCCCCGGCGAGACGACCGCGATTCTCGGTCCGTCGGGCTCCGGGAAGACCAGCCTGGTGACCGCCGTCGCCGGCCGGCTCGGCGGCCGCCGGGGCGAGTACGCGCTCGAGGGTGCCGTCCGCTTCGCGGAGGCGCCTTTCTGCGCGGAGGCGTCCGCCGACGCCGAGGAGACGCCGCGACGTTCGGCTCGCCGACGGCTCGCGTTCGGAACGGACAAAAGCCTTCCCCGGCGCGTGGGGTTCGTGACGCAGGACGACTGCATGTTCCCGTCCTTGACCGTCCATGAGACGGTGCGATACGCCGCGGCGCTGCGCCTGCCCCGCGACGCGACTCGAACGCACGCCGAGGCTGCGGACGCCGTCGTCGAGGCGCTCGGCCTGGGCCGCGCGCGCGACACGCCCGTGGGCGGCGCGTTCGCGTTTCCCGGGCGCGGCGTCTCCGGCGGCGAGCGCAAACGCGTGGCGGTCGCCGTGGAGCTGCTCACGGAACCCAGCGTGCTCGTTCTGGACGAGCCCACCAGCGGGCTGGACGCGACCGTCGCGCTGAGGCTGGTGCGGACGCTCGCCGACCTCGCGAAGGGGTCAAAAGCGTCGTCGTCGCGAGACGCAGAGCTACGCGAACGGAGCGACGAACGGAGCGACGAACGGACGGACGATCGTCGGACGGTGCTTTTGACCATCCACCAGCCGTCCTCGCGGGTGGTTCGCGCTTTAGACACCACGCTGTTCCTCGCGCGCGGTCGCCGCGCGTTTTACGGCGACGCGCGCGGCGTGCCGGCGTACTTCGCGGCGATGAACGCGCGCGCGCCGGACTTTGGCACCAACCCGGCCGAGTTTTGCGTCGACCTGTGCAACGGCGAGATCGGCGAGTACGTCGGGGTCGGAGCGCGAGCGAACGTCGGGGTCGTTTCCGACGACAGAACTTCACGAGACGGCTCCACATTCATGCTCGTGTGCACGGACGACGCCGACCGCGTCGTGGACGTTATCGCCGCGCGGAGCGCGGCGTGCGGCGCGACGGGGCGCGTCGCGCGCGACGGGACTGTTTACCCATACGGGCAAACGGGCGCGCGCGTCGCGCTTCTCGACGCCGAGAGCGCCGAGAGCGAAGGTGACCGTTTCCCGTCGACGTTTTCGCGCGCGAAGGACGCGAAGAAGGACGCGAAGAAGGACGCGAAGTCCATCGACTCGGGTATCGGCATCGGTCGTATCGGTCGTGTCGGTCGAACAAAGAAGCCTCCTCGCTGGTCGGTTTCGTGGTGCGCGCAGACGCGCGCGCTGCTTCTGCGGTCGCTGGCGTCGCGGCGCGGCGCGCTGCTCGACGCGCTCAAGATCGCGCAGGTCGCGGTGGTCGCGCTCCTGGTGGGTTTCCTGTGGTTCCAAAGGGGCGCGCGCGTCGGCGCCGCCGCGCTGAGCGACGTCGCCGGCGTTTTGTTCTTCGAGCTCCTGTTCTTGTCCTTCCTGACGCTCTTCGGGTCGCTGTTCACGTTCCCGGACGAGCGCGCGGTGATCTGCAAGGAGCGACAAAGCGGCGCCGTCCGCGTCTCGGCGTACTTCGTCGCGCGCGCGCTCGCCGACGTGCCCCTGGACCTGTTCCCCCCGACGCTCTTCGTTCCGATCGTGTACTGGCTCGCCGGGCTCGCGCCTTCCGCGAGGGCGTTCTTCGCGCACCTGTTCCTCGTGTACCTCGCCGTGCTCGTCGCGTCCAGCCTCGGGCTGTTCATCGGCGCGGAGTTCCCGGCGACCAAACGCGCGCAGACGGTGGCGTCCGTGGTGATGTTGTCGGTGATGTTGACCGGGGGGTTTTACTTCGACCGGACCCCCGCGTGGCTCGACTGGACCAAGCGGACCTCGTTCGTGAACCACGCGTACGCGGCGTTGCTCAAGACGCAGTTCCCGGACGGCGGGACGTTCGCGTGCTTCGCGGACGAAGCGCGAAGTCGCGCGCGCGCCGCGGATCCGGAGTTCGCCGCGAACCGCGAAGTCGCGACGTGTCGGGTGGAGGACACGCGCCAGCTCGAGTTCGTGGACCTGCGCGAGTCCGTGTGGGTCAACGTCGGCGCGCTGCTCTGCGTGTTTCTCGCGCTACGGCTCGCCGCGTACATCGCGCTGAGGTTCGTCACCCTCAAGCCGCGCTGATCCGGGAGGGCGGGACGAAGAGGCGCGGAGACCGGTCTTCATAGACGCGACGAAGCGCGAAACGTACGCTTAGAAGCGCTGTTTCGAGTTTTTCGAGTGCACAGCAGTTTGAACATCCCCGCCGTGAACCCGTATGATATTAATGATCCTCGCGATCTCCGAAGGCGCTGACCGGTGGAAATTGATTGTGGGCCGCGAGTGGCCGCGCGTGCCCAATCGGACCGACGCGCGCGAGCCGAGCGCGTGGACGCGAGCCCCTCAGGCGGCGGTGCGCGCGGTGGACGGAAATCTGGTCGAGGCGCGGGTTTCCGGCGGTCTCGTGGCTGATCGCGCGCGCGACTCCTGAGCCGCGTTCCATACCGTTATAATACGCCTGCGGCGCGCATTATCGCGTCGTGCGTCGCCAGCGAGACGCGGGCGTGGGTGTCCGCGGCCTCGACTCGCTGAGGCCGCGCGCGGGCGTTCGAGCCGCGACTCGCGATGGATCGCGCGGGCGATGGACTGGGTACGGCGTCCGGTCTCCGCTCCGCCCCCAAGGGCGGGCGCGGGTACCGCGATGCGGACCGACACGCCCGCGACGACGACGCGCGCGCGCACGAGTCCGCGTCCGAGTCGGACGGCGTGCCCGAGGACTCTGAGGATGGCACCGTCTCCCCGGAGGACGCTGAGCTCCTGGCGAAACTCGAGGCCGAGGCCGCGGCGGACAGAGACGCGGACAAAGAGGCGTTGGCCGCGTTCGCGAAGATGGAGCGCGCGCGCAGGCGCACTCCCCTGGATGCGGCGCACCGCCTTTTCGCCGCGCCGGCGCGCGCGTTCGCGGAGGTGTACGCGAGCCCGGACTCGCTCATGACGTTCTCGCGCACGTCCGAGCTGCGGCGCGCCTGCGAGTCTTTGCGCAACAACCCGAACTTCGAGATGTTCATCTTCGTCTGCGTGCTGGTCAACGGCGTGCTCATCGCGCTGACCAAGCCCGAAGCGCAGATGGACGCCGGCGCGCGCGCCATCGTGCCTCCGGCGACGGGCACCGCGCTCCAGGCGACGTTCGTCGTGATCTTCGCCCTCGAGGCGGCGGTGAAGATCGTCGCCATGGGGTTCCTGATCGGCCCCGAATGCTACCTGCGGCACTACTGGAACATGCTGGACTTCGTGGTGGTGGTGGCCGGCTTGGTCGACCTCATCAGCAGCAGCGCCGGCGCCGCGCTCAGCCCGCTGCGGCTCATCCGCACGCTGCAGCCGCTGCGCGCGCTGAACAAGTTCAGGAGCGGGCGGCTCGTGCTGGAGACGCTGGGCGCGTCACTGCCGCTTCTGATGGACGTCGTGCTGTTCATGCTGTGGTTCGTGGTGGCGATGACCGTCATGGGCGTGATGTTCTTCGGGGGCACGATGACCGACCGCGTGTTTTTCCCGCGGAGCGCGCCGGAGGCCGCGCTCGTAAACGACGTCGTCTTCGCGGAGGGCGGCGCCTCGAGGACGGAGGCGGAGTTCGACTTGGCGCGCGCGGGGTACTTCCCGCGCGCGTGCGGGTTGTTGCGCGAAGCGTGGCTCGCGAACGGGACGGACGGCGCCGCGCGCGCCGCGGCGGAGACGGAGGCGATCGCGGGGTACACCGTCCCCGGGGACGAGGATCTGTGCGCGTGGGACGAACGCGACCGCCTGGTGTCTTCCACGGCGAACGTCTCGTCCACCGCCTCGCCCTTCTACGCCGGGTTCGACCAGCCGCGTCTGTGCTGCGACAGCGACCTGGCGCCGTTCAACGACTACGTGCGCTTCGACAATTTCGCGCAGGGCGTCTTCGTGGTGCTGCAGATCATGACCATCGACGGCTGGAACGAGGTGACGTGGCCGATGTGCGACGCGAACGGCTTCGCCAAGCCCTTCGTGTTCGCGGCGGTGGTGGTGGTCATCGGCGGGTTCGTGATTATCCAGCTGTTCACGTCCGTGATCTGCGCCACGCTCGGGGACGTGAACCAGGACGACGACCGCGTGGTGGTCGAGACGAACGACGTCGACGCGCTGGCCGCGGCGACCATCGGCGCGCGGCGGGACGCGGTGACCAACTCGGAGGCGGCGGCGGCGATGTCCAAGATGGACGCCGAGTACCGTGACAACGAGCTCGCGACGGCGTTCCGCGCGCTCGTGCACCACGCGTACTTCGAGAACTTCATCATGGCGTGCATCGCGCTCAATTCGCTGATGATGATCTCCTCGCACTACGACCCCGCGAAGTGGTACGTCGACGCGACCGGCCACGCCGAGAGCGCGTTCACCATCATCTTCATGGTGGAGTTTTCCATGAAGCACCTCGCCTTGGGATTCGGCGGGTACTGGGGCGATTCCTGGAACAGACTGGACGGGTTCATCGTGGTGTCGTCCGTCGTCGAGCTCATCATGATCGAGGCGAGCGAAGGCGGGTCGGGGGTGAACCTCTCGTTCCTGCGCGTTTTCCGCATCTTCCGCATCGTGCGCACGTTTCGCGTGCTGCGCGAGAACAAGGAGTTCGTGCGCATCCTCGAGAGCGCCATCAACGGCGTGCAGGCGATGTGGGTGTTCCTCGTGGTCTGGGCGCTTCTGCTGATCATCTTCGCCATCTTGGGTGTCCAGCTGTTCGGGGGGCAGGGCGACCTCGACGACGAGCGGCTCGGGTTTAAAGACGTCGGCTCGGCGTTGCTCACGCTCTTCGTCGTGTCCACGGGCGAGAACACGTTCGAGGTGGCGTACGCGACCATCGTGGCGACGGACGAGTGGTCCGGCCTGTACATGATCGCGTGGCTGGTCATCTCCACCGCGGTGCTCTCCCTGATCCTCGGCATCCTCATCGACTCCATCACCGCCGAGGGGGACGAGCAGCAAGCCGCGCTCGAGGAGGCGGAGGCGCGGAACGAGCGCGGGAGCGCCTTCGCCTCCGTCGACGAGCGCTTCGACTCTGGTTTTTCGGACGAGGACGACGCGTTCGGCGGCGACGCGCGCGGCGGCGAAGAGAAAATCTCCGCGAAGGAAAAGAAGGCGCGGAGGGTGGTCGACCCGGTCGCGGAGAAGGCGCGGAAGGATGCCGAGAAGGCGGTGGCGCAAAAGCGGGAGCGGAAGAAACAGAGCCACGCGCGCGCGGACGTCGCCGTCGTCCGGCGGTGGCTGGTGTCCATCGGCGAAGCCGCCCAAACGCGCGAGTCGCTCGCGGCGGAGCGCGCGCTGACGCCCGGTCAGAAACTCGCCGCGCGCAAGCGCATGGACGCGTACGACGCGCGATCGCGTCGCCGCGTCGGCGCCGCGGCCACGGGCATCGGGTCCGTGCGCAAACTCAACGCGCGGACGTTGGATGAGCTCGACGAGGACGCGAAGGGAACGCGCGGCGACGAGGACGAGAAGAAACTCGCGGCGATGAAGCGCGAGCTCGCCGAGCGGCTCGAGCGGCGTCGGCGCGAGCGATTCGAATTCGAAAAAGTTCTCGACGCGGCGGAGGTGTCCACGGACGCGGTGACGTGGGCGCGCGTGCGCCCGCCGCGCTGGCAGCGCGACGAGCTGGACATCGTGTACGAGGACGAGGACGGCCAACCCAAGAGCGAGGTGCGCTTGCGGCGCGAGGAAGAGGAGTTCCACCGCGAGCAGAGGACGCACCGCGCGAACCTGCGGGTGATTCTCGGCGTGCTCGGGATTCCCAACCCGAACGACGCGTTTTCGGGCGGCGACGACGACACGAAGACGTTCGCCGCGCTCGCGTCCTCGCCCCAGGGCGGTTTACACTCCGAGGCGTCCCGCAAGGTGTTGGCGGTGAAGCACGAGACGGACGGCGCGCGCGGGTGGGGCGGCGGCTTCGGGTTTTTGGGACTGGAGGGCGGGTCCGGGCGCCTCCTCGCCCTCCGCGTCGTGACGCACCCGTTTTTCGAGCTCTTCATCCTGATCTCCATCGGCGTGAGCAGCGGCTTGCTCGCCGCGGAGACGCACACGTTTCCGCGAAGCGGCACGCGAACGAGCGACGCGTTCACGATCGTGGACGTTCTGTTCACCGTGCTCTTCGCGCTCGAGATGCTCGCCAAGATGTACGCACTTCAGGTGTACAAAAACCCGGCGTCCTACCTGCGATCTTCGTTCAACGTCCTGGACGTCGTCGTCGTCGCCGCGTCGCTGATCACGCTCGCCTTCGAGAGCGTGGGCGCGCTGCGCTCGCTGAGGCTGCTGCGCGCGCTGCGCCCGCTGCGATCGGTGCACAAGCTCCCGTCGTTGAAGCTGGTGATAAACGCGGTGTTGGCGTCGGTTCCCGCCATCTCGCACGTCTGCGTTTTGGGTTTGGGGTTGGGCACGGTGCTTTCCATCATGGGCATGGAGCTGTTCCAGGGGAAAATGTGGTACTGCGCGGAGGTGCCGTCGTACGACGCGTACGTCGCGGCGGCGACCGACGCGGCCGTCGCGCTCGACGCCTCCGCCTCCGCCGCCGCCGGCGGCGGCCTGGACCGCGCGGCGTGCCTCGCCGCGGGCGGGACGTGGAGGAACAACAAGTTCAACTTTGACAACTTCGCCGAGGCGATGGTGTCGGTGTTCGTGATCAGCACGGGCGACAATTGGCAGGACATCATGTACGTCGCCATGGACAGCGTCGGGGACGGCGAGGCGCCCTCGCGCGACCACTCGGGGTGGGCGGCGGCGTACTTCGTGCTGGTCGTGCTGGTGGCGATGCTCTTCTGGGCCAACCTGTTCGTGTCCGCTCTGGTGGACAACTTCAATCGGATGGCGGCCAACGGCGGCCCGGCGCTGGTGTCCGACGAGCAGCGAAGGTGGCAGCAGGCGATGCAGCTCGCCACCATCTCGCACCTCGAGCGCTGGCGCCTGGCGCCGCCCAAGAACGCGTCCAAGATTCGCCGGACCATCCACCACTACTGCAAGCAGCCCGCGTTCGACACCGTGGTCACCTCCGTGATCTTTCTCAACCTGCTGGCGATGGTGGCGTACAGGCACGACGCGTCGCGCGCGGAGATGACCGCGCAGGAGGTGTTCGACTACTTCTTCACGTTCTTCTACATCGCGGAGGCGGGCCTGCTGGTCGCGGCGATGGGGTGGAAGATGTACTGGTCCAACTTCATGTACAAGGTGGACTTCGTGGTGGCGCTCGTCGGGTTCATCGACTTCGCCGTCCCGAGCCTGCGCGAGGCGGGGTTCGGGGACGCGTTCCGCGTCGCGCGGTTCCTGCGCCTGGTGAAGCTCATCAAGATTTCGCGCGGGCTGCGCACGCTCTCGCTGACGTTCGTCCAGTCCCTTCCCGCCGTGGTGAACATCAGCGTGCTGAGCGCGCTGGTGATTTTCATCTACGCGTGCCTCGGCGTCTCGCTGTACGGCGACGACGCCGGCCCGTTCGGCGCGGCGAGATCCGACCTGGCGCTCAGCGAGTACGGCAACTTTCTCGATTTCCCGCGCGCGTTCGTCGTGCTCTTCGTGAGCTACACGGGGAACTGGATGTCGTACTTCTCCGACATGTTTCGGGACCAGCGGTGCGACGCGCTCGTGACGCCCGCGAGCGCGCTCGACCCGAACACCGGGCTCTCGACGCTCGCGTGCTCGCGCGACGTGGGCAGCATCTTCTACGCCTTCTCCTTCGTGGTGATCGCCATCTTCCTGCTCGCGAACCTGTTCGTGGCGGTGATCCTGGAGCAGTTCAGCGCCTGCGCGGACAAAGAGGGCGTCTTCGGCGGGAGCGGCATCGTGGACCTGGTGATCACCACGGTGCAGCTGCGGAAGATCGCCAAGCTCATCAAGGGGCGGGTGGTGCGCCACCGCCACGCCACGGACGCGGGGCACGCGTACACGAGCGTGTCGAGTCTCGGGTCGCCCGAGCTGCGGCGGATCAAGGCGCGCTCCATGCGGGGGACCGGTTTCGGGGACGAGCCGGGGCGCGGGCGCTCGGGCGAGGATCGATCCGCGCCTTTTTCGGCCGACGTCAGCGAAACGACGCCGACGGGCGCGCTCGCGTTCGGGTCCCCCGTCGCGCCGTCGCTGCCGATCACCGCCGAGGCGATCAAGACGGCGATCGCCGAAGCCGCCAACGCGGCGAACGCGAACGCGCGCTCGGGCGTCGGGCCGTCGGCGCCGCTGGACGCCGCCGCGGAGGCGGTTATGGCGCTCGTGGAGGCGAGCGCGCCGGCACGGGGGGGGGGGCCCGAGGCGGCGGGCGGCGCGACGAGCGCGACGACTCGCGCGAAAAAAATGAGCGCGCTGGGCGCGTCCAGGTTCGGCTCGCGAGGCGCGACGGCGACCCCGGCGACCCCGGCGACCCCGGCGACCTTACCCGTGGCGGACGGGTACGGGTCGGACGGCTCCGACGCCGGTCGCTCGACGTACTCCGCGGCGCCTTCGCGGCGCGGCGACGGCGATTCGGACGAGGAGGAGGAAAGAGACGCGCGCGATTCGAAAAACGCCGCGCGCGCGCGGCGGCGGGGGAATCGCGGCGCGAACGCGTCATCGTACGTGCGGGATGCCGACATCGACCTGGACGACGTGTTGTGACGTGTGCGGCGACGATAGGTATAATGATATTCAATACCGTGTTAGTATCGTATCGTATCGCTCTTTCGCGAATGGCGCGCGCGGCGCGCGGTTGTTCGGGGCGTCGTTTTTTTTTTCTCGCGCGACAGTCAGTCAGTTCAGTCAGTTTTTCACGCGCCACACGGATCTGGCGCGGACCACCTCGGCTTCCTTCGGGGACATGCCGAACCCCCGCTTGAGCAGCATGTGCACGAGCTGCGCCTCCCCGGGTTTCTCCTCGCAGTTGAGCACGCCCTCCTCCCCGCACTCGCGGCAGCAGATGGCGTCCACGTTGTCGCCGTCGTGGCACTCGTTGCGGAACTCGAGGATGATCTCCTTGAGGTCGTACTTCTCCCAAAACGCGTCCGGGACGGATTCCAGGAGCCACTCCGTGTACACCACGTTGTTCACGTGGTTGTTCATGTCCAGGTCCGTCCGGCGAACGGAGTGCGACTCCGGCAGCGTCACGCCGGGCATGCCGCGCACGTCCGGGAGCTTCTCCGCCTCGTAATCGGCGCCCATCACCGGCGCGCCGGGCAGGGCTTGCGTTTGGAACTCGTCGATGACAGTCTGCGGGATGCGCGCGAGCTTGCGTTTCTCGAGGTTGAACGCGATCCAGGAGGACGTCGCGCGCGCGATGACCGCGTTGGGCGTGCCGTCCGTCACGTCCGTCATCTCCCAGTCCCGCCGCGCGGCGATCTTGCCCTGCGCCTCGAACCAAGTGCGCACCTCCACCTGGTCGCCCCAGAGCGGGTACTGGTGCACGTCGATGTGCAGCCGCGTGCAGACCCACGCGAGGTTGGCCTTGTTCATGTCCGCGGGCATGCTCTGCGCTCGGCCCCAGATGCCCTGCGCGTGGTTGCACGCGCACTCCTGGATCATGGACGCGACCGTGCGCATGGTGCTCCTCTTGTTCGGGCCGCACTCGTCGAAGCGCACGGGGAAGGTCTCCGTGAACACGCGCCCGTCGTTCACGAGCGCGCGCGAGTGCCAGTGCGGGATGTCCAGAGGGGGCTTGGACGCCGCGGACGTGTCGTGCACGAACGTGTTGGTGCTGTTACCAGACGCGGACGCGCCCGCGACGAGCTTTCGTGCGCGACGCGAGTCGTGCGCGGCGCGCATCGCGGGACGCGACGCGATGGACGCGGAGGCGTGCGAGGCGGATTCGCCGAGCCGCGGTCGAGAGCCGCGGTGGTTCGGAGCGCTGGCGCGGTCGCTGGCGCCGCGCATCGCAGCGGCGCGCGGCGATACCGCGACGGGACAGCCCGACGCGAGCGTCGACATCGAGGCGACGTGCGTTCGTGCGCGCGGAGGTTTGTGGCGCCTGGCGCGGCCGGTGGCGCCCACGACGAGGCGAGTCGAAACCGGTAACGCGTAATCGTCGGCCGAAAACCATCACGAAGCGTGTTCGGGTGGCTTAGAAGCCACTCGTTTGGGCGCGACGCACTGCCAGCTCACGCGAGCGCCGGAATCCCTAAAGCAGTGCGATGCAGTCATAAATTTTTCTCCCATGGTCGCGGAGTCGAGAAAAACGCAAAAACCGAGCGAACGACGAACGACAAAGCTGGCGAGCGTTTTGCAATGTTTTTATATTCGAGATTTGCTTCCTCCTCCCAGACAAAAGCGCCCTCCGGGCGCGCTCGCAATGGCCGGTGCGCCTCGCGGCGCGGTCGCCTCGCCGGATGCGGCGTCTCTGACGCGCGGCGGCGCGGCGCGCAAACGACGCCGGAAGGTGGACGCGAGTGGCCACTCGCTCGGCGCGACCGAAGGCGATGGAGCGCGAGCGAAACGAGAAACCTCGGACGGGGATGTGGTCCCCGTGCCTCCAGTGGGGCGCGGGTACCCGACGCTGTGCCGCGGCGCCGTGCGCGACTGGCCGGCGCTGCGCGCGTGGACGCGCGACCCCCCCGGGGCGTCGGGTGTGTCGTACCCGCGCCTCCGCGAGCTGGTGGGCGACCGCGAGGTTCGCGCGATGGTAGGGTCCGAAAGCGGGCGCTTCGACGGCGCGCCTACCAGGCACGAGAGCGTGAAGCTCACCGTGAGCGCGTTCCTGGACCACGCGTGCGCGGAGGCGCCGCGCGCGGGCACGCCCTCACTGTTCCTGGCGCAGATCCCCTTGTACGACGCCTCTGCGGCGGCGGCGGCGGAGACTGTTTGCTCGTACGCGGATCGACGTGACCGCGCGCCTCTGCGCGCGCTGTGGGACTCGGGGGACGTCTGGCCGGTCCCGCTCGTCCGCGAAGCGTCGCGCGGATCGACCGTCTCCGGTTTCGAGTCTCGAGCGTTTCGAGTCGAGCGGCACGTCCTGGACTCGGCGAACCTCTGGGTATCGCCCGGCGGTTCGGGTCGGGACGACGCGTCGGACGACGCGTCGGCGCGTTTCGAGTCGTCGCCGCACTTCGACGACCGCGAAAACGTGTTGTGCGTCGTGGCGGGGACGAAGACCGTCCGGCTGTGGTCGCCACTCGCGGGGCTCGACGCGTTCGCGCCGCCGGGCGTGCGCGGGCGGAACCCCGGGGACGAGACCGCGTACAACCACCCGCCGCCGCGCGACGGTTCCGCGAGAGATTCTCGCGAAGGTTCGTGGACGCCGCTCTCGCCCGCCGAGCGGGACGCGCGCGCCGCGGAGACGCTCGTCGCCCGCCAAGGTGACGCCGTGTACATCCCGCGCGGGTGGTGGCACGCGGTGTCCAGCGCGCGAAACACCGTCGCGGTCAACCTGTGGTACCGCTCGGCCGAGGACGAGGCGCTGGACCGGCTCGAGGCGGCGGGTCCCTCCGAACGCGCGGGCGGCTTCGCGAGCGACGAGCTTTCGTCGCGAAAACGAAGCGTCGCCGCGACGGGCGCCGTCGTCGCCTCCGCGCGTCGCGCGATGCGCGCGCTGTCGGAACAGCACAGACGGTCGTTCGTGCGGCGTCTGCGCGATGCGGCGGCGTCGGACGCGTTTCGGGAACGCGCGTCTCGCGCCCTGGCCGCGTGCTTTCGCGGGGACGAAGCGTCGGAACCGTCCGAGCGAGCGACTTTAGGGTCGCTCGCCGTAGATCCCGAAGCGTCGCTCGAAGGCGTCGCCGCCGAGAACTCGGCGGTTTCGGTTCTCCAGACCTCGCGGCTGGCGCTCGCGCTCGCGAGCCCACCCGATGTGGTCCTCGACGCGCTTTACGACGCCGCGCGCGCGGACCCGGCGAGCGTCGAGCGCTCGAAGCTCGCGTCCTTCGCGCGCCGACTGCGCGACGCGAGCGAACGCCTTCGTCCTTCGTCAGCGCAGACTGCTCGCCATAGAAATTCGTCGGAGGCGGCGGACGACGCGCGCGGAGAGACTTCTGATTTGTCGAATAGAAAGTGCCGATTCGACAGGCGCCTGAGCTGCTGCGTCGCGGCTGAGCTGCTGACGTCCGCGTTCGAGTCGCACGGCGACGCGTTCGAGCCGCGCGCGGACAGCCCCGACGGAGGAAAAGATGGAAGCCGAAAAGGGACCTTCTTCGAGACGTTCTACGGCGCGTTCGAGGAGGAGGAGAGGCGCGCGCTGACGCGCGCGCTCCACGCGTTGCGTTCAGTCGCGGCGGAGCGCTCGACGCTTCGCGTGAGCGCGGCGCTCGGGTTGGCGCGCGCGACGACGGGAACGTCGACCGACGACGCGACTGTCGGGATATCAGACGACGCGCTGGGTTGAGAGGCGTGTTTGAGCGTATGGCGTGTCATCACGTAATAGACTGTGTTACTATGGAGCACTCGGACGCGCGCGCGAAGCGTTCGCGGGCGTTTCCTCTTCTTCGCGTAGACTACGTACGGTATCGACGTCGCGCGCGACGACGGACCGTCAGGTCAGGTGGACGCGCGTCGCGGCTCGCGCGATAGTTTAACGCCTTCGTTTCGGTATTCGCTCGTATATACATAATACCTACGAAAAATCTGCTTCTTCCTTCAAAAGAGCGTCAGTCGTTCACTCGCCGAGCGCCACGAGCCTGACCCACTTCGTGAGCCCGTTGTCGCACACCCACGGCGCGAAGCAGACGTACGGCGCGGCGGCGCGCCACGGGTCCTTCGCCGCCTCGACGCCGTACCCGAACCCCGCGACGGTGCGCGCGGCGACGAGCGCGGCGGCGACGCATCCGACGCGCGCGAATAACGTGGGGCGCAGGAAGAACCCGAAGACCACCAGGTACAGGAGCTCATGCCTTCCCAAATACAGCGCTGCGCGCGTGTGCGCCGCCGTCACCTCGGGGTACCGCGCGACGCACGCGACGACCGCCGCGAGGATCGCCCAGGCGAGCGCGGCGAAGAACCGCTCGAAGCCGCGGTCGCGGCGCGCGGCGCGCGCCACAGCGCGCTTGCTTCGCGGCTGCACGGCGGGAACCGGGCCGGCGGTGATGGGCGTGGCGTTTCGCGAGTTCACTCCGAAACGATCGGCGGCGCTCGCGGCGGGCCCGCCGTTGCCTCGCTCGCGCGGCGCGGGGCCTTGTCCGGGACTCGCGACGGATGCCGAAGCCTCCAGGTTGAACGTCACGGGCGACTTGGCCTTCTTGAGCCCGACGCTCACCGCGAACTTCTTGTACATGCCGCCCGTGTAGCTCTTCTTCTTGGGCTTGGGCGAGCCCAGCGCGGATTTCGGCGTTGAGGGCGGGCCGACGCCCACCGCGCACTGCCCGCAGAAGACGTCGATCGCGCTCGCCCAGCGCTGCTTGGCGACGGCGTCGAACTCGACGCCGAGCGCGGCGTCCGCCTCCGCCAAGACGCGCTCGAGGAGTCCGTCGAAATCGGCCGCCACGACGCCCTGCCGCGCGAGGCTCGCGCCGAGCGCCGCGTTGGCGCCCGCGCAGGCATCGAGGTCATCGAGGCCGACGTCCACGAAGTCGACGAGCGCCTTGGTCAGCTCGCGCGCCGCCTGCTGCATGGCCGGCGCGCACGCGCGCGTGAGCGTCGCCGGGTCCTTGGAGATTTTCCGCCACTGCGCGCGCACCGCGGCGTCGCGCTCGGGGTCGCCCTCCTTGGACCACGTCGGGGATCTCTTGTACGCGCCCATCCTGCGCGGATGCTGGGCGAAGCCACTTACGGTATAGGCCGGCGCTCCTGCGCTGGTGTGTGAGGCAGCTTGAGCGCTCAAGCCAATGTGATGTGAAATTACGACAGCAATTCAGTTCATTTTGGCTGCCGCCCGAAAACGCGGAACCGCCAGTCTGACTCGGTTCGGCCCGGCGCTGGTATCGGCGCGAAAAAATCTCACTCACAGCGTTTTTAGTCTCAGTTTGGATAACCGGCTTTTCTCGTCCAATCAGCGGTCGCCTGGTGTTTTCGCTGGTGCTCGGACGGTCGCGAATCGCCCGAACGCGCTACGGTGACGCCCCGGGATCGCGCGCGCGCGCGGTCATTCAAGCACGCACACCGTCGGATCCCCCTCGGTTGTTAAAGATGGCCGCTCTCGCCACCTCCGCCTCTGTGCAGATCTCGTCCGCGAAGCTCGGATGCAACGCCCGCGCGCTCGGCCGTAAGGCCACCGTCGCGCCCAAGCAGGTGGCGCGCAACACCGTCGCCGCGGCCGTGTCCGGCGACGTCCCGGACATGGGCAAGCGCAACGTGATGAACCTGCTCCTCGTCGGCGCGATCGGCCTGCCCGCCACCTCCCTCGTCGGCGGCTTCGCGTACTTCTTCGTCCCCCCCGGGTAAGGCTCGCATCGAAACGCGCGCGCGGCGACCGGCCCGCGCCTAGGGTCATCGATTCGAAGAGAAGATCGACGGCAACGTCACGCGCGCTTCGGTTTTTTTTTGGACGATGGGGCCTCTCTCGCGATCGCGCGCGCCGACCGCGCGATGGGACGCCGCGCGGCTGACGAACGCTCGCTCTCGCTCGACGCTGACATCTCATCTCCCTTCCACATCGCAGCGGCGGCGGCGGCGGTGCGGGCCAGGCGGCCAAGGACGCCACCGGCGCGGACATCAAGTCCAAGGCGTGGCTCAAGACCCACCTTCCCGGTGACCACACCCTGTCCCAGGGCCTCAAGGTACGTGTCGCGGCGCTTCACCCAATCGGCCGCGCGGCGGCTCTGCGCGCGGGGGGGGTTT
>MDSV01000687.1_pt1 | contig 41023 bp, 43 predicted proteins | sample 810851 | NCBI WGS metagenome assembly MDSV01 (sample SAMN05326640, study PRJNA326480) | marine metagenome | isolation source: seawater | place: Atlantic Ocean: North East | collected 2012 | reverse complement strand
AATCGAGGTAAAAGACAATAATATTGAACAAGCTTTAAGAGTTTTAAAGAGAAAACTTCAAAGAGATGGTTTTTTTAAAATCATAAAGCAAAAGAATACTTACGAGAAACCATCAGAAAAGAAAAAAAGAATTCTTCAAGAAAACATTAAAAGAGTTAAGAAATTAAATAAATTAAAAAATAGAATATAGTCAAACATTACCTATTTTTCTCAGATAAAAACTGCATAATAATATGCATTAAAATATGATGAGCATCTTCAGAAATTCCATAGTTTTGTGCGGGAATGTGAATAGGAATATCGCTATTTTTTTTTAAAAATCCTCCTTTAAAACCACAGAAACCAATAACTTTTACTTTTTTTTTTTTTGAGAATTTTACTACCTCTTTTATATTTAATGAATTTCCAGATGAGCTGATAGCTATAAGTAAGTCATTTCGATTAAATAAACTTTCAGCTTGATACTTAAATACTTGATTATAATTCAAATCATTTGATATAGCTGTAATAGTCTCTATACTTGAAGATAAACTAATGATTTTCGGTTTTAGTTTTGACCTTTCTCTAAGAAACTTCAAATAATCACATATATAATGATTTGAAATTGCAGCAGAACCTCCATTGCCACAAACAAATATTGTATTATTTTTTTTTACTGTTTTAAGTATTAAATCTGATGCTCGTTCGATGTTTTCTAAATTTGAATTTTTAATAGAAGTAATTAAAGTAGAAATATAATCATTAAAGAAAGAAATAAATTTTTTTGCCATAAATTTTTAGTTTACAATATATATTTTAGTATATAAGTATCTGAGAATTATATATAGCGCTATCTTTATTTCGCGGGGTGGAGCAGCCTGGTAGCTCGCAAGGCTCATAACCTTGAGGTCGGCGGTTCAAATCCGTCCCCCGCAACCAATTTTATAGAGAGTATTTTGATTTTTTTGTGTCTGTTAAAAATCCTTTAACTGTATCAACAGTAAGTTTTTTAAAATTACTTCCAAAATTTTCAATTTTTTCAATTATTGCAGGTGGAACAGTTATTATTTGACAACCTAAATTTTTTGCTTGTGTATAATTATATGGTTCTCTTGTGCTAGCCCAAAGTATTTGGACATTTTTAAATTTTTTTGAAAGTTTAATACTTTCTCTTAATTGAGGAATAGGATCTTTGCCTGCATCAGCCATTCTTCCGGCGAATATTGAAATAATTACACTTGTTTTTTTGTTTATTTTTTTTAAAATTAGTTTTGTTTGTTTTGAGGTATAAACTGCAGTTACATTTAATTTTATATTATTTTTATTTAAAGTATTAATTACTTTTCCCATAAATTTACCTTTAGAATTAATAACTGGAACTTTTACATATACATTTTTTCCCCATTTGCTGATTTCATTTCCTTGTAAAATCATATTTTTAATGTCATCCGCAAAGACTTCACAAGAAACAGGTTTTTTTGTTATTTTTATGATCTTTTTTGAGTATTTGGAATAATCTTTGGCTCCAGCTTTTCTCATTAGGCTGGGGTTAGTTGTAAATCCTTTTACAATTTTTTTTTTATTAAACTTTCTAATAAGTTTAATGTCAGCAATGTCACAAAAAATTTTTGTCAATTACAAGCTCTTAACAATTTCCTCAGTCATTTTTTTTGCATCAGCAAATAACATTAATGTGTTATCTCTATAAAATAGGTCATTATCAATTCCAGCATAACCTGGGGATAAACTCCTTTTAACAAATAAAACAGATTTACTTTTTTCTACATCTAATACTGGCATACCATAAATTGGACTTTGTGGATCTGACTTAGCGACAGGGTTTGTAACATCATTCGCCCCAATTACATATGCAACATCACAATTTGCAAAATCATTGTTTATTTCCTCTAATTCAAAAACCTCATCATATGGCACATTTGCTTCTGCTAATAAAACATTCATGTGTCCTGGCATTCTGCCCGCAACTGGATGAATAGCATATGAGACTTTTACACCATTTTTTTTTAGAGCATCTACCATTTCTCTTAAAGCGTGTTGAGCTTGAGCTACCGCCATTCCATATCCTGGGACAATAATCACTGATGATGCATTTTTCATTAAAAAAGCGGCATCATCTGCGTTACCACTTTTAACAGGTTTTTGTTCTTCATTTTTCAAGCCTGCAGATATTTCAGAGGCTCCCCATCCACCAAGGATAACATTAAAAAATGATCTATTCATACCTTTGCACATTATATATGAAAGAATTGCTCCAGATGATCCTACTAATGCTCCCGTTATTATTAGAGCTGTATTCTCTAATGTAAATCCTATGCCTGCTGCAGCCCAACCTGAATAAGAATTTAACATAGAAATAACTACTGGCATATCTGCACCACCAATTGGGATTATTAATAAAACACCAACAATGAAAGATATAAAAACAATTGACCAAAAAATATTGTGAGACTGGGTTATACACAAATAATAGATTAAACATAAAATTGCAATTCCAAGTATTAAATTAACAAAATGCTGGCCTTTAAATGTGATTGGTGAGCCTGACATTATTCCTCTAAGTTTTAAAAATGCAATAATTGATCCTGAAAAAGTAATTGCTCCAATTGCTGCTCCAAGAGACATCTCGATTAGACTTGCAAGTTTTATATTTCCAACATATCCCAACCCAAAAGCATCTGGCTTCAAAAAAGCAGAAATTGCCACAAAAACTGCTGCAAGACCTACAAGACTGTGGAAGCCCGCAACAAGTTCTGGCATTGCTGTCATGGGTATTCTGAAAGCAATAAATGCTCCGACCGATCCTCCAATTAAAAGAAAAATAAAAACATATATTAATCCTGGTCCAAAGTTACTTACTGATAAGAAGGTAACAATTATAGAGATTGTCATACCAGCAATACCGAAGAAATTTCCTTGTCTTGAAGTTTCTGGAGAGGATAAACCTCTCAAAGCTAAAATAAACAATATTCCAGAAATTAGATAAAACAAAGCTGAAATATTTGCTGACATATTATTTTTTCTTCTTTTTATACATTTGCAACATTCTTTGAGTTACAAGGAAACCACCAAAGATATTAATCGCCGCGAGGATTATTGCTAAAAAACCAAAAATATTCGAAGTTTCAAAAATATTTTCTGAGGATCCTGCTAATGCTGCAATAATAGCTCCAACAATTATTACCGATGAAATCGCATTTGTTACTGACATAAGTGGAGTATGTAAAGATGGTGTAACACTCCAAACCACATAATAACCAACAAAAATGGACAGAATAAATATACTTAATCTGAATATGAAAGGATCTATTTCCATTATTTAAACATTGTTTTTTGTATTATTTCATCTTCTAAATTTATATCAAAAGTTTTTTTATCTTTGTTAAACAAGTTATTGACAAAATTGAACATATTTTTTGCATAAAGATTTGACGCTGAAATAGGCAGTTTATTTAAAATGTTAGACTCACCCATTATTTTAACCCCATTACTTTCAATTATTTCATCTGCTTTAGATAATTCTGCATTTCCACCTTGTGATGCAGCTAAATCGTAAATAACTGAACCATTTGGCATTACCTCTATCATATCTTTTTTAATAATAATTGGTGCTTTTTTTCCAGGAATTAAAGCTGTACAAATAACTATATCAATTTTTTTTAACGTTTCTTTTAATAAGTCTTCTTGTTTTTTTTTAAAATCGTCTGAAGCTTCTTTTGCATATCCTCCTTCAGTTTCTAGATTTTCAGCACCCTCTACTGTTAGAAATTTTCCTCCCAAACTCTCAACCTGCTCTTTTGATGCTAGTCTTACATCTGTAGCAAAAACAATTGCTCCCATTCGTTTAGCTGTTGCTATTGCCTGAAGTCCTGCAACTCCTGCCCCTACTACTAAAACTTTTGCTGCTGTTATTGTGCCAGCAGCAGTCATCATCATAGGTATTGCTTTCTGAAAATAGGCAAATGAGTCCACAACTGCTTTATACCCTGCAAGATTCGCCTGGGATGATAGAATGTCCATAGATTGAGCTCTTGTTATTCTTGGTAAAAGCTCAAGAGAAAAACAACTAATATTTTTTGACGACATATCTTTTAATTTCTTTTCATTCGAATAAGGATTTAATATACCAATTAAAATTTTATCACTTTTCATTTTTTTTAGTTTATCATCACTTAAGATATTCAATTGTAAGATAGCATTTGAATTTGTTAGAATTTCTTCCTCGCTTTGAAATAAAATAGCACCTTCAGCCTCATAATTATGATCACTTATTCCTAAATGTGAACCATAATTTTTACTAAGGTGAACATCAAATCCCAATGCTTTATATTTTTTCAAAATATCTGGGGTTATTGCCACTCTTTTTTCTAAATTTTTATTTTCTGTTACTGAACCAATAATCATAAATTTTATAAGAAATTATTTATGACTCATTTCTGCCTAGCTTTGAATTTAGGATTTTTTTTATTAATAATATACACTCGTCCTCGTCTTCTCACTAACTTAGAATTTAAGTCTCTATTTTTAATGGATTTAAGTGAACTTTTAATTTTCATAATATTTAAATGCCGGCAATGTCCTACTCTTCCATGTCTTAAGACAAAGTACCATCGGCGCAATAGGGCTTGACTTCCGAGTTCGGAATGGGATCGGGTATTACACCTACGCAATAATCACCGGCGATAGTGTTATACATATTTAAAAATTATTGTAAATAAAGAAATATAATCAAATTATTGGCTATTAGTAATATCTTTTATGTATTTATTTAATTTAATCGATCCAAATAATTTATAAACTTTATTAGATAAATTCATATTTGTTAATGCTGATGCATATCGTTCACTAAGTCTAGCAGGAACAAACTTAATTTTTGAACCAAATAATTTAGCAACTTGGATAATTCTAAATTTTTCTCTTTTAGAAATACTATTTAGAAATACTATAGTGTCTACATTTATTTTGTTTCCAAGCAAAATAGCAGGCATTTACTGTGTCCCTTACATGAGTAAATCTGCGTGATTGCGTCCCTGGCTTTACAATTGTCAAAGGTAAATTCTTCTTGAACTGTTCCTCAAAAATTCCAATAATAGTTGCCATATTTCCAGTATTTATTTGCCTTGACCCATATACATTATAAAAATAATTAATTTCAAATTTAAAATTAAACCAGTTTTTTAAATTTTCTAACATTTCTAAATTTTTTGCTTTTGTAAACGCGTATGGAGAGAGATTTTTATCTCTTCCTTGATTGCCTATGCTAGCTGATGTTGCAGAATAAAATAATTTTAAGTTTTGTTTTTTGTACAAGTAGTTCAATTAAATTCGAACCAATAAAACCGACACCACCAGTAACAGCAATTATTTTTTTAGTCATTTAATTTCTGATATATTTTAATATATGTAAGTAATATTTTTTGATTATATTAATTATTTAATCCATTGATAATTTTGTGCTTATTTTTACCATAAATAGAATGGAGATAAAACCCTACAGGTAGACTATAAATAATGGACAACCAATTATTAAAAAAGTTTCCATTTGGTGAAAATGGCCACAAAGTTATAAAAAAACAAATTAACAGACAAATTTGATAATCATCTATAATTCTATTTTTATTGAATAAACCTGATTTAATTGAGATTATAAAATATTTACACACAAAAATAAAAACAAATAATAGAAAACTGAAACCAATAATTCCTGTTTCTGTTAATAATTGAATATAATAGTTATGTGGATGAGTTTGCTGAGAGTTCTTATCGATATAATATTTTGGATCAGAGTGTAAAACTCTAAACATCTTGGGACCATGTCCTGTGATTGGTTTGTCTTTAAACATTTTTAAAGCAGTTTTAAAAACTACAGTGTGGGCATGTGTAAAAATAACATTATCTGAACCTTCTTTCAATCCAATCCCAAACAAAACTTTATCGACCATTCTGTCCTTAAGTGTTGGATTATTAAAAGTTATTAACGACAAAATCACTCCCGTTGAAATGATAGAGACAATTATAATTTTTTTAAATTTTTTTAAAAAAAATATTAGAAGAAATAAAGATAATATATAAAATGCAAATGAGGATCTTTCAGCGGACAGAAAAATCATTACTCCACTTAATATTATTATTAAAGGCATCAAATAGACTTCATATTTTTTTTTCTTCTTAATTAAAAATAAAGCGAGTAATAATGGCATTAATCTGCTTAAAAAGGATCCCATTACAAGTTCATCTCCAAAAAAAGATGAAATTCGATTACCTAAAATTGGTAATCCATATATATTTGTACCATTAATATATTGAAATAAACCATCACCAAACAAAATTAGAAAAGAAAATAAAAGAGAATAATAAAAGTATTTTAAAATTGCTAAATCTTTTTCAATTAAAAACCAAATAAAACAAGAAAATACGCCAATCCTGAAATAAAATAAACTACTTTCAAAACTTAATAAAATGTCTTTAGAAAACAAACTACAAAATATACAATAAACACAGAAAATAAAAAAAAATTTAAAAGGAATATTATTAAAAAATCTAAACTCTTTATTTTTAATTAAATAAAATAAAAAATATAAACTTGATAAACTTACAATTAAATCTGGTATAAAAGGACCTAAAATTAACGTGGGAATAACTAATACAATTATTAAATTATAAAATTGATATTTTGTTATATTATAATTCATGTTAAATGATCATTATATTCAATATAAATTTAGTCAATATTTAGAAAAGATACCAGAAGATTTAAATTTTATTTAGTTTTGTGTCATTTTAAACTAGTAACAAGACTTTTTAAAACTTCAGAAACTTCAATACTATTTTTATTATGTAATGCCTTTTGAAGCTTGTCTAATTGTACAACTAATTTTTCCCACTTTATAAATGGATCTTTGGCTTTTTTAATTTTTGGATGAATAGTATCTTGAGGATCCTCTCCCAAGATTAGTTCCTCATGTAATTTTTCACCTTGAAATAAACCTATTTCTTTTATTTCAATATCTCCATTTAAGTTGTTTTTATCTTTAATAGATAAGCCAGATAATTTAACCATACGCTCGGCTAATTCATAAATTTTGACTGGTTTATCCATGTCTAAAACAAATACATCCCCGCCCTCCGCCATTGAGCCTGCCTGTAAAACAAGTTGGGCTGCTTCAGGTATAGTCATAAAATAACGGGTCACATTTTTGTCGGTTAAAGTCATTGGACCTCCTTGCTTTATTTGCTCTTTAAATAAAGGAATTACTGACCCTGAGGAGTCTAGTGCATTTCCAAATCTTACCATGCACATATTTATTTTTTTATCTTTATTTGAACGTATAACGTGATAATCGTATAAACTCTGGAGACAAATTTCTGCAAGTCTCTTAGTTGCACCCATAACACTTTTAGGTCTGACAGCTTTATCCGTAGAAACTAATACTAAATTTGATATGTTTTTATCTATTGATGATTTTATTACATTTAAAGATCCGTAGACATTGTTTTTAACACTTTGGATTACATTTTCCTCTACTATTGATACATGTTTATAGGCAGCTGCATGATATACTGTATCAGGCTTATATAAATCAAATATATTTTCAACAAAACTACTATCTTGGACCGATCCTAACATAGGAATTATTTTATAATTATTTTTAGATTTGATCGAGTCAGATATATTTTTTAATTCTAAGTGAATTTTGTAAAGTGAAAATTCATTATGCTCAAGTAATATTAATTTAGCTGGATTTAGATTAATAATTTGACGACATAATTCTCCTCCAATAGATCCTCCAGCACCAGTAACTAAAACATTTTTTAGGTACACATTTTTTATTAACATATCATGATTTGGACTTACAATTTCTCTTTCAAGTAGGTCACTTATTTCATAATCTCTCAAATCTGAGAAAGAAACATGGCCATTTGCTAAATCAATTAAACTTGGAACACTTCTTATAATTAAATTATTTTTACTAAGTTTTTTTAAAATTTTATTTCGTTCATGTCTGCTTACTGACGGTATCGCCAACAATATATGTGTAACTCCCTTTGTAGAGACTAAATCGTCTAAATTATCAGGTGAAAATATTTTTTGGTTATTAATATAATTTCCCTGCAAATTAACATCATCATCTAAAAATCCTAAAATTTTGATCTCATGATTATTTGAAAATGTTGTTAATAATTGTTGACCTGCTACACCAGCTCCATAAATTAAAGCTCTTGATCTATTTTTTATCTTTGAGTACTTAGAGTTTTTTTCAACAAGCCAGAAGTGGATAAAACCCCTAGAGAAACTTATAAAAATATATAATAAAATTGGTTGAATGATTCCTACAGTTCTGGGTACACCTGGGATTCCATAAATAGTAATTAGACAAAAAAAAATAAGCCCATATAGGATAATTGACTTTGTAACTGGAACTAAAGTAGTCCAGCCAGAATATCGAAATATAACACTATAGAGTCCAAAAAAGTAAAAAAGTGGTACTGAAATTAAAACAGATAGAAAAATTAACAAAAAATGATCATTTGAGAAAAAAATGAAATTTCCTGTTCTTAAATAAAATGCAAGCCAGGTTGTCAAAACGCACAAATTTATGTCAACGATCAAAACCAACAATCTTTTTATTGGTCTTGGAAAGTTAACAATTTTTTCAGAGAGATTAAATTTCATTTTCAAAGTGACTTTAGTGTCATAAATATATAATAAAAATACTTTTTTAAATTAATTTTTTTAATCATCCTAGAATCTGTTTGTGCTAATTTTTTTGGTGTAGCCATATTAATACCTTTAATTTGGGCCAATCCTGTAATCCCTGGACGGAATTTAAATACTCCGAGTTTGTCTCTCTCAGAAATAAGTTTTTTTTGATTTAAAAGACATGGTCTTGGGCCTACCAAACTCATATCGCCTATTAATACATTCCACAACTGAGGTAATTCATCAAGTTTTGTTTTTCTTAAATACAAACCTGTTTTAGTTATAGAGGATTTTTTTGTTAAATGTGTACCTACTGATTTTGTATTGCTAAACATTGTTCTAAATTTAATCAAAATAAAAGTTTTTTTATTTAATCCAATTCTCTTTTGTAAAAAAAAGGGGGATCTAATATCTATCCTAATAATTATTAATAAAATAATTAATAATGGTAACAAAAAAATTAACCCAAATAGTGAAAGAAAAATATCAAAAAATCTTATCATAAAGTTTTAATTAGATTTTAAAAGTTTATTAAACTTTAACAATAAATTTCTTATATCAATAACTGTTTATAAATTTTGAGATGCTCTTTGATAATAATTTCAGCATCAAATTGTTTTTCAGCTAACTTTCTACCATCTTTACCCATTTGAAGACGTATATTAGGATTATTTATTAAAAAATTTATTGCTCGTGCTAATTGCTTAATGCTTTTAACTGGCACAGTTAAGCCAGTTTTGTCTTGTATAATCGCATCTCTACAACCTGGTACATTGGTTGTAACGATTGCACGACCTGTTGCTGCAGCTTCCAATAAAGATAAGGGCATGCCTTCTCTATATGAGGGTAAACATATAATATTTGACTTAGTAAAAATTGTCTGGATATTTCTTTGGTATCCTTTAAAATTTACATTTCTATATCTTTGAAAACCTTCTACATCTTTTTTTATTAAACTTGATGGATTTTCAATATCAATATCACCAACTATCCAAAAATGAGCTTTGACTTTTTTTTCATTCAGTATTCTTGCTGCAGAGATAAATTCTATAATTCCTTTATGTGTTATTAATCTAGCAGGAAAGGTAACTATAGGTTGTTGATCTATATTTTCTTTAGTATATCTAAATTTTTTCAAGTCTACTCCTGATCCTCTAATAAGATATGCTTTAGATGATTTTAGGACTCCCCATTTAATTAGCCATTTTTTATCCTCATTATTTTGAACAATGATTCTTTGATTAGAATGATTGAATGCAATTTTAAACAAAGGATATAGCAAGCTTTGAAGAAATTTTCCCTTAAAGTCTTGTCTAATAAAAATGCTTCCTAGACCAGCAACTGCAGAAACTACAGCCCTTATTCCAACAATTCTAGCTATTATACCTCCATACAAGTAAGGTTTTATTGCAACTAAATGAACTATATCAGGTCTTAGTTTTTTGAATATTTTAAATAAATTGAGCAAAGTTATAATTTCATCCAAAGGGTTTGAAAACCCTCTTCTCATTTTAACTTTTCTAAAATTTAATTTATGTTTTCTTAAAGAAGAAATATTAGCCTTTCCTTTGTCACCATAAAAAATATGAACTCTATAACCTTTTTTTTTTGCAGCTAGTGCAATTTTAAGACGATTTATTTCAAATGATCCAAGGTCACCCACAAGAATCAAGATAATTTTTTTTTTCATTTAAAAAATTTACAACCTTAAATCAACATACTTTCTTGGTAAAATATATTTTAGATCATAAATAACACTATTTTTTTTACATAATTTAATAAAATTGTTTTTTGATAATTTTTTAAAACTACTATGAGCAACAGCTAAAATCAAAGCATCATATTTTCTTGATGGGTATTTCTTTAATGGAGAGATATTATATTCTTTAATTGCTTCTGAGCTATCTATCAATGGATCATAAACATCTATTTTACAACCAGTCTTCTTTAAATACTTAATAATTTCTGAAACTTTCGTATTGCGGATATCTGGACAGTTTTCTTTAAAAGCAAAACCCATAACCAAAATTTTTGAATTTTTAATACTTATCTTTTTTTTTTTCATTAAATTTTTTAAATTTTTTACAACAAATTTTGGCATTCCATTATTAATTCCTCTTCCAGATAATATTACTTTTGGTTTATATCCTATTTTTTCAGCTTTATGTGTTAAGTAGTAAGGATCTACTCCAATACAATGTCCACCAACTAGACCAGGTCTAAATGGAATAAAGTTCCATTTACTTTCAGCTGCTTTAAGAATATCCTCAGTATCAATTTTTAATTTATTAAAGATAATCGACAACTCATTTATTAATGCAATATTTAAGTCTCTTTGAGTATTTTCTATTACTTTAGCAGCTTCAGCAACTTTAATACTAGAGGCTTCGTGGATACCCACCTTTATTATTTCTGAGTAAACTTTTTTTATTAACTTAGAAACTTTAAGTGTGGATCCAGAAACGATTTTTTTTATAAACGGAAGACGGTGTTTTTTATCACCTGGGTTAATACGCTCTGGACTATAACCACAAAAAAAATCTTTATTATACTTTAGTTTTGAGTATTTTTCTAAAATTGGAACACAAATGTCCTCTGTACAGCCTGGAAAAACTGTAGACTCGTAGATTACTAAGTCACCAAACTTAATATTTCTTCCAACAGTTTTAGTTGCCTCAATTAGCATAGTTAAATCAGGTTTTTTTTCTTTATTAATAGGAGTAGGCACTGTTATTATAAAACAATTAACTTTAGCAAGATCCTTTGGATTAGAGGTAAAAGTAAGTTTTTTTGCATTTATAAGAGTCTTTTTTGAAACCTCCATAGTGTAGTCATAACTTGACCTTAATTGTTTAACTCTTTTATTATTAGTGTCAAAACAAACAACATTCCTTTTTTTGTTGAATTCAATTGCCAAAGGTAAGCCCACATATCCTACACCTACAATTCCTATTTTAATATTTTCGTATTTTATCATTTTTTAAGATTGTAATACTCCAAATACCATTTAACAAAATTAGCGACACCTTTTGTAACTGAAGTTTTAGGTTTATAATCATGTGTTTTAAATAGTAGTTTAGTGCTCGCATAAGTATCTTTGACATCTCCAGGTTGCATCGGTAAATATTTTATTTTTGCTTTTTTGTCTAAAACTTTTTCTAAAGCACTTACATAATCTAAAAGTTTTACTGGTTTACTGTTACCAATATTATAAATTCTCCAAGGTGCTTTACTGGAAGCTGGATTGGGATTTATACCATTCCAATTTATATTTTTTTTTGGAGGTCTAGTTAAAGTTTTTTTAAGACCATTAATAATATCACTTATATAGGTAAAATCTCTAGTATGTTTGCCAAAATTATAAACCTCAATCTCCTTATCCTTTATCATTGCTTTTGTAAATTTAAAAAGAGCCATATCTGGTCTACCCCAAGGACCATAAACTGTAAAAAATCTTAAACCTGTTGTAGGAAGATTGTATAAATGACTATAAGAATGAGCCATTACCTCATTTGCTTTTTTGGAAGCTGCATATAATGATAAAGGGTGATTTGTGTTTTGATTTTCTGTGAATGGTAAATCATTATTTGCTCCATACACGCTTGATGTGCTTGCATAAATCAGATGTTTTACTTTATAATGACGACAAGCCTCGAGTATATTTGTAAATCCAAATATATTACTCTGAATATATGACAAGGGGTTCTCAATAGAATATCTAACTCCGGCTTGTGCGGCAAGATTGATTACATATTCTGGCTTATATCTTTTAAATATTTTATTAAGATTTTTTCTGTTTGAAATATCAACTCTATGATGAGTATAATTTTTATTGGTTTTAAATTGTTTTAATCTGTTTTCTTTAAGAGAAGGTTCATAATAACTATTATGATTATCCAAACCAATGACTTTATTTTTTTTATTTTTCAACAAAGATATGCATAAGTGAGACCCAATAAATCCTGCCGATCCTGTTACCAAATATTTCACAAATTTTAACAAATATTATTCACTTTTTATTTTATCCCAAATTTTTGTATAAGAATTTATCATTCTTTCCAACGTAAATTTTTCTTTGATTCTTAGATTGGCGAACACTCGAACACTTTGCCAATTTGGTGACTTTAAATCATTTATTGCAATTTCTATTTTTTTTGCAAGTTCAGTTGAGTTTCTTGGTGGAACTATCCACCCAGTTTTTTCAACAATATATGATGCATCACCTACATCTGTTACAACACATGGAGTTCCACATGCCATGGCTTCCATAACAACATTTGGAAACGCTTCACTCCTACTACTCAGAATAAATAAATCTAAACTGTTCAGTATTTTTGATACATCATTTCTCAATCCCAACAAATATACACGATTATTTAAACCATTTTGATTTATTAGTTTCACTAATTGCTGATTTGATTTATCATTATTTTTTCCTACTAACAAAAAATTAAACAATATATCTTTTTTTTTTACAATATTAAGTGCTTCAAACAAATTATCAAAATCTTTATATGAATTATATCTGCCTACAGAACCTAGAAGAGGTATACTTGCATCTATTTTTAATTCAGACAATATTTTTTTTCTGTTATGCGTTATAGGATAAAAAATATCTAGATCACACCCGTTAGGAACATAAATCATTTTTTTTTTGTTATATCCTAATTTTATATGTTCTTGCATAGCTCTTGACGAACAAACAATTATTTTTTTAGCTATAAAATATGATAAATAAGCTAAGATTCTAGAAATTATCAAAGTTCTTTTTTTTTCAAGTGCAGGTATCAAATTTGTATGTCTAATCCCCCAAACTAAGTTTGTTTTTAAAGCTAGAATAGATGAAATACTTCCTATAAAGTCAGAGTTATACATCCATGTTTGAATAACTGAAGGTTTCGAAATATTTATAATCCTCACTATTTTAAAAATTAAAAATAAATTTTTTTTTAGATTTATTTCATAAACTTTAATTTTTTTTTCTTTAAATGCTTTGCTAAGGTGACCTGAGCCAGTAAGAGATATTACTATATGTTTATTTTTTTTATCATTCACACAAATTTGGTACAAATTTTTTTCTGCGCCACCCATTTCTAAGCCATTTATAATGTGTAGAATAATCATAACTTTAAATTAATATTTTTTTTTTATATTTATAAAAATATAAAATTGAAAATATAAAAATACATAAACAATAATAATCTGTCTAATAAAAGAGAAAAAATTATCTAATGAATTTCTAAAAATATAAGTTGCTATAAAAGCTGCAACAGCTGAAGCCAGAATAATAAGAAGTGAATTTGAACTTTTTATATACTTATCTAGTGATATGATAGTATATCCAAATAAGAAACCCATTAATATTAATCCAGAAAATCCAAATCCAAGATAAGAAGAGGCAAATATGCTGCCACCAATACCATAGCTAAGCTCTAATGGTAAATTTTTAATTAAAGTTTCGTAATAGTAATTATTATTTAATTCAAAGAAGCTTGGGAAAATAAATAAATTAGAAAAGATTGACTCTAAATATTTTATTGAATCAAAATTATTTATATTTAATGAAAATGTTGTATGAGCAAATATAATAAAGGGCTCAAAACTTTTCGGTAATTTATATAATGTTAAAAAAATATTATTTAATGATAAAGTATCTTCTCCAAAAAAAATATTAAATATAAATTTGTTGAACAAAACTATAATACCAAACGATAAAAAAGAGACTAAGTATGTAATGTTTATTTTTTGGAAATATTTATGTTTGTTTCTATATACTAAAATAGAAAATACTGAGAAGAAAGATATCACAATTAAAGTTCTATCTGGAACATAAAAACTGTACGTAATTATTATTATAAAAATTAAAAAAGTTTTAAAGAATTTCTCTCGGATTGCATAAATTATAACAATAAATAAAAGCAACCATCTGCCCAGAAGTAATAAAAATGAATTTTGGATTTCAAAAAAAATATAATATATTAGATACATTGTAACATTAATTTCACATATTATTTCAAAAATATTAAATATTTTTTGATTTACCTTTTTTTTAGCCAGTATCAGACCATCGTTTTTTTTAATGAAAAATAAGCTAAATAAAAACCCTATCCAGAATAAAAAATAAACAAATTTTGCCTCTAAGGGTGGATTGATTAAATATGATACCTCGTTTCCAGTATAAAATATATTTCTAGAATAATTAATATATACTGGCAAGGAATAAACGAATAGACCTAACCATCCTACAGAAATAAATGAACCTATCAATTTATTTTTGTATATTAAAAAAAAAATATAAAATGAGACTACTAATGTACAAATCCCTAGAACATTAAATTCGTCATACATACTATTTTGATATAATTTTATTTTTGTAAAAATATTTCCATCTATCAAAATGTGATAAAGTAAGTCCTAGTAATATAAAAAATATATCTTCAAATCTAATATCTAAATTTTTGTTTGTAAGAAAAAGGTATCTATAAAATTGTATTTTTGATCTCATTCTAAAAAATTTTGATTTATATAAATTTGAGAAATAATATTGCTTATATAAATCAAACATTGGCTCTGGGTTTTCGTACTTAATATTTGAAATTTTTGCAGTTAATCCAAAATCATCAAAGTTTTTAACAACTACACATTTATTAATTGTTAAACAATCTATGTTTCTAGAGACACACTCCCAAATTAGTGAAGTAGGCGTTCTTCTAAATTGATAACATTTTTTATATATACACTTCTTTATTATTTCACTACTAACAACTTCTTTCATATCACCTTTTATATTAAAATCAGCTCTTAATTTTAAAAGATTTGCTTTGAGATTTTTTGGAGGTAAGTTTTTTTTAAAAAATTTATTTTTATTTATCTCTACTCCAAAAAGAAAACATTTTATACTTTGGTTTAAATTTATTTCATTAATAATTGAGTCGATACCTTTAGGAATAAAATAATCATCAGAGTCCATTATCATTATAAATTGGCCACTTGAAAGTTTTATTGCATCTGAGAGTGCAGAAGACCTTCCTCTATTTATTGTTTTACGAAATTTAATATTTAAATCAAATTGTTTGTAATTGATTGCTTTTTTTAAGTCATCAGTAGAACCATCATCAATTATTACAACCTCTATATCTTTATTATTATCGATGCTCTGAAGTAAAGCAATTATACCATTTTTTCTATTAAAAGTTGGAATACAGATTGAGAGTATTGGTAAAATACTACTCATACTTTTTCAACAATCACGTATCTAATTATTTTTGGAGTATGTATTACAAAATCTTGTAAGTTGTTGAACGAAATATTTTTATAATGGAATCTCTTAAATCTACCATCTTTATAGTAAACTTCAGATTTGCCTAATTTTTTCAAAATTTCATTGTCAGGTTTTTTTCCAGATGTTACAATATCAAATTTATTAAAACCATTTTTATTAAGATTTAATAAAGCATCTGTCATTACATTTGCTTTGCCAATATAATTTTGGGGGTGAACTTCCATAAAAATAGTTGAGTTAGACGGCATTGATTTGAGAAAAATTTCAGAATTTTTAGATAAAATTACAGATTCAGCACCCTCAACATCCATTCTTAAAGTATCAAAATATCCAAATTTTTCATAAATAGAATTAAGACTCATAGAATTTACCAATATTGAGTCTTTATTAACAAGTGGGTTATTTTCTTCAATTTTATTTAAATTGCTAGCACCACTTATATTTAAAGAAACTGAGCCATCTTCACCAGATACTGCAGCTTTAACAACTTTTACTTTTTCATCAAGATTATTTATTTTTATGTTTTCTTTTAAAAGATCAATATTTCTTTGGTCTGGCTCTATGCATATTATTTTTGAGTTTTGGTCTGAGTCAGCTGCTTCTAAGAGCATGTAGTATCCAATATTAGCACCTAGATCTAGAATTTTTCTTTTATTTTTTAATTTATTAGAAAATATATTTGTGTGATCTACTTCCCTGTATTTTTCACAATATATTGCTTTTGAAATACCTATTAGGTTAAGGTCGATAATTAATATTTTAGAAAATAACTTAATATATTTCTTACCTCTAATTAAACCAAATTTAATGGCCAAAGATAATATGAGTGAAATTATATAATTATTTTTTTTATATTTCATAACTTGTGTTAGTTTTTTTTACCTTTCATTTAATGACTTAATTTCTTCAACATATTCCCTTACTCGATTTTTAGTAAAAATATTATTTATTTTTTTGCCTCTTACCGATTTTATTACCTTTGACTCAAATCTTTCGCCAAGCCTTTTAGGTACAAATTTAATATTTTTAGAAAATAGTTTTGCTAATTCAGTTATTGTATATGATTTTTTATTGATTACCGCATAATGTGCATTTTTATTATTTTTCCATGCCATTATACACGCATCAACTGTATCTTTAACATGAGTAAATCTTCTAGTTTGAGTTCCAGGCAAAACTACTGGAAGTGACTTATTTTTTTTATAATGATCTTCAAAAATACCAATAACTGCAGACATTTTGGTCTTTGTTAATTGTTTTGGACCAAAAACATTATAAAAATAAATGATTTCATATTTTAAGTCAAACCAAGTTGCAAGATTAATTATTAAATTCATATTATTATATTTACTAAATGCGTAAGGCGATAAATGACCATCTTCACCATTATTTCCCAAGCTTGCAGAAGTTGCTGAATAAATTATTTTAATTTTATGTTTTAAACAAAAATTTATTACTTCATAAGAGCCAATGATATTTGATTTAAAACATTTACTATTATCTTTAAAGCTTTGAGTAATCCTTGAGAATTCTCCAAAGTGAAAGATAACATCAATTTTTTTTGCATATTTATTTAGTGCTACATTTATATCTTTGGTATGAAGTTTTAAATATTTAACTCTCTTACTTTTAAAGTTATTATTGATTGATCCCGCGGAATAATCATCAATTGATATGAGATGATGTTGTGTATTTGATAATAAAGATTCAATTAAATTTGATCCAATAAAACCTGCACCGCCTGTAACAACAATATATTTTTTCATTTGCTTTTGTTAGTTAAACTCTCATTAATGCGCTTTTTTTTTTCTGAAAATCTAAAATTATCAACTTTATTCAGTATAAAACCAAATAAAACAAAAAATATGTCTTTAAAATGTATATTTAATTTTCTATTGGTTAGAAAAGAATACCTGTAAAACTGTATTTTTGCTTTTAACCTAAAAATTTTAGAGTCATATAAGTTTGAATTTAAATGTTCATAGAATAAATCGCAATAAGGTTCAGCATTTTCAAATTTTACCTGTGCTATAGAAGCAGATATTCCCCGTTTATCACATGTTTTTACTGCTACACAAGTATCATTGGTATGGCATTTGGTAAGTCTTGATACACGTTGCCAAATTAGTGATGTCGGAGTAAATCTGTATTGATATGATTTTTTATAGACACATTTTTTAAGTAAATTAGTATTTACAACTTCTTTAAGGTCGCCTCTTACTTTAAAATCAGCTCTTAACTTAATTAAATTAGTCATAAATCCATCTGGAAGTATATGTTCTTTTTCTTTATTATTATTTACAAATTTTGTTCCAAATACGAAACAATTTATATTTGGGTTTTTCTCAATCTCAGTTATTATCTCTTTTATGCCTCCGGATAAGAAGTAGTCATCTGAGTCCATTATCATTGCATATTTGCCTGTTGAATGTTTTATTGCATCAGCAAGTGCAGATGACCTTCCTCTATTCAAAGTTTCAAAGTATTTAAAATTTATTTTTTTTTTGTTATTAATAATTATCTCATAAATATCATCCGTAGACCCATCGTTAACAATAATAAGTTCTATTTTATCAGAATAATCAATTGATTTTATTAATTGTGAAAATTCTTTTTCACGATTAAAAACTGCAATGCAAATGGAAAGTACGGGAAAGACTGTCATATTATTTTATCTTTTAATAATTTAATACTCGCTATTTTGCTAAAGTCTATATCTGTTGTTAACAGTCTTGACTTTAAGTTTTTTGGCAACCTTTTAATCAAGTATGCATCTGCCCAACCACGATAGTCTGGAAACTTACCTTTGTATTTATAATAATGCTTGCCTCCTTTTAAGCCTATACCAGCAACCAATACTTCTGATTTTTCATTTTCTGATAAAGCCATTAGTATTGAAAGACAACCAGTGGTTAGCCCCATTGGAGGTTTTCTTTTTATAAAAAAAGCATAAATAAATCTTAATATTCCAAATAAAATATTTCCACTTCCAAATATTAGACCAAAGTCAGCCACTCTTAAAGTTAAATAACTATAATATTTTTTTTGAAGATCGATTCCTTTTTTATTTAGAAATCTATGGGAAACGTCATTTACCCAATCATTGTTAAAAAATTCTCTCAAATTAATTTTTCCGTTATGAGATACAATTTCATTTGGTTTTAATTTTTCTATTCTTGATCTAACTTCTTTAACTTTCAATGCTGTTTTTCCAGTTATTGAAATTATATGAGTTAATGGGTTTTTAATTTTATAAATTATAGCCCGCTCAGCAGCCCCATTTGCAACATATATTTTTTTAACAACTATATCTGGTAGAATAGCATCAGGTTTAGAACCAATAACCAGTATAGTTTCTTTTTTCATAAAATTTAATTAACAATATTGATCAATTTTTTCATTTAATTTCTTATAATTTTTTCCTCATTAAGAATTCTATAATTGTAAAATCTAGTTCACTATCAATATCAAAACTTTTTTCTTGACCAATATCATAACCTTGGACATTACCCTCTAGTAAACTTTCCGAACTCAATAAGTATTCTGTTGATAATACATAAATACTTGCAACATGCTCAAAAACTGGAGGAGCATCTTGACGTCGGGTTATACTTCTGCCCTGAAATTCTTTTGAAAGTTTAAGAGCTCCTATTTTGTTTGGCTCGACAAGATTAAAGTATGGATTTTTTCTTGCTTTACAAATTGAAAAAATACCATCCACACCGTTTAATCTTGATTTTTTAAATTGCTCGATTGCGGCTGATATATCAGCAGTATTTCTCAAAGGATTAGTACAGTCAAGATCCAAGAAAAAATCAAAATCTTTTTTATAGTGTTTCTTACAAGCTTTATATGCGTGCTTAAAAACCTCAAACTTTCCTGAATTATCTGTAGCAAGTTCCATTGGTCTAACAAATGGTGTTTCTGCTCCATATTCACGAGCTACAGAAGCAATTTCATCTGAGTCGGTAGAGACAACAACTCTTTCTATTTCAGGAACTTGCAGTGCTTGGATAATACTCCATGCAATTAATGGTTTACCTAAAAGTGGACGAATATTTTTATTTGGTAAACCTTTACTACCACCTCTTGCAGAAATAACACATATTCCAGTCAAAAACTTCTCCTTATTTTAATAGTTTTCTCTTTAATATTTGATTCATGAGCTGCAACGAGTATTTCTAAAGAATGTATTCCATCTTTTATTGAGCAGATTGGGTCCAATTTTCTATCATCTAATCTTGATATGAAATGTTTCATATGATTTAAAAATAAATAATTTCTGTTATAATTATTTGAGACTTTAGATAATATTTTTTTTCCTTTGTTATCACGACTTAAAAGTTCTCCATTATTTAGATCAAGATTAAAAATATTTTTGTTAGTAATTACCTCCATATCTCCTCTGTAACTAGGAGAAACCATATCAACCTGAATTTGACCAGTTACACCATTATCATGTTTTAAAATTAGATTTGAAAAATCATCAGCATTTATTGATAAATTACTACGTTTATCAAGAACAGCGAAGACTTTTGAAACTGGGCCAAACATCCAAATAGCAAGATCAATCTGATGCACTAATTCAAATAAAGCTCCACCACCCCTAGAAGATTTAGAAGTATAACTTGATTTATAGTCGTGATTTAATCTCCAATTTTTTAAATTTTGTCCCATAGCAAATCTATATCCCATCACGAATCTTGGATGAATTTTTTTTATATTGCTTTTCAAAATTTTTATTGATGGATGCGTTCTTAGCTGATGACCCACTTCAACAATATTATATTTACTTAAATTTATTAATTGGTCAATATTTTTTAAATTATTGGAGACAGGTTTTTCTATAAATACCGACTTCTTCAATTTTAAAGCTTCTATGGCTATATTGACATGACAATCAGTTGCTGTTGCAATAATAACTGCTTTAGATCTATTTAAAGCTTTTTCTAAATCTAAACATGTTTGCACGCCAAAAAGATCTCTTATTTCTTTTAGTTTAGATTTTCTCTCTCTCCAGACAAGAACATTTTCCCCAAAAGATATTAAGTTTTTAATATGTCTTTTGCCAACTGAGCCTGCTCCACAAACTAATATATTGTTCATACCAACTAAAGTAAATTTAAATTATACAAATTATAATTTATTTGAAAATATATAATATAAAATTATCTAATATCTTATTTGTAACCAGCAATCTTATAATAAAATTTGAAATTTTCTAGCTGTTCCTCGATAGTACATAATTCAGTAAAATCTTCTTTCAAAAATGCTTTTGTCTGGAGAAACAGACCAGGTTTAAATTCAATATCTAGATTATTACTAAAATTTATATTTTTTACTTGAGAAAATTCTTTTTTACTCTCTTTAAGTTTTTCAATAGGTCTTAATATTAGCTTTCTTTTATTGGTGAATAATTCTATCCCCCATCTACCTGGAGATTGCCAGTCTGAAAGATAAGAAAAAATTACTTCTTTCCTGGAAATCCCTGCGCCACAAAAACGCGAGGAAGAAGGATGCCAATCAATCTTACCTTCATGATAATAATTCCAAAATTTTGGCTTTCCGCTAAAGTAAAAAGCTAAATCAATAACATGTGAAGAATTGCTTATAACCCATTTATTTTTCACAATTTTACTAATTTTTAAATTCTTAATTTTTTTTGAGTGTTCAGTAAAATCAAAAAATATACTTTTTAATCCTCCGTCTTTATTAATTATATTTTTTGCTTTAATTGTCGAACTATAAAATCGACGATTGTAAGCAATTAAAATTTTATTTTGCTTTTTCTTACTAATTCTTATTAATTTCTTTAATTCTTTAATATTCAATGCACCTGGCTTCTCTAATAATATATTATGAGTACCAGCAGATATTAGATCTTTGGCTACGGGTGTAAGTTGATCTGCATCAACAGTAACAATTGCATATTTTGGAGTTCCGAATTTTTTAATATTTGCTTTAATCCCACCTAATTCAACTTCACAATTTGTAATTTTCTTAAATTTATTTGCAGTAAATATTCCTCTTCCCAAAACTCTAAAATTAATATTTAATTTTTCAAGTACTTTAAAATATTCTATTGCCATTTGACCGGATCCTATTAACCAGATTTTTGAGTCATTCATGTAATCGGTACCTTTTTATCTTTTTTATTATTGTATTTATTCCAATGGTCTAAAAATGAATTTAATATTATTGAATGCTGTCGACAAGAGTCTCTTAAATTAGTTAAATCACAAGTTTCATTTTTTAAAATATTTTGAATTATTTCAGTACTTATTTCACTTATATTACTAAGTTTACCAAAAATAAGTTCACCACTTGAGTGCCGCATGTAACCTTCGTGTTCATTTATTTCCCAAAAATTATTTTCTGATATTTCAATATTTATCAAGTAATTATTATGTGTAGGATCAGATTGTAATAATAATTCTGTGCCTTTTGAAAACTTTAGACTAATTTCTCCTGTAACCTCGTAATAGCCTGGTCTTTTGGCTTCTACCCACTTTTTATCAAGATTAGTAGTATCAACAGATATTAAATGTTGCTCTGTTAACCATTCAACTAAATCGATAAAATGAATGCTATTGCATGCCATCCCCCACAAACCACCATGTAGATTTATACGTTTAGGTATATCTGTTCCTATTTTTTTTTTTAAATCAGAGTAAAATTTCATAGCACGTCTTGGTGTGTTTACCCATGCATTATTTTTTTCCTTATTATCTAAACATGAAAGTATTCTTTTAACATCTTCAGATGATTGTTCTAAAATTTTCTCAATTAACCAAAATTTTACTTTAGATTTATTATTATACTCCGCTATAATTTTTGATCTATCTTTAGATGAGGTTGATATTATAATTAAATCGTAATAATTTTCAAAATTTAAATTCTTAGTTTTATATTGTATCTTATGATTATTTTTATTTGAATTAATCTCTAAAAATCTTTTTTTTGCAATATTTAAAGAATTCTTATTTATATCATATACCTCTATATCTAAGGTATTCTCATAATTAGCTAGGCCTTGTAAATACCTACTTCCAATTTGTCCAGCCCCAACAAGTTTTATTTTATTTTTCAAAGAAGTTTGTAAATTAGTTTTGCAATGTCATTATAATACTATATTAAAAATATATAAAATCTTAACGATTTATATTATTTAAAGATTTTTTAACTAAATCGTGAATTTCTTGAAACTTTTTATTATTTTTCCATAAAATTCCATTACAATTTGCGTTTTGAGCAGCCATTAAATCTCTATTATCATCACCAACAAAAACTGTATTTTCTAGTCTTAAATAATATTCCTCAGACGCTTTTAATAACATTCCAGGTTTTGGTTTTCTGCAAGTACAATTTTCATTCCAATTATGAGGACAGTAATATATTTTCAATATATGTATATTGTCTTTTTTAAATTTTTTTATCATATTTTGATGAATTTTTTTTAATTCAACTAATTTTGTTTCGCCTCTTCCAATACCTGCTTGATTTGATATTATTATAAATTTATACCCAGCATTTGATAATTTTTTTAAAGATTTATAAACTCTTGGTATAAAAAAAAACTCGGACCAAAAATTTATATACCTTGCTTTTTTTGCTTTAAAATTGATTACTCCATCTCTATCTATTAAAATAATTTTTTTTGGTTTTAAATATTTTTCAGTAACTGAGAGCCTTTTTTTATCAGAAATACTATAATAAGTACCAATACATTTATAGGCAAATACTTGTCTTTTTTTAGTTAAATCTCTTAAAATTTCTGAAAGATTACAATTAATATTTTTGTATTCCTTAAATAAATTTTTTTTTTTAATTATCATGTATCCTATCTCAACATAGTTATATTTGCTTGACCTTTTCTCACTAAATTTTCTTACCATTTCATTTTTAAATATTGAAATATTGCCTTTTGATTTTTTAGAGATTGTAAGGGTTATTTTAGCTCTGTTTTGTTTATGAAAATGGAGAATTTTTTTTAAATTGAATGATGAAAAGTTATCGGAATATAATAATAAAAATTCTTTATTTAATAATTTTTTAGCTTCCCAAAGTCTGCGCCCAGTATCCCAATGAACTGGACCTTTTGAGTAATTTATTTCTAACCCAAATTTTCTACCATCTCCAACTTTTTTTTTAATGAGATCCCCTAAATATCCTGTTAGTAATAAAACTTTTTTAATATCTTGTGATTTAAGTTGCTGTAAAATATAAAAAATAAATGGTTTTCCATTTAATACTGCCAAAGGTTTTGGAACTATATTTGTAATTGGTCTTAATCTAGTACCAAGTCCACCGCAAAGAATAACTGTTTGTATTGTCATTTAATATTTATATTTTAAAAATATTTTATTTATATATTTTCTATTTTTTTGATCTCAAGTTTTCATCGATTATATTGTCATCAACTAGTGACCTTAATTTAATTAGTCTATTTGTTTTAAATCCTCTGAAATCACTTTCTAAAAATTTATTTTTATTGAAAAATTCAACTAACTGTTTTCCTCCATCAATTAAACTCCATTTTGGTTTATACCACTTACCTAACTCATTAAATATCTTATCAAAAGATACTTTATATGTTCTTGAATCTTTTCCATGTTCGCCTGTATAAATAACGCTGGAACCCTTGACGCTTTTAGTTGCTGCTTCTGCAATTTCTCTTACAGTGTAATTACCATTTTTGACTCCAATATTGTAAGACTTACCAGAGACTATTTCTTTTGGAGCATTTAAGCCTGCTATAAACGCGTTACAAACATCATCAATATGAATAATCGGTCTCCAAGGAGTGCCGTCACTTTTAATTTCAATTTTTCCTGTTGTGTATGCGCATGCAACAAAATTATTAAAAACTATATCACATCTTATTCTTGGACTTGCACCAAAAACTGTTGATGGTCGAAAACAAACTACAGTGAAATCATTTGAACAAATTTTTTTTAGCTCAATTTCAGCTAACCACTTTGTCTTTGCGTAAGCAGTAATGGGATTTTTTTCGCTCATATCCTCATCAAGTTCTTTTCCTTCCTTTGCAATTCCATACATGCTTTGTGAGGAAGCATATATAAATCTATGAACGCCTATTGTCTTTGCTAATTTTGCAATTTTTAATGTAGCTGAAAAATTAATTTCTTCAGTCAATGAAGGTTTAAATTCTCCAAGTGGGTCATTAGATAGAGCAGCGAGATGAATTATAGCGTCTACTTTACTCAAATCTTCTGCATTAATATCTCTTATATCTTTTTTTATTTTTTTGTATTTTTCTTTTGCGTTTGAAATTAAACATTCAGAGTAATAACCTATATCCAAACCAACAACTTCATGTCCCAATTGCTCCAATTTGCCAGTCAATACACTACCAATATAACCCTCATTTCCAGTAACCAAAATTCTCATATGTTCTGTCAAAAATTAATTAATTTAACACCATTACTTATTTAATTTTTTGTAATCATCGACATACTTTATATTAGAATTTTCTATATGAAATATAAAGTCACAAAATTTTAATGTAGATAATCTGTGGGTTACAATTAATACTGTTAAATCATTTCCGAAATTTTCAATCGAATTTATAACTACATTCTCTGTTTCATTATCTAATGCACTCGTAGCTTCATCAAGTATGATCACGCTGGATTTTTTGTAAAATGCTCTCGCAATTCCAATTCTTTGCTTTTGTCCACCTGATAATCTTATCCCTCTCTCTCCTATCAGAGTTTGATATCCTAAAGGCAAATTTTCAATATAATTTGAAATTTGTGCATCTTTGGCGGCATTATAAACTTTTTTCATATCAACTAACTTATTTGGTATTCCTAAGGCAATATTTTCTGCAATGGTAGTATCAGCTAAATAAATATCTTGTGGTACATGAGATAAGTATGATTGCCATGAATAACAGTTTACGCTATTAATTTTTAAGTCATCAATTAACAATTCACCTTTATTTGGAAATAATAGACCCATTGTTAGATCTAAAAAAGTGGACTTGCCACTACCAGTTTTACCAACAAAACCAACTTTGCTTCCTTTAGGAATTTCCAAGTCAATATTTTTAAAAACCCATTGTGATTTTTCGTTATATTTAAAAGAGATATTTTTAAATGTTATATTTTTTTTAAATGAAATTTTAGGAATATCATTTATTTCGTAATTTTTAGGCAAAGGTTGTTTTAGTAATTCCAATGCATCTTCAATACTGGCTCTATGGCTTCGAATTGTATTAAAAGCGGAAAATATTTGTTGTAACAAAGGCAAAAGACGTTGCGCACCTAATGCTAGTGTACCTAGAATAGGTATGGCCGTAAAAAACTCATTATTTTTTAAATCTGAATTATTTTCTGCTGAAATAATCCCATTTTTAATAGATAAAAAATAAGCTAAACATGCAATTAAGACTATCCCTAAAGCTTCAATACCAAATCTTGGGCTGTTGCTAACAAACTGATTACTAGAGCTTGATTTTTGGTAGGGGTGAAATGCATCAGCATATATTGTCCTATAAAACTTTTGTGATCTATCAATTATAACATCCCTGATTCCTCCAAGACCTTCTTGGATAGCTTTTGTTAATTTTGTCTGTTGAATGGCTATAACTTTACTATTTTTATTTATCCTATTTCGGGTTATTTTTAGTATGCATAAATAAATTGTTGCAATACCTACAAATGCTGAGAAAGTTACTATAGCATTAATAGCGAAAAGAACAGTTAGTACCACTATAGTAATGATAACTGAGCCAACTATTGTTAATATTGGCTGAATAATAGTGCTTATTAAATCACGTGCTTTTACTGTGCCTTCTAAGATTTCACTACTATTTCTGGATATATGAGAAATATAAGGTTGATATAATGTTCTTTCGTATGCTTTAACTGTAAAGTCAGAACCAATGGACCAAGAAACTTTTGTTTGAACCCAGAGTAATAATAATCTTATCAATCCACTTGCAAGCGCAGCTATTGAAAAAATTATTGTTGCGGGCAAAAGTAAATCTGAGGCTGTTTCAATATGAAAAAGTTCAATAAAAATTGATGCTGCAGGATTTTCAAATATTTTATTTGGCGCGGTCAAAATTGCAAGAAATGGTAATACTGCACCTATACTAAATGCCTCACTAAATGATGCAATTATCATTAAAAAACTTACAAAAATTAAACTTTTTTTTCTTTTTTTATTTAAACAACCCCAAACTTCCGAGGTAAGTGTTGGGATAGATTTCATAGCTCAAAAAGTATTACTTTTATTAAATATTCCCATACTTAGAATTTACAAGCATTTTATAACCTTTCATTAGTTCAAAAATACCGTTATCTAATGTATTTTTAGGTTTCCAACCTGTAGATTCTATTTTTTTGTTCGAAACAATATAATTTCTTTGATCTGGGTCGGTTGCCATTGAGGCTTCCATTATTATAAAGTCCTGGATATGAGATTTTATTCTTTCACAAAGCTCAAGTTTTGAAAGGTTTGCATCTGATAAACCTACATTAAAAATTTCCCCTTTCATTTTATCAAAATTATTAATTGCATGAATAAAAACAGAGGCAACATCTTGAACATGTATATAATTTCTTTTGAAATGACTTTCATACAAAACAATAAAACCATCTTTAATTGCTCTATATACAAAATCATTTACTAATAAATCTATTCTCATTTTTGGAGACATTCCGAACACTGTAGCCAATCTAAAGCTTATAGAGTTTTGTCTTTTCATTAATTCTTTCTCAACAGTAACTTTATCTAAAGCGTATTTAGAAATTGGATTTAGTGCCGACTCCTCATCACAAAAGTTATCTTTATTTCCAGATCCATAAGCACTGTTAGTAGTTGGCATCAAAACAATTTGATCTTGTCTTAATGTTTCTAACATAAACATAATTGCATCATGATTCACTGTCTGAGCACCAATCTTATCTTTGTTACATAATGGAGCTCCAACATACCCTGCCAAAGGAATTATTATTTCTGCAGTCTCATAATATGGAGTTATCAATTGCTTATGACGAATATCACAATTTACAACTTTAAAATTTGGGTGTGAACAACATTGATTTAAGCTCGATTGCCCGAACATGAAATTATCGACTACAATAACTTTATGTCCAATTTGTAAAAGTTCTGGAACTAATATTGATCCTATGTATCCAGCACCTCCTGTTACTAAAATATTTTTGTGCATCATTCCTTAGCTATAAATTTATTATACAATTATATCAAATTTTTAAATACTCATTTGCCCGAATGTAATCTGAAGGGACACCAATATCTATAAATTTTCCTTTTTGCATCACAGCTGCAGCAATTTGTTTTTGACTAATTAAATATGGCAAAATATCTTTTTCCAAAGAGCATTTTCTTTCAAACTTACTTATATTATTAATAATTACGCTTGGATCCATAAGATAAACTCCCCCATTTGCAAAATTTGATAACTTTTTTTTTGATTTTTTTATTCTTTTAACCCAACTTAATTCATCAATAATTACTTGTCCATATCTATCTATCTTAGTATTTTCAAATAAAGACATTACAATTCCACAGTTCAGTTTTGATTTAAATTTTTTTAACTTTTCTAATGATACATCAAAATATGTGTCTCCATTTATCACGAGAAATTCCTCATTTATTTTTTTTGATATTATCAACAAAGCACCACCAGTTCCTAAAGGAGTCTTTTCCTCAAAATATTCAATTGGAACTCCCATATATTTTTTTCCAAAAAAATTTTTTATGTGATTTTTTAAATATCCTACAGATATAATAAATTTTGTTACTCCTTTTTTAATCCAATAATTGAGTAACAATTTTAAAAAAGGTTTACCATTTATTAGTGCCATCGGTTTTGGAGTATCACTTACCACACTCCTAAGTCTAGTGCCAAACCCCCCAGCTAATATATAAGCTATTGTCATGATAGTTATTTAATACTATTTAAAATTAAACAAATCTTATCTATTTCTTTCTTAGTGATGTCTGGAAAATTTCCAATATAAAATCCATAAAAATGAATATGTTCTACATTCGGGAAGTTTGAATAATGTTTATTCGAAAACATATTATCCAGATATGGTTGTCTAATTTGATTTCCACCACCGGCACTTCCTCTACGAAACTCAATACCATTTTTGTTCATTTTAATCATTAATTTTTTTACAAGAAGTTTATTTGGTTCCTTTAAAACTAAGTTAAAAGCATAATTACTTGATCCTTTTAAATCAAAATCTGTATAATAAATTTCAGAATCAATTTTTTTTAAAAAATACTTTAAATTAGAAGTTCTTTTTTTTATGTTGATGTCTAATCTTCTTAATTGACTTATTCCCATTATAGCTGCTAGCTCTGTATTTCTTAAATTATATGATGGAAAAGCAAAAATAAAATCAGGGTTCAAACTTGGATATTTTTTCAAATATTTTTTTCTAAATTTTTGATCATCAGACTCCCTTACCATACCGTGAGATCTTATTAATCTTGCTTTTTGGTAAGCAATTCTATCACTAGTACAAAACATTCCACCTTCTATAGTGGTCATGTGATGAGCATAGTAAAAAGAAAAATTTGATATCCATCCAATACTTCCAAGTTTTCTATTTCCATGCTTAGCTCCATGAGACTCACATACATCTTCTATAATCGGTACATTTTTTTTTCTTGCTACTTTAATCAATTCCTCAGTTAAACCATTGAAACCTTGAACGTGAGTTAGAAATATACATCTAGTTTTTTTATTAATTTTTGAAATAGTTTTTTTTGTATCTATAGCGAGTGTTCTAGGATTAATATCAATAAATACAGGCTTAAATCCATTTTGAATAACTGATGAAATATCTGAAACCCATGTTAAAGGTGGAACAATAACCTCGCCACCATTTGGAAATTTAGTTTTAAGTATCGCCATGCTTAATAAGTTTGCTGAGGAGCCAGAATTTACAAAAACACTATATTTAACACCTAGCCATTTAGACCATTTTTTCTCAAATTCTCTTACTTTTTTTCCATTAGTTAATATTGGATCATTTTTTTTTAAATAACTAATTATTTTATCTAAATCTTCACGCAAAATATTATTCCTCATAAGCGGAAATTTAATTTTTATTTTACGTTTCACTGTGGCTAACTTTTTTTAATTTATAGTTAAAACTAATATTAAATTTAAATTTTTCTTAAAAATACTACTTTATAAAATATATATAAAAAACATAATAAAATACCTAATATAAACCCTTGAATAAAATAATTTATAGTTGGCTTTTGTTTCACACTGGTAAAAGTCTTAACAACTGGATCCCAGCTAAATAAATCCTCGTTTATATTATTTTTTTCGTTGTTTGAGTCTTTCGTTTCAATTAATAAATTTATTTGTTTATTTTTTTGGTTATCATACAGCTCATTTAAATTATAAAGTCTATTTTGATATATTTCTAACTTTTTTTCTAAAAAATTGGAATTAAAGAAGAAAATTAAATTTTCATAATCTGTGGTAGTTATATCTGAATTTTGAAAAGAAAAATTGTTATTGTTTAAATTAAAAATGTTGTTTTCTTTGGAGACAATTAATGCATTTTTAATTTCATTTATTTTATTTTCAGTGCTTATTTTCGATTTTTTTAAAAAATGAAATAAGGACTCCTTTGTGGTGAAAGAAACATAATCATTTAAAATTTCTGTACCTTGTATTTTCATTTGGTGTTCAATCTGAATTTTATATATGTTTGATGTAAATATTTTTTTTAAAATGAATTGATCATCATTAAATAGAAAGTCTGAAAATGAATTTTTTATTCTTATTTTTTCATTGATAGATATATTTTGCCTATTGTACATATCTAAAAAAGTTGAAAAATTTTTTTCAGATATAATCTTTGATAAAAATATATCAATAAATCCATCCTTAAATTGAATGTTTGCCCCGAATACTTCCAGAAAACCTTTGTTAAGATTGTTATCTTCACTTTGAAAATTGTCCAAATAACTCTCAAAAATTGGAGATGTTTTAGACAACCAAGCTGTAGATGATTTCGTAATCTCTAAATTTTTTGAGTAAAAATAAAATAAAAACCCAAATAGTAACGGCAAAAGTATAATTATTATTTTATTATAAATAACAATATTTACAAATTCATTTTTATATTTTTGTTTATTTTTTGATAAAAGAAATTTACTCATTTAAAAATAATTAATGCTATTTTCTATTTCATTTGTCTCTTTTACTCAATATAATATCTTTTTTTAAAGGCCATTTAATTTTCAATCTCTTATCATTCCATTTTAATACCTTTTGTGATTTTACATCTGAATATTTTCCTTTGTAACTAAGCTTATAATGAAAAACGCAATTATTTGATAGACATAAGTGACCATTTGCAAAGTAAGGAGGAATTAAAACCTGAATGTTTTTATTTTCGTCAAGTATCATTGAAAAAGTTTTTAAATAATTTTTTGATTTTTTTCTACAATCAACAACGACAAAAAAAACTTTTCCATAAACGCAACTTATTAGCTTCCATGTTTTATTGTCATAATGGAGACCTCTTAAAACTTTTTTTTTTGAAATAGAAAACTTGTCATGATTAAATTCTAATTTTTGTTTTGATTTTTTCTTCCAGGATGTCCACAACAGACCTCTTTGATCTCTAAAAGCTGTTCCTCTTATAATTTTAATACTTTTCATCATTAAAAATTATTTTTGAACCTTCTTTTTCAAATTTAAATGGAACTACTATATTTTTATTCAAACTTTTAATAAATTTTGATTGATGTTTATTTGGAACATAAAATAGAAAAAAACCAGCACCTCCAGCACCTAGAAGTTTACCACCTAATGCTCCATTTTTAATACCAAAATGATATAACTCATCTATTTTATTATTGCTAACCGCATTACTTAAATCTCTCTTTACTTTCCAAGATTGGTTTAACAATCTTCCAAAGTCATCAAACTGACTTTTTTTGATCATATCCTTTGCTGCTTTTGCAAAACTCATTATCTCAAGAATATTTTTTTTTTTTGCAGAATTTAATTTATGAATAAATTTTCTTGTAATTGTATCAGCTGTCTGATTTTTTTTTCTGGCTCCTGTGAAAACCAAAATAAATTTTTTCTCAAAACTTTTAATTTTTTTACTATCATTTATTATTGGATTGATTGAATAATTGCCATTTTTAAAAAAATTAATTTCGTTCAGCCCGCCATGTGCTGCTGCAATTTGATCTTGTGATCCTACTTTTTCTTTTAAAAGTTTTTGCTCTAATATAATACTTTTCATAGCAAGTTCTTTAGTGGACATCTTTAAAGATAAATGACTATTTAATGCATTAATTAAACCTACTGTGAAAGATGAACTGGAACCTATTCCACTCCTTGCAGGTAAATCACCATCATAGTGTATTTCTAAGCCATCTTTGACTTTGTGTTTATAAAAGTTATTTAATACATGCTTAATAGTAGGGTGATTAATATCTTTAATTTTTTTTATAAGTTCAATTTTTGAATAAACAAATCTATGTTTATGTCTAAAAAAAGGTGGCAGATTCCTGCACGATATGAATATATATTTGTTAATTGTCGTACTTAAAACAATTCCACCATTTTCCATATACCATTCAGGAAAATCTGAGCCACCTCCAAAAAATGATATTCTGTAAGGTGTTTTTGAAATAATCATAAATATAAATTATTTTTCATTATAATAATCTCCATATTCTACTAGAATTGTGGATACATTATCATTCCTCATTAAAGCTTTTTTATAAGATGGAAAAATATCTTTTGGTTCTTTTAACTTAATTATTTCAATATTTTTCGCCATTTTTTTTATTGATGCAGAAAAATCTCCAATATGTTGAGATTGAGGGTTTAAAGGGCGCTGGGAGCCTATGCTAGTTCTAATAATTGCTTTAGATTTATAATAGTTTTTTGTCATCTCATTAAATTTATCTAGGTGATTTACAAGTTGATTAATTGAGAGTAGTAAAAAATTCCACCTTGGGTAAATAGTTATTGGTATTAAACCATTCATTATCATTCCAATGGTAATTCCCATTTGCATTTCCTCAGCAACAGGTAATTCTAATAACTTTTTATTATTGATATCTTTTAAAGTATTAGACATAGCTGTACCTGGAACCTCAACAGCTTGACCTAAAAAAATAGTTTTTTTATTTTTTGCTAAATAGTCCATGGACCTTTTTAATTCATTAAAATATCTCATTAAAACTGCACTCTTTTTCCGGCTCCAGCATGAGGGTATTTATTTTTATATTTATAATAAATTACAAATTTATTTTTTTTATTATTTGTTAATTTTTTTATATTCCAGACCTTTCTAGTGTTTGTACAGACTGATAAATTATTATCTTCAATTATAAATCTAATTGGCAAATTAAAATTCATCGCATATTTAAGAGACTCATGCATAATACCAGTTTCAGATGTCATATCTCCTACAAAACAATAAACTTTTGAACTGCTTTTTTTTCTTTTTAAGCTCAATGCAACACCAAGTGCTATAGGAATAACTCCTCCTACGATCGCTGATGAATAAATATTATATTCAGGGAAACATAAAGATATAGAATTTCCAGATATTATTGCATCTTTAATTTTTTGTTGAGGAACACCTTTTAGCAAACACTGATAATGTGATCGCCAGCTACAAAATACCCAATCTTTTTTTTTTATTTTTTTGAAAATGTTAATTATTTTTTTTTCATTCCCATAATACAAATGAACTGGAGCTTTTATTTTTGCATTATTAAACAAATCTGCAATATCTTCCTCAAATTTTACTAAATCTCTTGGGTTTAATTTATGAATTTGTTTCAATGATTTTTCTTTTTAATTTTGTTTTAGTCATTTTAATTATATTATTTTTTTGAACAATTCCAAATTTTTGTTCAATTCTATCTAAAAAATTTTTATTAGTATGATATTTTATGAATGCCTCATCTCTTAGTTTTAAAACTTCCCAATTTTTAAGTTTTTCTGTTGGCAAACATACAGTGTCATAACCATGAAAAGAATAGCCACTATAAGTTTCTGGTAATTCATATCCTTTTTGTAAAGCTTCCTTATAAAGCAAACTTCCAGGCAGAGCCATTGCTGCATAAGTGTTCCATCCTGAGGTGCATAACTCTAAACTTAATTTTAATGTTTCCTCAATTGTTTCTTCTGTGTCACCAGGTAATCCAAATATATAGTTTGCCATTACTTCTATGCCGGCGTCATGTACTTGTTTTACAACATTTTTGACATCTACATCCTCGAATTTACCTTTTGTTACTTCTAATCTTACTTTTTTATTTCCACTTTCTATTCCTAGTGCTAGCCACTTGATCCCAGCAGCTTTAACAATTTTTAGTACATCTGGGTTTTTAACTGTGTCTATCCTTGAATAAGCCCACATTCTTAAATTTTTCTCTGTATTCAGTTCAGCTAATTTTTTACATAAAGGTAAGTAGTATTTAGGATTTAATAAAAACATTTCATCTACTATTCTGATTGTTTCAACTCCATAATTAATTAACTTTTTAAACTCGTTAAAAATAAATTCTGGGCTCCAAAATCTCATTCCGCTGTAATTAGAAGAAACACCTATTTCTTCAAGGTCATTTCGGTTTAAAATATTTATCATACAAAAACTGCATCTAAATTGACAACCAAGAGAAGTTTGAATTGCTGCGTATGGTGTCCTTTTTTGCTCATCATATTCAGCATGCCACATTGGGGATCTGTATAAATCAAATGGTTTTTTTTTATATGGAAGCAAATCCCAAGCATATCCTGGTAAATCTACATCCATAAGTTCATTTGGGACTACTTTTTCTGGACTATTTAATATTACTTTTAAACCATCTTTAAAACCAATTCCTTTTATTCTTAATAAATCTTGAACACTAAATGTTTTTAATTTCAATAAATTTCTTAATGCATAAACACCTTCGTTAGTAAAAACAATATCAACACTATTTTCCTCTTTTAATATTTTATTTGGTAACGCTTGAACATGAGAACCAAAGAAAGCTATTTTTAATTCTTTATTTTTTTTTTTTAAAAAATTGCTTAAATTTAATGCTCCCTCCATGTTAGTTGTGCCAGCGTTTACATTTTGACCATAAACTACCATAGCTATTAATCTTGGTTTGTTTATATGAATTCTTTCAAAAACCTGTTCTGGTGTAATTTTTTCTGCATTAACATCAATTATAGAAACTTTGAAACCAAATTTTCTCATTGATTGAGCTAAAAGCAATGACCAAGTTGGAGGTTCAATTGCTGCATAAGTTTTACCAAGAGATTGATAATTGTTTTCTATTGAGGGGTTAATAAAAACTACATCCACGTTACTTTTGCTTTCTAATTAAATTTAATCTTTGAAAATAATTTCTTCCTAAACAATGTTTAATTTGTTTTTCATTATATATGCCCAATGGCTCTTCACATAATTCAAAAAAATGCTGATCATTTTTTTTATCATGACAATAAATCCAATCTCTCTGTAAATTGCATTTTAAAAAACGTGCATTCGCTGTCCTTCCATCAACAACAATTAAAGTTCCAGGTAGCAAAAAGTGTTCTATAACAAGAATGTCACCTGCCATTGGCAATCTATCTTCACTTTTAGTAGAAATCCCTCTTATATTTCCCTCAACAGAGTGTAAATCTGGACCATCTAGATATATTAGTTCGGGACAAATATTAGGCAAGTTACTATAAAAAGTACAAACTCGACCATTAAATGTCGCCATTTTTAATGGCGAAATTTTAAATCTGATATTTGTTAATTTATATTCAGATTTAATTTTATTGACCCAAGTTTTATAATTATCCACAGAATAACAATTGAAAGGATTAGGAATTCTTAAGTTTTTTTTTACATAATCTTTATGTCTTGATTGATTTTCGATTAAGGCAAAATTAAAAATAATTGTCGACTTCCCGACACCAAATTCTAAAATTGTATTTACTTTTCTTGAAGAAATTAAATAATTTAATCTACAAAGGTCGTCTAACTCTGCAGGAAAAGAATTTTTAATTTTAGGTCTTACAGTATAATATTGATCTGATGAATTTTTTTTTTTAATTTTATTATTTTTTTTTAAATTTATTTTTAATTTTTTATCTATATCATTTTCAATAATATATTTTTTATAGTTACGTAATCCTGTAAACAATTTTCTAGAAAAATTCTTATCTTCAATTATCAATTTTTACTCCACGTTGAATTTTAAATTTAAACTCAATTTATTTTTTATTAATTACATTAAAGTATAATTTCAATAATTCCTTATCATTTTCATAAATAGTTTCAAATTTGATTTTCGATTTTTTATTGAAACTACCTAGTATTATTTTAAGGTAGTCTAAAATATTAGCTAATTTATTGTAAATTTGCTTAATAGATTGTAAATGAATATGCCTTTTCCTCATCATCCTACTTAAAATATAATTTACTTTAGATGAAATTAATAAATTAATTTTTTCCTTCAAATCATCATTTAAAATAGTTGAATTTTTCAATAATTCATCTTCTATTACTCTATTCAGTTCTAAAACTGACTTAGCCAAATCTGTTTTTTTTAGCCAATCATTAAATTGAATTCTTCTATAATATTGATCAGGATGTTTTTGTCTAACAAGATAACATTCATTTAATGATGCAATTTTTCCATTCGCAAGAATTGTTGAACCATGAATAAGTTCTCCAAACACAAAAGAAGAATCAAATTTATTTATTTTCATTAAATTATTGAAAGCTAAGTTATTAATTTTAGATCTGGTTATTGACATATTTATGTTTAAAGGATTATCAAAATACTGTTTTATTCTTTCAAATGGTTCATTACTTTCACTTGCTAATAGATTATATTTTTTAATATAGGTTACATTACCAAAAGGTTTGTATGAATTAAAATCTACACCAATGTTATAAGCTCTACCATTAACAGCGGTGTAATCATGATGATCTTGAAGGAATTTAATACATTTCTTGATTGATGAGATAACAAGAACATCATCATCATTTATCATTACTGAATAATCAAAATTTACTTTTGCAGTTAAATATGACATCATTTGATCAGCACTCATTTGGATATTTTTGTAGTAAATAATTTTAATTTTTTTTTTTATATTGATCTACTATTTTTAATAATTTCTCTGAATTAGTGCTTGAACTAGAATCTCCAATAAGTATTTCACCATCAAAATTAGACTTGCTATAATATTCCAATGATCTTTTTATAAATTCAGGCCTATCTTTTGTTGCTATCATAATTGAAACTGTCATATGTATATTTACCTTGATTGAGAATAATTTTTTCTACTATTTTCAATTATATTATTATCACAATTTATATTTTTTAGTACATCACGGAAAAGAAGATTTGTTTTTCTATCTAGATGTTTTTCAATTGGAATTCTATTTATAAAATATAATCTTAATTTAGAATTTATTTTCAAAATAATATTTAAGATATAAGTACCAACAATTGGAATATTATTTAGTATTATTTTTAATTTCTGCTTAGACTTTTTTGAATTATTAAAATGATAGATTTCTTTATTTAAAATTTTTTGTTTAAAAATTTCAAAGTTTTCATTTAGTTTTTTTTCAATAGTATCTAAATTATTACTACGATCATAATCAATAATAAAATTTGATAAAGATTTTATAGCTGGCTTAATTTTTCTTGAAGAATACATTTTTTCTAAAACCTTTCTATTATGCCAATTGAATGTATTTTTTTGCCTAGAAATATAAATTACATTTAAAACTTTCATTTTCCCTATTACTAAGCTCAAACAGCAAGGCAATATTTCTACAAGACCCCAAAAATTTGTATTTTTGGATGTAATTTCCCAAATTCTTTTCAAATCATTAGATCTGTGTACTGAATAAAAAGGATAGTAGCTCGAGTTAAGAGAAAGATATTGTGAAATTCTGTCAAATATATGATTGTTATTAAAACCATTATTTTTGTTTATGCTTTCATTAAATAGATAAATTTTTTTATTAAATATAGAAAGATAATGATGTTTTATTTGTAAACCCATACAAGAAGAGTAGTTCTTATTTTTTTGTAAGAATTTGACAGCTTTTTTAAGAGAATTTGGAATTAAAAAATCATCATCAGCACATAAAACTGCAAAATCAGTAGATATAAATCTACAACCATCTTTTATTTTATTAGCTACAAATATTTTACTGTTGTATTTTTTCCATGTGATATTTTTTTGTTTAAGCTTTAAAATCAAATTCTTGTCAGAAAGTTTTTTAGAAGATGAATCGAGAACTAAAATTTTAACATCAGTTTTAAAAGATTGATAAAAAGTTAATAAACGATCTAAAAAGCAATATCTATTATAAGTTGTTATAAGAATTGTTAAATTTTGTAACATAAGTTAAACTTATAATTTGACTGATCCTGACTCATCTACAGCGATCTCTAGAATAGATTTTTTATTAAAGTTTTTTTTTATAGAATTTTTATTTTTTTCACTAGCAATAATCAAAATATATCCACCACTTCCTGCCCCTAGCAATTTACCTCCATATGAACCCATTTTTTTAGTTTTTTCATAAAGATTATTTATATGTTTATTGGTTATCAAATTTGAAAAATTCTGTTTAATCTTCCATGATGTATCAATAATTTTTCCAATTTTTTTTATATTTGGATTTTTTTTTATTATCTCTTTTTTAAAAACATAGCTCAAGTCTCTTATTTGAATTAATTTCAATATATTTTTTTTGAAATTTTTTTTTTGATCTATTAAAACGTTACTCGCTAATCTTTGCCTCCCAGTCCATAAAAGAAATATTTTTTTTTGAAAATTTTGTAAAAATTTTTTTTTCAAATTTATTTTATCAACAGTAATTTTGTTTTTTTTATATTTAATAATATTTAAACCTCCATATACAGCTATATAATGATCTTGTTTTCCTAAAGAATTTTCAGACAATTTGCTTTCAATTTTAAATGCCAGCTCTGCAATTTGATTTGAATTTAATTTATAATTATTTAATTCAACTAGAGCTTTAATTAATCCTATAGTAAAAGAACTAGATGAACCTAGCCCAGAATTAGAAGGCAAATCTGAAATAGTATTTATGTAAAGGGGTTCTTTAATTTTAAAATATTTTAAAATTTCTTTTATTCTTAAATTTTTAATTTCGTTTACATTATTTACAACTTCAGTTGAAGAATAATTTAACCTGTATTTTTCATCAAAATTCTCATGCGCCTTAACTGTAACATAGATATACTTATTTATAGCACAACTTACAGTGCAGCCCTCATACTTTTCATAAAAATAAGGCATGTCTGTACCACCACCAATAAACGAAATTCTTAAAGGTGTTTTGGTAATTACAATTTTATCTTTAATCATTAAAAAATTATTTTATGGTGATATAAAACTAATGGTAATTTATATGAAAAAAAATAGCAAACCTTTAATACTTGGAACTGAAGTTTTTTCTGGAGACTGGGGAATTATTTTCACAAAAAAAATGATTGAAAAAATTTTAATATGTTTTAATGATCTCGAGTGCAATGAAATTGATACAGCACCAAGCTATGGAAAATCTAACTATGTCGAAAAGATATTAGGTCAAGTTGTTAAAGAAAATCAAAATACTAAATTTAAAATCTCATCAAAATTTATTTTTAACTCAATCGAAAAAAAAAATATTAAAAACTTAATAAAAAAAATTGAAAATCAATTAGACAACTCTTTAATGAATCTAAATGTTGATGCAATAGATACATATTATTTTCATTCTGGAACAAATGAATTTTTTTTTATTGATGAAGTTTGGGAGTATCTAAACAACAGAAAAAAAAGGGGGGATATAAATCACCTTGGCCTGTCAATGAAGCATCAATTGGTAGAAAATAATGATTTAAAACAAGTTTATAACTTAAATAATTATGGAATAACTAAAGTTCAGACAGTTTTAAATTTATTTTCAAAACACTCATTAAATGAATTAATACCTTTCTGTAATGCAAATCAAATTACTGTTTATGGGAGAATGCCACTAGCAAAAGGTTTGTTAAGTGGAAAATATGGCAATAAAAATTCTTTAAATACAAACGATCCAAGAAAAAATAATGAATTTACAGATAAAATAATAAAATTTAAATTAGAAAATAAAGATTTAGATCTAGAAAAAGTTATAAAATGGCCTTTAAAATATGTAAGAAAAATAATATTCGGAGTAAAAAATCCTAATCAATTAGAAGAAATTGCAAATATTTTCAAATAAGAAATATAATTAATTATACTAAGATGTTTTTAAAAAATAAAAAAATTCTTTTTTTAGGATTTAAAAATGATGTTTTTACAGAAAATGCTATTGATTATCTGATAAAGAAAAAAATAAATATCAAAGTTCATAATTCAAAAAATAAAATTGGTACAAAACTTCCAAAAAGTTTAATAAAAAATTATGATTTTTTGTTTTCTTTTAAAACGAAAATAATTTTAAAAAAAGAACTTTTAAATAAAATAAAGTTTTTTTCCATTAATTTTCATACAGGACCTTATAAATATGCTGGTATTGGTTCTGTCAGTAGAGCAATTATAAATGATGATAAAAAATTTGGAATTACTATACATCTGATGAATGAAAAAATAGACAATGGTAGAATAATTACGTCAAATTTATTTAGAATAAGTCCGAAAAATAAAAGAAGTGTAGAGAATTTATTAAAAAAAACATATTCCGAACAATTAAAATATTTTAAAATTTTTATAGATAAATTAAATAAATATGGACTAAAATATATTGAAAGTAACTTAGAAAAAAACAAAAAATTAAATTGGGGCAAAAAATTTAAGTTAAGTGATTTAGAAAAATTAAAATTAATCTCATTCAAGAGCTCACCGGCGCAGCTTGAAAGAATAGTTAGAGCAACCTCATATAAAAAAAATTTACCATATATTTTATATAAAAATAAAAAAATTTTTTTGAAATAATTTTTTAAAAATTAATTTTTTATTTTTTGAAGTT
>MDSV01128374.1_pt1 | contig 41046 bp, 32 predicted proteins | sample 810851 | NCBI WGS metagenome assembly MDSV01 (sample SAMN05326640, study PRJNA326480) | marine metagenome | isolation source: seawater | place: Atlantic Ocean: North East | collected 2012 | reverse complement strand
TGCCAAACTCGCCGGCGCGCCCTTCATCAAGATCGAGGCCACCAAGTTCACCGAGGTCGGCTATGTCGGCCGCGATGTCGAGCAGATCATCCGCGACCTCGTCGAAATCGGCCTCGTTCTGGTGCGCGAGAAGAAGCGCCAGGAAGTGCAGGCCAAGGCCCATGCCAATGCCGAGGAACGCGTGCTCGACGCGCTGGTCGGCAAGACCGCCTCGCCCGCCACCCGTGACTCGTTCCGTAAAAAACTGCGCTCCGGCGAACTCGATGACAAGGAAATCGACATCGAGATCAACGATACCGGCTCCGGCATGGGAGGCTTCGAAATCCCGGGCATGCCCGGCGCGAATATCGGCGTGCTGAACCTTTCCGAAATGTTCGGCAAGCAACAGAAGACCAAGAAGGTTCGCACCACTGTCAAGGCTTCCCATGACGACCTGGTCCGCGACGAGTCTGACAAGCTGCTCGATGACGAGGTCATTCAGCGCGAGGCCGTGCGCCTTGTGCAGGAAGACGGCATCGTGTTCCTCGACGAGATCGACAAGATCGCCGCCGGCGATGGCCGCATGGGTGCGGGCGTCTCCCGCGAGGGCGTGCAGCGCGACCTCTTGCCGCTGGTGGAAGGCACGACGGTTGCCACCAAATACGGCCCGATCAAGACCGACCATATCCTGTTCATCGCGTCCGGCGCGTTCCACGTCTCCAAGCCCTCCGACCTCCTGCCGGAGCTTCAGGGCCGCCTGCCGATCCGCGTCGAACTGCAGGCGCTGACCAAGGAGGATTTCCGCCGCATCCTGACGGAAACCGAGGCCAGCCTGATCCGCCAGTACAAGGCGCTGATGGAAACCGAGGAAGTCTCGCTCGACTTCACCGAGGACGCGATCGATTCGCTCGCCGATGTCGCGGTGCACCTCAACGCCACCGTCGAAAACATCGGCGCGCGCCGGCTGCAGACGGTGATGGAGCGGGTGCTGGACGAAATCTCCTTCACCGCCCCCGACCAGTCCGGTCAGGCGCTGACCATCGACAGCGACTATGTCCGCAAGCATGTCGGCGACATGGCCCAGGACACCGACCTGTCGCGGTATATTCTGTAAGGCCGCGCCGTGCGGAAGGGATGGCCGGGCTATCCCTTCCGCGCGATCACGAACGCCGCCTTCATCTTGGCGGGACGCCATTCCTCGACGATCGAAAACCCGGCCTGTCGCATCTCTTCCACCAGCGTGGCCTGCGAAAACACGCCGACATAGGGCGCCTTGCCGAACAGACGCATGACCGGCAGGATCGGGCGCAGGAAGCCAAGACCGTCGGCAATGCAGGCGGTCGAGGAGATGAACAGCCCGCCCGGCTTCAGCATGGCGTGAACCTTGGCAAGCACCGCCCGCCGGTTTTTAAGAAGATGCAGGATGGAGTGGGCCATCACGGCGTCATAGGGTCCGCCATCGATGTCCTCGACATCGCCCGCGCGGAACGCGACATTGGTGATGCCGGCCTTCTCCGCCTTTTCTCGGGCGATCGCGATCATGTTTTCCGAGATGTCATAGGCATCGATGCGGGCCACGGCCGGGGCGTGGTGAAGCGCGGTTGTGCCCGTGCCGCAGCCGAACTCCATAACCGTCATCTCCGGTGTGAACAGCGCGCCGGTCCGCTCCAGCTTGATCCGGTAGGTTTCCTCATCGGCAACCTTCTGCGCCGCATATTTTTCGGCGGATTTGTCCCAGAAACGGGTATCCCTGTCTTTCGCTGGTGTCTGCATCGCTCGTCGTCCTGTTTTCGGGGCGTAGGGTCGCTTGCCTGAAATCGGGTTGCGTTCGACCGTTTCGCTGCCTAGGCTGGCCCATGGCAGCGCGGCCAGACGCGGTGCACCCCGCCTTTATACACTCGGAGGAACATCATGGAATATCGCCAGCTCGGCCGTTCGGGCCTGAAAATCTCGACCATCACCATGGGCACCATGACCTTTGGCGGGGTCGGTTGGGCGAAGACGGTGGGCGATCTCGGCGCCGACGACGCAAGACGTCTCGTCGACATCTGCATCGACGCCGGCGTCAATCTGATGGATACGGCCGATGCCTATTCGCAAGGCGTGTGCGAGGAAATCATCGGCGACATCATGGACAAGCCGCGCCGCGACAAGATGATGATCGCGACCAAGGCGCGCTTCGCCATGGGCGACGGGCCGAACGATGCCGGCCTTTCCCGCCACCACCTGATCGCCGCCTGCGAGGCCAGCCTGAAACGCCTGAAGACCGATGTCATCGACCTCTACCAGGTCCATGAATGGGACGGGTTGACCCCGCTGGAGGAAACCATGGAGGCGCTCGACACGCTGGTGCGCCATGGCAAGGTTCGCTATGTCGGCTGCTCGAATTTCTCCGGCTGGCATATCATGAAGGCGCTCGGCATAGCCGAACGCGAGCACCGCCAGCGCTTCGTCAGCCAGCAGATTCACTACACGCTCGAAAGCCGCGACGCCGAAAACGAGCTGGTGCCGATCAGTATTGACCAGGGCCTCGGCATTCTGGTCTGGAGCCCGATCGCCGGCGGACTTCTGTCCGGCAAGCATCGCCGCAACCAGAAGGCCCCCGAAGGCACCCGCCAGTTCGCCGGCTGGACCGAGCCGCCGATCCGCGACGAGGAGCGGCTCTGGACCATCATCGACACGCTGGTGGAAATCGCCGATGCTCGCGGCGTTTCGGCGGCCCAGGTGGCGCTGGCCTGGACGCTGGGGCGCAGGGGCGTGACCTCGGTGATCATCGGCGGGCGCACGGAAGAACAGTTCCGCGACAACCTCGCCTCCGCCGACCTGAAGCTCACCGACGAGGAACGCGGCCGCCTCGACGCCGTCAGCCAGCCCTGGCTGCAATACCCCTACTGGCACCAGCGCAATTCGGCCAGCGAACGCCTCGGCGAAGCCGATCTGGCGCTGATCGCGCCTTATCTGGAAGGGAAGTAAGGCTGGACATAACCGCATAGCCCCCGGCCAATCTCCCCCTTTTGAGGGGAGGGCTATCGCATATGGCGTAGCAGCTTGCTCCCAATACTCTCTCCCGCTGGCGGGAGAGATGCCCCGAAAGGGGCAGTGAGGGTGGGGCAGTGCTTCAGATCGTGAGGGCGCTCGCGGTGATAGGCTCCCCCTCACTGTCGCTGTCGCGACATCTCTCCCCTCCGGGGCGAGAAGATTAGGGGGCTATGCGGGGAGACCATATGCGATAGCCCTGCTCAAAGGGGGAGATTGATAAAGGTGAGGCCTCGGGAGACGGCCATTTATGCCCAAATGGAAAAAATATTTGGCACTCATGCCGAATTGACCCCGCGCCCTTTGCCGCTAGAGTGGCGGCAATGACAGTTCCAGCCACAGGATGGTGATTTCATGGCGCGCATCGAGAAACACGGCCTTGCCTATGACAAGGCGCTTTATGATTTTCTGACCGAAAAGGTCCTGCCCGGCACCAATGTCGACGCCGACGCCTTTTTCGAGGGTTTCGCCGCGATTGTCGGCGACCTTGCGCCGAAGAACCGCGCGCTGCTGAAAACCCGCGATGCGATGCAGGAAAAGCTCGACGCCTGGTACAGGGAAAACGGCGCGCCTTCCGACATGGCGGCCTATGAGGCGTTCCTGCGCGAGATCGGCTATATCCTGCCGGAAGGCGATGACTTTTCCGTCACCACTGAAAATGTCGATCCGGAAATCACCACCATCGCCGGCCCCCAGCTCGTCGTTCCGGTGATGAATGCCCGTTATGCGCTGAATGCGGCGAACGCCCGCTGGGGCTCGCTCTATGACGCGCTCTACGGCACGGATGCGATCGCCGAGGATGACGGCGCGGAAAAGGGCAGGGGCTATAACCCGAAGCGCGGGGCGAAGGTCATCGCCTGGGCCAAGGATTTCCTCGACAGCAATTTTCCGCTCGCCGGCGGCAAATGGGCCGATGTCATCGGTTTCGGCTATGACAGCGGCGCGCTGATCGTGAAGACGGAAACAGGCGAAACCGGCCTTGCCGATCCGGCGCAGTATGCCGGTTTCAAGGATGAGGACGGCGATGCCTTCCGGCTCTATTTCGTCAACAACAACCTCCATGCGCTGGTGTTCGTCGATCCCGACAGCATGATCGGCAAGGACGACCCGGCCGGCATCGGTGACATCGCGCTCGAATCGGCCATCACCGCGATCATGGATTGCGAGGATTCCGTTGCCGCCGTCGATGCCGAGGACAAGGTCCTCGCCTATTCCAACTGGCTCGGCCTGATGAAGGGCGACCTGACGGAAGAGGTCACCAAGAACGGCAGGACGTTCACCCGCCGGCTTGCCAAGGACATCGAATTCACCGGCCCGGATGGCAATCCGAAAACTGTGCCCGGCCGGTCGCTGATGCTGGTCAGAAATGTCGGCCACCTGATGACCAATCCGGCAATCCTCGATGGCGAGGGCCGCGAGGTGCCGGAGGGCATCATGGATGCCGCCGTCACCGCGCTGATCGCGCTTTATGACATCGGCGAAAACGGCCGCCACATGAATTCCCGCGCCGGCTCGATGTATGTGGTCAAGCCGAAGATGCACGGGCCGGAGGAAGTGGCCTTCGCATCGGAACTGTTCGGCCGCGTCGAAAAAATCGTCGGCATGAAGCCGAACACGATGAAGATGGGGATCATGGACGAGGAACGCCGCACCACGGTCAACCTCAAGGAATGCATCCGCGCCGCGAAGGACCGGGTCGTGTTCATCAACACCGGCTTCCTCGATCGCACCGGCGACGAGATCCATACCTCGATGGAAGCCGGCCCGATGATCCGCAAGGGCGACATGAAGGGCGCGCCCTGGATTGCGGCCTATGAGGACTGGAATGTCGATATCGGGCTGGAATGCGGCCTCGCGGGACATGCCCAGATCGGCAAGGGCATGTGGGCGATGCCGGACTTGATGGCGGCTATGCTGGAGGCAAAGATCTCCCAGCCCAGGGCCGGCGCCAACACCGCCTGGGTGCCGTCGCCGACGGCGGCCACGCTGCATGCCACCCATTACCACGCCGTCAATGTCGCGAAGGTTCAGGAAAAGCTGAAGGATCGTCCGCGCGCCAGTCTCACGAACATCCTCTCCGTTCCGGTGGCGGTGCGCCCGAACTGGGGCCCGGAGGAAATCCAGGCGGAGCTCGACAACAATGCCCAGGGAATTCTGGGTTACGTCGTGCGCTGGATCGACCAGGGCGTCGGCTGCTCCAAGGTGCCCGACATCAACGACATCGGCCTGATGGAAGACCGCGCCACGCTGCGCATCTCCTCCCAGCACATGGCGAACTGGCTCTATCACGGCATCGTCAGCGAGGACCAGATCGTCGCGACCATGAAGAAAATGGCCGCCGTCGTCGACCGCCAGAACGAGGGCGATCCGCTCTATCGCCCGATGGCCGGACACTTTGATGAATCGATCGCCTTCCAGGCCGCGCTCGACCTGGTGCTGAAGGGCCGCGAACAGCCGAACGGCTACACCGAGCCGGTGCTGCACAAACGCCGTCTGGAGCTGAAGGCAAAGGACGCGGCCTGAGGGGCGGGCCGATCCGCGCAACGTAAATAAAGGGGCTGTGTCATGCCGCATGGCCCCAAAATTCTTCTCGCCCGGGCAGGGGAGATGTCGCGACAGTGGCGGGCGGGTCCGTCGCCGGCAACGCCCTCCGGCTGCGTTATCCTTCCGACAGGATCGCCTTGTTGCGCTTCATGTATTCGGCGATCGCGAGTTCGCCGGCGAGCTGGATGTGGTGTTCGCAGGCCGCCGCCGCCGCATCGCCGTCGCGGGTGACGGCGGCGGCATTGATGATGGTTTCGAGTTCGGCGATCGAGGGCTCGATCCGGCTTTCATCGACGAAGGCAAAGCGGCGAAACATGGCGATGCGGGCATGCATGCTGCTGAGGCTTTCGGCCAGCACGGCATTGTCGCTGCCTTCGGTGAGCAGGGTGTAGAACTCGGCCTTGATTTGCTCGCGGCTTTCGATATTGCCCTTGCGGTATTCCTTGTCGAGCCGGTCGCCGAGCTTCTTCAGCTTGGCGCACTGGCTGTCCGTGGCGTTTTCGGCGAAAAGCCGGCCGGCAAGCCCTTCAAGGGCCGCGCGCACGACATAGATCGAGCGGATTTCCTTTTCGGTGAGCACTGTCACGATCGGGCCGAGATTGGGCACGACGCTGATGAGATGCTCCGATTCAAGCTGGCGCAGCGCCTCGCGGATCACGGTGCGCGAAACGCCATAGGTCTCGCACAGCGCGCTCTCGATCAGGCGCTGGCCGGGCACCAGCCCGCCTTCGAGAATGTCCTCGCGAACCAGACGCACCACCTGCTGGCGAAGCGGGGCCGCCGTGCGGGCAATGACTGTCGAACCTGCCATGCTACTCTCCGATATTCGTTCCGGTGTCTGCCGGGAGGGACGTCCCTCACCGGACCGCCTGAGCGTTAGGTCCAGTTTACCAAGATTTGCCGGAGGACGCGAGCCGCGCGTTCCGGCTTTCGCCGTTATTCACTGATATGATATGACAGTAATACCATAGATCCTGTCGCCGCGCCATCCGCGATTGCGTTCCATCCGGTCAATCGACCCTGCCTCGGCGGCGATCATTGCGGGCAAATAACGGCAGCGCCCTGACCAGCGGAATGTCCAGCGGAATGTCCTCCCGAACCCTCTGTACATTATTACCGTAATACGGTACGACAGGAGACTTGCTCGTTTCCGTTAGCGGTATCCATCGCCGGAAAGGGTGCGCGATAATTACGGGAGGAAAAAGAATGGTCGCCACGCGTCTCAAATCGCAGAATGCCGGATGGCACAGGTTCAACATTGGAGCGCTGGAATGCACCGCCATCTGGGACGGCTATATCCATCACGGCTATGAGGGCATTTTCCCCAATGCCGATCCGGCGGAAATGGCGCGGCTGCAACGCGAGTATCTTCTGCCGGCGGATCATATTCCGATGGATCTGACCCCGGTTGTGGTCAACACCGGCGACCATCTTATCCTGATCGATGCCGGCATGGGGCAGACCTCCACGATGTTCGGCGATCAGATGGGCCGTCTCATGGAAAACATGAAGGCCGCCGGCATCGATCCGGCCGATATCGATACCGTGTTGCTGACCCATCTTCACCCCGACCATTCCTTCGGCCTGATCCTGCCCGATGGCGCGCCGGCCTTTCCCAATGCCACGCTTTACGCGCCGAAAACCGACTGGGAGGAATGGACCGACGAGGCCAACCTTGCGCGTAACGATTTCCGCAACGCCTGGACCGCCGGCACGCTTCAGGCGGTCGCGCCCTATCGCGAAAGCCTGAAGCTCTTCGAGATCGGTGACGCCATCCTGCCCGGCGTGACGACCCATTCGGCTGCCGGCCACAGTTCCGGCCAGTGCGCCTATCTGTTCGAAAGCGAGGGCGAGAAGGTGATCTTTACCGGCGATCTCGCCCATCACCAGATCTATGATCCCTATCATCCCGAATGGTTCTTCCACATGGATTACGACAGTGATCCCCAGATGGGCGCGGATGCCAAGGCGGCGATCTTCAAGAAGGTCGTCGACGAGAATATCCGCTACCACGGCTATCATTTTCCCTATCCGGGGCTGGGGCGGATGGTGCGGGCGGACGATGGCACCTACCGGTTCCACGCCGAGCCGGTCAATCCGCGCCTGTTGCCGCCATTGAAGTGAGACCACACCATGAATGATGAGATTTGCGCGATCGTCACCGGCGGCGGTCGCAATATCGGCCAGGCGATTGCGCTCAGGCTGCAACAGGACGGTTTTCGCGTCTTCGTGCTCGATGTCGTCGAGCCGGAGGTCGAATCGCTGCGCGCCGATGCCGCGCTGGTGGATCTTCTGGTTGTCGAGGCCGCCAGGGCGGCGGTCGGCAAGATTGTCGCCGATCACAAGGTCACCTGCCTCGTCAATAATGTCGGGCTGGTCGCGCCCGCGCCACTGGAAGAGGTGAAGCTCGAGGATTTCGAGCGGCTGATGAACCTCAACCTCCGCACCGCGATCATCTGCGCCCAGATCGTGGTGCCGGAGATGAAGCGCCATGGCGGCGGCCGGATCGTGTTCAACACCAGCCGCGTCACCAAGGGCAAGCTCGACCGCACGCTCTACAGCGCCACCAAGGGCGCGGCGCAATCGATGGCGCGCACCTGGGCGCTGGAACTCGGCGGCGCCGGAATCACCGTCAACTGCGTCGCCCCGGGCCCGATCGCGACCACCGCCTTCTGGCAGAACAACCCGCCCGATGCGCCGAAGACCAAGGCGATCACCGATGCCATTCCGGTCGGCCGCATGGGCACGCCGGAGGACGTCGCCAACGCCGTCAGCTTCTTCTGCGATCAGCGCGCAAGCTTCGTCACCGGCCAGACCCTGTTCGTCTGCGGCGGCGTGACGGTTGGATAAGTGCTTCCAGCGCAGCGTTTCGCTGAGGCCTAGTTAAATTTTCTTACCCCAATTGACTTATTGCTACGTATCAATAATCTATTGTTACGTAGCAATAGGGAGATTGGGGTGCCGCGGAGGATTACCCAGAAGGAGGTTGCCGAGAGGGCGGGCGTCGCGCAGGCGACGGTCTCGCTCGTGCTCAATGGCGGCCGCGAAAAGGTCGCGCCGGAGACGGCCGAGCGCATCGAGGCGGCGATCGCGGAGCTCGGCTATCAGCCCAATCGCTTCGCCCAGGCGCTGCGCACCCAGCGCAGCCATGTGATCGCCTGCGTGGTGCCGGATCTCACCAATCCCTTCTATCCCTCGCTGGTGGTCGCGGTGCAGAAGGTCGCCCGCGCGGCCGGCTACGAGGTGATCACCATCGACACCGAGGGCCGCGAGGCCAATGAGCGTCAGGTGGTTCAGGCCGCGCAATATGGCCGTTTCGACGGCATTGTCGGCGTGTTCTTCAAACTCGGCGCGCGCGAACTCGCGCCCCTTGGCAAGGCCGGCGTGCCGATCGTGCGCATCGAGGTCAGCCGCAAGGCCGGCGGATCGCTGCCGATCGATGATCTCTACATCGACAACGAGGCGGCGGCGCGCGCGCTCACCGGCCAAATGCTCGCGCTCGGCCATCGCCACATCACCATGATCGCCGCCCCGGGCGGCCCGCAACGCGTCCGCCTGCAGGGCTATCTCGACGCCATGGCATCAGCGGGATGCGAGCCCAACGTGCTCGAGGCCGAGCATTTCACGGTCGAGGGCGGACGCCATGCCGCCGACGCGCTCGTGGAAAGCGGCCGGCCCGTCACCGCGATCATCGCCGCCAATGACATGATGGCGATCGGCGTGATGCAGAGCCTGATCGCGCACGGCCTGGCCATCCCCGGCGACATATCGGTCGCCGGCTTCGATGACATTCTGGCCTCGGCGCTGGTCACGCCGTCGCTCACGACAATCGCGCAATTTCAGGACAGGCTCGGCGCCGCCGCGGCCGAAAAGCTGCTCGACCGGCTGGCGAACGGTGCGGACGAGCCCGGCGGGGCCGAGGAGATGCCCTATGAGATCATCATCAGAGGTTCCGTGGCCGAGCCGGCCATGGCTGCGAAGTAAGAAGTAAAACGGGAGGAAATGTAATGAACATGACGAGATTGCTGACCACAGCCGCCATCGTCGCCGGCACGGCGCAGTTTGCCGCGGCCCAGGAAAAAGTAACCTGGTGGTATGAGCAGGCGACGCCGGACCAGCAGAAGCTGATCTCCGAAAACATCGTCGAGCCGTTCAACAAGGCCAATCAGGATTACGATCTGGTGGTCGACTATCGCGGCAACGAGCTCGACAAGCAACTGCGCGTCGCCATGCTCTCCGGCAATGGTCCGGACGTGGTCTATACGCCCGGCCCGAGCTATGTCGCGCCGATGGCCCAGTCCGGTCAGTTGAAGGCATTGGACGATTACGCCGCCGAATATGGCTGGAACGATCGCGTGCTGAAAGTCTTCCTCGAAATGGGCCGCTACAATGACAAGCTCTACGCGCTGCCCAAGACCTATGAAACGCTCGGCCTGTTTTATAACGAGACGCTGTTTTCGGAGAAGGGCTGGCAAGCGCCGACAAACCTCGACGAACTGGAGGCGCTCGCCGACAAGATGCTTGCAGAAGGCATCACGCCCTTTGCCGCCGGCAATGCCGACTGGCGCGGCGCGAATGAATGGTTCGTGACGCTGGCGCTCAACGCGGTTGCCGGTCCGGACAACATGAACAAGGCGCTGCGTGGCGAAATGCCCTGGACCGCCGAACCCTTTGCAGAAGCGATCGATCGGCTGAATTCCTGGTGGGAAAAGGGCTATTTCGGCAAGAACTACTTTTCCTTGCAGAGCTCGGAACAGGCTGCCGACATGCTGACTTCGGGCCGCGCCGGCATGATGCCGACCGGTACCTGGCAGTTCCAGAACGTCGCCGCCTATACCGGCCAAAATGATACCGAGGCCGGCTTCGTCGGCTTCCCCAGCGCAGAGGGCGCACCGGTGTTCCCGCTCGGCGTCGGCTCGACCTTCTCGATCGCCGAAAAGGCCGGCAATCCGGATGGCGCGGCCGCCGTCATCAATTTCGTGTTCTCGCCGGAAGTCTACGGTTCGATGAATTCGGCCTGGCAGGGCGAGTGGAACATTCCGCTGAAGGATATCTCCGACGTCAAGATGGCGGACGACGTGTCGCCGCTGTTCACCGACACCATGAAGACGCTCGCCGCCTCGGTCAATGACGGCAATTACGGTTACACCACATGGACCTTCCTGCCGCCTGCGACCGACAGCTATCTGATCAATGGCATCGAGGAAGTCTGGCTCGACAAGATCGACACCAATGCCTTCCTGACCAAGCTGAACGACACGTTCGAGAAGGAATTCAAGGCCGGCAAGGCGCCGGCCGTTCCGGCTCGATAAATTCGGAAACTCCTGGTGCGCCGCCATGGCGGCGCACCGGCCAATGCGCAAGACGCAGCCGGAAAGAAGCACGGTCTTCGCTCTGGAAAGGTATTTTCATGCATCGCCTCTATGTCCTGCCGACATTATTGATCAATGTCGTCATCATCGCCGTCCCGGCGCTTCTGACCATATTTCTGGCCTTTTTCGAATGGGACGGCATCACTGCGCCCAGCTTCGTCGGGCTCGGTAATTTCGAGGCGCTGTGGAATGACAGCGTGTTCTGGACGGCGTTGACCAACAACATCATCTGGACGCTGATCTTCCTGACGGTGCCGATCGCCATGGGTCTGCTCGCCGCGACCATGATGCTGGTGGCGCGCCGCGGATCGACTTATTTCCAGGTGATCTACTTCCTGCCGGTGATCATCGCGACCGCGATCACCGCACGGGTATGGCAGGGCATGATCTATTCGCCGATCACCGGCATTGCCGGGCTTCTGCAGCGCATGGGGCTCGACGTCGCCAACCCGCTCGCCGAGACATCGACCGCGCTCTACGGCATCGCCACCGTCGACCTCTGGCACTGGTGGGGCTTTCTCTGCGTCATCTTCTTTGCTGCACTGCGTCAGGTACCGGCCGAACAGGTGGAGGCGGCGCGGGTGGAAGGCGCGACCTTCACGCAGATCATCCGCTACGTGCTTCTGCCCGGCATCCGCCCGACGATCACGCTGATGATGATCATGACCATCATCTGGTCGTTCCTGGTGTTCGACTTCGTCTACATCCTCACCCAGGGCGGTCCGGCGTTCTCGTCGGAAGTGCTGTCGACCTTCGCATACCGCTCCGCCTTCTACGATCTGGCGGTCGGGAAGGCGGCGGCGATCTCGGTGGTGATCAGCCTGTTCGGCCTTGCGGCCACCATCTTCTACATCCGCAGCCAGGCGAGGGAATTCGAATCATGAACACGACCGAAAGCCGCCTGACGCGCATCATCGCCTACATCACGCTCGGCGTGCTGCTCGCCATCACCCTGTTTCCGATTGCGCTTCTGGTGCTCAACTCGCTGAAGGGGTCGGCCGAGATCGTGCAGAACCCGCTGGCGCTGCCGTCGCAATTGCGGTGGGATAATTTCACCCGCGCCTGGTCCGACGCCAATTTCAGCCGCACGCTCATGAACTCCGCGCTTCTGACCGGCATGACGATCGTGCTGGTCTGCACCACCGGCTCGCTCACGGCCTATGTTCTGGCGCGGCGCAAGATCAAGACATGGAAGATCCTGACCTTCTATCTACTGGCGAGCACCACCGCGCCGATCCAGCTCTTCCTGTTTCCGCTCTATTTTGGTTTTGCCCGGCTCGGCCTGATCAACAATCCGGTCGCCGTCGCCTTTATCTACACCGCCGTCTATTCGCCCTTCGCGATCATGCTGCTTCGGACCTATTTCCTGGCTGTGCCGAAGGAGCTGGAGGAGGCGGCGCTGATCGATGGCGCAAGCCACTGGCAGGTGTTCTCCCGCGTATTCCTGCCGATCGTCTCGCCCGGCATTCTCACCGTGGCGCTGATCATCGGGCTTTATTCGTGGAACGAATTCCTGATCGCGACCACCTTCCTGCAGGGGCAGGACCGGCTGACGGCCGTGGTCTCGTTCTTCCTGCTGTCCGGCCAGTACTCGTCCGACTGGGGCGTGGTCATGGCCGCCGCCCTCATCATCATTCTGCCCATCGTAATTCTCTTCGTCCTGCTGCAGCGCCGCTTCATCGAAGGCATGGCCGGCGGCTCGGTGAAGGGCTGACAAGGAGCCTCAAATGTCCATCCCCTCAGATTATCAGAATCGCGTCTATGCCGGCGTGCTCGGCAAGCTGATCGGCGTCTATCTCGGCCGCCCGTTCGAGAACTGGCGCTATCGCGACATTCTCGAAAAGCTCGGTCCGATCACCTATTACATCCACGACCGGCTCGGCGATCCGCTGATCGTGACCGACGACGATATCGGCGGCACCTTCACCTTTCCGCGAGCGCTTGACGATTACGGTGTCTCCGCCGATCTCTCGTCGGAGGATATCGGCAAGGCCTGGCTCAACTATATCATTGAGGAGCGTTCTATTCTCTGGTGGGGCGGGGCCGGAAATTCCACCGAGCATACCGCTTGGCTGAACCTGCAACGCGGCATTCCCGCCCCGGCGTCCGGATCGATCGCAACCAACGGGACGACGGTCGCCGAACAGATCGGCGCGCAGATCTTCATCGATGGCTGGGCGCTGGTCTCGCCTGGCAATCCGGTCCAGGCGGCGAAGCTAGCACGGGCTGCCGGTTCGGTCAGCCATGATGGCGAAGCGGTGAACGCGGCGGTGCTGTGGGCGGCGATGGAGGCGGAAGCCTTTGTGAGCCGGGACGTCAACCACCTGCTCGATACCGGTCTTTCCTTCATCCCGAAGGACAGCCTGATCGCAAAGCTGATCGCCGATATCCGCGACTGGACCTCGGGCAATGAAGACTGGGAGGCCACGCGCCAGCGGATCGAGGACAATTACGGCTATGACAAATATCCCGGAAACTGCCATGTCGTGCCCAACCACGCGCTGATGATCATGGCGCTCTTGCATGCGCCGCATGATTTCCAGCGCGGTCAGATGATCGTCAACACCTCCGGCTGGGATACCGATTGCAATGCCGGCAATCTCGGCTGCCTGCACGGCATCATGCTTGGCCTTGACGGGCTGGAGGCGGGGCCGGACTGGCGCGGCCCGGTCGCCGACCGGCTCTACATGTCAACGGCCGACGGCGGCCGCTCGATTTCCGATGCGGTGGAGATTTCGCTCTGGCTTGCCAATCTCGGCCGCAGGCTCGCGGGCGAGGACCCGCTTGCCGCGCCGAAGGGCGGCGCGCAGTTCCATTTCTCGCTGCTGGGTTCGGTTCAGGGCTTCCTGCCGCAGGGCGGCGAGATGGCGCTTGCGGACCTGAAGGTGACCGGCACGGGTTCGGCGCTTGCGCTCGATTATCACGCGCTGGCCCCCGGTCGCGAGGCTGCCGCGATGACGGCGGTCTTCTCCCCGCGCGATGCCACCCGCATGCGCACCTATGATCTGGTCGCAAGCCCGCGCATCCATGCCGGGCAGACGATGAGGGCTGAGGTGCGGGCGGAAGCCGGCAATGCCGGCGCGGTCGAGGTCAAGCTGCGCCTGCGTCACTATGACGGAACCGACACGCTGGTCGATTGCGACATGCCGCATGCGACGCCGCTTGCCCCGGGCAAATCCGTCACGCTCGAGTGGGTGGTGCCGGAGACGGGATATCAGCCGATCGCAGAGGTCGGCATCGTGCTCACCGCATCCGAGGGCCGCAGCAATGGCCGCGTGCTTGTCGAAAGGCTCTGGTGGGACGGCTGCCCGGACGTCACCTTCAAGCGCCCGGCCGGCAGCGGGGATTTCTGGCGGCGGGCATGGGTCAGCAATGTCCATTTCTTCTCCAAGCATTTTCAGCAGGACATCCGCATCAGCCAGAACCGCGGCGACGGTCTTATCCTGCAGGGCGGTCGAAGCTGGACGGATTACGCCGTCGAGGCCGATCTGATGCTGCATCTGGGGACCTATGGCGGGCTCGTGCTGCGGGCGGAAGGCCAGCGCCGCTATTATCTCGCACGAGTCACGCTTGATGGCGCACTCGAGATCGTGCGCCGCAAGGATGAAAGCGAAGACGTGATTGCCTCCACGCCGTATGCAACCGCGCTCGAAAGCGCCTTCACCATGGCGGCGAGCGTTTCCGGGAATCGCATCATCGCCCAGATCGGCGAGGTCAGCGTCGAGGCCCTCGATGACAGCTTCCCCGGCGGGGCCGCCGGCATGCTGGTCCATGAGGGTGCGCTGTCATCCACCCGCATCCGGGTTCGGCCGGTTCAGGAGTAAAGTCCATGGCAAGTGTTTCCCTCAACAAGGTCGCCAAGCGCTATGGCAGCGTCGAGGTCATCCATGGCGTCGATGCCGAGATCGCCGATGGCGAATTCGTGGTGCTCGTCGGTCCCTCAGGGTGCGGCAAGTCGACATTGCTGCGGATGATTGCCGGGCTTGAGGATATCACCGGCGGCGAGATCGCGATCGGCGGCAAGGTGGTCAACGCGCTGCCGCCGAAGGCCCGCGACATATCGATGGTGTTCCAGAACTACGCGCTCTATCCGCATATGACCGTCGAGGAGAACATGGCGTTCTCGATGACGCTCGCCGGCGCGCCCAAGGAGGAAAAGAAGCGCAAGGTCCGCGAGGCCGCCGAAATCCTCGGGCTGACGCCGCTGCTGGAGCGCAAGCCGCGCGCGCTTTCCGGCGGCCAGCGCCAGCGCGTGGCGATGGGCCGCTCGATCGTGCGCAATCCGCAGGTGTTCCTGTTCGACGAGCCGCTGTCGAATCTCGACGCCAAGCTTCGCGTGCAGATGCGCGGCGAGATCAAGACGCTGCATCGCCGGCTGAAGACCACAATGGTTTACGTCACCCATGACCAGATCGAGGCGATGACCATGGCCGACAGGATCGTGGTGATGCAGGCCGGGCGGATCGAGCAGATCGGCTCGCCGCTGGAGCTTTACGACCGACCGGCCAATGCCTTCGTCGCCCAGTTCATCGGCTCCCCGGCGATGAACCTGTTTCCTGCAACGGTGCAGGGCGGCGAACTCGCGCTTGCGGGCGGCGCGTCGTCAGGCATTGCAGCGCCGGCGAACCTTCCCGAGGGGCACGAGGTGCTGATCGGCAAGCGCCCGGAGGAAATCCGGCTGGCATCGGAAGGTCCGTTGCAAACGAGCGTGGAGAATATCGAGCCGACCGGTTCGGAAACCTTCGTCGAGCTCCGCTTCGGCGATCAGCCGCTTTCCGTGGTGCTCAGGGATCGTCCGGATTTCGACATCGGCGCAAGCCAGGCGTTGCAGCTTCACCACGGCGCATCGCATATCTTCGACCGCAAGACCGGAGAGCGGTTGAACTGAGCCTCGCGCTGAAGGGTGTCCTTCTCCTTGTCCGATCGATTTGACTGGAGTCAAGGCGTGGTTCATCGATCTCGTTAGTAGTGAACCATGCCAGCAGCCACGAACAAATCCGAATTGCTCGCCGTCTTTGACAAGGACCTTGCGAAACTGAAAAAGACGCTCGAGGCGGTCGATGAAGAAATGTCGACCTTGTCAGCGCCTGACGATGCCGCCACGATCAAGGGCGTCATCGCCCACCGCACCCATTGGATGGGCATGTTCCATCATTGGTATGAAGATGGCGTTGCCGGCCGCGAGGTGTTCGTGCCGGCCAAGGGCTACAAGTGGAACCAGCTCAAGGCCTATAACGCGCCGGTTTATGCGAAGGGCGACGAAACGCCCTGGCCCGACCTGCTGTCGGCATTCGACGCTGCCTGTGACAGGTTGCGGTCGTTTATCGTCGCTCGTGATGATCAAGAGCTTTACGCGAACGGCGTTTACGCCTGGACCGGAAAGTGGACGCTGGGCCGGTATGCCGAAGCCTCCGGGCCGTCACATTTCCGGTCTGCGAACAGTTATATCCGCAAGGCGTTGAAGGCTGCGCGATAGGCGTCTCGCGTCGCTCGTTGTGCGGGCTTTAAGCCGGCTCGAAAAGCTCTGCGATTTCCATCTCCGGCACCAGCACCAGTCCCTTGTCGGTGATCCGGATTTCGGGGATCACGGAAAGCGGGATCAGGTTGAAGCCCATATAGGGGATGGAGCAGCCGGCCTCTTCCCAGGCGAGTTTCAGCACGCGCAGGTCGTCGGCCACGTCGTGAACGCGCTTGTCGGACAGAAGTCCCGCGATCGGCAGTTCCACCATGGCGCGGACCTTGCCGTCGGCAACGACGCAGACACCGCCCTGCTTTTCCTCGATGGCCCTGAGTGCCGCCTGCATGTCGGCCTCATTGGTGCCGGCGACGATGATGTTGTGGCTGTCATGGCCAACGGAGGAGGCGACCGCGCCGCGCTTCAGCGAGAAATTCGACAGCAGGCCATGGGCGACATTGCCATCGGACTTGCCGTGACGCTCGACCACGGCGACGAAGCAGAGATCATGGCGGTCGAAATGGCTCTGCCAGTCATTGGCGGGTTCCAGCTCGATGACCTCGTGAACCACCATAATTCCCGGCAGTTCGGTGCGGATGCAGTGCGCCTTGACGCGCTCGACCGGCAGGTCGGGGACGAGCTTGACCTCCTTCGGCAGCTTGACGGTGTGATAGGCGGCGTCGGGATAGCGCCAGCGCTCCGAAAGCGCCTCGTCGAGCGCCGCGGTCACCTTGCGGTCCTCGACCATCAGCTCGCCGCCATACCAGGTGTTGATCGGCTGCAGCGTATCGTCGAGCAGCACCAGATCGGCCCGCCTGCCGCCGCCGAGCCCGCCGATCTCGTCGCCGAGGCCGAAGCGGGTGGCGCCGTGGAGCGAGCCCATGGCCCAGGCCTGTTCCGGTTTCATCCCGGCCTTCACCGCCTGGCGCGTCACCCAGTCCTGACCGAACATCAGCAGGTCGTCGGCATCGCGGTCGTCAGTGCACACCGCCACGCGCTTGTGGGAAGCGCCGAGCTCGGTGATCGCCTTGATCGCTTCGGGAAGCGAATGCCATGGCGTGGTCGGCGGACCGCCGCGCAGGAAGATCCAGACGCCGGCCTCCAGCAGGTCGTTGGCGATCTCGCGGTCGATCGCCTCATGGGTGTCGGTCACGCCGGCGGCGGCATAGGCGGCCACGAAATCGCGGCCATAGACATGGCCGGAAACCGGACGGCCGCGTTTCAGCGCCTCGGCGATGATCGCATGCGAGCGCTCATCGCTCATGGCAACGGGCACGAAATCCATCTTCTCGCCAAGCGCCAGGGCCTCCGGCCATTTGTCGAAGATCGCGGCGATCTTGTCCGGCGTCAGGTCGCCACCGGCGGTTTCCATCGCGGCGGATGTCGCCGGCACGGTCGAGGGCACGGTCAGGTAGATCGAAAGCGGGGCCTGGCGGGCATCCTCCAGCATCGCCTCGACGCCGGCGACATCCATGACATTGCCGATCTCGTGGCTGTCGCAGAAGATCGTGGTGGTGCCGTTCAAGAGCGCCGCCTCGGCATAGGCGCAGGCGGTCACCATGCTGCTCTCGATATGCAGGTGCGGGTCGACGAGGCCGGGCGCGATGATGCCGCCGTTTACGTCATAGCTTGCGGCGGAGCGGCCCTGATAGCTGCCAGCGGGCTTCACGGCGGCGATCCGTCCGCCGGAAAGCCAGATTTCCCGGTCGTCGAGAATCCGCTCGCTATAGGTCGACAGCACCCGCGCGCCGGCGATCACCAGATCGGGATCGGCGCGGCCGGAGGCGACATCGGCGAGCTTTCGGGTCATGTCGGAAAGGGGGGCGACGGAAAAGCGGGTCAGTGTGCTCATGCTCGGCTCTCATGCTGTTTGAACCCGCGAGGCTATAGGCCCGTTGGCTGACGGTCCAGCCCTTATCGCATCGGTTTACGCGGCGCGGGCCTTGGCGATGGCTTCTTCCAGAAGCGCGCGGTCGAGAACGCCCGGATAGACCGTCCGTCCGATCACGAAGGACGGCGTGCCGTTGAATTGGAAGGCTTCGGCCTGGTGGTAGTTGCGGTCGAGGAGGGCCCCGATCGCATCCTGGTTTTTCGAGACGCTTGCGGCAATCGCGTCGAAATCGAGCCCGGCATCGGTCAGGATTTCCTCGACCTTTTCATGGCTCAGCCTGGTATTGGCCCGCATCAGCGCGTCGAGCGCGGGCTCGTAGTCGCCAAGTGCCGCCGCGCCCTGCACCGCCTGGGCCGCATAGACCGACACGGGACCGAAGATCGGCCAGTCCTTCATCACCAGCTTGACATTGCCATCCTTGGCCACGACATCGCGGATCATCGGATAGTCGCGCTTGCAATAGGTGCACTGGAAATCGAAATACTCGACCACCGTCACATCGCCCTCGGGATTGCCGAGCACGGGGGCCGCCGGATCGGCGAAGACCTCTTCCGGGGATGGCTCATGGGCAAGGGCAGTCCGCAGAGGCAAGGCGGAAAGCCCGCCGGCAGCCAGCATTCCCGTCAAAATCGTGCGTCTGTCGATCATGTTCATCTCCGCGTTGTCGTCCGGCAGTAGACCGCCCGAAATATGCCAAGGCAAGCGGCGATGCCGAAAATCGGCAAGCTGTCCGCTCACATTCGCGCGAGCGCATCGGGGCGCGCGAGTTGATCCGGGCTGTCGGCGAAAAACAAGGCGCGGGGATTGCCGGCTAGGCTTTCATCGGGTGGCCGCCTCCGTGTCGGAATGCCCGCCGGATCGATAAAAAGAATTAATCGCCGCATGTGAAATTGAAATTGGACAGGCTTTGCGAAATTCCGGTTTCCTGTTCCGTAAAATCAGTGGGAGCCTATTTGTGAGCGACAGGAAACTTTATCTCAAATTCATCGATGCCAATGTTCAGGGCATAATTTCCCTTTATTGGGAGAACGCCCCCGAAACCTGCGCCGCCCTGTGGGGCGCGCTCGAAAAGCCGATCCAGTGGCCGGCGACCCATGCGATCTTCTCCGGGCCCGAAATCATGATGGGCCTGCCCGAGGAAGCGCGCAATTTCGACCCGACCAAATTGCCGCCGGAAAACCAGACCATCCTGCCCGAGCCCGGCGAATTGCTGTGGTTTTACCAGCCGAAGAACTTCTTCAAGATCGATCCCGACGAGTTCTGGGAGATCGGCATGTTCTACGGCGTTGGCGGGCGCACATTCGGCCCGACCGGGTGGATACCCTGCACCTATTTCGGCAAGATGACGGAAAATCTCGAGGCGGTCGCGGCCCAGTGCCGGCTGATCCGCACCGAGGGCGCTAAGAAAGTGGAGATCGGCCGCCTGGCCTGATCAACCGATAACCAAGAGGAAGGGAATAGCATGAAACTTGTTACAGCAATGCTGGCCGGTGCTTCGGTCCTCACCGCCGTACCTGCCCTGGCCGCGGAAATCACCATCAATTCCTTCGGCGGCGCCTATGAGGAGGCGCACCGCAAATGCGTGATCGATCCGTTCACGGCCGAGACCGGCGCCGACGTCAACATCGTCACCGCCTATTCGGCGGACGCCTTCGCCCAGCTTCGCGCCCAGAAGGACGCGCCGCAATATGACGTGATCCATTTCTCCGGCGGCCAGGAAATCGTCGGCGCCAAGGAAGGCCTGCTCGCGCCGATCGATGCGGCGAAGCTTTCCAACGCCGCCGATCTCTATCCCTTCGCCGGCGCGAAAATGGCGGAAGGCGAGGGTCCGGCCTACCAGATTGCCGCCATCGGCCTGCTTTATAACAGCGACGAGCTTTCCGAAGCGCCCTCCAATTGGGCCGACCTGATGGAGCCGGAGCTGGCCGAGGGCCTGGTGCTCACCGATATCTCCAATACCTACGGCCTGTTCGGCTTCCTGATGCTGAACCAGGTTGCCGGCGGCGACCTCGAAAATATCCAGCCGGGGCTCGACGCGGTGAAGGCCATGCTTGAAAACGGCGCCTTCGTGGTTTCGAAATCGCCGGAAATCCAGCAGGCCTTCGCCCAGGGCGGCACTGTCGTGGCGCCCTACGCTTCCGACTACGCCTATACGCTCAGAAAAGCCGGCCTTCCGATCAAGTTCCAGCAGGGCGCGGAAGGCACGCCGGCAAGCTACATCACCGCCAATCTGGTGGCCGGTCGCGACAATCAGGATCTGGCGCTGAAGTTCATCGATATCGAGCTTTCGCCGGAGGCCCAGGCCTGCTTCGCCGAAGCGCTGCGCTATACGCCGACCAATTCCAAGACCGAATTGCCGGACGAAGTGGCCGCCGACGTCGCCTATGGCGAGGAAGGGGTGGCAAGCCTGCTGCGTTTCGACCCGGAAACAATCGAGGCCAACCGCGCCGACTGGGTGGTTGAGTGGAACAAGGCAATCGCGCAATAAGGCGGTGCGCCGGCCCCGCATCCCGGCTTGGCCGGGGTGCGGGGTGAACCACTCGGTGGAAGTGGTGGGCCTGAGTTGGATCGCAGGGCTCTCAACAATTACTCTCCCGCCTTAAGGGGGATATTGCATTTGGCCCTGCGGCTTACTCCCGATATTCTCTCCCGCTTGCGGGAGAGATGCCCCGAAAGGGGCAGTGAGGGTGAAGCAGCGTATCCGATCGTGCGGGCGTTCGAGAGGAAAGACTCCCCTCACTGTCGCTGTCGCGACATCTCTCCCCTCCGGGGCGAGAAGATTGGCGGGCTATGCGGTTGGGTGCGTTATGATAGACGCTTGCTTGGCACACGGCATCAACAAGAGGAAACCCAGCGGATGAAGTCCGACCGTGCAGAAAACGCGCTTCTGGTCTCGCCCGGCCTGCTGCTTCTGGCGCTGGCGTTTTTCTTGCCGATTGGCCGCATGCTGATGCTCTCGGTGATGGGGCCGGAAGGGTTCACCTTTTCCCATTTCGCCGAGTTCATCCGTGAGCCCTATTACCTCAATGTGCTGTGGCGCACGATCCGGCTGTCCTTCATCATCACGCTGATCTCGGCGCTCGTCGGCTTTCCGCTCGCCTATATCATGGCACGCGCCGGGCCACGGCTCAGGCTGTGGTTGATCATCGTCATCCTGCTGCCGCTGATGACCAGCGTGGTGATCCGCACCTTCGGCTGGATGGTGATCTTCGAACGCGGCGGCATTATTTCCTCCACGCTTTACGATCTCGGACTGGTGAAGCGCAATTTCACGCTGATGCGCACCGAAACCGCGATCGTGATCGGCATGGTGCAGGTGCTGCTGCCGTTCATGACGCTGTCGATCCTCGGCGTGGTCACCCGTATCGATCGAAAGCTGGAAGAGGCGGCGCGGACCATGGGTTGTTCGTTCCTGCAGGCGTTCCGGCATGTGGTGCTGCCGCTTGCCATGCCGGGTATCGCCGCCGGTTCGCTACTGGCCTTCACGCTGTCGGCAAGTTCGTTCGTGACGCCGAGCCTGCTCGGCGGGCCGCGGCTTCAGGTGCTGGCGGCCTCGATCTATTCCTCGGTCACGCAAACGCTCGACTGGCATTTCGCCGCCGCCCAGGCCGTGATCCTGTTCCTCGGCATCGCGCTCACCCTCATCCCCTATTTCAGGTTGACGGGAGGCCGTCATGGTTAAGGCCGTTCCGCTGTGGCTGAAGATTGCGACGGTCGTGTTCATCGCGCTGATCGTGCTGGTCATGCTGGCGCCGCTGGTGGTGGTGATCGGCACCTCGTTTTCGGCCAACCAGTTCATCGCATTTCCGCCCAAAGGCTTCTCGCTCGAATGGTATCAAAAGGTGCTGTCGTCGAGCGCCTATCTCTCATCCGGGGCCTTGAGCCTCGGCATCGCGCTGCTGGTGACGCTCTCCTCCGTCACCATCGGCGGCGCGGCGGCGATCGCGATCCATCGCCGGCAATTGCCGCAATCGGAACTGCTCGGCGCGCTGTTCCTGTCGCCGCTGATCCTGCCGACGATCATCTACGCCATCGGCCTGTTGATGTTCTGGAGCGCTGCCTTCGGGCCGGTCTCCTTCGTCACGCTGTGGATCGGCCATACCGCGATCACGCTGCCCTATGTGGTGCGCACCACGCTCGCCGTTTTGAGCGAGTCCGACCCCTTCATCGAGGAGGCGGCGCGCACCATGGGGGCGGGGCGCATCCAGCGGCTCGTGTTCGTGGTGCTGCCGCAATGCCGGCCGGGGCTTGCAGCGGGCGCGTTCTTCGCCTTCAACATTTCGTTTGACGAGGCGGTGCTGTCGCTGTTCCTGCGCACCCCGGACATGACCACGCTGCCGGTGCAGATCTACGGCCAGCTCGAATTCAGTCCCGATCCTTCCGTCGCCGCGGTCTCCACGATCATGATCGCGCTCACCGTCATCCTCATTCTGGTTATCGACCGCGTGCTCGGCATCCGGAAATTCGCCTCGGCCTAGGAATATAATCATGTCGGATATTCATCTCGATCGGATCAGGAAATCCTATGGCAAGGTGGAGGTTCTCCACGGCATCGACCTCGCGCTGTCTTCGGGCGAGTTCGTCAGCCTGCTCGGCGCATCCGGCTGTGGCAAGACCACGCTGCTGCGCACGGTTGCCGGCCTTGAGGCCGTCACCGGCGGCCATGTGGTCATTGATGGCCAGGATGTGACGGGGCTGCCGCCGGAAAAGCGCGATATCGCGATGATGTTCCAGTCCTACGCGCTGTTGCCGCATCTGAGCGTCTACGAGAATGTCCGCTTTCCGCTGCGCATGCGCCGGATCGGCGTGCGCGACGAGCAGGATGAGCGGGTCAAGGCCGCGCTGGAGACGGTGCAACTCGGTCATCTTTCCGACCGCTTCCCGCGCCAGCTCTCCGGCGGCCAGCAGCAGCGCGTGGCGCTTGCCCGCGCCATCGTTTCCAACCCGAAAGTGCTGTTGCTCGACGAGCCGCTCTCCAACCTCGATGCCCGGCTGCGCGAGGACATGCAGGTGGAGCTGATCGAGATCCACCGCCGCCTCGGGCTGACCACGCTGTTCGTGACCCACGACCAGGAGGAGGCGCTGAGCCTCTCCGACCGGGTGGTGCTGTTGAATGCCGGCAAGGTCGAGCAGGAGGGCGCGCCTTCCGAGATCTACGCCCGCCCGGCGACCGCGTTCGTCTCCGGCTTCATCGGGTCGGCCAATGTGTTGAAGGGAGAGCTTGAGGAGGGCGGCATAGTGGTGCTGGAGGACGGGCAACGCCTCGCGGTTTCGGCGGACGCGCCGGCCGGGCCGGTCTCGGTCGTATTGCGGCAGGAGGACCTGAACATCTCTGCAACTGGCGAGGGCCTGAAGGCAAGGGTGAAGACCCGCGTCTATCTCGGCGCGCGAAACCGTTATGTGCTGAGCCTTGCCGGCGAGACCATCCGGCTTCTGACCGACAACGAAACCGTGCTGCAGCCGGGCGACGCGGTTGCGCTTTCAATCGATCCCGAGCGCATTCGCGTTCTCGCCCGCTGACCCTCTTTTGATTGTGCACCCCTGCGGAGGCTGGTAGCGTATGGCGATGCGCATCATCGACATGGCCACCTTCGTGGCGCTTGCCCGCAACCGGCATTTCGGCCGCACCGCCCGGGAACTGAACACCACCCAGCCGGCGATTTCCTCGCGCCTTGCCATTCTCGAGCGCGATTACGCCTGCCGGCTTGTGGAGCGCGGCGACCGCGAGTTTCGGCTGACGCCGGCGGGCGAGGAAGCGCTGCGCGTGTTCCAGGATGTGCTGGAAAAGCTCAACACGCTGAAATCCGACCTGAAGGAGGGCGGCAGCGACGCCGCCTATATCGTGCGCATCGGCGCGATCGATTCCGTGGTCGCCACCTGGATGCCGGATTTCATCGAGGCGCTGAGCCAGGCGATGCCGAACCTCAGGGTCGAACTGACGATCGAGGGCACGCGCGACCTTATCGCCGGCCTTGCCCATGGCGAGTTCGATCTGATCTTCGGGATCGAGCCCGCGATCGGCGACAGTTTCCGCTCCTTCATCATCTGCTATTATGAAATGGTCTGGGCCGCGGCCCCCGCGGTGGTCGACCGCAATACCACCTACAGCGTCGACGAATTGTCGCGGATGCCGATCATCACCTTTCCCAAGGGCACGCCGCCCTATGCCTATGTCGCGCCCTATTTTCAGGACGAACGGGTGCTGGCCTCCAAGCTGACCAGTTCCAACTCGCTGTTTGCGATGATCAATCTGCTGATCGGCGGCTTCGGCCTTGCGGCGATCCCCTCGGTCGCGATCGCGCGCGAGCTGGAGAACGGCCTGCTGTGCCGGGTGAGCGTGACCAAGCCGTTTCCGCCGATGCCGATCGTCGCCACCTATCAGACGACCGTCGGCCAGAACATCCTGCGCGGCGTCGCCGATCACGCCCGCAGCAGCGCCGCCGAGTTCTGCCGCAAGGTGTCCTCGGAAAGCGCCTGGGTGCCGGGGGATGGCGGATCCGCTACTGCCGAGCAGGAACGCGGCCGCATCAATCGATGATCGCCACCGACTTGATCTGGGCATAGACACCCATGCCGGGCTGCAGGCTGAGGAGATTGGCTGAACGGGCGGTGACGCGCGCCATGATCAGCCTGCTGCCGATCTCCAGATGCACGATCATGACGGAGGGATGGTCGCCGCGGGCGATCTCGCGGACGATCGCGGGCACGCGGTTGATGATCGAGACATTCAGATTTTCGGTGAGCGCGATCGAGACGTCGCGGGCATGGATCATCAGGCGCACCGGCTCGCCGACCGCCCTGCCGGTATGGGCGATCCACAACGCCCCGCCCTCGAACTTGGCGAGCGCGAGTTGCCAGCGCAGGTCGATATCGGCGATCCGCGCGTCGATCGCTATCCCGGCGCGGCGTTCATGCGCCATCGGCAGGTCGAGGCGTGCGAGCGTCTCGGCGGTGGGACCGGCGGCGATAACGCGCCCGTCGCGCATCACCGCCAGATGGTCGGCAAGCCGGGCCACCTCGTCGGGCGCATGGGTGACGTAGAGCACCGGAATGGACAGGCTCTGCCTCAGGTTCTGCAGATAGGGGAAGATCTCCTGGCGCGCATGGATATCGAGCGCCGACATCGGCTCGTCCATCAACAGCAGTTTCGGCTGCGAAAGCAGCGCCCGGGCGATCGCGACCCGCTGGCGCTCGCCGCCGGAAAGCCGCGCGGGCATGCGGTCCAGAAGAGCGGAAAGACCGAGCAGTTCGACCAGTTCATCGAACCGCGCCTTGCCATCGCGCTTCGCCCGCTTCTCGCCATAGCGGAGGTTGGCGCTGACGGTGAGATGGGGAAACAGGTTGGCCTGCTGGAACACATAGCCGACCTCGCGGCGATGCGGCGGGCGGAAGTGGCTGCCGTCCTGCCAGACCTCGCCATCGATCGAAAATTCGCCGTCGGGCAGGTGTTCCAGACCCGCGAAACAGCGCAGCAGGCTGGTCTTGCCGCAGCCGGAGGGACCGAACAGCGCGGTGACGCCGCTTTTCGGAAACCGGAAGGATGCATCGAGCAGAAACGCGCCGAAACGGCCGGCGAAACGGGCGGAAAGTCTGTCACCGGTCATGGAAAACGCCTCCGCATGCGTCGCTCGATCAGCATTGTCGACAGGATGACGAGGAAGGAAAACGCCAGCATGCCGGCGGCAAGGATATGCGCCTTGCCCCATTGCAGGGTCTCGACATAGTCGTAGATCGCCACCGACAGCACCTTGGTCTTGCCGGGAATATTGCCGCCGATCATCAGCACCACGCCGAATTCGCCGACGGTATGGGCAAAGCCGAGGATCGCGCCGGTGATGAGGCCGGGGCGGGCAAGCGGCAGGGCGATGGAGAAGAAGCGGTCGACCGGGCCGGCCCGGAGCGTCGCGGCCGCCTCCAGCGGATCATTGCCGATCGCCTCGAAGGCGTTGCGCACCGGCTGCACGGCAAAGGGCAGCGAATAGATCACCGAGCCGACCACAAGGCCGGCGAATGTGAAAGGCAGGGTAAAGCCGATGGTCTCGCCGATCGCAGCGCCGAGCGGACTTTGGGGGCTCAACGCGATCAACAGATAGAAGCCGAGCACCGTCGGCGGCAGGACCAGGGGGAGGGCGACGATCGCACCGATCACTTCCTTCCACCATGTGTGCGACCGCGCCAGCCACCAAGCAAGCGGCACGCCCAATATCATCAAGAACACGGTCGTGACGCCGGCAAGTTTCAGCGTCAGGAATACGGCTTCCCACATTATGTCCGCTCCAGGGCCCATTCCCGACTGCCAGGAATCACGACGGCAGCCGGTAGCCGTGATTTCCGACAATTTTGCGGGCGGTATCGCCCTTCAGGAAGCTCATAAACGCCCGCGCCGCGATATTGTTCTCGCCCTTGTTCAAAAGAACAGCGCCCTGTGCGATCGGGCTGTACAAATCGGTCGGCACTTCATAGCGCGAACCGCCGGGCTCGCCGACAAGCTGAGACAGCGCGACGAAGCCGAGCGCGGCATTGCCGGTGGCGACAAACTGGTAGGCCTGGGTGATGCTTTCCCCCTCGACCAGCCGTTCCGCGAGCGTCTCATAGACGCCGAGCGCCGTCATCGCCTCCACTGCCGCCGCGCCATAAGGGGCGGTGCGCGGATTTGCGATCGCCAGCTTGCCGAAGCGATCGGGATGGAAGAGCACCGCGCCTTCCGGATCCACGAGATCGGGATCGGCGCCGTAAAGCACCAGCGCGCCGAGCGCATAGGTGAAGGCGCTGCCTTCAGCCGCGTATCCTTCTTCGATCGCAAGCGCGGGGCGCTCCTCATCGGCGGCGAGAAACACGTCAAAGGGTGCGCCGTGGATGATCTGGGCATAGAGCCTGCCGGTCGAGCCGAAACTCAGCACTGCGTCGTGACCGGTCTCTTCGCGAAAGGCCTCGGCGATCTCTTCGGCGGTGCCGGTGAAATTGGCGGCAACGGCGACGGTGACCTCGCCGGCGGCGGCCGGTATCGGCGAAAATGGCAAGAACAGGAGGGCGAGAAACAGAATACGGCGCATCATGGTCTCCGGGACGGATACGGGAACTGTGCCTGCTGATCGCGCGCCGGTCAAACGGGCCCTGCGCGACAAGACGCCGCAAAATTCTGCCGACCCCCCTTTAAAATCGGTTTAGAGAGAACCAAAAAGCCTTTAGTAAGGTGTCGTTTCAATTGAACGGACGGACGCAGCATGACGGATATTCTCGATCTCAACGACGACTGGGTGTTTTCCTCCGACGCTCACAACAGTTCCGTCACGCTGTCGGCGCCCGGCGATGTCCATTCCGCGCTCTTGGCCGCGGGCGCGATCGAGGATCCCTATTACCGCGACAACGAGCCAAGAACCGACTGGGTTCACGAGGCCGAGTGGGTCGCCGTCAAGCGCTTCCAGCTTTCCGATATCGCGGGCGGCCGGTTCACGCTGCGCTTCCAGAGCGTCGATTGCCTGGCCGAGGTCAGCGTCAATGGCAAGCCCGCCGGGCGCTGCGAAAGCCAGTTCCTGCGCCATGATTTCGACGTGACGGAACTTTTGCGCGCGGGCGAGAACGAGATCGCGGTGCGGTTCCTCTCCAATTCGCGCGAGGCGGAAAAGCGCGCGAAAGCCTCCGAATTCCCGATGCCCTACACCAAGAACAGCCGCATCGGCCATTTCAACTTCTTGCGCCGGGCGCAATGCCATGGCGGCTGGGACTGGGGCATCGCGCTGTCACCGCTCGGTTTCTACGGCGATATCACGCTGGTGCGCACCGGCGATTTGAGGCTCGACGATGTCGCGATCCGTCAGCGTCACGCGGGCGGCGCGGTGGAACTGGACGTCACCTTCCACGCCTTCGCCTTTGCGCCGGCTGAGGCAGAGGCGGTGGTCGAAATCGATGGCAAGCGGGCAACCGGCATGCTGACCGCCTGGCCCGGCGAAAACCGGGTCACGGTGACCGTCCGGGTGGAAAATCCCCGGCTGTGGTGGCCGGTGGGCCACGGCGAGCAGGCGTTTTACGATCTTGCGGTGTCGCTGGCCGGCCAGCGCCGCGATTTCCGCATCGGCCTGCGCAGCGTCGCCTTGCTGACCAATGCCGACGAGATCGGCCATCGCTTCGCCTTTCAGATCAATGGCCGCGAAATCTTCATGAAGGGCGCCAACTGGATTCCGGGCGATGCGCTGCCGGCCCGCGCCACGCCCGACCAGGTGCGCGACCTGCTGCTCTCGGCGGTCGAGGCCAATATGAACATGATCCGCGTCTGGGGCGGCGGACAGTATGAGGCCGACTGGTTCTACGAACTCTGCGATGAACTCGGCATCATGGTCTGGCAGGACTTCATGTTCGCCTGCAGCCACTATCCCGCCCATGAACGCGACTTTCTCGATCTGGTTCGCACGGAAGCCCGCCAGCAATTGCGTCGGCTGTCGCGCTTCGCCTCGATCGCGTTGTGGTGCGGCGACAATGAACTGGTGGGCGCGCTCAGCTGGTACGAGGAGAGTATCAACGATCGCGATCGCTATCTCGCGATCTACGATCGTCTCAACCACGCGCTCGAGGAAGCGGTCGAGGACGAGGATATCGGCCTGCCGTTTCGCCCGTCATCGCCCTCGGTCGGGCGGCTCGATTTCGGCGATGGCTGGCATGTCGATACCTCGGGCGACATGCATTTCTGGGATGTCTGGCACTCGGCCAAGGATTTCGAGCATTACCGCACGGTGCGCCCCCGCTTCTGCTCGGAATTCGGCTTCCAGTCGTTTCCTTCGATGCGGGTGATCGAAAGCTTCACCGCGCCGGAAGACCGCAATGTGTCCTCCGCCGTCATGGACGTCCACCAGCGCAATATCGGCGGCAACAGCAGGATCGTGGAGACCATCGCGCGGTATTTCCGCTTCCCCGACAGTTTCGAGGACATGGTCTATCTGAGCCAGCTCTCGCAGGGCCTGGCGATGAAGACGGCGATCGAGTTCTGGCGTTCTAACAAGCCGCGCACCATGGGCACGCTGTTCTGGCAGTTGAACGACACTTGGCCGGTGGCGAGCTGGTCGAGCCTCGAATATGGCGGCGGCTGGAAGACCACGCAATATCTCGCCCGCCGCTTCTTCGCGCCGCTGATGGTGACGGCGGAACCGGACCCGGATACCGGCGCGATCGTTCTGTTCGCGGTCTCCGATATCGAGGACGAAAAGCCGATCACCCTCAGGCTGCGCACTGTGAATGCCGCCGACGGCACGGTCTTTGAACTGGGTACCTATGACGTAACCGCCAGCGTGGAGACGGTGGTGGAGATCGCCCGCATCCGTCCCGAAAGCCTTGGCGACAGCACCTTCCTGCTGTTCGACTGGCGCGATGGCGACGGCAATCATCTCGGCGAAAACGAGTATCTGCCGCAGCGGCCGAAAGCCTATCGCTTCGGGGAGCCGAAGATCACCGTCCATGCGGAAGAGGACCGGATCACGCTTTCGACCGACCGGCCGGCACTTTACGTCACCTATGATCACGGCGGCGACGACATCTACTCCGACAATTGCTTCACGCTGTTGCCGTGTGAAGACAAGGTGCTGACGGTGACCCGCAGGCGGACCTCGCATCTTGGTCGGGAAAGGGCGCCTGAGCTGCGGTATTTGAAGGGCTGAGAAGACACACACCCGTCCTCTTCTTCGGTCCCCCTGATGCGTGGGTCTTGCCCTTGCGAGACGATTGGCCTATTTGTCGGCGCCCAATGCCGAATGGGACGATGAGCGCACGACAGTGTTGCCGCGCGACAGCGAAGGGCCCGAATCGATATGGAACAACGCATCCCAATGCCCAGAACCTCTGTTTTCAAGCGTCTTCTCGACAGAGTACTCGCGCGCTTTATTCCTATGGCAAACCGCAGCTTGCTTTATCGGTTGCTGTCGGAAAATCTGCGGGCCCAGGCTCCGTGGTATGCTCTGGCGACGGTCGCCATGCTGATTGTCGCGGCCATGACGTCCATGAGCGCATGGATCATGAAGGATATCGTCAACGAAACCGTGGTTTCGAAGGACATGCAGCGCATGTTTTTCCTGGCCGGCGGGGTTGCGACGATCTTCATCGTCAAGGGCATAGCAACCTATTTTCAGATCGTCATTCTCAGCAAGGCCGGCAACAACATCATTGCCGTGACGCAGAAGCGCATCTTCGATCGCATTCTTCGGCAGGATCTGAATTTCTTTATCAAACATCCGTCCTCCGACCTGGTGATGCGCCTGACGAACAACGCGCAGGCTGCCCGGTCGGTTATGGATCTCGTGCTGACCTCTGCCGTCCGCGATCTCTTCTCGCTGATTGGTCTTCTGGCGGTGATGTTCATTCAGCAGCCAATTCTGTCGCTCGTAACTCTGATTCTCGGCCCTGCGGCCTTTCTGGGCGTGCGCTATCTGACCAAAAAGGTCCGCGACATCATGCGTCAGGAATTGACGGCGGTCACCAAGATCATCGAAGGCGTGCAGGAAGCTTCGACCGGGGTGCGGATCATCAAGGCATTTGGCCTGGAAGAGCATATGCGCGAACGTATGAACCAGAGCGTCACGCAGGTCGAACATCGCGCCAATTCCATCGCCCGCCTTTCGGCGGCCACCAGTCCAATCATGGAAACCCTTTCCGGGCTTGCCATTGCCGGCGTGATTGCACTGAGCGGATTGTGGGTCGTTGGCGGCGACAAGACTCCCGGCGAACTGATGTCGTTCATCACGGCACTGCTGCTCGCCTATGAGCCGGCCAAGCGGCTGGCGCGCATGCGGATCAATCTTGAAGCAGCCATGGTTGGCGTGCGCATGATGTACGAGATCAAGGATCATCCGATACAGCTGACGGAAGCCGAAAACGCCAGACCGATACCCGAAGAGGGCGGCGGAGAGATTGTCTTCGAAGATGTCGGCTTCTCCTATGCTCCTGACAAGCCCTTGTTTGAAAATCTGAATCTTGTTTTTTCGGCGGGCAAGACGACAGCACTTGTCGGGGCATCGGGTGGCGGCAAGTCCACGATCATCAATCTCGTCATGCGTATGTTCGATCCTGATGAGGGGTCGATCAAGGTCAACGGCCTCGATCTGAGGCAGGTTTCCTTTGCCTCGCTGCGCGCCCATATGTCGTATGTCGGCCAGGACACGTTCCTGTTCAACGGCACGGTTCGCGACAATCTGGCGCTTGGCCGCGAGGGGGCGACCGAGGAAGAGATCGTCCAGGCCGCCAAGGATGCCCATGCGCATGATTTCATCATGAACATGCCCCAAGGATATGATTCTCCCGTCGGCGAAAACGGCGGCAATCTTTCCGGCGGCCAGAAACAGCGTCTGGCAATCGCCCGCGCGATGTTGCGCGATGCCGATATCCTGATCCTCGACGAGGCGACCAGCGCGCTGGATTCCTACGCCGAATCGCTGGTGCAGGATGCGCTGAAGCGGCTGACCAAGGACCGCACCACGATCGTGATCGCCCACCGCCTAGCGACGATCACGTCGGCCGACAACATCGTCGTTCTCGAAAACGGGAAGATCCTGGAGCAGGGGCCGCAGCGCGAGCTTCTCGCCCATGACGGTCCTTACCGGCGCCTTTACGAGTTGCAGATCCTGCCCCAGCTCGAAGAGGCCTGATCGCCGTCCTCCGATTTTTTTTGAAAAGCCATGGCTGCCCTTGCGCGCCATGGCTTTTTTGCGTCCGTTTCAGCCCGGTGCAGCGACAATATGCCTCGCTCGATTTGCGGGCTATGCGGCGAAATGCTAAACAGAATGTGGCTTTTTCGTGATCGGCATATGTCGTGCTGGCGGAAGGCCCCACAGGATTGTGGAAGAGGGAAGGAAACCGGCGGGTCGGCAAACCCGCAAATCCAGGAATCGCGATGTTTACGAAAATCATGGTACCCGTCGATCTGGCCCATGCGGAGAAGCTTGAGCGCGGCCTGAAGGCTGCGGGCGATCTCGGCAAGCTCTATGGCGCATCCGTCGTCTATGTCGGCGTCACGTCATCGGCGCCGGGGGCGCTTGGCCACAATCCGGAAGAATACCGGCAGAAGCTCGACGCCTTTGCGAAAGCGCAGCAATCCGAACACGGTTTGACGTCCGACATTCAAGTCGTCGTTGCCCACGATCCGGCGGTCGACATCAATCAGGCGCTTGCGCGCGCCGTCGATGAACTTGGCTGCGATCTGGTGGTGATGGCAACCCATGTGCCCAACCTTGCCGACCATTTCATGCATTCCCATGGCGGCCAGCTTGCAACGCATACCAAGGCATCGGTGCTGCTGGTGCGCGGCTGAGCCGTTTGAAGATTAGACATCGCGGATCGTCGGACGCCCAAGTCCGGGTCGATGCGTGGAAATGAAACAAGGAGATATTATATGTCCGACACGGGGATACCCGAGCCTGAAGGCGAGACAGACATCATCGACACCGATTACGAGATCGGCCAGGACAATATCACCACCAATATCGGCCCGTTCGGTCTCGACATCCATAACCCGGTCTTTCTGATTTCGGGTCTTGCCGTCGTCGCCTTCGTGCTGGTCACGCTTGCTTTCCAGAATCAGGCAGAGACCGTCTTCAACGGCATGCGCGACTGGCTGACCTCGACCTTCGACTGGTTCTTCCTTCTGGCCGGCAATGTTTTCGTGCTGCTTGGCATCTATCTGATCTTCTCGCCCTACGGCAAGATCCGCCTCGGCGGCGCCGAGGCCACGCCGGATTACACCTATACCGGCTGGTTCGCGATGCTGTTTGCAGCGGGCATGGGCATCGGGCTGATGTTCTACGGCGTTTCCGAGCCGATTTCGCATTACACCGCGTCAATCGCGGAGAATGCCGGCACGCCGGAAAGCTGGGCCCCGCTCGGCGGCGCGTCGGGCGACACGGTGAAGGCCCAGTCGCTTGCCATGTCGGCGACGATTTTCCACTGGGCGCTGCATCCCTGGGCGATCTATGCCATCGTGGCGCTGGCGCTCGCGCTGTTTTCCTACAATAAGGGCCTGCCGCTCGCCATGCGCTCGGTGTTCTATCCGATCTTCGGCGAACGCGTCTGGGGCTGGACGGGCCATATCATCGACGTGCTGGCGGTTCTCGCGACCCTGTTCGGGCTCGCGACATCGCTCGGCATCGGCGCGGAACAGGCCAATGCCGGCCTCAACCACATTTTCGGCCTGCCGGTGAGCGAGGTCTCCAAGGTGGTGTTGATCGTCTTCATCACCGGCATCGCGCTCACATCGGTGGTCGCGGGCATGGACGCCGGCGTCCAGCGGCTTTCGAAGATCAACATGGCGCTTGCGGCCCTGCTGCTACTGTTCGTGATCGCCGTCGGACCCACGCTTGCCATTCTCGGCGGCATATTCACCAACTTCGTCGACTATGCCCGCTACCTGCCGGAGCTCGCCAACCCGTTCGGTCGCTCCGACAAGAACTTCCTGGATGGCTGGACTTCGTTCTACTGGGCCTGGTGGATTTCCTGGTCGCCCTTTGTCGGCATGTTCATCGCCCGCGTTTCACGCGGCCGCACGGTGCGTGAGTTCATCACCTGCGTGCTGGTCATTCCGTCGGTGGTCTCGATCGTATGGATGACGGTGTTCGGCGATACCGCGATCCGTGAGATCATCGTCAACAACTACGAGGCTCTTGCCCAGGCGCCGCTCGATCTGAAGCTGTTCATCATGCTGGAGGCGCTGCCGCTGGCGACGATCACATCGGTCATCGGCATCGTCCTCGTCATCGTGTTCTTCGTGACCTCGTCGGACTCCGGCTCGATCGTGATCGACACGATCACCGCCGGCGGCAAGGTCGATGCACCTGTGCCGCAGCGCGTGTTCTGGGCCAGCTTCGAGGGACTTGTCGCGATCGCGCTGTTGCTCGGCGGCGGCCTCACGGCGCTGCAGGCGATGGCGGTATCAACGGGCTTCCCGTTCACCTTCGTCCTGTTGCTGGCCTGCTTTGCGATCATCAAGGGGCTCAGAAGCGAGCCGCGGTAAACGCCCCGCTTCTTTCAAAACGAAAAGCGGCGTTCCGCGCGGACGCCGCTTTTCTGTGTCAGCGGGAGCTTCGCAATCAAGCCGTGCTTCGAGCGAAGACCGCGGATTATCGCGCGCGGCCGCGGGAATAGAGCCCTTCCGCGTTTCACAGAAACGCGGAAGGGCTCTATCTCTTTGTTTTTACGCAATTCCGGACGGTGAACCGGTGTCCACTTCACCTGGAATTGCTCTAGGATACCGCTTTTCCCGAAGCGGATTTAATCGAAAACAATGGACGGTGCCGTGCGGGTGCGGGCGTTGAGGCCTTCGAGTACGGCCTTGGCGATCGACCGGTAGGCCGCCGCATGCGGTCCGTCGGGCTCGTCGACGACCACAGGCGTGCCGGCATCCGATTTTTCGCGGATGTTGATTGCAAGCGGCACCTCGCCCAGAAACGGCACGCCTATCTTCTCCGCTTCATCTTTCGCGCCGCCATGGCCGAAAATATTGTGGGTCGCGCCGCAATCGGGGCAGATGAAGGTGCTCATGTTCTCGACGATCCCGAGCACGGGCACCGAGACCTTGTTGAACATGGCGATCGCCTTGCGGGCGTCGATCAGCGCCAGGTCCTGCGGGGTCGAGACCACCACGCTGCCGGCAAGCGGCACCTGCTGGGCCATGGTGAGCTGGGCGTCACCCGTGCCCGGCGGCATGTCGACCACCAGCACGTCGAGTTCGCCCCAGGCAACCTCGCGCAGCATCTGCATCAGCGCCGACTGCACCATCGGTCCGCGCCAGATCACGGCCGTGCCCTCATCGACCAGGAAGCCGATCGACATCACCTTCAGGCCGAATTTCTCCATCGGCATGATGGTGCGCCCCGGGCCCTGCATCGGACGGCCGGAAAGGCCGAACAGCCTCGGTATCGACGGTCCGTAGATATCGGCATCGAGCAGGCCGACCTTCAGCCCTTCGGCGGCAAGGCCAAGCGCCAGATTGACGGAGGTGGTGGACTTGCCGACGCCGCCCTTGCCGGATGCGACCGCGATGATCGAGCCGATGCCCGGAATATCCGGCTTGGCGGGTTGTTCCGGTTTTTTCGGCGGCTCGGACGGGCGCGGTTTCTGATCGCTGGCCGGCTTGTCCGCGGTCAGCGTCACGAAGGCCTGTTTTGCGCCGGGGATGGCTTCGGCCGCCTTGGCCGCGGCCTGCCGCACCGGCTCGAAGGCTTTTGCGTCTCCGCCCGGCACGGTCAGCGAGAAATAGATCTTTCCGTCGGTCACGAAAATGTCGGAGACAAGCCCGCTGAAGGCAAGCGGCTTGCCATCGGGAAGGTTGACGGCTTCAAGGCTTCTGAGAACCTGCTGGCTGGTGATTTCGGTCATGAGACGGATTCCCGGGTTTTCCGGCAGCGCCGGAATTGCGTACGCCCTAGATAGTGGGAAATGCCGCACGCGCCAATGGCAAAGCCGGAATCCGATCCTGCGATAGGATGGTTTTTCGGCAAGGGGCCGACAACCGGAGCAGCCACACAAAGCGCGGCGGCAAGTCTTGCGACAGAACAAAGCGGGGGGTGGTCCAAGCAAAACGATAGAAACGCCGGCGCTTTTGAAGGAACCCGAAGGTTCATGGCGCCGGCGTTTCTATTGTCTTAAGTCCGCGCTCTTGGGCGCGTATTTGTTTTCATCCCCTCTGGAACTGTCGAGAAGATGGACTATTCGGTTTGCCTTTGCAAGCAGCTTTTTTACGGCTGGAACAATGATTTAGACTCAATGAAGTGGGAGAAGGGCCTCCATTCGATTTGCTGCACTGCACAAATTATTGACTCCGCTTATTTTTTAAGCCTCTGCCGCGATTTCGCCGGCTTCAGCCGCAGACTTGAAAAAAACGCGAATCGAAGTGCCGGCGGGGGACTTCCATCCCGGCATACGGTCAAACAGAGCGCTTGATTGGTTGCCGGGCCTTGTCTTTCCGCTGAAAAAGTCTTTCCTCTGGAAAGGTCGGGAATTTCCGTGATACGCGCGGCGGCAACACAACAAGAAATGAGGGGCATCGGGAGAGACAATGATCACAGAGACCGTATTTGAGGGCAGGATCCTGGTGACGGACCGGATGTCGCTTGGCGAGGGGCCGGGCTATGACCGCGACACCGACATGATCTGGTGGTTCGACATCAATGCCAGCAAGCTGCATCTGCTGAACGCGTCCACCCGCGAACGCCGGATCATTCAGCTTCCGGAAATGGCAAGCGCACTGGCGGTGGTGGACGAGCACCGCCAGGTGATCTCCACCGAGACCGGGCTCTATTTCCGCGACACCTCCACCGGCGCGCTGTCGCTGCATTTGGCGATCGAGGCCGATAACGCCGTCACCCGCTCCAACGATGCCCGGGTTCATGCCTCCGGTGCGTTCTGGGTGTCGACCATGGGCAAGAACGCCGAAAAGGGCGCCGGCGCGATCTACCATGTGCTGGAAGGCGTGGTGACCAAGCTGTTCGACAGGATCACCATCCCGAACGCGATCTGCTTTTCGCCGGATGGGGCGACCGGCTATTATGTCGATACCGACGTCAACCAGTTGATGTCGGTTCCGATCGCGCCGGAGACCGGCCTGCCGACAGGCCCGGCCAGCGTGTTCATCGATACCGCCCATATGACCGGCGGCATGGACGGCGCGGTCTGCGATGGCGACGGCAATATCTGGAACGCCCGCTTTGGCGCCGGCGTCCTCGACCAGTTCGATCCCGCGGGCAAGCTCAAGGCGCGCTATCAGCTTCCCGCCCGCCAGCCGACCTGCCCGGCCTTTATCGGCCGCGACGGCGGCTGGATGATGGTGACGAGCGCCGCGCAGGACACCCGCGTCGAGGAGGAGCCCAATGCCGGCAACACCTTTGCGTTGGTGACCGGCGCCAAGCCGCGCTTCGATCCGGCCTATCGCGCCGGCCGTTGAGAGAGGCCAAATCCCCGTGGTGCGGGGACGCGAATCTGTTATGAATGCGCCATGAGCATCAGACAGCTTTCTGAAACCGTCATCAATCAGATCGCCGCCGGCGAGGTCATCGAACGGCCGGCGAGCGCCGCCAAGGAACTGGTCGAAAACGCGCTCGATGCCGGGGCGACCCGGATCGAGATCGCGACGGCCGGCGGCGGCAAGGCGCTGCTGAGGGTCACCGACAACGGCTCGGGCATGAGCCGCGACGATCTGGCGCTCGCGGTCAGGCGGCACTGCACCTCCAAGATCACCGCGGACCTCACCGATATTCGCACGCTCGGCTTTCGCGGCGAGGCGCTGCCCTCGATCGGCTCGGTCGCAAGGCTTTCGATTTCAAGCCGCACGCGCGAGGCGGGCGAGGGCTATCGCATTGCGCTGGAAGGCGGGCGCTCCGGCGAACCGGAGCCGGCCCCGGTCAATGCCGGCACGATCGTCGAGGTGCGCGACCTGTTTTTCGCGACGCCGGCCCGGCTGAAATTCCTGAAGACCGAGCGCGCCGAGACCGGTGCGATCACCGAGGTGGTCAAGCGCATGGCGCTCGCCTTCCCGGCAACGCGCTTCGTGTTGTCGGGCTCGGATCGTTCCACGCTGGAACTGCCGGCGACCGGCGATGACCGGCTGGCGCGCATCGCCCAGGTGCTCGGCCGGGATTTCCGCTCGAACGCGATCGAGATCGATGCCGCGCGCGAGGATGTGGCGCTTTCCGGCTTTGCGGGCGTGCCGACCTTCAACCGCGGCAATTCCGGCCATCTCTATGCCTTCGTCAACGGCCGGCCGGTGCAGGACCGGCTGCTTCTCGGCGCGATCCGCGCGGCCTATGCCGAGACGGTGCCGAAGGGGCGGTATCCGGTGGCCGTTTTGTGGTTCTCGCTCGATCCGGCGCTGGTCGACGTCAATGTTCATCCGGCCAAGGCCGATGTCCGGTTTCGCGACCCCGCGCTGGTGCGCGGGCTAATCGTGGGTGCGATCCGCGAGGCGCTGACGCGGGCGGGCGACCGGTCGTCCTCGACCGGCGCGGATGCGATGCTGAGGGCGTTCCGCCCGGGTTTCTCGCCCGAGCCCGCCGCCGCATCGCGGGTCTACAGAGGCGACTACGAGCGGGCGACCAATGCCCAATGGTCGCCGCAGCAATCGCCCTATCGGCCGGAGGGTTTCCGGGAAGAAGCCGCGCCGCGCTTCGGCGAAATGGCGTCCGGTTTCGTTGAAGCCCCGGCCGGCTTCGCGGGCTTTGCGACGCCATCGGCGCGCGGCGAGGAACCGGGCCCGGCCGTCCAGCCGTCTGCCGACCACCCGCTCGGCGCGGCGCGGGCGCAGGTGCATGAAAACTATATCGTCGCCCAGACCGATACCGGCCTCGTCATCGTCGATCAGCACGCCGCTCATGAACGCCTCGTCTACGAGGCGCTGCGGACAGCGCTTTCCAAAGACAGGCTTGCCTCGCAAATGCTGCTGATCCCGGAAATCGTGGACATGCCGGAGGAGGATTGCGATCGGCTGATGCCGTTTGCCGAGGAACTCGCAAGGCTCGGTCTCGTGTTCGAGCGCTTCGGCCCCGGCGCGCTGGCCGTGCGCGAGACCCCGGCGCTGCTCGGCGAGGTCGATGCCGCGGCGCTGATCCGCCAGCTCGCCGACGAGGCTGGCGAGTGGGAGACCGCCGATGGCCTGCGCGCCAAGCTTGAAAGCGTGGCGGCGACCATGGCCTGCCACGGTTCGGTGCGGTCCGGCAGGCGCTTGCGCGTCGACGAAATGAATGCTCTCCTCAGGCAGATGGAGACGACGCCGGGTTCCGGCCAGTGCAATCACGGCCGGCCGACCTATATCGAACTGAAGCTCGCCGATATCGAGCGCCTGTTCGGGCGCTGATGGCGCAACGTATTCGGAACTGGAGATCAAGCGGTGAATATCTTTGATGGAAGCGGCAAGGGCGCGGCGCGGATCCGCTATCTCGACGCCAATTTCGAGGTCGTGACGCCCGGCTCCTATGTGGTCTGCGCCGTCACGGGCAAGCACATTCCGCTGGAGGAACTGCGCTACTGGAGCGTCGCCCGCCAGGAGGCCTATGTTGATGCCGAAGCCTCTTTCGAGGCGGAGAAACGCGCCGGCGCGCTGCCGACGGACAAGCCGTAAACTCAAGCCTAGCGCCCGCTCGCGTCGTCAGTTGCTGCCCGGCAGGCCCAGCCTGTTGCGGGTGAGCGCAAGGCCCTCCATGCCCTTTGGGTTGCCCATTTCGGCAAGCGCGCTGAACACTTTGTGGGCGTCGGTGTAGCGGCCGAGATTGTAATAGGCATAGCCCTTGATCACCATCAGGCCGGTCTCTTCGGGCGCGAGCTGGTTGCGCTGGTTCAGGAGCAGCAGCGCATCCTGATAATGCCCGCCCTGATAGGCGGCGATCGCGCGCGCCGAGAGGATGTCGACCTGCAGGTTGAGCTGGCGTTCGCGGCTGAGCGGCTCCTGGGAGGCGGCGACGGCGGCCTTGTTGGTCAGGCCGAGGCGCATATAGGCAAGGCTCTGGCCATAGGCCGCTTCCTCACGGTTTTTCGCCGATGACGAGCCGAGCGCGGTCTCGAAGGCGCGGGCGGCCTCCGTCGGGCGCTGCAGATCCATCAGGCACCAGCCCTGGCGGAGCGCCGCATCGGGCGACAGGTTTTCGGCGGAACGTCCGCTCCAGCAGCTCGCGCCTGAGGAGGAAGACGTGCCGCTGGACGCCACGCGCCGGGTCGACGTCGAGCTCGATGTGCGCACCACGGCCGGTTCGGCGTCGGCAACCGGTATCGCCGTGCCCTCGGGCAACTGGGTGCCGGCGGGAAGCCTTGAGACCATGATCTGGTCCCCGCTGGCATCGGCGGCGCCGACGACGTTCAGATAATAGGCGACCTGGAACTGGCGCAGATAGTCGCGATTGGCGTAGGCCTGTTCGTCGAACCGGTAGATTTCGGTTTTCTCCGAGGGCTGGCCGGTGGTGTAGAACGCCGCCTGGATCTGGGCCGCGGATGGCTGATAGCGGTTCTGCTCCGGCTGAAGCGCGGTATTCAGCACGGTCACGGTCTGCACGCCGGTCACCGGATCGGTGCGGATCATCGAGCGCGGAATGCTGAGACGCTCCAGCGCCTGGACGCGGCTTGCCGGGCTTCCGGGCGCTGCCGATTGCGCCGCCGCGCCGCCGCCATAGTAATACTGGTAATATTCCGGGACGTAATTGGCGGGCGCGGTATCAGCCTCCGCGCCGAGCCCCAGCGCGCCGGGCGCTGCGACCGGCGCCGTCAGGGCCACGCCATTCTGCGGCTGGCCGGGCGATGACGGCATGGCGGTGGCGCCGATCGGAGTCTGCTGGCCGGTGGCGAGATCGATCTCGGCGATCGGCACGGCCACGGTGCGGCTGGTGCCGTTCGCCTCCTTCAGCACCGTCAGTTCGAACACGGTCGCCATCATGTTTTCAAGCGTGGTCACCGGCGCATTGGGGTCGTTCAGCCAGGCGATGCGCTCGGAATAGGGCGCCCAGATCTTCTGCATCAGGTAGACGCCGGGCTTGTAGTTCATGTCGTTGAGCGTCAGCGTCACGCCATAGGCTGCCGGCTCATACCAGGGCTGCCAGGAGAGTGCTGCCTCGAACCATTGCAGCGCTGCGAGCGGCTGGTTGAAATCCTTGGAGTACCAGCCGAACTGCTGGGCGGCGGTCATGCTCTTGGCTTCGGTGATGACGTCGGCCATGCGGCTCAGGACATCGGTGGGATAGTCCTTGCGCGGAATCCGTCCGAGCATCCGGACCACGGCATTGAGATAGGTATCGAGCGCCTCATCGCTATCATTGCGCCAGGGA